>Ga0209060_10001196_pt1 | contig 30573 bp, 23 predicted proteins | sample Coa_R1_8_FD_187155 | JGI IMG/M metagenome (GOLD analysis project Ga0209060, IMG submission 187155) | Surface soil microbial communities from Centralia Pennsylvania, which are recovering from an underground coalmine fire - Coalmine... | ecosystem: Environmental > Terrestrial > Soil >...
ACTCCATTGGTAGGAGCGCAGCACGGCACCTTCTATCTTGCCGACAGCCAGGACGACAGGCCGATGATGAAGCTGCTGGCAGGATACGCGATCGATGAGGAGAACGACAAACTCCGATCGTTCCCGGTGGGGCAAGGCTTAGTCGGACAGTGCGCCAAGGAAAAAGAACGCATTCTGGTGACCGATGTTCCGGGCGATTATATCCGCATTAACTCCAGCCTCGGAGGTCACGCGCCAGTCAGCATCGTGGTGTTGCCGGTATTGTTCGAAGGCGACGTGAAGGCCGCTATCGAGTTGGCATCGTTCGCGGAGTTTAGCGACATCCATTTGGCCTTCCTCGATCAGCTGACGCAATCCATCGGTATTGTGTTGAACACGATCGCGGCGACCATGCGGACCGAGCAGCTGCTGCAACAAAGCCAGGCTCTGGCCGAGGAGTTGCAGAGCCAGCAGCTCCAATTGCAGACTACAAATGCGGAGCTGCAGGAAAAAGCGCAATTGCTGGCCGAACAGAAAACAGAAGTGGAAACCAAGAACCAGGAAGTGGAGCAGGCTAAGAAGGCCCTGGAAGAGAAAGCCGCGCAGCTTGAAATCACTTCCAAGTATAAGAGTGAATTCCTGGCCAACATGAGCCATGAGCTGCGCACGCCGCTCAATAACCTTCTGATTTTGGCGCGTATGTTGTCGGAAAACTCCGACAAGAACCTGACGCCGAAGCAGGTGAAGTTCGCCGAGACGATTCATACCTCGGGTACCGATCTTTTGGCGCTCATCAATGACATTCTCGATCTCAGCAAGATCGAGTCGGGCAAGATGGATGTGGAAGTGGGCGGCGTCCGGTTTACCGAACTGGGCGATTACTGCTCCAGAACGTTCCGCCACGTGGCGGATGGCAAGGGCTTGGAGTTCACGGTGGAGCTGGGCGCTTCGCTGTCGAACGAAATTATGCACACCGACGCCAAGCGGTTGCAGCAGGTGTTAAAGAACCTGCTTTCGAACGCGCTCAAGTTCACCGAGCACGGATCGGTGCACTTTACCATCGACAAGGCGACATCCGGGTGGAGTGCCAACCACATGATTCTCGGACGCGGCAAATCCGTGATCGCGTTTTCGGTGGAGGATACGGGCATCGGGATTCCGGCCGACAAACAGCGCATCATCTTTGAAGCGTTCCAACAAGCGGACGGAACCACCAGCCGTAAATACGGCGGAACGGGACTGGGCCTCTCCATCAGCCGCGAATTGGCGAGATTGCTGGGCGGCGAAATCCGGCTGCAGAGCGCACCCGGAGTTGGCAGTATTTTCACGCTCTATTTGCCACAGACGTATGTCGCGCCGGCGCTCACACCCAAGAGCGAAGCGTTGAAAACGACGCCCATGCTGCTTGAGAAGGCCGCGGCGATCCCCGATGGTCAGGTGGATATCATTCTGACGCCCGCCAATCTTGGCACCGAAGCGATGGTCGAGGATCTGGTAATTGACGACGATCGCAACTTGATCGAGCCGGGTGATTCGGTGCTTCTGATTGTGGAAGACGATATTACGTTCGCGCGAATTCTAGTCGATCTGGCGCACGAGCATCGTTTGAAGGCGTTGGTGGCCATCCGCGGCAGTGCAGCGATGTCGCTCGCACGCGAGTTCAAACCGGGCGCTATCACGCTCGACATCAATCTCCCCGACATGGCTGGTTGGACCATCCTGGATCGCCTGAAGCACGATCCGGCGACGCGCCACATTCCGGTGCATGTCATTTCGGGCGACGACAATCGCCGGCGCGGGATTGCCCTGGGAGCGATGAGCTATCTGGAAAAATCGTTGACCAACGAATCGCTCGCTGAAGCGTTTGCCAATATCGAGCATTCCGCGCAGAAACGGGTCAAGAAGCTGCTGCTGGTTTGCGCCGATCAGCAGGATCGCGATCAGGTGACAGAAACGTTAGCCGCGAAGGATGTCGAGATTATTCCGGTTGGAAGCGCGGGCGAAGCCCTAGCGGTCGCAAAACAGCAATATCTGGATGGAATCGTCATCCACTTCGACGTGGAAGGGCTGGCCGCGCTGCCGCTGGTGGAGGAATTACAAGCACAAACTGGGCCACACGTTCCGCCGATCATCTTGCTCTGCGATCGTGCGTTAACTCCCAGTGAAGAAGCCGATTGGATCAGGTTCACCCGGACCAGCATCGTGAAACTTGCTCCTACGCATGAGCGTCTGCTGGACGAGTCCGTGCTGCTGTTGCATCGCGTAGAGGCCGATCTAGAACCCAGGCAGCGGCGTATTGTCGAGGAGCTGCGGGAAACCGACGCGACACTGGTAGGCAAGACAGTGCTGGTGATCGACGATGACGTCCGCAACATCTTCGCGCTAACCAGCCTGCTGGAGGATCACCGCTTGAAAGTGTTGCACGCCGAAAACGGAAGGACGGGTATCGAGTTGCTGCAGAAGACTACCGAAATCGATCTGGTATTGATGGATATCATGATGCCGGAGATGGATGGGTACGAAACCATGCGCGCCATCCGCCAGGAGGCGCGATTCCGATCGCTCCCGATTATCGCGCTCACGGCCAAAGCCATGAAGGGCGATCGCGCGAAGTGCATCGAAGCCGGCGCCACCGATTACATCACCAAGCCGGTGGATTTGGAACAGCTGTTTTCGGTGCTCCGCGTTTCCGTCAGCCGTGGGTACGAACAGCAAGTAGCCGCTCCGGCAGTTAATTGAGGAGGAATGGCGACGGCAACACCAAGGCATGCCGCGAGCGAACCGGTTTCCGGCCGGGTCAAGATTCTGCTGGTCGACGATACCCCGGAGAATCTGATTTCGCTTGAGGCTGCCTTGGATGCTTTGGGGCAGGAGTTGGTGCTGGCCAACTCGGGCACCGAAGCGCTGCGCTATTTGCTGGATGACGATTTCGCGGCCATTCTGCTGGATGTGAAAATGCCCGAGATGGACGGGTTTCAAACTGCGGAATTGATCCGATCCCGCAAACGATCCCGCGATGTTCCTATCCTGTTCCTGACCGGTTACAAGAGCGATGAACACCTGTTTCGAGGTTACGACCTGGGCGCGGTGGATTTTCTTTTCAAGCCGATCGTTCCCGAAATTCTGCGGTCGAAAGTAAGCGTGTTCGTGGAGTTGAGCCGCAATACGGCTCTGCTCCGCCAGCAAGCCGAGGTTCTGCGGAAGGCGGAACAGAAATTCCGCTCCCTGCTCGAGGCCGCCCCGGATGCCATGATCATCAGTTCCGCGGATGGCATTATCAGCCTGGTGAACTCGGAAGCCGAAGTCATGTTCGGATATTCGCGGGAGGAATTGATCGGCCACAATATCCGGATGCTGGTGCAGGATTGGGCCGGCCACCTGGCGGCGGATGCGCCGGCTGGCCTTAGTTCGCAGGAAGAACTTTGGGCACGGCGCAAGAACCGGCATCCATTTCCGGTAGAGATTAGCTTGAGCCCACTGCAAACCGAAGAAGGGCTGCTGCTGACATCCGCGATTCGGGACATCACCGAACGCAAGCGCGCCGATGCCGCCATTCGCGAGCTCAACAACACTCTGGAACAGAGGGTGGCGGATCGAACGCTCGAGCTGACGCGCTCTAATGAGGCTCTGCGGCGTTCGAATGAGGATCTCAATCAGTTTGCGTACGCGGCCAGCCACGATCTGCAGGAGCCGCTGCGAATGGTCGCGCTTTACAGCCAGATTATTCAGAAGAGGTACGCGGAGCGCCTCGGGGATGAAGCCCGGGAATTATTCGGATTCGTCATCAGCGGGGCAAGGCGCATGGAAAGGCTTTTGAAAGACCTGCTGGCCTATTCCCAAACGGGATCTTCCAATGAAGGCCCGGCCCAACCGGTGGAGTGCGAACAGGCGATTCGAAAAGTGATGTTGAACTTGCAAGCTGCGATTGAGCAGAGCGCTGCAACCATCACTTGGGATCCGCTGCCGGTTGTGCACGCGCACGAGATTCGCCTGGTGCAGCTGCTGCAGAATCTGATCGGAAACGCGATTAAGTACCGGTCCGATCTGCCTCCCGAAATCCATGTTGCGGCCAAGCGCGAAAATGGGCAATGGCTTTTTTCGGTGCGGGACAACGGAATCGGAATTGAGCCGGAATACTCGCAACAGGTGTTTGGAATTTTTAAGCGCTTGCACGGGCAGGATTATGAGGGTACCGGAATCGGATTGGCAATCTGCCAAAGGATTATCGAGAGGTACGGTGGACGGATCTGGGTGGATTCCAAGCCAGGCGCTGGCGCCGTGTTCAGTTTCACGCTGCCCCCAGCCGACGAATCCTAGCGGTTACAGCACTTCGGCTTTTTCTCGCAAGTCTTCGTAGAAAACGGAAAAGGCGTCGCCGTTCCAGAGGACGTTAATCAATCCGGAACCGGCCGCCTGACCCTCCGATTCAATGATCGAACCAGCCGGGATCTCGATGAGAACGGTGGTGGGATCGCGCAGAGAACTGCCGGGATGAGGTTCCAGTTTGACTGCCGGAAGAGGAACAGAAACCTTGTATTGCACGCCGTTCAACTTCCTTTTGGATAGCTTCCGAGTACTCGCATAAAATCCGCCAGTTCGGAGAGATGGCGAAGCGCATTTTGGACCCGTGGATCGTCTTCCTTGTCCAGGAAATCCAGGTAGAACAGATACTCCCAGGGCTTGCCATGCAGTGGGCGCGATTCGATTTTCGCCAAATTGAGATCGCGTAGCGCGAAGGCGCTCAATGCGCGAAATAGAGCGCCGGGAATATTGCGAGTGGTGAAGACCAGCGACGTCTTCCACGCTTTCGCTTCGCGCTGCGGTAGCCGTTTGCGTTTGGAAGGATAAAGCAGGAAGAAGCGGGTGAAATTGCGCCGGTCGTCTTCAATGGATCGTTGCAGAATTTTCGCGCCATAGATAGAAGCGGCCACCGAGGAGGCGATGGCAGCGGCGTCCGGCGCTTTCTGCTGCATAATCATTTCTACGCTGCCCGCGGTGTCGTAAAAGGGCGTGCTTTCCATTTTCGGATGGCGCGCGAAGAAGCGCAGGCATTGATTCAGCGCGACTGGGTGCGAATAAACTTTGCGAATGTCCTTCAGCTTCACACCTGGCGGAGCGATCAGATTGTGGATGATCCGCACATTGGTTTCGGCCACGATTCTCACGTCGAAATGCAGCAGATGATCGAAATTCTCATGCACCGATCCAGCCAGCGTATTTTCCATGGGAATTACCGCGGCCTCGATTTTGCCGCTCGTCAGGGCGCGAAATACATCCTCGAATCGTGGATGGGGAACCACGGTGACGTGGTCGCCCAAGAGTTGGACGAGGGCTTCCTGGCTGAAGGCGCCCAAAGCGCCTTGAAATCCGACTCGCTGTTTCTTCATGCTTTTCCGCTCTTGCCGCCGTCCCAACGACGGACATCCGGATTGGACAGGCCGATCAAATCCAATACGCGATCCACACTATGGTCCACGATATCAAGGATCGTTTTCGGCTGGTTATAGAAACCCGGGACCGGCGGCAGTATGATGGCGCCCATTTCGGTCAGCGCCAGCATGGTGCGCAAATGGCCGAGATGTAACGGGGTTTCCCGCACCATGAGAATCAATCGACGGCGTTCTTTCAGGCACACATCAGCGGCACGAACCAGCAAATTCGAACTGATTCCAGTTGCGATGGCGGACATGCTGTGAATGGAGCAGGGCGCAATGACCATTCCCTGCGTTACAAACGAGCCGCTCGCCAGCCGGCTGCCAATATCTTCGAGGGGGTAGTGGAAGTCGGCCAGGGCTTTGAATTGATCGGCGGTTTGCCCGGTTTCCAAGAAAGCCGTTCGCTCGGCCGAGCGGGTCAGGATGAGATGGGTTTCCACTTCGGGTGCTGCACGCAGCCTTTCGAGCAGCCGGTATCCATAGATGGAACCGCTCGCGCCCGACACTCCGATAATCAACCGCAAAAGACCTCCTTAGGGCAAGCTTTGTTCCGAAAACCGAACAAAACTGCTTTTCGTCGCTTGATTCTTTGACCCTGCGACGGCTATAATTCGAGCCTGGTGGAACCATTTTCTCAAATGGTTTCTTTTGGATACCCGGACGCCGTGGCCGTTCCGGCAAAGCATCATATCATGGAGGACGCCGGACAGAGGCTGAGACGGGTGCGCGAACGCCTCAGCTTGCGCTTTCGCGACGTCGAACAGGCCAGCCAGAAGATCGCCGATAAATATCATAATGACGAGTTCCTGGTCCCGCTCAGCCGGCTCTCGGATATCGAGAACCACGGACAGATACCGAACATCTTCAAGCTCTATTCGCTCGCAACCATCTATCGTCTCAATTTTCAAGAGCTTCTGGAGTGGTACGGTGTGCCGCTGGCCAATATGGTGGCCGATAGCGTCCTTTGTGAAGTTCCGACCAGCCACTTGGTGAACTACTCGAAGGCGATTCATGCTGAATCGCTTTTGCCGATCTCGCTGGATCCGGGCATCGATGTGCGCCGAACCACCTACCTGAGCCGGATGATTCAACGCTGGGGGAAAATCCCCCTCATGTTGCTGGATACGCTGGATTTGAAGGATCACCGCTACGGTTTTATCGGCTTCGATGACTGGTTTATGTATCCACTCCTACAGCCCGGAGCGCTCGTGATGCTGGATGAAACGAAGCGGAAAATCGTCAACTCGGGTTGGGCCAATGAGTTCGATCGGCCCATCTATTTCTTGGAACATCGGCAGGGATACGTTTGCGGCTGGTGTCATCAGGTGGACGACAAAGTGATCCTGCATGGTCACCCGGCATCCGTTTCCCCACCTCAGATTTTTGAATATCCAAAGGACATCGATGTAATTGGCCAAGTGACGGGCGTTGCTATGAATCTGGACCAGGCGCGTCGGCGCCGCTTGCGGCCCTAAGCAACTCGAGCATCGTCTCCATCTCCTTTAGGTAGAGCCGCCTCTCCATCCCTTTTACGTTCGAAGGCAGGACGTTCCGGTAAGGCCTCAGTTTGGTCCAAGCCTGGAGAACCGTCTTTTTATCCTCCGGTAAGTCCGTCAGGTACAGGTTCAGATCTGCCATCTGGTGTTCCAGATTGAACTTGAGCCATTCTGCAAACACCTGCTTATGGCTTTTTTTGAGCGCGCGATTAGCGTAATCGGCGCCAAAGACCAAAGCTAATCCGTGGTGGTCGTAGCGGCCGCTGTTCGGATTTCGCAGGCTGGCCAAGTACACCAGCCGGCCAAACACGGACGGGATTTGCGAAAGGGTTCTGCGCCAGACGTCAGCCAAAGCGCGCTGGTCGTAGCTTTCGTTCGCTTCCGTACTCTTCATCTCAACATAAAGAGAATACACCAGATCCCTTGCTTAAACCAGTCCAAAACGAACCCGTTTCCTAACACTAAATAAAGCGCGTTCTGGTTTCAGAAAGAGTCTGGGGGATTCCCTCGCCCGGTCAGATTCGCGCTTAGTCTGACTGAGAGTTTCTTGAACTCAAATTCACGAAAAACGGCAAGGAGATTCCCCACATGATTAAGAAGATTTTGTTAGCCGCCAGCCTGGCATTGGCTCTGGCGTCCATTGTTTCCGCGGATGGAGCCCCTCCACCTTGCGATCCGAAGTGCACCAAAGGATAGGGTTATTGAGCACGAACGAGCGGAGTTGGATGCTACACTTTTGGTTACCAGACCGTAGGTCATGCTCCAACTCCCTCTCGACCAACTGATTCTCTTTATAGCGCAGGCGGTTCTCTTAGTTCTCCTCATTGCTCGCCTTTGGTCGGCCCAACTCCAGAGAATATACCCCTTCTTCTTCGGTTATCTACTGGCAGAACTGCTCCGAACGGCGATTTTGGCTGCTGTCCCTTATCGCGGGCCCGCCTACCCAAAAGTCTGGGTGGCGACCGAACTCTTCGTGGACTGTTTCTATCCGCTCATTGTGGTCGAGCTTTATCGAGTAGTGCTGCGCGATTTGCCCGGCATAGCAACTGCCGCCCGGCGCTTTATCGCCGGCACTGTTGTGGTGGCTACATTCGGGTCACTGTTACTACTGCGCCTGGAGGAAACCCCGAAGAATTATGTGTCCGTAACGTTCGTGATTGATCGCGCAGTTATCTTCAGCATGGTGATCTTTATTCTGCTGGTCAGCATGTTCCTGCTTTACTATCCGGTGCGCTTGAGCCGCAATGCCGTGTTTTATTCCATTGGATATGCGGTCTATTTTCTCACGAAGGCGGCCGGTCTTTTTGTGCGTACTTTAGGCTACTATATCGCCCCCCTGCTCGGCACGGCGTTCTTCATCGTTTTCGACGCGTGTTTGTTATTTTGGATACTAACGTTGAACAAGCAGGGCGAATTGTCGACGGTGGTACTTGGCCACAAATGGAAGAACGAGGACGAAGCGCTGCTGCTTTCGAAACTAAAAGACATCAATGCCCACTTACTTGCAGCGGGAAAAAAGTAAATGGACTCCCGGAATGAGCCGATAAGATCGTTAAATATCTGATTCAGGCATTGCATACCTCCGGGAAATTGGATATGCTAGAGCGGCTGGGGAAAGGTGGCTGAAGTGACATTTTACCTGTTGTCAATTGCCGTCGTATTCCTTGCATCCGCGTTTGGATTGGTTCTTTATCGGCTGGCTTCGCGCGTCGATCCCGAAGCTGGAGCGGCGGAATGGCTGGAGAGTTTTTCTCTGGAAAGCTACGCGCCCATGTTGCGGTTGCTGGATCAGGGAGACATCGAGTTTTTACGAAAACAACCGGGCTTCCATCCGGTCATGGCGAAAAGGCTGCAGGCCGCGCGGCGCAAAGTGTTCGTCGATTATCTCTGGCAGATGACCGGGGATTTTAATCAGCTACTCAAAATCGGCCGCCTGATTTTGGTCAGTTCGAAAGTAGACCGCCCCGAATTTGCGCATGCGCTGGGACGCCATCGAAACAAATTCTATTGGTCCGTTTGCGTGATTCGCTGCAAATTGGCCTTGGCCCCTCTCGGATTTCGCGTGGGAGGCCCAGACCTTCTCACGTCCTTCGGAAGCATGCTGCAACAGGTTCGCGAGTTAGCTTCGCTGGAAACCGCAACCTATTAGCTCGAGCAAATCCGCTTGAGGAGTTCTTTGGCCTCGCGAAAGCCACTGAACTCCTTCTCCGCTTGCTTAAACTCCGGAGTGTGAACACACCGCCGTGCCCCGCGATGTTCCACCGGAAAACGCAGATGCAGCATCTCGTGGAACATCACATATTCAACGGCCAGATGCGCCACCACCGGCCGGTCCAGAAACCGGCTGATGACGATGGCGTTGTGCGACGGATCGTAGTGTCCGAGCATGGAGCGGGAAGGCTTGCGGCTCCAGCCTAGTAAGGGGCGAGCGACCAGGCCATGGAAATAGCGAATGTTCAGATCTTCAAAGATGGCTTCCAGATCGTGGCAATTGCCTTTGGGGCTGGAAACGTATTTTCGGCCGCGAGCCTGCTTCACCAATTGCAGGCTGCGCCGCATATCTTTACGGTTCAAATAGCGCCGGTAGCGCTCGGCATACATTTTGGGGGTTGGCCGCCGGAACAATTTCGATAAAAGAATGTGAGCGAGCGCTTCCAGAATTTGGGCGGGTGCGCCTTCGAGAACATCGGTGATACGGAACGCAAGTCCATCTTCATCCAATCGAACGAAACTATTGGCGTTGGCAAACTTGCAGAACTCGATACGAATCGCTGGGACGGGAGTGCGCGGTTTCAGTTCCGAAAAGACGCGAGCGAAGAGCTCTTGCGGGGATTCGAAAAAGAGAATGCTCTGCAGACCCACCTTCACAGAATACACTGGCGCGATCGTGGTAGCGCTCCCTGGCGGTCGCGGTTCGGCTTAGCGCAGATAGAACAGACTTAGGCGTGGCAGGCCTGACGATTCCAGCAAGTGCCGATCCAGATATTGCTTTTCAAGCATGGTGAGCTGCTCGGCGGTCATTTTTCCGCGATAGGGTTTAAGTTGCAGATCGAGCTCGCGGCGGGCTTGTAGCATTTGTTCTTCGGTTTGCCGCGTCCGGGCGATAGCAATCATTTTGTCTTCCAATGCGGTGAGCCGGCGCTCGAGATCTTCCAAATCGCGATAAACACTCTCCGATTCATTGGAAAGGCGTTCCACGGAGCTTGCGATCTCTTCATATCCGGATTGCTTGCGGAGTTCAGCTCCGTTGGCGTGGAGATATGTTCCCAGCTCTTCAAGACTGAACGGCGCCGCTTGTTCTTTGCGGGAAGTTGCCGGAGCCGCGACTCCGGCCATCACCTGCGCTTCGGCCAGAACGGCCTGGGAGCAGTATGCAAGCGAGTTGACCATTTGCGTGCGCCTCTTCTTGCTGCGCCATTTTTCGAATGCGGCGTCGATGCCCCGCAGGACGGCGGTCAGCGGAACACCGGCATTCTTCCAGGTTTCCACCAGAGCCCAATCCAGCGGCGACATCAGGAAAAGGCTGGTGCCGCGCGCTTTCTGGAAGCGTTCCTCGATTTCGGTGAAGTAGTTGAAGTAATTACGGGGCCAAGCGGCGTCGCCGCCGGATTCGTCTGGCGCTACTTCTTCTGGTTGCGCCGCCATATGATTTCCAAACCTTCGAGCGTCAGGTCTTCGTTGTACTCTTTCACCAAGCGCGATGCTGCCGAGACGAATCGGGCCTGACCCCCCGTGGCGACAGCGCGCGTCGAGGCGCCCAACTCCGCGATCACCCTTTCGACGATGCCGTCGATCATGCCGACGAATCCGTAGTACAAACCGCTTTGAATACTTCCGACCGTGTTCTTGCCGATGAGTTGCGCGGGTTCGCTGAAATCGACCATGGGAAGGCGCGCGGTTTTCGCGAACAAGCCACTAATGGACATGCCGATGCCTGGGCAAATCATTCCGCCGAGGTACTCTGCATTGGCGGAGACGACATCAAAGTTGATGGTGGTTCCGAGATCGACGACGATCGCGGGGCCCCGGTAGCGATTCCAGGCAGCTACGCCGTTCACTACACGATCGGCGCCCACTTCGCGCGGGTTGTCGTACAGGACCTTCAAACCGATATCCGTTTCCGGAGTGATGAACATCGGCGTGGTGTGAAAATAGCGCTCGGACATCGCGGTGAGCGGGCCATTCAGCACCGGAACGACGCTCGCGATGATGATGCCGTCCACTTTCGCCAAATCGAGCGATGCCAGCGCGAAAAGATTGCGCATCAACACGCCCCACTCGTCGGCGGTTTGTTCATGGATGGTCCGCAGGCGCCAGCGGCCGATGAGTTTCTGTCCTTCGAACGCGCCGATGGTGATGTTGCTGTTTCCCGCGTCGAGCGCTAAGAGCATGGGCGGACACCTCCGGCAATGATCACGTTCTGTTTTCCATCGTCGCCTTGCAGCATGAGGAAGCCCGCGTTGTTGAGCCCGGCGGTAGTTCCGCGCAGGATTTCCGCGCCTTGATCGACGTAGACGCGGCGTCCGTAAACAAAGCTGGAAGCGCGCGAGAACATTTCGAGGATCGGTTCCCTGCCCTCTTTTTCAAGCAGCGCGCAGTAGTTGGTGACGCTTCCGATGAGCTCCACCAGTAAGCGTTCGCGCGATTGTTCGCGGCCGCTTGCGATGCGAAGCGAGGTGGCGATTGCGCTCAGCTCAGCCGGAAATTCCGGATGATTCACATTGATGCCGATTCCGGCGACGATCGCCTGGCCTTCGAGCTGCGTCAAGATTCCGGCGCATTTTTTACTCTGAACCAACACATCGTTGGGCCAGCGAAGATCGCACGGAACATCGCACGCTTTCTGGATCGCTTCGCTCACGGCCAGTCCCAGGGCAAGCGTCACCACCGGCATCGAGTCCTGCGAAAAAGGATTTCTCAGAATGATGGAGACGTAGAGGCCGGCTCCGGGCTCGGAGTGCCAGACGCGTCCGTAGCGGCCTTGTCCGGCGGTTTGTTCTTCGGCGCCGACCACGGTTCCGGATTCGCAACCAGCGGCGGCCAGACGGCTGGCTTCGGTCATGGTTGAACCGATGGAGGGATGCCAATAGATTTTATGATCCGCGAGTTCAGCTTGAACGCGCTCGATGCCGATCATTTCAGATCACTGAGCGCAGCCTGGCTCTTGTCGCGCTGCGCGACGTACTCCGCGCGCTTCGCCCGGAGCGAATCCACCACATGCGCCGGGGCGCCGTTGAGAAATTTTTCATTCGAGAGCTGGCGGTCTTTGTCCAGAATCAACTTCGCAAGTTCGGCGATTTCCTTTTCGAGGCGCGCGCGTTGTCCGGCGGAGTCGACTTCCGGAAGCTCTAATATCAGGTCGAAATCCGGCGTGGATCGGACTGCGCCCGAAAGTTTCGGCGGCGTCTCGGTACGAATATCCAGTTTTACGTTGGCCAGTTTCTCGATCACGCTGAGTTCTACGTTCTTCGAACCGTTGCGGCAGTAAAGCACGCCGGGCAGGATCGACTTGCGATCGAGTCCATGATCGGCGCGCAATTTTCGCGCGGCGGTGATCATTTCTTGCATCAACTCCATCTGACGTTCGGCTGCGTCGTCGGTCGCGCCCGCTTGCGGATACGCGGCCAAGGCGATGGATTCCGATTGTCCGAAGCGATGCCAGAGTTCTTCGGTGATGAAGGGCATGATGGGGTGCTGTAGTCGCAGGAACGCGCTGAAGACGCTCAGCAGATTGCGCCAGTCGTTGGTGAGTCCGGAATTGGCGGTGAAACGCAGTTTCTTGATTTCGAGATACCAGTCGCAGAAGTCATGCCAGGCGAAATGCCAAAGCTGCGTAGCAACTTCGTTGTAGCGATGTAGCGCGAGGTCACGATTCACGGACTCTGCGGTTCGATGCAGGCGGCTGAAGATCCAGCGGTCTTCGAGTTCAACGGGCTCACCGGCCTCCGCGAGCGACGGCTGGATCCCGGCCGCTTCCATGTTCATCAGGATCATGCGCGCGGCGTTCCAAATCTTGTTCGCGAACTGACGCGTAGCGGCTAACCGTTCTTCCGAATAAACGATGTCGGTGCCCGGCGCGGCGGACATCATTAAAGAAAGACGCACGGCGTCGGTTCCGAACTTGTCGTTGCTATCCATCGGATCCACGACGTTGCCCTTCGTCTTGGACATCTTCTGCTTGAGCGGATCGCGCACCAGGCCGTGAATGTGGACTTCGCGGAACGGAACTTGGCCGGTGAGTTCCAAACCCATCATCATCATGCGCGACGCCCAGAAGAACAGGATGTCGAAGCCGGTGATCATGAGCGACGTCGGGTAGTAGGTGCGCAGATCTTTCGTGTCATCCGGCCAGCCCATGGTGGAGAACGGCCAAAGGCTGGAGCTGAACCAGGTGTCGAGCACGTCCGTGTCCTGCTCAATGCGCGCGGATGAGCAATGCGCGCAGGCTGCGGGGGTTTCACGCGACACGGTAATTTTGTGGCAATCCGCGCAGTGCCAGGCGGGAATGCGATGGCCCCACCAAAGCTGGCGCGAGATCACCCAGTCGCGAATATTTTCCATCCAGTGGAAAAATGTCTTTTCCCAATTGTCGGGAACGAAGCGGATGCGGCCGTCGCGCACTGCATCCATGGCTTTTGCGGCCATCGGCGTGGTTTTGACGAACCATTGCGTGGAGACTAGCGGTTCCACGATGGTTCCGCAGCGATCGCACTTTGCGAGCGGCAGCTTGTGATCTTCGATCTTTTCGAGAGCGCCGAGTTTTTCAAGATCCGCCACCACGCGTTTGCGCGCTTCAAAGCGGTCGAGGTTGGCGTACGGTCCAGCTTCGGCGGTCATGCGCGCGTCTTCGCCGATCACGCGAATGTGCGGAAGGTTGTGGCGTTTGCCGGCTTCGAGATCGTTCGGATCGTGGGCGGGCGTGACCTTCACCACGCCGGTTCCGAATTCGGGCACGGCGAGTTCGTCGAAGATAATCGGAATCTCGCGATTCATCAGCGGCAGAATGACGAACTTTCCGCGGAGATCCTGATAGCGCGCGTCCTTCGGATTCACGGCAACCGCCGTGTCGCCGAGCATCGTTTCCGGACGCGTGGTGGCGACTACGAGAGAACGGTCGCTGTCTTTCACGGGATAGCGGACGTGCCACAGATGGCCGTTCACGTCGTCGTGCTTCACTTCAAGATCGGAAAGCGCGGTGTTGCAACGCGGGCACCAGTTCACCATATAGGTGCCGCGATAAATCAATCCGCCTTCGTACAAGCGGACGAACGCTTCGGTGACGGCGCGCGAAAGTTCGGGACTCAGTGTGAAGCGCTCGCGGCTCCAGTCGCAGCTGTCGCCGATGCGTTTCATCTGGCTCGTGATTCGGCTGCCGTATTTTTCTTTCCACTCCCAAACACGGCGGACGAACTCTTCGCGACCGAGTTGATGGCGCGTGATTCCTTCGGCGGCCAAACTGCGTTCGACCAGCATCTGCGTTGCGATGCCGGCGTGATCCACACCCGGCAGGAACAGCGTGTTATCGCCGCGCATGCGATGCCAGCGCACCGCGGTATCAATCAAGGAGTGCTCCAGCATGTGGCCGATGTGCATCGATCCGGTGACGTTGGGCGGCGGAACGACGATGGAAAACATCGCGCCAGGAGCATCGGCATTGGCCCGGAAAACGTTGTTTTTCACCCACCAATCGGCCCAATGAGGCTCGAAGCGCTGCGGCTCGTATGCTTTTTCCAATTCCATGAGGAGACTACCAGTTTAGCAAGCAGAGCAAGCGCGACCTGCACCGATTCGACGGCCGATTTGACAGGCTTCCGGGCAGTTTGTTGTAATGATGAGGAAGCAATTCCCACCGCACTCCTCAGTAGCTCAATGGTAGAGCATTCGGCTGTTAACCGAAGGGTTGTAGGTTCGAATCCTACCTGAGGAGCCAAACAAAATCGACGTTTCAAATCGCGAGGGGCTCCGCTCGACGCGATTTCGAGGCAGCCTCGTGTTTGCGAATAGCCGATGATAAAATGGGTGGAGAACTCCCTCTCGATGCGGGCCTCGATTTCATTCCGGCCGCTTGAACGATTCGACTTTCCACTGCTTCAAGAGTGGCTCGCCGCCCCCCACGTAGCTGTTTGGTGGAGTGAGCGCATTGATCCGGTGAGTATCGAGGCGAAATACGGTCGGTGCGTTGATGGCACTGAGCCAACGCACGTGTTCGTAGTAGAACAGGAACGCAGGCCAATTGGTTGGATTCAGTGGTATCTCTGGGCGGACTATCCAGAGCACGCGCGACAATTGGAAGCGGAACCTGCTTCGGCTGGTATCGACCTCGCAATTGGGAAACTTGAGATGACAGGTTTGGGCTTGGGGCCGGCCGCAATCCGCGAGTTCCTAGGGCAGTTGGTGTTCGCGAACTCCGCTATCCGCGCTGTCATCACTGATCCTCAGAAGAGCAATGTTAGATCCTTGCGCGCCTTCGAGAAGGCCGGCTTCAAATTCGCGAAGACGGTTCAACTCTTCGGCGAGGGCTGCGAGCGACAGATTGTCCGCTTGGACCGTCCATCGGCTGCGCGGATCCGTCCTCGCTAACGCGGTAGTATCTACGGCGCTTGCCGGATTCTCCACTCGGCGACGATCATTCTGACCGGTTCGAGAAATGAAAGCGTGCGCTGGGACGGCATTGTCCTGTCCGGCACCGCCTCGGCCGACGAACTTCCGCTTCGAACGTACAACAAGTTGCCCTCGCGCATTGCACCGTTATTAGTACGAGCTGCCATGGTGGAAGCACTAGCTACATCAGTACTAGTGGTACGAAACTGATTTCTAAGGAATTGACGTTTCCGCTTCGACGTGAAAGCCTGGTTGAAAGGCTATGAAGATTGCTACTCACCTTTTAAGCATCGCCGGGCTCGCCGTTGCGTTCGCCTCGTGCGCCTCCGCAGATATCACTTGGAATTTCAATACCACCACTTTCTGTCTTCATTGTGGTTTTTCAAACGAGTTAAATAACGACATTGCATCGGGAAGTTTTTTCACCACCGATGATACCGGCGTGAACCTTCTCAGCTGGGACATTGTCGTTGAAGGGACGAACACCCCCGCGAATAACGAATATACGCCGGGCGATAGTTTCCGCACCCTGCCCATGGATGCGAATCATATTGATCTTTACGACGGATCCAGCAATCAGTACATCGACCTGTACTTTGATTCTCCCGGCACTACCGGCGCGGGTGGAACGGTCAATTTACTGCAAGGAGATCTCGGTGCGGACAGCAACTCCACCATCGTTTGCGACGGGTGCGGAACTCTCGTGACGGGTTCGGTGACAGCCGCTGGCTCTCCGGTTCCCGAACCTCGGTTTGGCGCCATCCTGATGCTGTGTCTTTCCGGACTCGGGGTCTTGGGTTATCGGAAATTTGCGGCGCAACGTTCCTAATGGTTATTCGCAGCCTCTGTTTCAGCTTCTCAATTGCAGCGCGACCGCTTACTTGAAGTCGCGGTCCTAACGCCGGCAGTTGCTTCTCGAACGACCGTCTGAGCGTTCGTGGCACCCGACCGGCGTGGTACCGAGTTGATGAGCCCGAAACCAGTTGGAATCCACGTGGGGGCCCAAAACTATTCAGGAATCTTGAGAGAGAAAGTTAGAAACCGTTTTTTTTTGGGAAGCCTCGGCCTCGAATCACGATCCGCACGTTCGTTAAGTTCCCCGGTTCCTCATTCTGCGCATGGTGGAGGTCCGCGTTAATATCGGTGTTTGATGCGCTCCATCCGGTTCAGCCTCCCAGTGCTGTTGGCGCCGGCGCTGGCGCTCGCCTCTTCAGCTTTTAGCATCACCAACATCAAGCCCGCCAGCAATCTTCTGGCGCCGGGGACTGACACTGTGGCCGTTTCTTTCAACACCAGCGAAGCGACTACTTGCGGATGGTCGCTGGCATCCACGACGGCGTTCGGCTCGATGACGCCCTTCGAGCAACAGCCGGCCAGCACGCATGCGGGCCAGGTCACCGGACTTTCCACGGACACGCGCGTGGTAAACACGGTCTTCATCCGCTGCGCTGCCAATCCCGATTACAGCCAGTTCGTGCAGTACCGCGATGTGGCCGCGCGCAACGGGAGCTTCCCCCGCGTGGGCAGCATTTGGTTTGGAGGCTATGTCTATGAGACCGCACCGGCTGAGGCAGAGAAAATCCAGTTGTTCCAGGGAGCTTACATCGACGCGGCAGGCACAACCGCCATCCGCAGCGTCGAACCCAACGTGATCATGCTGCCCAGCTTCAATGCGACTTCGGAGACCTCTCCCGACGAAGTCTTCCCATCCGACGATTACTTCCTGAAAGACATCCACGGCAATAAGATTCAGAACTGGCCGACACCCGGCAATTACCTGCTGAATTTGACGAAGCCGGAAGTTGCCACCTACCTGGCCCAACTCGCGTATCAGTATCTGGTCGACAACGGCCTGGTGTACGAGCGCTACCTTGCGAATCCTGCTGATATGGCGAGTCGCCCTCCATATCCTGGGTCGAACGACCGAATTGCCACAGAGCCTGCGGAGTAGATAGCCGCCGACATCAGAGGAGTGAGGTACACGACCATCAGGCTAGGACGATGGTCAACCCCCGGCTGACCGCGGATAGGAACGACTTCACAACGCAGATGTTCCATAAACGACCCGCCATTGACCTGCCTGCTTTGAGTCGCGGTTGTAAAATAGCGGCATGGACCGGGCTGACAGCGTCCGCGAGCAAATGGACCGGATCCTGGCAGACCCGCTTTTCTCGGCCGCCGACCGCCGCGCGCGACTCCTGCGTTTTCTCGTCGAGGAGAGCCTCAAGGGTCAGGGTGGGTCGCTGAAGGAATCTTTGCTCGCCCTTGAGGTGTTCGGCCGCACGGGCAACCACGATCCCAAAGTCGATTCCGTGGTCCGCGTCGAGATGGGTCGTCTGAGGTCCCGGCTGATTGAATACTACGCGCAGGCGGGCCAGCGGGATCCGGTCCGCATCGAGATTCCAAAAGGAAGATATGAGCCGGTTTTCGTTTTCAAGAAGGGCGATGCCCGGCCGCCAGCGGAAACTGCACCCGAGCCTCCCGGTCCCCGGAGGCGGTACCCGATCTATCTCGTCGCGGCATGCATCCTGGCGCTGGGACTCGCAATTCTCGCCTGGAAAAGCAGGCCGAGCCTGGGCACATCCGCTTCTCCTTCGGTGGCCGTTCTTCCGTTTCTGAATTTCAGTAAGGACGGGGTCACAGACTATCTGGCCGACAGCCTAGCCGACGAGCTGACCGAAATCCTCGCAGAATCGACATCCTTGCGCGTGGTGGCCCGAACCTCAGCCTTCCAGTTCAAGGGGAGGAGCCAGGATGTGCGCGAGATCGGGCGGCGGTTGAACGCCACCGATATCCTGGAAGGCAGCCTGCAGCAGCACGGCGATCAACTGCGCTTGGTGGTCCAGTTGATCCGGTCGTCCGACAGTTTCCACATCTGGTCGCATATTTACGATACCCCCGTGAATAAACTTGCCCAGGTGGAAGCACAAGTTGCCGCTGCCACCGCACGGGCATTGTTGCCGGGAAACCAGGACGCCGCCTCCATTCCGTTTTATACCCGCACGAATCCTGAGGCTCACGACCTGTATCTCCGGGCCGCTTATCTTTTCCATCAGGGAAATCCAGAATCGTTGAAACGCGCGGCCGACCTCACGCGCCAGGCCATCCAGCTCGACCCCTCGTTCGTACGTGCGCATCTCCTCTTGGCCAAAATTGAACAAAACCTCGCGTCCATGAATGTTGAGCCGCAGCGTGTCGCCTGGGAGCGCAGCCAAAAAAGTCTCGAGGCGGTGCTCGCCCTGGATCCTAGCTCGAGTGAGGCGCACGCGTCGCTGGCGCTGCATGCTTACGTCGCGGAGTGGGATTGGGCGAAAGCCGAGCATGAGTTTCAGTTGGCTCTCGCGCCCGCGAGGCCGCCCGCCAACGCGCACAGTCTCTATGGCTGGTCGTTAATGACGCGCAAACGATTCGACGAGGCTCGCAGCCATTTCGCCGCGGCGCTCGAGATCGATCCGTTGTCCGTTGCCGGATCGCGCACCAACATGGCGACGGACTGGATTCTCGAGCGTAACTATTCCAAGGCCCGGCAAGTGATCGACGGGATGTTCGAGCTGAACCCGAAATCAGTGGCGGCGAGCGGACTCTCCGGATGGATTCAGTTGATCCAGGGCGATTGCCCGGGATTGCGAGTCACCCTGGGACAAGTGGAGCGCTGGAATCCAGGCGATCTCGAACGGGCTAAGGCTCTGTTCGAAGCCAAGTGCGGGCAACCGAATCGGGCGCGCGCGATGCTGGCGGATCTGGAAAAGCACATGACGGAGCGGTACGTCTCGCCCTATCTTGTCGCCTGGGCCTACAGCATATTGGGTGAAGCCGACAAGGCGGTGGACCGGTTGGATGAAGCGGCCGATAACCATGACAGCCTCGTCTTTTATATCAAGCTCGACCCGCTCTTCGACACCATTCGCAGCCAGCCGCGCTTCCAGGATCTGGCCGACCGAATTGGTCTACCGCAGTAAGTCAAGTAGTTTCAATGTAACATCCTGTGACTTACACCCTGGAACTAGTGTTCCTCGGACTTCTCAGTTAGCTTCGTTCTACCACGTATGTCGATGCGAATCTTGCGCTGTGCCTTTGGCTGCCTTGCAGCCCTTTTCCCGATAATCGCGGTGTTTTCAGCGAACGCAACGGCGGACACCGTAGTCTACGCCGAGACCGCGGCTGAGGAGTGGGGCACGGTGGATCTCAACACAGGGACCTTCCATCTGATTAGGACTACGCCAAGCCTGGACGGCTACCAGTTCCAATTAAATTTCCCTGCTGGCTACGGAGTTTTCAACGGGAATCTGTACGACATGCATTTCGACGCTGCGGGTAAGAATGCCCTGTACCAGGTCAACCCTGCCACCGGTGGCGAGACGTTCGTCGCCGAGAGCCCCAACGATCCAATCCAAGGCTTCGGCTCGACCGCGAAAGGCCTATACGCCGTCACGGGAGTGAACGGCGGTCCGTTCTATCTCAACTCCGTAGACCCGGTGACCGGCGCCATCACGCAAATCGGAGCCACCGGTTTCACGAACACGAGCGTGAGTCTCGACGTCTCTTCGATTTCCGACACGGGCGTCCTCTACGCTGCATCCGGCCCGAACCTCTACTCCATAGACACGGGGACGGGTGCCGCAACGCTGATCGGCGGCACCGGAACCCCGGACACTCCGTTCAGTATGCTCTTTGAAAACGGAACACTCTACGCTTCCTACGCAGACCAAGGTGGACCCGATCCGCCTTACACGATTTATACGATCAACACCGCCACCGGCCTTGCGACCGTCTTGTCCACCGGCGTCGAGGGTCCGTCGGCGCTGACTTCTCCCTATGCAACTCCTCTGGATTACTTTGTTCCGGACCCGATACCCCCGGCAGCAGTCCCGGAGCCGTCCAGCGTTGCGATGGTGGGATTCCTGATCATGCTTTGCGCACTCAAGTGCCGACACCGCCCATTCCTTTCCCAGACGATGCGGACATCCGGGTTCGCGCCCGAAACAACCAGGCCCTCGACCCCGAAGCTTTCCTGAAGGTGATAGCGAGGCTTCCCTTCGCTGGCGGCAGCGGCGCCCGCTCAACCTTGAACCCGCACTCTTTCCGTCACCAGTTTCCTACTCGGGCAGCGGGATGGGGCGCCTCTTGCAGATCTTCGCCAAGGCAACGTCAGAAGCCCATGCTCACGTGCAACGGTTCGCCTGAGCTTAGTCCAGATCAGACCGTAGAGTTTATCCCGATCCCAGTTGATGGTCCTCGAAACCATCGCAACCTCAGATTGAGCATACCTAGCTATTCCTCAGTCTGCCGCGATCGCCGGGATACGCTGAATCGATTCGAAACACCGTGGGGCCGACGAACTCCGTCCGCCAGCCGGATTCACCTCGACTTTGCGCTACGAAGCGAGCCTCGAATCACGATCCGCACGTTCGTCTCTTTAGGATCGAACTGACTCCAGGCGATTCGTTAATGTTCCCAGGTTCCTCATTCTGCTCCTGGTGGAGATCCGCGTTAATATCGGTGTTTGATGCGCGCGATCCGGTTCAGCCTTCCAGTGCTGTTGGCGCCGGCGCTGGCGCTCGCCTCTTCAGCTTTTAGCATCACCAACATCAAGCCCGCCAGCAATCTTCTGGCGCCGGGGACTGACACTGTGGCCGTTTCTTTCAACACCAGCGAAGCGACTACTTGCGGATGGTCGCTGGCATCCACGACGGCGTTCGGCTCGATGACGCCCTTCGAGCAACAGCCGGCCAGCACGCATGCGGGCCAGGTCACCGGACTTTCCACGGACACGCGCGTGGTAAACACGGTCTTCATCCGCTGCGCTGCCAATCCCGATTACAGCCAGTTCGTGCAGTACCGCGATGTGGCCGCGCGCAACGGGAGCTTCCCCCGCGTGGGCAGCATTTGGTTTGGAGGCTATGTCTATGAGACCGCACCGGCTGAGGCAGAGAAAATCCAGTTGTTCCAGGGAGCTTACATCGACGCGGCAGGCACAACCGCCATCCGCAGCGTCGAACCCAACGTGATCATGCTGCCCAGCTTCAATGCGACTTCGGAGACCTCTCCCGACGAAGTCTTCCCATCCGACGATTACTTCCTGAAAGACATCCACGGCAATAAGATTCAGAACTGGCCGACACCCGGCAATTACCTGCTGAATTTGACGAAGCCGGAAGTTGCCACCTACCTGGCCCAACTCGCGTATCAGTATCTGGTCGACAACGGCCTGGTGTACGACGGCATCTTCTGGGATAACGTCTTCCTGTCAATTTCCTGGAACACTACCGACGTTTTTGGTAACCCGGTGCAGATCGACGCGAATGGCGACGGCATCCCCGACGATCCGGCCACGCTGGATGCGCAGTGGCGCGCGGGAGTGGAGCTGTTATTCCGCACGTTCCGCCAAATCGCGCCGCACGCCTATATGTCCGGCCACCTTGGCCAAGTCCCGCCCGATCCCGATGAGCTTGGGGTGTTCAACGGCGATAGCCTGGTGTTCGATGCAGTGAATGTGCGGGAAGGCACGCTGCCTTTCAGCGCGCTGTGGCAGACCTACAACCAGTGGTTCAGCGCTGGACGGCAGCCAGGCATTGCGATGGTGCAATCCTCGCCGCCCAATCAAATCTCGTACGGTTATAGCTTCAGTCCTCTGGACGTGATGCTGCCTTCGACGACGGCGTTCGCGCAAGCGTGGTATCCGAATGTGCGTTTCGGCCTGGCCCTGGCGCTCATGAACGACGGCTTCTTTACTTACGATCTCGGCGACGCGGGCGGCAATGTGGCCTGGTGGTACGACGAGTATGATTTTTCACTGGGTATGCCCACCGGACCGAACAAGCAGTTGAACACCCGGCGAGGCCCCAATCTGGTTTCAAACGGCGGTTTCGAACAAGGCGCGAACGGCTGGTATCTGTACGTCGCAGACGACGGCCACGCAGCCGCCACAAGCGCGATCGATTCCAACATCTCTGCCGAAGGCGGCAATGCTTTCCGGATCGACATTACAGGTCCCGATAGCGATGAGTGGAATATCAATGTTTCGCAGGGCAATGTTCCGCTCACCGCCGGCGCCACATATCAGCTTCAATTCTGGGCGCGCGCCAGCAAGCCGGTTTCGATCGTCGCGGACATGCAGGGCGGACCGCCGGATTATCCGAATTATGGCCTCTATACTTGGGTGAATTTAACGTCCACCTGGCAACTTTACAATCTCACCTTCCAGGCGCCTACCACAGCGAACGATGGCGCTGTGCAGTTCAATGTGGGCCCGGCCGCGGCCTCAATCTGGATCGATGGCGTCCAGCTTACGGCCGCCCCACCGGATATCTACCGCCGCGATTTTACTCGGGGCGCCGTGTTGCTGAATGGAACCGGTTCGCCGCAGACCATTGCGCCCGGTCCGGGCTTCCGCCGATTTTCTGGAACACAGGCGCCGCGCTATCAGTACATCGTGGACGATTCGAGCGACGCCTTCAGCAGCACGGGCGCCTGGCACAGCGCCACCTACAATTCCGGCGGCGGAACTGCGAGCGGTGAGACCGTCAACGGGCCTTTCTATCACGCCTGGGGAATGACTTGCCACGAGTTGGATGCGGGTCCCGGCAGCGCGACCTGGAATCTCGGCATCACTGAGGACGGAACGTATTCGCTGCAAGTCTGGTTGCCCGCCGCACCCGCTGCATCTAAGTGGACGAAAAAAGCCGTTTATGAAGTCCTGGGTGGGGGCAAGGTGACTTTCTCCATGACCCTCGACCAAAGCAGCGCGTCCGCAGGCGACCAATGGCATACGATCGCCACCGGGCTTTCACTCACCGCCGCTAGTGCACCAGTTTTGCGCGTGAGCAACGGGGGTTCCGGTGCGATGATCGCTGACGCTGTGTACATTTATTCGGCTGCGCGCTACAACGACGGCACAGCGGCTGATTCGGTTACGCTTCCCCCGATGGACGGGATTCTCCTGCAGCGGACCAGCCCGGTGGCCGCGCCGGCGTCCCGCGTTACCCAGGTGACGGATGCCGCCGGCTACAACTCAGCTATCGCTCCGGGCGAATGGGTTTCGATCTTCGGCACGGCCTTCAACACCAGCCCCCGCGGCTGGACCGCTGCCGATTTCGTGAACGGCGAGTTGCCCACTTCGCTTGGCGGCATTTCGGTGACCATCGACGGACATCCTGCCTACATTTCATACGTTGGCCCCGGTCAGATCAACGCGCTGATGCCGGCCGACGCAACACTCGGCATAGTGCCGGTGGAAGTGACGACAACGCAAGGCCAGAGCTACCCTGGCTCGGTGATGCTACAGCGTCTTGCACCGGAACTGTTCACATGGGCGGCGGATGGCATCACTTACGCGGCCGCCGAGCACGCCGATTATTCGCGGGTGGGGTCCAGCCCGGCGCGCCCGGCCGCCGTGGGCGAGACTATCATGCTCTACGGCACTGGCTTCGGCCCAACCTCGCCCGCAATCCCGATGTCGCGCGCCTCCTTCCCACCAGCCGAGCTGACCACCAAAGTGAACGTCACCATCGGCGGTGTGGCGGCGACCGTGCAGTGGGCCGGGCTGATCGCGCCGGGATTGTACCAGCTTAATGTGCAAGTGCCTGCCGTGGCTGCAGGCGATCAGACGGTGATGGTATCCGCAGCCGGATTCCAGGGTGCTGCGGGTGTCTATATCACCGTAGGGAGAAACTGAGCAAGCTACGCGAACGACTGACTTCGAGTTCGCACTCCGAATTGCGCGAACAGTTACGGGAGCGTTTTACCACCAGTCAAGTGACGTGGTCACCGGATTCATCGCGATCCGGGGTGATCGGAATCAGGCCGTCACTTGCCGATCATCAGGATCGTAAACGAACCGGGAACGGGCGCCCCTTGTGGCGGCCGGCCTCCGCTAGCAGGAGGCGGCGGTGCCGGCCCACGCTCCTGGCTCATGGTGAAAATATGGTTGGTCTTGCTGTCGAAGGCAATCGTGCGAGCTCCGTTCATCGTCTCCAGGTTCTGTTCCACTTCGAAACTGGTCGGACTCTTCTCTTTAATGACAGTCAGAGTACCGTTTCCTTGAGTGCTGAACGCCTCCATCGTCGAAGGGTTGAACACGGCGCCATCCGATCCACCGGCGAGCGGCAGGCTGGTGATGATCTTGCCGTCGGCGGCACTCAGAATCACCATCATTGGCTTGGCGGGCTGCGAAGGCGGATCACCCGAGTTCCCACACGCCGCGAAAAGCACGGCATTCTTAGCATCCAAGGCCAGCCCGTTGCACCGGCCTTTGTCACCGAGAGGATAATGCGCCACCGCCTTCATCGTCTTGACGTCGACAGCCGTGACACTGCCCGGCATATCCTGCATGACGACGTAGAGCATGCCTTTGCCGTCGCCCACGCCCTGCTCCGGTACGCCGCCGAGATCGATCGTGCCAAGCACCGTTCCGTCTTTCGCGTCAATTACGGTCGCATCCTTGGTCGGATGACTAAAGACGTAAACTCTTTCATTGAAGCTATCGAAGTAGATGCCGTCCGGCCGGGCGGCGCCAACATCAATACTCTTGATGAGGGTCATCGTTTTGGTATCGAACATAGACACCTTTGGATGATCGCTGGTGAATCCGTGGCCAGACTTCGGATCAACCGCGGTACCATTCCCGCCGACACCCGTAATCTCACCGGCGGGCTCGAGCGTGTCGAGGTTGAAAATTGTTAGGCGTGCGGGCAAGGCGTGGACTGCGGGAGTCGTCTCGGTGGCCGCAACTTCGCGCGTGGCACCTCGCGGAATATACAGCCGGCGTCCATCGGCGTCAGCATAAATGTAGTCCCAACCACCCTCTCCACCGACCCTGGCTGTCTTGAGCACTTTATACGGGGCTTGTTGAGCCGATCCGGCCGGCGCGAACGCCGCAATTGCCAATGCGAGCACTGCGCAGAATTGTCGCATCTGAATTCTCCCGACACTCAGTATATTCCACTGTGGAGCCGTGCTCACGTTCGGTCTGAAGGAAATATTGGAGGACGGGCAGCGGTTGAGAACGTCGAGAGAGTTGTCTCTTGTTTCCATCAACGTCTGCCCCTATCCGCAACGAAACCGGATCGAGTGATATTTTCATAGCAATGACTTGGCTCACTTGGTCTCTACTTTCCGCGCTGTTCGCGGCGGCGACTGCGATCCTGGCAAAGCTCGGCGTTAAAGGAGTTGACGCCAACGTCGCCACCGCCGTGCGGACTTCGGTGGTGGTCGTGTTTACGTGGTTGCTTGCTTACATCGCCCGGCAGCCGACGAGCTTCCAGGCATTCTCGAAGAAGACTTGGCTCTTCCTATTCCTCTCCGGGCTCGCTACAGGCCTTTCGTGGCTCTGCTATTTTCACGCTTTGCAGGTCGGCCAAGCCTCACGTGTTGCGCCTATCGATAAGTTGAGCGTAGCCCTGGTAATTCTGTTTGCAGCCTTGTTCCTCGGGGAAAGGTTGACCATGGCTAAAGGTGCAGGAGGTCTCTTAATCGTGGCCGGTGCCATAATTATTGCGCTTGAATAGCAACGGCAAGCCATATCCTTTCTCGAATCCTGAACGCTTAACCGAACGCGCGACCAGTTCGGCCAATTCGGGCAAATGTAAAAGAGCGCCAACCCCCGCCGTGTCTGTGTGATGAACACAGAGTCTCCCGCGTCATTTGCGCAAGAAGCGTGCGCGCGTTTCCATCCACAACTTAGCTACTTTGTTAAAATGGGCAGCCTATGAGTGGCGTTAATCGAGCGCTCAAAGTTTTCCGCTCTGGTTACCTGGAAAAAATAGTAATTCTCCTAGCCGCCGCAGGTGTGGCTTTCGGACAGGCGCCGCGGATTTTCTCGCGCGCGATCTTCAACGCTGCGAGCTTCGCGCCAGCCGGCGTACCCGGCGGGAGCATCGCGCAAGGCTCTATGCTCTCGATCTTCGGCACGAATTTAGGGCCGGCGAAGGGCGTTCCAGCTTCCAGCTTTCCGTTGCAAACGTCGCTTTCCGGGGTCTCGATCACGTTCACACAGGGTGGTCAGTCCGTCAATCTCCTACCACTGTACGTAAGCGCAGGACAGATCAACGCAATTATGCCCTCAAACGCCGGGATCGGTTTAGGATCCTTGCAGGTGACATACAACAATCTCAAGAGCAATTTTTCTCCCATGCGGGTCGTAGCTAGTTCTTTCGGGGTTTTTGCGGTTGGAGGCGCGGGTATGGGACCGGGCGCAGTCCATAACTTTGTCTCGCAGGCAAATCAACCCCTGAATTCCCTCAAAACAACCGCGGCGCCTGGGGACACGATCACTATTTATGGCACCGGTCTGGGCCCGATTACCACTCCGGATAACGTCGCGCCGCCGGCGGGCAATTTGCCCGTACAAGTGGAAGCATGGGTGGGCGGACAAGCAGCCATTGTGGCTTACAGCGGCCGATCGCCCTGCTGCTCGGGCCTCGATCAGATCGTGCTGAACATACCGAAAAACGCGTCTCAGGGATGTTGGGTGCCAATCTACTTTCGAACTGCCGGAGCCATCACAAGCAACGCGGTTACTGTCGCCATCGATCCGAAACGCGGTCCCTGCTCGGATCCTAGTAATCCTTTGACCCAGATCTTTACCGCCGGCGGCACCGGCGGAACGCTCCGTCTGACCAAGAGCTCCGTGCATGAGGATGTCGCCACGCTAGCCCCTGTGGACGCCGCAACGGATATCTTCACCTATGATCTTCGAAATCTTCCTGGCGGCGCGTTTGTCTTTTCGCCTTTGCTTTCGCAGCCGCCCGCTGGCTCCTGCACCGTGTTCGAGTTCGCGGGAGATTTTTGGGGCCTGAACGGCGGATTTCCATCGCCATTGGCCCAGGTGTCGTACCTGGATACGGGAACGTTCACCGCATCGGGGTCCGTCAGCGGGAATCTTTCGTCTGGAGTTTCGGGAGATTTTGGAGCGTTCCTTGGTTCCGACCTGCCGCCCTATTTCCCAAGTCAGCTCACGATAAATCCCGGGACGGCTAAGTTAACCTCCAGCGGCGGCACGGACGTTCCGAGTTTCAGCTCGACGATCACTATTCCACAGCCCTTCACGTGGACCGGCCGCGAGGAGCTGACGACCATTCCGCGCAATGAGCCGTTGACTCTCTCCTGGACCGGACTGCCCTCCGGCCAGCAGATGTCGATTCTCGGCGGTAACGTCGATTTGCCTTCCAACTCCTCGGCCATTTTTTATTGCTTGGCGCCCGTCGGCGCATCCAGTTTCACCATATCCAACGCGGTTTTAGAGTTCGTGCCGGCCACGCGCGCAGACCCGAGAGCATCCAAAGGGCTCTTGTACCTGATGAATAGTTCCCCCGAAAATGGAACTCCGGTTCACGTGTCCGGGATAAAAACTGCCGTCGTCTTAGCCGTCTATATGTTCGGCAAGACCGTGATCTTTCAATAAGTGAGTAACCGCATGCGACATGGCAAATTGATCCGACATATGGGCGCGTTCCTGATTGGGCTTTGCGTTGCCGGGATGCTCAGGGCGGACAACGTTGTTATTCAGAACCAGGACCAGTTCGATGACTGGAACACCGACGCCAGACACACCATCCAAGATGCCGCTAAAAAGGCCGGCATTAAACCGGGGGAGCGTTTTAGCATGTCTCTCCAGGTTTGCATCGATAAAGAAGTGGCCAACATCATCTTCCTCGTCACGGGAAGCGAGGGCGGTGGCGCATACGTTGACAAAGTGAGCAACACTCCTACCGGAGATGAGTGCGATCCCAGCACGGATCTCAGCGGCGGCGATCTGAGCAGTCCCAATTCGATCAAGGCGATCCAGAACACAGTGTCCAGTCTTCTCAGTGGCAAAGACTTGAGAGGGCCGTTATCTCTCTCGATGAGCAGAGTCGTCCCGCGCGCCACGCCGAGCACCACCTTCGCACTCGTGCCTGCTTACCGCGACGTACCGTTTATTCCGATTTACCCGCCGCCCTTCGACTTTCAGCAATCGCTCGATTGCAACCCGCAAAACAATGCAACCACCATTCAGGTGCATCACAGGAGTAATAAGGTCACGGTGAATAGCGGCTGCTCAGGTCAAGTCATTGCCACCATTCCCGTCGGAGGCGCTCCATTGCAGGTGGAGGTAACGCCCGATGCCTCTACGGCGGTGGTCACGTGCTTCGATAATGAAATCGATTTGATTGATCTCACCACCAACACCCGCGCTGCATCCATTCCAACGACACACGATATTAATCCGTCCGGAGTTGCGATCTCGCCCGATGGCTCCATGGCCTACGTGACCAGTTTTACCAATCAGTTTTTCGGCGGTACGGCGGCCGTGTTGGTGCTGGATCTCGCCCAGCGGAAAATTGTAAACACGATACCCGTCAGCGACTTTCCGCAATCCGTCTTCATCACGCCCGACGGGTCACAAGCATGGGTAACTCACCCCTTCCTGCAGTTTGCGCCGGTGCTTGAGGTCATCGATACTTTAACGAATACAATATCCGCCCGCCTGTCGTTGCAAGGGTCGTACGCAATTGCGTTCGATTCCAGAGGCACCCGCGCCTTCGTCACAAGCGGTATTTCGAACGTTGCGGTGATCGATACGGCCGGGTTTGGGACTCTGGCCACCATCACGGTCGGGCAAGGTCCGGTGGACATCGCCATCACGCCCGAAGATGGATTGCTCATCGTGAACAACTATCGGGATAAGTCAATCAGTCTGGTAGACGTGAGTAACTACAACGTTGTAAGTACGGTATCTTTGCCGGGGCCAGCGCGCGGATTGGCGCTTGTGCAATAGGAAAAGGGACCGAACAAGCAGACGATCAGGCGATGGGCGTTGGCACCCGCACGGGCTACCCCATGTTGCTTTTGTGCGGAGGACCCGCTTCACGAGTTCTTCCGTGAGGCATTATTCTCCTCGCGTTGTGCCACCTTCGTAGCCCTGCCCGCGGTGCGTCGCGCGTATCTACCGGCGAATCCGTCGACGAAATCTTGTAACGGCCGCGAACCAATGATCAGGGATCCCGGCCGTTCCGGTTCTTCGAAACGGTGACAAGTAAGAAACATGCAATTCCGCATTCGTGTCTACGGGTTCTATTGCGGTTCGCTCCCAGCAAGTTTGCGGCGCGGATCTCCGTAGAGGAAAGCGTTTGAAATGAAAGCCGCCACTTGGCAAGGAAAACATGACATTGAAGTGAAACAGATGCCGGATCCCAAACTTCAGGATCCGCGCGATGTGATTCTGCGCGTGACCACGACAGCCATCTGCGGATCGGATCTGCACATCTACGACGGTTACATTCCGACCATGGAGAAGGACGATGTTCTCGGCCACGAGTTTATGGGTGTGGTGGAGGATGTGGCGCCCGAGCATCCGTTGAAAAAGGGCGACCGCGTTCTGATTCCATTCCAAATCGCTTGCGGCGTCTGTCATTATTGCCGGCGCATGGAGACGGCGTTGTGCGACACCACGAATCCGGAAGGCGCGGAGAAGATGCACAAGGCCTACGGCCAGGCGGCCGCCGGGCTTTTCGGATACTCGCATCTTTACGGGGGTTATCCGGGCGGTCAGGCGGAGTATGTGCGAGTGCCTTGCGCGGATTTTGGCGCGTTCCGGGTTCCCGACGACTTGACGGATGAGCAGGTACTTTTCCTAACCGACATTTTTCCTACCGGTTTCATGGCGGCGGAAAATTGCGGCATCGAACCCGGCCAGACGGTTGCCGTTTGGGGATGCGGCCCGGTTGGGCAGTTCGCGATCCGAAGCGCGTTTCTTTTGGGCGCCGGGCGCGTGATCGCGTTGGACAATGTGCCGCAACGGCTGGAGATGGCGCGCCAGGCCGGCGCTGAAACTTTGGAAGACGAAGATAAAGAGGTTCAGGACAAGCTCCGCGATATGACGAAGGGCCGCGGCCCGGACCATTGCATCGACGCGGTGGGAATGGAGGCGCATGGGGCCACATTGGATGCGCTGTACGATCGCATCAAGACGGCGGTGATGCTCGAAACCGATCGTTCGCATGCGCTGCGCGCTGCGATTTACGCGTGCGCCAAGGGAGGAACGGTTTCAATTCCGGGTGTGTACGGCGGATTCCTGGATAAAT
>Ga0209060_10001197_pt1 | contig 30544 bp, 28 predicted proteins | sample Coa_R1_8_FD_187155 | JGI IMG/M metagenome (GOLD analysis project Ga0209060, IMG submission 187155) | Surface soil microbial communities from Centralia Pennsylvania, which are recovering from an underground coalmine fire - Coalmine... | ecosystem: Environmental > Terrestrial > Soil >...
ATGGACCATCATCCGATTCATCTCCATGGAAATACGTTTGCCGTAACTGGAACCGAGGCCGGAAGGCAGCCGGAAGCCATCTGGGGGACAGGCAACACAGTCTTGGTTGGGGTTGCACAAGCGCGAGACGTGGAGTTTGTGGCCAACAATCCGGGCGACTGGATGCTGCACTGCCATCTGCCGCACCACATGATGAACGCTATGTCGTCGGTGGTAGGCCGAATGACGCGCACGGCCATGGGAGCGTCTATGGGGGCGTCTGGGGGGACCATGCCCGCAGGTGCAGGTATGGAAGAAGGCATGGGAATGCTCCGGCAAGGCAACGCGGCCTCCGAAGAAAATGGGCCAAGCCTCGGAAGGGGCATGGGCATCGGAGCCACGAACGATGAACGGACAACCAACGGACCGCTCAATACGGCCAAGGCCCACGAAATGATGGGAGAGGCGATGCAAGGAATGCAGCACGGTGAGCACGGGGGAATGCAGATGTCACAGGAGATCAGTCCGGACGCTAATCGTGTCCCTGGGTTCCCACAGGACGCCTACATGGAGGGATCGATGATGAACATGGATGAAGCAGTCACGAAGCCGGAAACCTACGGCATGCGGCCGGGGTGGAGCCAATTCATGCAAGGCATGATGACCTTTGTGCGCGTTCTGCCGCCCGAAAAATACGACGAAGTGGTTTCGAGAATCCAGCAGCAAAAGCCCGGCGACAAACCCAAGCCACCCGTGGAACACCACCATGGAGCCTGAAGGAAACGAAATGAAAAGCATCTTCCCTAGAACGGCCGCCTTCCAACATAGCAGCGTTCCCAGCTTTGCTCTGGCGATTCTGGCTTTGGCAATTCCGATTTCGGCGATTCTGCCCGTAACAGCGGCGGCACAGCAGAGTGGCTCTTTGCTTGTTTCGCCGCTTGTAATGGCGCAGCCCCCGTTGCAGCAGGAGGCGCAGCACCATCATGCTTCCGAAGCCGCGCAAGAAGACAAGCAGCCGGAAGGACCAGCCTTACGCCTGGAAGAACTGGAACAAATGGCCCTTACCAAGAACCCCACGCTACGACAGGCAGATGCACAACTACGCGCGGCCCAAGGGCGCAAATTGCAAGCAGGTCTCTATCCGAATCCAACCGTTGGCTATCAGGGCGAGCAGATTCGCGGCGGCTCGTTCCATGGCGGCGAACAAGGAGCATTTGTCCAGCAGGAAGTTGTCCTGGGAGGAAAGCTCAAATCAGCACGTAACGTGGCGGAGCAGGAACGGCAACAAGCGGTGGCCGAGCGCGACGAACAAAAGCTACGAATCCTGAATGCCGTGCGTCTCGCCTATTCTCAGGCTGTCGCGGCGCAGGAAACCGTTACGCTGCGAACAAGCCTGGTCAAGCTGGCGCAAGATGTGGTGGAGACATCGAAACAGCTTTTCAACGTAGGACAAGCCGACCAGCCAGACGTCCTTCAAGCTCAAGTCGAAGAGGATCAGGCGGAATTGGCTTTGAACGGCGCACAACTCAACCAGCAAAGGATATGGAAAACTCTGGCCGCTGTGGTGGGCAATCCTACGCTTCCCTTCTCGCGCCTTGAAGGCAATTTGGAAGATATCCCCAGTCTCGATCCACAGGAGTGGCTGCAAAAACTTCTTGGCGAAAGTCCAGCGGCCAGGATTGCGCAACTCGGCGTGGCACGCGCCCAGGCCCAGCTTGATCGAGCCCGGCGGGAGCCGATTCCGAACCTCCAACTCCGCGGCGGTATTGAGCAGAATCAAGAAAGGCTTGAAGGCACGACGCGCGCCGTTGGATTGCAGGGTTTTGCCGAAGCGGGCGTACAGATCCCAATCTTCAATCGAAATCAAGGCGCCATCGAAGCCGCGCGGGCCGACGTTGAGCGCGCCCAGCTTGAGACAAAACGCGTGGAGCTTTTGCTCCGGGAGCGCCTTGGCCCGATCGTGCAGAATTATCTGATGGCGAAAACCACAGCCGAGCGATATCGCAGCCAGACGCTCCCCCGTGCCGAGAATGCTTATAAGTTGTATCTTCAAAAATACAACGGCATGACGGCGGCTTATCCGCAGGTATTGATCTCGCAGCGAACGCTCTTTCAGCTAAAAATTGACTACAGCGCAGCCCTGGAGGCTGTGTGGAGCAACAGCATCGCACTGAAAGGCTTTATGCTGACCGACGGCCTCGAAGCTCCCACTTCTCCAAGCGAGATCGACCGCCCGGTGCGCGAAACAAATTTGCCTGTTTCCAGCATGGGACCGCAGCCATGAGCTGCGACCTCAAGACGCTCGAATCGATCACGAACCCGTTTCCAATTTTCCACACGGAAACGGTTCGTGTCTGAGCCCTCGCCGCGTGAGGAGATAGCCAGCAAACGTACCTAGCCAATGGCTTCCAACATAGTGCTCATCGGACACAGACGCGAGGCCCGCACGGGCATGCGCTTCGGCGGAAGACAGCAGAACTGGTCTTCGTTTATCAGAAATCAGTTGATCAGAAACCAGGGGATCGGTATCCGCGAGTGAGTCAGCGATTCCGCTGAGCATCCATGCCCTGCTCAGGTTGAGCCCATCGAGGTGGGAAAACTTTGGGTCACTCGGATCGGGTGATTTGACAGGAGCCAAGGCAAGGCTCCCGTTGCCCAATTCCGGCAGAAAGCCTGTAAGCCAATCTGAAAATTCAGTGCGTGACAAGACTCTTCGCATCAGATCGGCTTCGGCCAATCCTGGTGAAAGAAAATCCTCGCCGGAAGGCTCATATGCAACGGAGTAGCTTCTATCGGCGGCGAAGAAATGGAGGGCACGTGCGGCCACCAGATCGCGAAAATCCCGTTGTCCGCAAGCATCGGCATAGTCCAGCATCAATCCCATGGCAAATGCCGACTGGCTATGTTCGCCGGTACGCACCGGGCGCGGTAGCTTAGGAAGCCAGGAGCTCAATCGGTTCCTGGCCGCATCTTCCAATGGTCGCAGGTTCACACGAAGTTCGGCTGCAAGTGGATCACTCCATTCTTGCAACTCCTGGCAAAGTTGCAGCAGCCAAGCTAATCCATAGGGCCGTTCAAAGCTCGCGCGGCCCTCGCCCTCAAGATAAGCAACTTCATTCCGAATGTTTGCGGCTGTCAGGTTTCGACGCAGGGGCTCTCGTGCAGACGGCGCAAACGCCGCGTCAGGAAAAAACCGCAGCAAGCGAACCAGCAACCAGTGACCGTGCACCGCTGAATGCCAGTCATAGCAGCCATAGAACGCGGGCGTTAACTCTCGAGGAGGGCACGCTTCGCCGTCGCCATTCAGAACGTGGCTGATCTTATTTGGATACTCCCTATGGATACATGCCAAAGGGAGGGCCGCAAGCCGCTCCGCGAACCTCAAGTCCAAGCTCTGCATAGTATTGGCACAAGGGCAGCTACTGCCAACAAGCTATCTTGACGCAGGCTCATCGTCTCGCACCGGAATCGGCACTTTCTTTTGTCCCGCAAGCTCCGCGGCGGTCTGCTCGATGTTCCGCCGGGAAAAGTCCTTGAAGAAACCCCAAGTTCCATATTTTTCCTGTAACTGCGCCAGCACGCTATTGGTCAACGCATCTCCCGATTTACCTTCAGCACGCACCTTCGCTACATCGTCGCGCAAGGTTGCAAGATAGTTGCGGAAGTCGCGAACATCATCGACGCTGGCGACGTCTCCGTGACCGGAAACGAAGGTTGCCGAGGGATGGGCTGCCAGCAGTTTATCCAAGGTCTGAATCCAGGGCTGCGTGGAGGCGTCGATCAGATTGGGAAGATGCTTCTGCCAGACAAGGTCGCCGCCAAAAATTACCTTGGCATCCGGCACCAGCACCACCGAATCGCCACCGGTATGACCCAACATGTACCGCACTTGCACCACGCGCGACCCCAAGAAGAGGTCCACCGCATCGGAATACACCATATCGGGAAGAACAAGGGCCTCGACACGCGCCTTGAGCTCCGGTTTGGGATTCGTGCCAAAAAACTTTAGATTTTCCGTCCGCTCCCAACCGCGCAAATTGCGCTGCGCAACAATGGTGGCCCCAGCCTCCTCAAATACCGCGTTACCTCCGGTGTGGTCGATGTGGTAATGAGTATTCACGACATAGCGCACCGGCAAATTCGTAATCTTGCGAATCTCCGCCAGCAGGGCTTTCGCCGACTCCACATCTATAAAAGTATCGACTACTGCAACGGCATTGCTTCCAACAATGAAACCGGCATTGCTGCCTGCCCTGCTGTTGTCGCCGCTGACCGCCGCATAGACGCCTTCGCCGATCTTCTTGATCGCGAAGTCGGAAGGATCTGCACCGAAAGCACTGAGGGAAAAGAGCGTGATCGCGAGCAAAGCAAGTGTATGTCGGTTTCTCATGACGGTGATGGTAACATGCGCGAAGTAGGTGGGCGTTCGGCGTTGATTCATGGAGAAGGCTGGCACATCGCCCTTCTTCGACTTGGCCCCTGCCCTTAAAATTGCCGCTCTTTAAAGACGCCTGCAGTTGCCCGTTCTTTTCAAATTGCATGTTCCCAGGGCTGTTACGAACCCCAACGCGTTCGTGGCTACCCATGCCATGCAACGAACGATTTTTGTTTAATATAGATAAAGCTCACGGTTCTGGCCTGCGGTTCCCGGACGCTATCACTCGCGGGTATATTTTTGCCGGTGACCGAGGCTACCAAGCCTGAAACTTTATCAAGGTGGGACGGTTTTTAGGGCCAAAGAGCATCAAGGAATTAAGAGATTTTCGAGGAATCCGGGCAGCCTTCGGCAGCGTACTTAAGAGGGAAAGGGGACAATGCGCGTATCCGGCACGCAGACGCCAAAATACCAAGCTGACGAAGCGGCCTTGATCGCGCGCATTCGCGCAGGTGACGAAAGCGCCATGCTCGGTATCTACGATCGCTATTCAGGAATCGTTTACGGCGTCGCCCTGCGGGTCCTTGGAAATACCGCCGAAGCGGAAGACGTGCTCCAGGAAGTCTTTCTCCAGCTTTGGAGAAATCCTCAGGCATTCAACGCCGAACGAGGGCGACTCCCCGCATGGCTGGCGGTGATTACGCGCAACCGCGCCATCGATCACCTGCGAAAGCGGCCCATGGAGGAAGACGTCGAGGAGCTTTCCATAGCGGTGGACGACGATCTTGCAGAAACCGCTTCGCAACGCCAGGCGGCCGACAAAGTAAGGACAGTCCTTTCCCAACTTCCCCTGGCCCAGCGCCAAGCTTTGGAGTTCGCGTTTTTCGAAGGGATGACCCATACGGAGATCGCCGAAAAAACAGGCGAGCCTTTGGGAACGATCAAGACTCGGATTCGCGCCGGTCTATTGGCGCTGAGAAAAGCATTTGCATGAACGATCACGCACAATACGCTGAGCCACTCGCGCTGTATGCGCTGGGCACGCTGGAGGACGGCCAAGAACGGGCCGACCTGGAGACGCACCTGGAACGCTGCGCCGAGTGCCGGGGCGAACTGGAATTATTGCGCGCCGACACAGCCCGGCTGGCCTTCTCGGCCTTTGGTCCCATGCCGCCGCAGCGTTCGCGTGCGCGCCTGATCGAAGCCATCCAAGCGGAGCCGCGACGCAGTGCCGCAAGCCAACGCATGATCGTGGGCGTGTTGCATCCGCGCTGGCTGGCGACCGCTCCCATTGCGGCCACCCTCATGTTGGCGATCTTTAGCCTCATGCTGTGGCGTGAAGATGTGAAGCTCCGGCGCAATCTCGATCGTACGCAGGCGGAGCTGCAATCCCAAAAAGAGACATTGGCGAGAGCGCAGGCGGTCATGGATCTCCTTCATGCTCCCGATGCTCATCACATGATCCTGGTTGAAGCGACACAACACCCGCAGCCGCAGGTAAAGATGATCTACGCGCCGAAAAAAGGCGGGCTGCTGCTGATGGCAAGCATGATGGAAACTCTTCCTCCGAGCCGTGTGTATGAACTCTGGCTGCTGCCCATGGGCGGAGGGGCTCCTATGCCATGCGGAACCTTTAAGCCCGATACCCAGGGCAATGCCATGATGCAGCACAATCTTCCCCCCGGCACTGAGGCCAAGGGTTTTGCCGTCACGGTAGAATCGGAGGGCGGAGCGGAGACCCCCACCATGCCGATCAAGATGACAAGCGTGGGCTAACAACCGAGATCACGGGGCTTTCCAAGCGGCCCCGCGCCTTTTGCAGCAGGCATGACCGAAATGCGAACCGGAGTCCTTGACCGAGCAACTTCCGGAATGTGAGCATTACTCCCTATCTCGAAAATCTTTAAAAGCAAGCGTGAGGTGATATGTCGAAGGCGCCGAACGAGAGTCTGCTTGAGGCCCTGTTGGATTCGTGGGACCGCAACAATACTATTTTGGTCAACCTTCTCCACGCGCTCCCAGAGGGTGCGTTGGAGATCAAACCGCTGGAAGGAAGTCCTTCCATTGCGCGGCTGTTCACCCACATCCACTACGTGCGCCTGGTATTCGTGACGGAAGACGCTCCTGAAGCCGCTATCCAACTTCCGGAGGAAGAGTGGAAGAACGAGCGTGACCCAGCTCGCATCGCCGAGATGCTCCACCAGAGCGCGAAAGCCGTGCGAGATGCGGTGAGAGGCAGGCTGGAATCGGGTCGGGAGATGGACCTGCACTACGATCACCCGATCCTTATGCTGCAGCACATGATCTGGCACGAGGGCTACCACCACGGCCAGATCAAACTGACCCTCAAATTGGCGGGGCGGCCCCTTTCCGACGACGAAGCCGGACCAGTCACCTGGGACATTTGGATGGACAAGCCTTGAACCTTACCCGCTTGGAAGATCTTCGTCCAAAAGATCTTTGGCGAGAGGATCTTGATCCAGAGGATTTTCGCCGTTCAGCCTTGCCCCGAAACCCGATTTCAGGGCCTTCCTTGCGATTCCCCGCAATATCCACAGCCAAGAGCAATTCTTGGCTTGACTTCTAATTGAAAATGAAATTGAATTTCATTTTCAATTAGAAGATGGACGCTCCATTGGAATGCTCAATCTGGAGGCTCACTTAGGGTCTGCATCACCGTTGCAAGCCATCGACTTCTACGCGCGTAGCTGGTCCCGTCAGGGGGCGTCGACTTCCCCTTCACCGCCAGCGGTAGTCCCACAGGGATGGGGAGGGACTACACTGAAAATCGCTCCGCGCTACTCACGTCGATCCTGCCTGAACTCGCGGCTGAAGTGCTCCGGGCGAGCTACGCTTTGCCAAACGGATTTTCGAGCGAAGGGCTGGTGGGCGTGAACAATTCGGCTCCGTTTTCCGTGATGTACATATCGTCTTCCAGGCGGATGCCGAACTCACCGCGAATATAGATTCCAGGCTCGTCGCTAAAAGTCATGTTGGGCGCAAGCGGCAGCGTGTTGCCGCGAACCAGGTAGGGCCACTCGTGGCCATCCATTCCTATGCCATGGCCAACACGATGCGTAAAGTGCTTATAGTCGGGACCGTAACCGGCATCGGTAATCACTTTTCGAGCAGCCGCATCCACGGCTTGGCATTGCACTCCAGGCCGGGCAGCAGCTAGCGCGGCCTGCTGGGCCCGATGCACAATCTCAAAATTCTTTTTCATCTTGTCGGTTGGTTTGCCGAGAACGAAGGTGCGACTGATATCGGATTCGTATCCCTCTGCCGTGCAGCCGCCATCCATCAACAGGATTGTTCCTTCACGGACAACCTGGGGCTTCGCCGAGCCATGGGGCAAGGCTGAATTCTCTCCGACCTGAACGCCGGCGCTGCCCTGAAAGCCGAGCTTAGAGTGGGCTTCCTGCACCAGACCGGCAAAATCATGCTGGGTCATTCCCTCTTTGAGCGAGAGGTATGCCGCCTCATAAGCGGCGAGGGTGACTTCATTGGCTAGGCGCATCAACTGGAGTTCATGGCGACTCTTGATCATGCGGCATCCGGCGGTCACCGGCGTGGCGCTCGTGATCTGCAGCGTGGGAGCGGCCTTGGAAACACCTTCGCTATAAACGTAGCGGACAGTCTCCTCAACACCGATGCGCCCACTTACGATGCCGCGGTCTTTGAGGCCCTCGGCGATTCTCTGGTACGGACTTTCGTCCTCTTCCCATACGCGGACCTCGGCGTCGGTACCGCCGGGACCGCCTGCGATCTGCTCGCGGGCGCGGTCTTCTTCAAAAGCCGGGCATACATAGAACGGCTTGCCTTTTACCGGAAGGATCATGGCAAACAGGCGTTCGCTCAGCCACCAGTGAATGTTCGTGAAGTACACAAGCGAGGTACCACCGATGAGCATGATGGCGTCAAGCTTGTTTTCGGCCATCAAATGAGACGCGCGGTCGATTCTCTGCTGGCGCTCCTCGACGCTAATGGGCGCCGCCTCGGAGCGCCGCGATTTCAGGCGGGCGATGGGAGCGGGCAGCCCCTGCGACTCTTTTTCATTTTGCAGAGCGAAGACAGACTCTTTTCCAGTCAGCAGGGCAGTTGAGGCAAGGCCGGCTGTCTGCAAGAAACCACGCCGGGTGAATGGCTTTATCAATTGGCAGCTCCCGATTTCGATGGATTACGAGTTCTCGATACCGCCATTTCCAGTTGATTTCGCATTGATTTCAGACACCCTAGAAAACACGCCTGAAAAATGAACTGGAATGACGTGAAACCCTAAATCGCTTCAATTCTATGAATTGCAAACTTGTCGTCCGCTTAAAAACGGCCAATTATCCATTGATTTTGTGCGACAAGCCAAAAAATCAATTCCTCAGGAGCAACTGGCTCATAAGGGGCATGCTTCGTGCTGCCTAGCTGTAATCGTTTCCGCGAAGCGCGGGTTGGCGCAAACGCACAGGAACGAGAGCACAACTTTCCCATAGCCTCTCCCGAAGTGTTGGCAATTTTAGCATCTTTGGTTATTTGTTTTTAATAGCGTTTAGCCTGCATGTATTCCACGGTTTCTCTCATCCACTGTCTCTCCGGCTAAATCTCATTCGCCAGTTTTCTCCCGCCGAGCCGTTGTGGGATGCAATCATCCGACTGCGGCAACTCGGGCGAATCACGCCGCTCCTCGAAGGCGTGCTTTCATGCGTGACCCCAAGTTCTTTTGGCGAAAGTAAGAAAGCCGACGCCATGAGCGTGGAGACGGTGGGAACCTAAGCGCTTCGTGAGCTGCCCTGGCATGCGCTTCACGTGGCCCTGTCCCTTTTTCCGACAGTCTCTGCCTGTCCTATACCTTTGCCTTGCGGCTTTTCTCAACGGAAATTGGGACCAGCGGGTCGGATTCCCTGCCGGCATGATCGAAAACCCACCCTTTGCTCCGGGCGCAAGGACAAGAGCGCGCTCTCCACAAAGGATGGGGCACCCGCACTTTCCCGTAAGGACTAGCTTTCGTGTTACCTCGAACGATTGCACGATCGATTGTCCGATATCGTCCAGGCAGGTATACAATGCCCGTCGATTGGAGTTCGCTCTATGCATACCATGATGGATTCCCACCTCACGCTGATCCCCGTGCTGGAGCGGGTTGGGACGAGCTTCGGCGAGGTGCAGGTGGCTTCCCGGCTTCCGAACCGCTCGATGCATCACTACACCTACGCACAGTTTTATCAGCGGGTGCAGTGCCTGGCAGAGCGGTTGACCGCTGCAGGACTCAAGCGTGGAGACCGCGTCGCGACGCTCATGTGGAACAACTACGCCCATCTGGAAGCGTACTTCGGCATCCCGGTTGCAGGAGGCGTGCTTCATCCGCTCAATCTCCGTCTGCATCCCAATGAGATCGCCTATATCGCCAATCACGCCGAGGACCGCTTCCTCATTCTCGACGACGCACTGGTTCCAACCTACGAAAAGTTCAAAACGCAGACCAAGTTCGAGCGGGTCTTTGTGGTGCGCCACAGCGGCGAGGCTCTACCCGCTGGATATGAGGATTACGATGCGTGGCTACAGGAATCCTCCGGAGTGTTCCAGTATCCGGAGATCCGCGAGAACGATGGTATCGCGATGTGCTTTACCTCGGGCACGACCGGCAATCCCAAAGGTGTGCTCTACTCCCATCGCGCCCTCATGCTGCACAGCATGACCCAAGGGATGGTGGACTCTTTTGCGATCTCGCGCCGCGACACGATCATGGTGGGCTCTCCGCTCTTTCACGTGAACGGTTGGGGACTGCCATTTGCAGCGGCGATGTTTGGCGCCAAGCTGGTTTTTCCTGGCCCTTTTATGGATGCGGAAAGCCTTCTGGACATTATGCAGAGCGAGCGCGTGACGTTCGCCTGCGCCGTGCCAACGGTATGGCTGCCGGTACTGGCCGCCCTGGAGAAAGAACCGGGGCGATGGAGGTTGCCTGCCGATGTGCGCATCGGCTGCGGCGGCACCGCTCCTCCGCAGGCATTGATTCAAGGGCTGGACCGGCATGGAATCCACATTATTCATGCGTGGGGCATGACAGAGACTTCACCAACCGCGAGCATTTCCCCGTGGCGGCAGAAAACTGCTCACCATCTTGGTGGCTCCAATGGCTCGGCGACCGGCGCTACCGATTCAAACCATCATGAGCATGACGAGCACGGAAGCGAAGCACGGTCCAAGCAAGGTTGGGCGCTGCCGTTCGTGGAAGCGCGCATCATGACCGAAAACGGCATCGCGCCCCGCGACGGGCAGGTCATGGGCGAACTTGAAGTCCGTGGACCGTGGGTCACCAAAGCGTACTACAACGCTCCGGAGATCAAAGACCGCTGGTCCGCCGATGGATGGTTCCGCACAGGAGATGTCGCGGTGATGGAGCCGGACGGCTGCATTCGACTCGTGGACAGAACCAAGGACTTGATTAAATCCGGGGGCGAATGGATCAGTTCCGTGGATCTGGAGAATGCGCTGATGAGCCATCCATGCGTGCGCGAAGCAGGCGTGATTGCGATTCCGCATCCCAAGTGGCAGGAGCGGCCTTTGGCGGTCGTGATCCTGAAGGAGCCCGGAACGGCCACGGCCGAAGACCTTCGATCTTTTCTCGCCGGCCGATTTGCGAAGTGGCAGCTTCCAGAGGACTTTGTGTTTGTCGCCGAACTACCGCATACCTCGACCGGCAAGCTGCTTAAGTCGGGACTTCGAGCCAAGTTTACAAACTGGAAATGGAGTACGGCGACGCTAGCGGAATGATCGCCCGGATGCTCAGGCCATTGTCGTCCTGAAATTTCCCTCTACACGCTCGGCCGCAAGCCGGACCACGCGCCGCGACTCACGCGCGGGACGCGTAAGCTCATATTCCAAAAACTCACTAACAACCTTGGCCGCCTCGCGATATCCCTGAAGGATCACGGGGCCGAGGATGTCGGCATCGAAGTCCATGGTGGCCGCAGGGAGTGGAGTTTCAGGCGCGATGTTGAATGAGCGGACATAGCGATAACGCTGCCGGCCAATCTCAAGCTCCAATTGCTCCGGCTTGACGCCCAACTCCGTCGCGTAGGCGAGACACAGCCGGTTGATGCTGTTGAGCATGGCTATATCTGACTTGATGTTTTTGGAAACCAGAATATCGACGGCATGAATGCCAACGTCGATGAAGGTCTTGATCTCTCCGGATTCTTCGCCCTCAAGGGGTGTCATCATCACCAGAAATAACACATCGGCACCCAACCGCAGGGCCGGGCGAATCGGTTGATTGGCGACCACACCGCCATCCGTCCAGGAGCGGCCGTCCATGGGGACGACTTCATAGGCGAAGGTGAATGAAGAGGAGGCGACGGCGGCCTGCACCAAATCCGGCGGATACTCCACCTCATGCCGGACAAAGCCCTCATGAACACAGGCATCGGACAGAAGTTGTTCCAAGGGGGCGTTGGAGAAGAAACGCGCCGATCCGTGGTTCAGGTCGGTGGCGGTCATGATGACCCTGATGGGAGATTGCCTCAATGCCTCCTGGGGAATACGGTCTCGCAGGAATTTCGTCCGCTCAAAATTCGTAAACAACCCGGTTCGCAGCGGGAGCCGTAGAAAGCGATGGCTGATCTTGCTCAACGGACCCAAAAACAGCCTATGCAATACCAGGAGGAAGAGCATGCCCGCCAAGACCAGCGGTGATGCGCTTAGCTCGAAATAGGGGTGCCCATTAAGCGGCAGGTGGACGTGAGTGGAGTTCAGGAAAAAAATTACGAAGCCCCACACGACGATGTTTGCACCGATCGAGATCCAGGCCTTTCTATGGTGCAACTCCCATGGCTTGCCGCGAAGCAGATTCATGCAGAGATGTCCGACATAGGGCAGCCGATCCGCAGAGAACAGGACCGTTACTCCGGCGGCGGCCAGCGAGAGCCAGGTGAGTTTGGCATTGTGAAAATGGAAGTAGATGCCGCTGTCTTCCATCCATTGGCGCAAGAAATTGCCTATACCCGCCGAGGCGGCAATCAGCCCAAAGAGAATGAGAATGTAACGAAACCAATCGATCCCGACGACGGCGGGAGTGAGTTCCAGCCAAGATTGCACGAGCTTTTCCGCATTCCCAACCGTGGTCCTGCTTCCAGCCGCGTAGGAAGCGGCATTGATGCTGCCCACGGAGGCGGCCGTAATGATGTGCGTGGGGATTCTAGCGTCCTGAAACGCCATGAGAGCTCCGGCCTCGTAGGCTCCCCGCGCTCCGCCTCCGGCGAGCACGACACCGATCCGCGAATCGAACTTCGCAGGCCGCTTTTCCAGCGCAATCTTCTGGCGAAACTGTTCACGGAGCGAGTTCAGCTCCTGCATTGAGGCGAGGGTTTTCTTAGAGAATCGCTGGCGCATCGTTCAGAAGAAAGGATTACTAAGGATACAGCAGTTCTCCCCATTTGCCAGCCTTTTCTGGCGAGTCCCGCTCAAATATGAACGCGCGGATCGCTTTTAGACAGCGGCGACGGCGGCATCCCGCCCAAGCTTTTGCACGCACTCGCGCATCTGCAGGGCCGCTTGTTTCCGATCGGTAAATTTGAAAGCCTGATCGGAGAACCGGACCCTGGCTTCGACGGCATCCTTTGATAACAGGTTCCAAAGGTGCGGGGCCAGGACCATGTTGCCCCAATAGCACACGTCGGTTCGGGCATCGCCATCCGCCACGGTATAGGAGATATGCGCAGGAGTGACCGCCGCTCCGGACATTATTGCGGGCTGGAACAGCGATGAATGAAACCGCAATACGTCATCGCCATTGGAGCTTGTGCCTTCCGGAAACAACACGAGCCTGCCGCCTGCGTCGAGCGCCTGCTGGATGCGAGGCTGAATGGCATGAGTCTCGCTTGTACGGGCGCGATCAATAAAGATATTTCCGGTGAGAGCGGCAACCCATCCAACTCCAGGCCAGGAGAAGACTTCCCGCTTCGACACAAAAGCGCACGGAGTCACGGTGCTAAAGACCATAATGTCCATGTAGCTCAGGTGGTTGGAGACGATCAGGCCGGTAGCCGGAGGCACGCCTTCCACAGTCACCTTAATGCCCGACCAGAGTATGATTCTGCGGCACCACTTCTGCAGAACCTTAGCTTTACGGGTCACCGTCATTTGACCCGCGGCCGTCAGAAGGGCGGATTCAGCCAGACTGCCTATCACGACCCATATCAGAGCGGCTCCGCGCAGGCTGGTGCGGAACAGCTTTCGAGGCGGAACAGGGCGAGTCGGAATAGGGTTCTGCGGAACGGTCACAACAGATATTGTAAATTCAGCAGTCAGTTGTCCGCAGCCAACAATCGGCAAAAGCAACACCCCAAACCACAGAGGACACAGAGGAAAAGCACAGAGGTCACAGAGAGGGCAATTCCCATCAGAGAGCAGAGTGGGTTACTAGAATTGGATTACTGCAATGAGGGAGCAAGGGCATTAGCTTCACTCCGCGTATTCTCCTTGCATCCCAACCCTAGTGAGCCGTCCCGGCGATAACGTTCGAAGCCGGATCGCTCAGATGTTGTGGGATATCACTGCGCTCCGAAAAAGAACAGTACTAACGAAATGATCGAGACGGCCCACTCGTTTCTGAGACCCACCGCTTCCCCCATGCTTTATGCCTGGATCCACCCTACTGAGCCGAAGTCATTTGCCACGAACTTCGCACATCAGGCCCAACAGATTCTGCTCGGAGTCGCGAAAAAAGCCCATCCAGAGATCGTGATCCGGCATTTTAGCGATGAGGTGCGGCTCGGATTCAAACTGGACGCCTCGACTCTGCAGTTCGGCATGGGCGACGACGATGTCTGGTACCCTAAAGTAAAGAATTGAGCTGGGATGATCGAATTCCGGTTTCTCGGGGCGGGAGAGCATCAACCGGATGCCAAAGCAGTCGAAAAAACTCAGGCCCCCAGCGGCGAATAAAGGCTTCAATCCCAGCTTATCGCGATAGAATGCGGTGGCACGGTCAACATCATGCACGTTGATGGCGATTTGGCCGAGACCGGTAATTCCGATGCCGGTTGTTGCGGAAATCATGGGTCTGTTGCCTCCGGGGTTGAGATTAGTTAGTATAGCTAACTATATTCTATGGAAGATTGCAAGCAGGAAAATGGACTTCCGATGGAGCCGTCCGCTATCGCGGACCGGCTGCACTCCGCCTCCATCCACCTTCTACGTCGACTACGGGCAAACGACCGCGCAAGCGGCATTGGCCCGGCGCAGATATCGGCGCTGGCCGTGCTGGTATTTGGCGGTCCAAGGTCGCTGGGGGAATTGGCTGAGGCCGAGCAGGTGCGACCGCCAACCATGAGCCGCATTGTTGTGGGGCTGGAGCGCGCGGGCCTGGTGCGCCGCCGTGAGACCGAAGACCGCCGGCGAGTGCGCCTGGAGCCGACAGCCAAGGGAACGAGAATCCTGCACGAGGGCCGCAAGCGGCGGGTGGAGTCTCTGACCGGGGCGCTGCACTCCCTGAACGAAGGCGAGGTTCAGCAACTTGGCCACCTCACCGAGCTGCTAGAGCAGATCGTACGAAAGCTGTAACACGCATGCTCTATTTCCTCCGGTAGCCGTCTGTGAACTGGGCATCACCGGGGAGAGCGGAGGAGGAATATAGTGGCTAAGCACAATGGTGTGGCACTCATTGCGGTGATCGCTTTTCTAGTACCTGGCGTCTATTTCTTATATGAGGTGGGACTTGCAGCGTTAGGTAAATCTGCAAACAGCTCCCTTTTAACTCTGAACTTCGCGTTGTCTGCTGGATTATTTGCCGTAGTGGCTTGGGGTTTATTCAAGCTAAAGAACTGGGCGCGCATTACTTCTATCGCATGGTTGTCAATACGATATGTTGATCTATTGCTTCGGTGGATAATCGATAAGCGTTTTACGACGGAAGATCTTCTTTGGGATGCTGCAATCTCCTTATTGTATATCGCTTCTGTTGGGTATCTATTCAAACGAGAAATCAAGATTGCGTTTTTGCCGGCAAAGCAGAATCTGGCGGTTGCACCTCAAAACTGAGGCACTTCCCTGTTCCGGGTTCAAGGCAAATGCATTTCACGGGCGCTAAAGCGCACGAGGGGAGATGTACCTTTACGCCCGGCTAAAGCCGGGCTCTTCCACAGTTGGGTCAGCATCATTCGAGTTGTGCCGTCATACGAAATCTATAAGACTTTAGGCCCACGACGTGGAATAGGATACTCTAACTAGGTATTCCCTGATGTCTCTGCCGTGCCTCTGGCACTCGATCCTCTTCGCTATGCGTTCCCACGGGCTGGTCTCGCATTTCTTCCTGTATTCGAGGCTGGCGGTTGGCGGTAGTGAAGACGATGTGAACCAGGCAGCAGACATGGCTATGAGACATAAACCTCAGTCGTCCCTAACGGGACTTTTATTTCTATTGGAACGGTTCCCACCATTAGGATTCGTCGCCTAAACGGCTCCGAACCCATGGTGGGCTATTGTCAATCGTCCCTTCGGGACTCTATTCCTGCCTCCTATGAGCCCGATCAAATGTAGAAACTCCAGTGCGCGGCCCCATAGAGCGCGGCGTGAGGAGCACAAAATAACCTGTGTGCTCGCCACAGTTATATCCAGCAGCCACAATGATCACAATCTGTAATACGGAAATCTAATTCTCAGCATGATCGAAACCCACCCTTTGCTCCGAACGCAAAGACCAAGAGCGCGCTCTCCGCAAAGGATGGGGCACCCACTTTTTCGTGAGAACTAGATTTCATGTTGCCATAGGGAAGCACATTGACGTGCGGATGAAGCCAGAGAGGTTTTTTGATTTCTGGCGACATCGGACGAAAAATTCTCAGGTAGGTCTTTTGATTGGGCCTGAGAGGGTATACAAGAACTCCGTCTTATATACCCTCTCAGGCTCGGTAGTTATATCGCTGTTTTACGCGCGGCTGAAGCCGCGCTCTTCCACGGTTGCACTGCCATATTCAATAGTTATTGGCTTGCCGTTCGCAAGAAAGTAGCTTTGGGCATTGCCTAAACCAAGGCTGTCGAAACCCACCCTTTGCTCCGAGCACAAAGACCGAGAGCGCGCTCTCCGCAAAGGATGGGGCACCCACTTTCCACTTTGGGGCTTAAGAATAAGATCGTACAGAATAAAATCGCGTCCCGATTCGCGATCAACCTTGATCACTGCACCTGCAACACAGCGCGCTCCGCTTCTTCCCGATGTTTGCGCGCAAGACCTTCACGTCCGTCATACCGCAAGAAATTCGGATACAACAGTGCCAGCGCCACCGTGCCCAACACGCAGAATACTCCTCCCGAAACCACAGACGCGCGAATCGTGAACATGCTCGCCACAATTCCGGCTTCGGCATTTCCCAGCATCGGGCCGGACATGTAACTCACCATCTCGATTCCGGCCAGCCTTCCGCGCAGATGGTCGGGAATGGTCTGATTCCAGATGGTCATGCGAAAGATACCGCTCACCATATCCGCAGCGCCGGCCACGGCCAGCCAGAAGAGCGCGGACCACAGGCTGTTAGCAAAGCCGAACAGCACGATCGCCACGCCCCATATTCCGGCAGCCAGGGTGACCGCCAGTCCATGCCGGTTGACGCGCGCAGCCCATCCTGACGCAAGCGATGCGATAAATGCGCCCGCGGAGGGCGCAGCATAAAGCAAACCAACGGAGGCACTGCCAAATCGCGCCGCAATGGCCGGAAACAAGGCCATCGGCATGCCGAAGAACATGGCATTGATATCGATCAGATAGGTGCCCATCAGTTCCTGGCGGCTTCTTGCGTAACGCAATCCTTCGGCAAGCGAGCGCAGGCTTGGGCGATCGGCATTAGGAGGCGGCGGCGTGGCCCGCAAGCTCCATAGAGAGATCAAAGAGATGGCGAATGTGCCGAAGTTGATGGAGTAGGCGCTCACCGGGCCAACCGCCGCCGCCAAGAATCCGCCCAACGCCGGACCAAGAACGCCGGCAAAGGTGGAACTCATGGCACGCAGTGCGGAAACCGCAGCCATCATGCCCGCGGGCACAAGCCGCGGCGTGAGCGCTTCAAGGGAAGGCCGCTTCAATCCGCTGAGCGCGGCAAAGAGCATGGCGCATACAAACAACACCCATGCGTGCGGATGCGGCAGCAGTGAGTTTCCCACCAGCACAGCGCTGCTCAGCGTCATCATTAATTCTGTGGCCAGCACCATGCGACGACGATCGACATAGTCCGCCAGCGCCCCACCCACGAACGCCATGGTAATCGTGGGCACAAATTCCACTACGCCCAACAGTCCCACCGTGAGAGAGGAGTGCGTCAGTTGAAACATCTGCCACGGCAATACCACGAAGCTCATCATCGAACCAAAAAAGGAGATGGCCTGGCTGATAAAGAGCCTGCGATATTCGGGTGAAACCTTGAGAGGGGTGATGTCCACAGCGAGCCCGCTCAACCATCCGGGCGTGTCCGCGGAGGAAGGCTCCGGCACGGGATCGGGGGTCATGTGGGCAGGGCTGTGCGGTTGAGAGTCCACTACTCAACTATAGCGTATAGCGTTTTCAGCATTCCTGATCCGGTTTGCATGGTTCCCGTGGGGCTTTGCGTTTAATTGAAAACCAGTAATCGAAAAATCAGTAATTGAAAAACCAGCAATTAAAAACCGGGCGGGAAAGCCGCGCAGTGATCTTCGTTCCTGCTTACGCTTATGCTGAAAACGCGTAGAGGCGGCTCAACAGCAGGGCAGTCGCATGAAAACTTTCGATAGCCGCATTATGGGAGGGGTATGTTAGTTGGAAGCAAGCCCTAGGGTGGAAAACGCCGAGGGAGATGCCTTGGAGCACAAATGAGAACAAAGTTCTCACATGTGCTCCAAGGCATGAAATTTATTTGGGCGTGCTTGACGGGGCCCTAACCCCGTTTTCGACAATCTCTCCCTGTCATACATCTTTTGTCGTGCGGCTTTTCTTCGATGGAAAAGCCGCGTCAAATATTCAATTCCTGGATACCCTCTGTCGAAAACGAGGCAAGAGCCCCTCTTCCACAGTTGCGCCAGCTTCATCGCCGACCTGATTTATCGAGGAGCCGAATGAGCATGCTAGCCGTGAGATAAGTTTTGAGACGGCTCAAAACGGTCAACATTTCTTTCATGCGATTGCCCTACGGCTCAACGGTGTTTTCCATGCGAGGCTGGAATCGGTTTAAGATAGCAGGCCAGTGCCGTCGACATTCCTCAAACCGGCCGGAGCAGCTTCCCGGCTTGACCGCCTTCCGCCCTCGCCCTACCTGCGAAGCATTGTGGCGCGCCTTTCCGTGGGCGGCTACTTTGAACTCTACGACCTCTTCATGACCGGATACATCGCGGTGGGACTAATCCAGGCACACCTGTATAGCGCGACAACCTCAAATCCCTTCGACATCCGGGGATTTGCCAGCTTTGCAGGTGCCGGGTTCGCAGGGATGTTTGTAGGAACTCTGTTGTTCAGCTGGTTTTCGGACCGCTATGGCAGGCGAACAATGTTCACGTTTTCGCTGGCATGGTATTCCATAGCATCCCTGGTGATGGCCTTCATGAGCAGCCCGTGGACCATCAATCTCTGGCGTTTTATCTGCGGGGTGGGAATCGGCGTGCAACTGGTCACGATCAGCGCCTACATCGCCGAGATTACCCCCAAAGGCGCCCGCGGACGCTATGTCGCTTTCTCGCAATTTATCTCGTACTGCTCCGTGCCCTCGGTTGCGGCCATTTCCCTGCTGGCGATTCCCCACACATTTTTCGGCTTAGCCGGATGGAGGTTCGTGGCTATCTTTGGCGCTCTTGGAGGGCCGTTCGCCGCGCTTCTATGGAGAAAGCTTCCAGAGTCGCCACGATGGCTGGAGGCCCACCATCAATGCACACAGGCGACCGCCGTGATTGAGGAGATGGAACGGCGGGTCTTTTCCTCGACCAGCATCGCCTCGACCAGCACCCAGCCCCGCGAGATTTCCTCGCTCTCCGAACCGGCCTCGACCGATGCCGAGGATGTTCCCCAACAGGGCCGATGGGCTGAGATATGGAGCGGCGCGTACCGGAAACGCACGATCATGCTGCTGATCTTCAATGCCTTCCAGGCCATCGGTTACTTTGGCTTTGCCGCCTGGGTACCGATTCTGCTGGTTAGCCAAGGCATTGAAGTCACCAAGTCCCTGACCTACGTGCTGGCGATCGCCCTGCTCAATCCCTTCGGATCGCTCTTAGCGATGCGGTACGCGGACCGGTGGGAGCGCAAGTGGCAGATCGTAGCACTGGTCCTGACGATTGCGGTGTGCGGGCTCCTTTGGGCACAGCAGCGGTCGGCCACAGGAATCATTCTGCTCGGCTCAGTGATTACCTTGGCAAACTCTTGGTTCTCCTGCGTTCTTCACACCTACCAGCCGGAGTTATTTCCCACAAGGATTCGGGCCCAGGCGGTGGGTTTCGTCTATAGCTGGAGCCGCTTCACATCGATCTTTATTGGGTTTCTCATTGCCCAGGTGCTTCATCGCTACGGCGTGACCGGAGTATTTGTGATTGTCGCCTCGGCGATGGCGATTGTTGCGGTGGTGGTCGGCATTATGGGACCTAAGACCGGCGGCGCCAGCCTAGAAGCGCTTTCGCATTGATCAGTTTTCTCACGACTTCGTCATGGGCCACCCTCTTGTCGCCTCCGGCGCTCGGGGCGTTTAGAGGGAAGCTTTAACTCCATACCTCCGATTTTTTGACAGATTGAACGAGAAGAATTTTTATTCGAAATCGTTGTAGTATGTTGCCCTCCGGTACTCCGGCGTGGGAGAACCAAATGTCAACAATTGCCAAATTCCTCATCGGCCTGGAACGTTTTTCCTCGGGATTAAGCTCACACGAGACCCAGGTCGAAGACCACCACATCGCGTATCTCGAAGGCGGGCAGGGCGACCCTATTCTTCTTCTGCATGGTTTCGGAGCCAGCGGAGATAGCTGGACCCGTTTCGCCAAGCCACTCACGAAGAGCCACCGCGTGATTGCACCCGATCTGCCCGGATGGGGCAGAAGCACAAGGCTGGAAAAGGCGTCCTACGGCTATCCGGCACAAGTCGAGCGCGTCCACAAGCTGGTGCAGCGCCTGGGGCTCAGCCGCTTTCACCTAGTGGGCCACTCGATGGGAGGCTTTATCGCTTCGGCCTACGCAGCCACCTACCCGAAGGAGGTCTCTACGCTCGGCTTGCTCTGCGCTCATGGCGTGGACGGGGCGGAAGAGAGCGAGCTAATGCGCTCGGTGGCCAAGGGAGACAACTGGCTGGTGGCAAGCTCACTGGAGGGATTCAACCGCCTACTCGGCAAGCTGTTCGTGAAACAACCGTATACGCCCAAGATCGTGCTGCACTACCTGGCGCAAAGTGCCGTGCGCAATTGCCGCCAAAGCCAGGAGATATTCGATGCGATGCAGAGCAACAATCCTCCACTGGTCGAGATGCTGCCCAAGATTCAGGCTCCTACGCTGGTGATTTGGGGCGATAAGGACATGCTGATCCACGTTTCCTGCGCGGAGGTTTTCAAGAAGAAGATCCCAAGCGCACAGGTGCGCGTCTTGCCGGAAACCGGCCACATGCCGCTTCTTGAGCACGTGCAAGAGGCGATCTCCGCCTATGCTTCGTTCCTTGAGTCGGCGGGGGCACCAGCGGCTCAATCCACGCGGGATAGCGGAGAGAAGACGCCACAAAAGGTGATGGCATAAGTTGGCGATGGAAAGTGGGAGTATCGTGCCAAGTAAGGTCGCATATCGAAGAACCACCCTTTTTGAAGACCCACCCTTTGCTCCGAGCGCAAGAACCAAGAGCGCGCTCTCCACAAAGGATGGGGCACCCACCGGTGCTCTTCCCTTCAGTCCTTCAATAGAAAAAGGCCCGCTCACAAGGCGGGCCTTTCTATTTATCCGAACAATCTTTGTATGAAGCCTGAGAGCTCATGTGAGACTCCGCTCCCATGAACTCTCAGGCGTAATCGTTTCTATTGCCTTTACGCGCGACTAAAGCCGCGCTCTTCCACAGTTGCGCCAGCATTTGTGCCCCGAGCTCATTCCACGAAAGGCATACAGACCGTCCGTGGAAACCGATTCTACTTGCTACCGGGGCTCTGAGCCGCGCCGCCCGATTTGGCCTCCACCGGCTTGCCGTCGGAGTCAAACACGACAACGTCACCGTACTTCGCCACCGCTTCGCGCACCTGCTTGGCATCACCGACTACCACGGTCTGAAGATGATCGATGTCGATATACTTTTTCGCTATCCGTTGAACCGTATCGGCATCGACTTTGGCAATGTCATCGGAATAATGGTCCCAATAGTCGGGAGCCAGGCCGTAATACTTCACGGTCATCCAGCGGTTGACGATTCCCGCGGGATTCTCCAGTGAGAGAGCGAAGCTAGAGACGATCGAACGCTTGGCGTCTTCGAGTTCGGTGGCCGGTGTCTTCTCGTCGCGGATGCGCTTCAACTCGTAGATCAATTCATGCAGCGAACCATCGGTTACAGCGTTTCGAACTTCCGTATTTGCGACGAAGGTGCCAGGGAACAGCTCGCCTGTGATCCGGCTATACGCTCCATAGGTGTAGCCTTTTTCCTCGCGCAGGTTCGAGAAGAGGCGAGCGGCCGATCCGCCACCCAGAATCCGGTTGACCACCTCGAGAGAGGTGTAGTCAGGATCGGAGCGGCGCAGGGAAAAGCCGCCCATCAGGATATTGCTCTGCACCGAGCCAGGACGATCGACCAAATAGATTTTGGGGGCGGACGCGGAGGGCACGTCTCCAATCTTTACCGCAGGCACAGCGCCTTTCTTCCAATCGCCGAAGTATTTCTTGGCGAGGGCGGTAGCCTGAGCCACAGTCACGTCACCGGAAATCGCCATGGTGGCGTTGTTGGGAAGATAGTATTTCTGATGGAAGTCTTTCAGGAGCTCGGGCGTAGCCTTCTGTAAGGAATCCACAGTGGGCGACTGAATCGATGCGCCAAAATCCCGGTAGACCGCCTGATAGAACCGCTCACGGGCGAGGAAGGCCGGGTTTGTCCGAAGCTGAACCAGACCGCTTTTTTCCTGGCGACGGAATTTCTCAAGCTCGTCCGCCGGGAAGGTGGGATTGAGCACGATGTCGCTGAAAAGCTCCATCACTTTGTCGGCGGAGCCGCTGAGGCCGGTCGCCTGCATCGTCGTGAGGTTCTCGCCGAAGCCGGCATTCGCGTTAAAAGTAGCTCCAAGATCGTCAAGCTCGGCAGCGATCTGGCTGCTGCTGCGCTTGGCGGTACCGTCACGCAGCAGATCGGCGGTAAACGAGGCCAGGCCAGGCATTCCCTGCGGATCAGACAGCGCACCGGACCTGATCCACAAGCCAAAGTAGACAACGGGCAGCTTGTGCTGCTCCAGCACCAGCACGGTGAGGCCGTTAGGAAGGCTTATCTCCTGCGGATGAGGAAGCTTAACCTTGAGAATTTCATTATTGATGGGAGCGCGATTGAGCCGCTCGACCTTGGTTGGCAGTTGCTTGGAATCGGCATTCGGCTGTTGAGCAAATGCCGAAGCCAGACCAAGAACGAGGAGCAGCAGATTTGCGATTAAGGCTAATTTTTTTGTCATGCGCTTCTCCTTACTGCATTCCCGCTGTTCCGCTCGAAGCGGTTTTTGCAGCAGGCAAAGTGACCAGAACCGTACGGTGCTCGGGCACCAGATACTTCTGGGCCACCTGTTTCACCTGTTCGGCGGTCACGGCAGTCAATTTTTCATAGGTGGTATTGATGAGATTGGGATCGTTGAAGTAGACGGCATATGTTCCGATTCGATTTGCCAGAAACTGTGCGTTGGAACGTGCCTGTATCTGCTGGCGAAGGAACTGCGTGCGAACCTTCTCCATCTCGTGTTCCGTGACTCCGTCCTTCTTCACGGCATCAATTTCATCGTAAATCGCTTTCTCCAGATCCTCCGGCTTCACGCCCGGGCGAGGGATACCAACCGCTCTGAATAGACTTGGCCCGCGGCGCTCCTGCACTCCTACAAACACATTCAGCGCCAACTGGCGGTCGTGAACCAGGTGCTCGTAGAGCCTTGAGCTCCGGCCCCCAGAAAGAATCGAGCCCAAAACCTGCAGAGCATAGGCATCGGGTGTATTGCCCGCCGGGACGTTATAGACGGCTTGAAACTGCGGGAGGCGGGCAAGCTTGTCTTCCATGGTCTTGCGCCTCTCCGCCGTATGGTCGGTCTCAGTGAAATCCGCCGGGGGCGGCGCCGGCTGCTGGGGAATGTCCCCGAAATACTTCTTCACCTTGGCCAGCGCTTCCTTAGGATCGACATCTCCAGCAACGACGAGGACCGCATTATTGGGAGCATAGTAAATGCGAAAGAAATCCTTTACGTCGGCGATGCTGGCCGCGTTCAGGTCGTCCATGGAACCGATCACGGAGTGATGGTAGGGGAACCCGTCGTAGGCCATCGACTCAATTTCTTCCGACGATTTCCCGTAGGGCTGGTTGTCGACGCGAAGACGGCGCTCTTCCTGAACGGCGTTACGCTGATTGTCCAGGTTGGCTTGATTGATGTTCAAGGCGCGCATCCGATCGGATTCCAGAAACAACGCCATATCGAGCTGGTTCTTGGGCAACGCCTCGAAGTAGTTGGTCTGGTCGTTGTTGGTGCTGCCGTTCAGGGAGCCACCGTAGTTCTGGACCAGCAGCATGTGCTCGCCCTTGCCCACGTTGGCCGACCCTTCGAACATCATGTGCTCGAAAAGATGCGCAAAACCAGTGCGCCCCTGGCGCTCGTTGCGGGAGCCGGTGTTATAGGTGACCGAAACGGCAACCACGGGAGCGGAGTGGTCGGGGGCAACGATGACCCTCAATCCGTTGCTAAGCTTTGAGTCGACAAGTTCGACCTTCGGAAGTTTGGTTTGCGCCGTTGCCAGCCACGAAGCACCGGACAAGACCACGCAGACCAAGAGTTTGGCGCAGCGTTGTTTCAAGAATGCACCTCGACGATAAAATTTTGGGGTAGTGGGTAAGTTCAGGAATCTCGCGCTTTTCAGCAATACTTGCCATCTTCGATGGCTTTCAATCTTCCAATCTTGCAATTAGGGGCCAAAACCACTACCAAACTTGAGATACCAATCCAAGAGCAGCCCATTGTATTCCTATTCACGGTATTACGCGCAACAGAAAACACATTTGACGGGGCATGGTATGAAAACTTTTTCAATACTCATACGGCGGCTCGATTCTTTGACGATTCAAGGTAAGTTTGGTTTCGTTTAAGTTCGACCGCTTTCGATACACGACCGCCGGATTTACCACCGGTGCCTTTGATGGATATGGTCTTCGCGATCCATTGCTCGCTCGCCCGGCACCCTTGCCTCATGATCACCTCAAAGGTCTCGAACAGGCAGAGCCTACAACAACAAAGGCGCCGGAAACCGGCGCCTTTGGGTTCAACAAGAATGGACGTCTACTGCGGGCAAGGCTGCGCAGCGGTTGGAAGAGTGGTCTCGTCAGGGAAGCTGAACGCGCCATCAATGGCGTTGGAGGTTGCTCCCATCTCAAACCACTGCAACAAGGGGATAATCTGCGGGTGGTACGTAAATACTTCCTTCCTCTCACGCAGCGTGATCGGAACCGATACTGTAGGCAGGTTTTCGACCGGATCACCCTCTTCGAGGTTCCCCTGGCAGACGCCCGCTGGAAGGTTGGGGAACTGCCAAGAAGCCGTCGCGTTGCCAAGGAACGGATCGGCAAAGGCTTCCGAGGTTTCATGCGAAAGGGCGGTTACATCCTCAAAGCCAGCGTTGAGCACTCCGTGGGAGAGCCAGCTTGCAAACTGGGTAACAAAACGGGGCTGGGGTACGGCATTGGCTTCGAAGAAGGTGTGAAAACCAAGAACGCAGCAACCGGCAGGCTGGCCCTTACCGTTGACTGAGAACAGCAGGGTGTTGGGCATCAAGAGCATGCTTATTGAGTTGGTGTTGAAGTTGCCAGCATTGATGTCGCTGATGACCTGATTATCAAACAGGAAGTTGAAGAGCAGGTCGAACAAAAAGACAAAATGAGTTCCATCGGGTAGGGTTCCGAGGAAGTATGCCTGCACCGGTCTCACCGTGCCATCGCGGAACGTCACGTTGACGAAGCGGGGGATGGTGAAGGTTACATCGTTCACAAATTTCGGATTGAGGACTGTGTGCCAATCGTCGCCCATCCTGTTAAAGAACTGCGCGCGGTGGACGGCGTCAGCGTACTGGATATGACGGCCGGAGCGATAGCTGTGCTCAGCAAAATTAGGCGAATCCTCAACGAGATCCCTGAAGGTGAAAGGTACGGTGGTATTCAGGCTTCCATCGGGATTGAGAAGCTTCAGGTTGACGGTGGTGATCGGAGCCGGAATTACGGTGGTGCCGCCAGCCAACGGATGGTTGCCGATCATCGTGAAGGGAAACTCAACGCCCGTGCTGGGACCGTTCTGGGTAATGAACGAACCGGCGAACGTGGCCAGAGTATCGACGCCATCGATGGTGGAGCGGTTCGGACGGCGACCTTCGTCGCTGCCTTCCTCAGCAGGGTGTGGCAAAGCCTTAAAACCGCTGTTGCCCGTTACTCCCGAAGCAGCGCTGAAGCCGGCCTTGGAGGATGCACCGTCGGGAAATACCAACGTCATACCGGAGGTAACTGTAGGAGTCGAGGTGATGTCTGCTGGTATTTGAGTTCGTGGCGCCACCTTCACGAAGGCTGAGTTGGAGCCTTGGAAGAACTTGGCGATATCGGCGCTATCGTCGGTCTGGGTCTGGCTCATACCAGCCGTTGTCAAGCCCATGATCAAGCCGAGACCGGCCAATACGGCTGTGAAACGAGGGTAACTTCTCATTTGGATTCTCTCTCCTGAAAATACAACTTATTTTGAATAAAAGAGGCCCACAGCACAGTACACCTACTTTGGTTTGATGTAAACGCAAACAGACGAAAAAATATTAAGATTTGCTAATTGGAAGGAGGTTATGTGGTCTCACCGATAGAAATATAAGCAATTGAAGTTGAAATATAAGCATTTGAAAGTATGGAATCTAGAAAACAGGATTCATAAAACGTCAAATTATGTAAAATAGTATTGCAGGCAGCGGAAATACGGGACTTACTGATGTAAGATTTCTTGACAAATTTATTGTAGTCATGATTTAGTCTCGCTTTTTCGCTGCGAATACGCCTCTTACCAGTTTTTTTGACCTGCCTGTTCCCTGTTTTGACGTGTTTGCGTGCCCTTCTCTTTACAAAGACAAGAAAAAGAGTACCGGAGCGGTACAGCCGATCCAAGCTTCCAGATGTACCGCAGCCTGGAGGACTAGCGTCGTCGCGCGGGAGATTGTGGCAGATATGCTTCGCCGTCGATTCATAACTTTAGCAACCCGATTCAATCAAGAGGACTCACAAACGGATGGAAGAGCAAAGTGGAACAAGACCAAGAGCCGATTTGCGGGATTTCCTGGCGGCGGAGCGGACCTTTCTCGCATGGATACGAACTGGCCTTGCTCTGATGGGGTTTGGGTTTGTGGTGGCGCGATTCGGCTTGTTTCTCCAACAACTACAGTTCGTCCAAAACAGCGGCCACAGCCCTTCTTACGGACTCTCGCTTTGGTTTGGAACCGCGCTTATCACTCTGGGGGTGGCGGTCAATCTGCTCTCAGCCCGAAACCATGCAAGACTGATAGGAGAACTTGAGCAGGGTGGACCGATGTCTTCACACCCGCCCACCCAGGCTGTTTTCATTGCGTGGTTCCTGGCTCTCGTGGGTATTGCCATGGCTATCTATCTGATTTCCGTCCATGGTGCATCGTTGATCGTTCCATGAAGCCACGTTCGTATGGTAACAATCATGATGAGGTGTCTTACTCGATGGTTTCACCCGTTCATCATTCAGGAATTATCGACAAACCCAGCCAACATTCAGTCGAACAGACCGTAGAGAGGCTCAAGAACATTCTGCAATCCAAAGGAATCGCCCTGTTTGCCCTGATCGACCACAGCGGCGAAGCGGAAAAGGCAGGAATGAAGATGCCTCCCACAAAGCTGCTTATCTTTGGCAATCCCAAGGCAGGCACGCCGCTCATGCTGGCGGCCCCCAGCAGCGCCCTCGATCTTCCCCTAAAGATCCTGGTGTGGGAGGACATTCAAGGCAAGACCTGGGTCAGCTACAACAGTCCGGAGTATTTGCAGGAGAAGCACAACCTACCTCATGACTTGATGCAAAACATCGCGGGAATCGAGATGCTGGCAACGAAGGCAGCAGAATAGCGCGGGAGGGCTGACGCGGCCTTTTTCTGGACACTAAGGCTTGGGTTTAATCGACCTTTTTGCTTCCGGCCCGCCGGGCCTTGGCTTGGCCTTCCCCTTCAGATTGAGCTCGACCGCGGCACGGATGAGTTTTTTCAATGCGGCTTCGTTGATTTTCTCGCCTTCATGGATGTCAATGGCGCGCCTGACATTCCCTTCAAGGCTGGAGTTGAACAGTCCCGAAGGATCCTCCAGTGCAGCGCCCTTGGCAAATGTCATCTTGACGACGCTCTTGTACGTCTCCCCGGTGCAAACGATGCCTCCGTGGGACCAGACAGGAGTCCCCATCCACTTCCACTCTTCCACGATCTCGGGGTCTGCCTGGTGAATGAGGGCGCGCACTTTCGCCAACATCTTTCCGCGCCAATCGGAAAGTTCTTCGATCCTTGCGTCGATCAATGCAGAGGCGGATTCCGCCGGGATGGCCTTCTTCGAAGACTCTTGTTTCATAAACGTTTGCATTTATTTTACCTCCACTTGAACAAGCATTTTTACTCAGCGACCGCCCGCACGACCTGCAGGCGGCGCCACAAGGAGTATGAAAACACCCACAGCACGCTCGTAATCGCCGCCCAACTCCAAGCCTGCGGACCATCGCCGACGGCGAAGTGGGCAATCAGCGCCGAAGCAAGGTCGATGGCAAAACCGGCAAAGGCCCACTCTTTGACGCGCGCGGGGACGGGCAATAGCAGCAAGGCAATACCCAATAACTTCGCCCACGATAGCTCTACCCGAAAATATCCAGGGAACCCGAGGTGCGTGAACGCCTCGGCTACCTGCGGCAGACGCAGTTCCGCATAGGCAGTAAAGCCCATCTGCAAGCAGAAGAGCGCGGTCACGATCCAGAAACCGATGACGATTCCTTTTGAGCGCGGGATGCGCAGGTCCGCAGGCTTTTCCATTGCTAATTCCATGATTTTTCTCCTAATCGATTCCTGAGATTTAGTTTTCTAGGAAGCTCCACTACGAACGAGGAGCTTCCGCTTCGAACTGCGCCGCGTATTCCTTATGCAGCCGCTGCCAGCCTTCGAATTTCATCGCATCGCTGCCCACAATGCGGCTGATGGGATTACCGTCGAGAAGCCGATCGAGAACGTCAAAGGAAATGTGCCAACCGGCGGCACCCATGGCGATGAAACGACGATCGATGTTGTGCCACAGCGTCAGGCGTGTCCCGCCGTCAATGGCTTCGAGTTCCCAGCGGGTATCGTCGTACTCGAGCAGCGTGGGGGCATCAGCGCGCGTCACCGTCGCCGGCTGTGGCGCGGGCGCTCCCACCCAAGTCAGTTTCACCTTGCCAACCGCACCCAGGCTGGCATCGGTCTCAAAAGGCGCCCATGCGCGCAGGTGCTCAGGCTCGGTTAGAGCCTTCCAGATCTTTTCCGGCGAGTGCCGCAATTCCCTGACAAGAATGAGCGTCCATTTGTCTCCTCCCTTGCGTATCTGCGCGCCGGCAGCCGGACCCGGCGTGTAGTGCTCCTGATTCATCATGTAGCTTCTCCTTAGGTGGCTTTGGTTGCGTTGGGTTATTGGCTTTTCGTACTTCTTGTTTTTGTGTTCGCAGTCTTCTCTGTCTTTTTTGCCTTCTTTGTCTTCTTCGTCTTTTTATCTTTCAGATTCCTTGCTTCCGGGCGGGCGGGCGCCGGCTCGGCCTCGTCTTCTTCGTCGTCCATGAGATCGAGGTAGCGTTCAAGGGCATCCACATGAGCGGACCAGAAACGCCGGAACGGAGCCAACCAGGCATCAATTTCCTGAAGAGGCTCGGGCCGCAACCGATAGAGACGGCGCTGCGCGTCCACCGTGGATTCGACAAAACCAGCTTCGCGCAACACACGCAGGTGCTTGGAGACGGCCGGCTGCGGCATACCAAGTTGACGCTCGATCTCCCCAACCGACTGCTGTGATGAGACCAGAAGGCCGAGTATGGCGCGGCGGTTCGGCTCCGCAATGATTTCGAATACGGATTCCATACCCTTTATATACTTTAACGAGTATATACTTGTCAAGGTATATAAAAAGCGAATTCTAAGACGGCTTCGTTTCGCTTGTGGGTTCCCGCGAATACCGGGTGGGCTGATCGTGCGAGTGCGGGGAGGTTGACACTTCACGACCGGCGGTGTCTCGAAGTCAGGATTACAAGTGCAATCAGGGTCAGGCCCGATCTTTCAATCGATAGACAAACTTAAGACCGGACCATACGTCGTCTACGGCACAAACTTTCACGTCTACTAAGCCGTTTTCAAGACCGATCTTGCGGACCACGGTTTCGTTGACATCGGTCTTGATTTTGGCCGCGCCCTTGGGCCACGAGATCCACAGGCTGCCATTGGGAAGCAGGCTCTCCTTTAATTCAGGAAACATCGACTCCAATTCCGCGCGCTCGGTAGTAAAGAACTGAATCAAGTCATATGAGCCTCTGCGCGATTTTGCGAGGATCACGCCATCGGGCAAAGACCCGAGGGTATTTTCATAACCTTGGGGCGCATTCCCCAAATAGACCTTCTGCCCGGTCTTGATCCCCAGCTTTTCCACCAGCGATTTTTTCGAATAACCAGCCATGACTTCCTCCGTCAAAAAAAGCAGGAAAGCAGGAGAATAGCAAAGCGGCCCCCCAAAAAGCGGCCGTCACGAACGCCAACCTAGCGGGAACGGCAGGCGGACTCATGAACCTTGTATTACCACGAAAAAAATTTGGAATGATTGCCCTGGCCGGAGCAATGGAGAGTAGGAGCATTGAGGCGTCTACCGAACCAATGGCCGATTCGGCAATCAACGACCTGGAGCTGTTCCGGGAGCTTGCCAGAGGGAAGGAGCCGGCGTTCAGCGCTCTTTACCATCGCTACCAAGGCGCGCTTTACCGGTTCGTTTT
>Ga0209060_10001200_pt1 | contig 30475 bp, 44 predicted proteins | sample Coa_R1_8_FD_187155 | JGI IMG/M metagenome (GOLD analysis project Ga0209060, IMG submission 187155) | Surface soil microbial communities from Centralia Pennsylvania, which are recovering from an underground coalmine fire - Coalmine... | ecosystem: Environmental > Terrestrial > Soil >...
CCTGCCTTTCTCATCCGGGATCGATTGCAGCACCGGATCGTAGGGCATCAACGGGTCGCCCGGAAAATACATCTGTGTAACCAAGCGCGTGCAGAAAGCCGGACCGAACAGCGAAAAATGAATGTGCGCCGGACGCCACGCGTTCGGATGATTGCGCCACGGGTATGCTCCCGGCTTGATGGTGACGAATCGGTAAACGCCGTTTTCATCCGTCAGAGTGCGACCGGCGCCGGTAAAATTCGGATCCAACGGCGCTGAATGGTCATCCAGCGCGTGGCGGTAGCGGCCGGCGGCGTTGGTCTGCCAGATCTCGATTAACGCCTTGGGGACGGCGTGTCCGGCGTCATCCATCACGCGGCCGGTCACGATGATCCGTTCGCCCAGCGGCTCACCCGAATGCTGGCGCGTCAGATCGGGGTCCGTCTCTTGGATCGCGGACGGCCGGAAAATTGGCCCGCTTGTTTCGGATCGTGTGTGCGGCAGAAATATGAGCGGCTGCGACGGCGCGCGGCGAACCGTGGATCCATACGCAGGATGCAGGTAAGGCGGCTGTTCGCCTGAAGCGCATCGGCGATAAGAGATTTGCGCCATCCGATTCAGTCTCCCAGCATAACGCCATGCGCGGCGGACGTCCGCGCATTCAACTCGCGCAACGTTTCCAGTTCAGCGTGGCTGGGTGGCGGAGTTTCTTCTAGAGTCGCGGCGAAGCGAATCTCCCAGCCGGTGTTCTGGCGAACTTGTTCGCGCGTGACGCCGGGATGCAGCGAGTGAACCACGAACTCCTTCGTTTCCGGATCGGAACGCAGGATGCACAAGTCGGAAATCGCGAGCGTCGGGCCTTTCGTTTTCGCCCCCGAAGCGGCGCGCTCCTTGCCGGTGCGGCCATGGCCGAGCGAAGTCAGAAAATCGATGTTCGCTACGAAGCTGCGAGCGTTCTGGCGCATGATGATGAAAATCTCGCCGCACGAAGTCGCGATTTCGGTAGCACCGCCGCTGCCGGGGAGTCTCACTTTTGGCTGGCGATAATCTCCAATCACGGTGCTGTTCAGATTACCGAAGCGGTCCATCTGCGCGCCGCTCAAGAATCCCACCGTGATGCGTCCGCCCTGCAGCCAATAGCGAAACATCTCGGGTACCGAAACGGTGGTAAGGGCCGTCTCGCACAACTCGCCATCACCGATCGATAGCGGCAGCACGCGCGGGCGGGTTCTGATTGTCCCCGATTCGTAGATCAAGGTGATCCCGGGCGCGTGCGTCAGGCGCGCAAGATTGCAGGCCGCCGACGGCAATCCGATGCCGACGAAGCAAATGTCATCGTTCGAGAGAGCGCGCGCCGCGGCGACGGTCATCATTTCGGACGTGGTGTAGTTCATGAGCGCGAGTCCATCACGTGAACCTGCATCCATTCGAGAAACGTATTCCGATCGCGCGCGATTTTGTCCCAGCCGGAGTAAAAATTGTTGTCGCGCGCGTAATAGCCATGCGCGTACGACGGGTGCGCACCCCGCGGCGCGTGCACAATCGCCGACACGGCCCAGCTTGGCAGCACCACCGCGTTCGGACTCCTCAGCTCGAGATCGTCCACAATCTCTTCCACCGTGACGATGGATCTGCGCGCCGCGAGCACCGCTTCTTTCTGCACTCCGACGATGCCTTCGATCAGCACGTTGCCTTCGCGGTCGGCCTTTTGTGCGTGGATGATCGCGACATCCGGACGGATAGAAGGGACCGCGGCCAGCTCTTCCCCCGTGAAGGGACACGCGACCGTTTTGATATTGCCGTTCACGCGCGGCAAGTCCGAACCAAGATATCCGCGAAAGATTGCGCACGGCAGGCCGGCCGCTCCCGCTTCGTAAGCATTGGCCATCGCGGCGTGGCTGTGTTCCTCGATTTCGAGCGGCGCCGGCCAGCCGCGCTCTACCGCGTCGCGCATGCGATGCAGCGAACCGACTCCAGGATTTCCGCCCCAGGAAAAAATCAGCTTGCGCGCCGCGCCCATTCCGATGAGCTGATCGTAGAGGATGTCCGGGGTCATCCGGACTAAAGTGAGATCGCGGCGCCGCTGGCGGATCACTTCGTGCCCCGCTGCGAAGGGAATCAGATGCGTGAAGCCTTCCATGGCCACTACATCGCCATCGCGCACAAGTCGCGCCACGGCATCGGACAGGCTCAAGCACTCGGCCATGGGCTTCTACAATCCTAACCGGTCTAGTTTGTCTTTCTCGTATTCGTCGCTCTCGCCCGGATATCGAAGTTTTCCTTCGAACTTGCCTGACTCTTTCGCCATGGCCCAGAGCAGGCTTTCACCCGCGGGAACGGTGTGCGGCGCGTTCGAAAACACCGGGTCTCGATAAGCCTCGTGCGCCGGGATTAACTGCCAGCCTTTGTCCTGGAACATGTCCAGTACATCTCCGAGGAACAGGCTGTTCAGCAGAGTATAGTGCAGCAGGATGGTGTGCGAGATGCTGGACCCTGTTAACGCTTGTGCCAGGCTGTTGTAATAAGTGGCGCGATCGAAAAGATGCGCGAGATAGGGATCGCGATAGGCTGCCGGGTCCGTTGAAGGATTCTGTTTCAGGCGTGCGCGCAGCCGTTGGTCGTAATACCAATCCGAGGCGTCGATGGTGACGTGGCCGTTGGTGTAGCCATGTTCGACGAGAAATGCGCGCATCTGATCGCGCTTGGCGGCGGTTTCGCCTTCATGCAAGAACGGAAAGCGGAACTTCTTTTGGAATGCCGGCAGATCGCTCACGATCTTTTCGCCGCGCAAAAGATCGGCGCTGAACTTCGCGAATCCGATAGCCGGATCGTTATAAGAGAAGTGCGAGTACGAGTGATTGCCGATCAAATGGCCGGCATCGCTCCAGGTGCGGAGCAAGCGGCGTCCGGTCGCATCGTCGACATTTTCCCCGCACACAAAAATCGCCGCCTTCAAGTTGGCATGCCGCGCCAGAAGATCCAGGAGACTCTGGTTCGCTTGTTCCGCGCCGTTTTGCGGGATCTGACGCCAGTTGAAATCGTCAATGGTGATCGCGATTTTTGGCGGCCCGGTTTTGGCTCCGCTCAGCGCGGCTGCGGCCATTCCCCAACTAAACGCGCGGCGCGTGATTCCGTTCGTCAAGTCTTCGACTTTAGCATGATGCCCAGCGCCTTTCCGGTACAGTAGAGAGGAAAGAATCGCACCCGTGACTGGCGTTTATCCCATCCTGATTGGCTTGTTCGTGCTCACGCTGGTGGGCGCGTTCGCGGGGATTCGGCTGGCTGAAATTCCGTCGGTTTCTCGCAGACTGCTGCCTTTCAGCGGCGGATTGCTGGTGGGCATCGCGCTGTTCTGGATACTGCCGGAAATCGCGGGGCGCGATGGTTGGTTAGGCGCTTCGGCCGGTCTCATCGCCGGATTTTCGCTGCTGTCGTTGACGGATCGTTACTTATATCCGGTGTGTCCCACTTGCTCGCACACCCATCATCACGAAGATTGCCGGCAAAGCTTGCATGGATTCGCGGCGCCCTTGCTGATCGCGTCCGGGCTCCACAGCTTTTTCGACGGCTGGAGCCTGGCGGTGTCCGAGCAAAAGGGATTCGAAGGTCTCAAGGTTGCGTTTCTGGTTGGGATCGGAATCCATAAGCTGCCGGAGGGGTTAGCGATGGGCGCGCTTCTGATCGCCGCGATTGGCGCCGAGTGGCGCGCGTTATTGGGCGCTGCAGCCGCGCAATCCATGATGCTGGCAGGCGGCGGATTAGCGATGTTGCTGGCGGATCGGCTCTCGGCAACCTGGACCGTTGCGTTTTTGTCGATTGCCGCGGGCGCCTTCGTGTACCTCGGCTATCACGCGGTGGACAGCGAATATCAGCAGCGCGGTTTTCGGACCGCTTGGATGCCGGCGCTGACGGGCGCGGCCGGGGCAGCCGTTTTGCGGGTTGTCGTGCCTGGAGCGTAATCGTGGCGCACGCACTTTGCGTGCAGCGTTCACACTCTTGTGAACGCCTGTCAAGTTTGGCGAAAAACGTGTTCGCAGGAGTGCGAACACGGCACGCAGGGTGCGTGCGCTACAGTTTTGGGCGGCGCTTGTGCCAGTCCGTGCGCTCTTGAAAAAACTTGCCGACGGTCAGCAACAGGTTTTCGGAGAACGGCCGGCCGACGATTTGCATTGCCATCGGCATTCCATCCGCGAAACCGCACGGTAGCGACAAGGCCGGTAATCCAGCTAAATTTCCGGCGGGAATCAGGGCCGACATTCCGGGCTCCTTGGGCATCGGACGATCGCTCGACGGACGGTCTAACGGCTGAGTGATTTTGGGCGCCGGGCCGAAGCGTGTGGGAGCGATCAGCAGATCGTACTCATCGAAGACTTCGCGGATTTTTTCCTGAATCAGGCTGCGAATCCGCATCGCCTTCAAATAATCCTTGGCTGGAATCTCCAGGCCAGCTTTCAATCCGGCAATCTGCTTCTGGTCCGCCAGTTCGTTGACGCCGCCGCTTTGGATGAGCGATTCGAAAATCGTCGAAGCTTCCGCGGAGATGATTGTGCCGATGACCGGACCATACGGGAAATCGGGCAGCTTCGTCTCCTGTAACTGGACGCCGAGCGAGCGCACGGTTTCGAGCGCCTTGGCGAAATCGGGCCGTGCCGCCGGATCCACGCGCTCGGAAAAATCGACGGGCGCGAACCCGACTTTTACCTCTTTCAAATCGCGCGCGAATTGCGGCGCGTAGTAATAACTCTTGCCCGCCGATGCCGGATCTTCGGCGTCGGCTCCCGCGATCTCGTGCAACACCAATCCGCAATCTTCGGCGGAACGGCACAGCGGGCCGATCTTGTCCAAAGTCCAGGAGAGCGCCATCGCGCCGTGGCGGCTGACCAGTCCGTAGGTTGGACGCAATCCGGTGACGCCGCAAAATGCCGCCGGGGTCAAGATAGATCCGGAAGTTTCCGAACCAAGTGCGTACGCCACCAAACCTGCGGCGACTGCAATTCCGGAACCACTCGACGACCCGCCGGACCAGCGCGTCGGATCCCATGGATTCAAGCCAGGTCCGGTGAGCGAAGCGCTCGCGTAGCGATAGCTCGGACCACCGGCGAGTTCCACCATGGCGAGTTTGCCCGCCAGAATGGCGCCGCCCTTCGACAGCTTTTTTAGAACGGTGGCGTTTTCTTTGAAGATTTGGCCGGCGTATGGCTTCGCGCCCCAGGTGGTGGGATGCTTGGCCCACGCGAGCAGATCCTTCGCCCCGAACGGAATGCCTTGCAGCGGACCGCGAAAGCGCTCACGCTTGATGTCGCCGTCTACGTCCTTGGCCGCTTTCACTGCTTGATCGCGCAGCGACAATGCGAGCGCGTTAAAGCGGGGACCCATCTTTTCCAGACGTGCGCAATAGCCCCGCGTCAACTCGACCGAGGAGAACTCCTTGGCCTTGAGCTTTTGATTGATCTCGGTGATGCTGGCGAAGAAAATGTCGTCCGGAAGGGAAGCAGCCATTCGATTCCTTTACGCTCTGAAATGTACCGCGGGCTCGGTGGACATCGGCACTTCAACTTTGGCTAATTGCTCCGCGTTCTGGTGGATGGCGTCCCGAACCGTTTTTAACTCTTCATCCGGATTCTGTGGCAGCGGAGGAGGAGGAGGCGTCTGCGCCAGAACGATTGCGGAAGTGGAAAGAGCGATTGCGAGCTGGCGGCGCGTGAATTTCGTTTCTCGTTTCTCGTTTCTCGTTGCTGGTTCTTGTGACATTTGGACCATTATAGATCCTTGGGGCGAACTAGCTTGCCGTTAGCGCTTCCAGCGCCGCTTTTTCCATCACCGTGCGCGGCGCGGACGATCCGGTCCATATTTCATACTGGCGCGCTGCCTGTTCCAGGAACATCTGCAAGCCCGAGATCACCGTTAGACCCTGATCGTGGGCACGCTTCACCAATGCGGTTTCGAGCGGATTGTAGACCATGTCGAAGACCAGTTCCGCGGGAATGGAGTCTTTGAAAAAGCAGCCATCCACGTGCGGATGCATGCCGAGCGGCGTCGCATGCACCAGCGCGTCGAACTTGCGCGATTGGACTTGTTCACGCAGCAAAGGTTCGGCGCCGCAGGCTTTGGCGAGCGATCGCACCCGATCCGGATTGCGTCCTACGATGGACAACTTCGCCCCGCTTTCCACCAGCGCATAGGCTGCGCCGCGCGCCGCTCCTCCGTTGCCCACCAGAAGAACGGTGGATTTGGGAAGCCGCAGCTTGCGCGCGAGCGGGATGGTGATGGCCTCGGCGTCGGTATTGGTGCCACGCCATTTTCCGGATTTCCGCCAGACTGTATTCACAGCGCCGATCCGGCGCGCCAGCGGATCTATCACATCCAGATAGCGCAGCACTTTTTGTTTATGCGGAATGGTCACGCTGAATCCGGACACCGGCAGCTTTTCCGCGAGCACAAAAAAATCTTTCAATTGCGTGGGCTGCACCAGGAACGGAAGATACACCGCATCCAACCGGTGCGCCTGGAAGGCCCGATTGTGCACGGCGGGCGAAATGGAGTGCCGCACGGGATCGGCGATGACGCCATAAATCTTTGCGGCATTCGTAAATTTCTCGGTGCGATACAACTGGCGCAGCAGCCGCGCGCTCACTTGGCCGCTCGCCGTGCCTTCGGAAGCGTTCGGCGCGGCGTAGGTGAACATGCCGCCCCAGGCGGTGGAGAGCACACGCGTGGCGAATCCGACTTCGCCCATCGCGAGCACGATCAGCGGAACGCGCGGGTGGGATTTCGTGAGCGCCAGCACGCGAAAATTGTCGGACGGTTTTCGCGCGGTGGTAACGATTTTGTATCCATCCGCGGGGATTTTGAGCATGCGGCGCAGCACCACTTCGGGTGACGGCGTTCCCTCGTAGTTGTGATAGGAAAGGATCAGGCGCGAGGATCCGCGAAACGTTTCGAGGGCCTCCGCCGCGCCCTCCGCACTTTCGATCTCCACATCCACCGCACAGGCACCCGCGCTGACGGCCGCGCTCAGCAACCGGAACTGCTCCTCCACGCTTCCGTTGTACTTCCCGTGGTTCTGATGCCGGCGGCAGGTGGCTAAGATTCGGCACTCGCTATGCGCGCCAAGAAATTTGCGGATCGCAAGGATGCCTTGCTCCGGCGCCACAAGATGATCGAGTCGAAATTCGAAAAACGTCTCGCCGGCGTCCGCCTCGCGCCGCGCATGATCCAGCAACTTCTGCGCGTCGGGGAATCCCATCGCGATGCAAACATGCGGAAAGGAAGTTGAGTGAGGCATTGCTGCGGGAGGGACACAGGATAGCACAGCGGCGGGATTGGGGATTAAGGATTGGGGCTTGGGGATTGCGCGGCGCTCTTCTCGCAAGCGAGGCGCCACGCGTCCAGAACAATGCCAGGCTCCGCGAGTTCGATTCTGCTACATCCGGCTTCGCGAAACGCTAGGGCGGTTTCAAGATCCGCTATCGGAGCGTGGCATTTGATTTTTAGGCGATCGCGGGAATGCGCATTCAAAACCGCGACGCGTTCCAATTTATTTGTGCCGATGTAATCCGCTCCCGCCCGCCGCGCGATGCGGCAGGCGACGATGTGCAGCTCTTCGTCGAGAAACTCACTTTCCAGATTCACCTTCAAAATCGCGCCGGACTGATGGCACGACTCCGCCATCTGTAGCAACTCCATTTCGAGATATTGGAACTGGCGCGACACCAGTTTTCCAGTATTCATCACAGTATCGATTTCTTTCGCGCCGCGCTGCAACAGGTCGCGAGCGGCGTAGTTCTTGGCCGCGGATGTCGAGTAGCCGTGCGTTGAATCCACCAGTGTTCCGAGCTGGACGCTCGAACCGGCCATCCAGCGTACGGCCAAATCCACATCCGAAGGACGCACGATCGCGCTGGCAACGCCCATTTGCCTCGCGAGATCGCACGCGCGCGAAACATCCGTCTCCGTTAGATCAGATCGGGTGACCGCGTACTCGATCAATCCCGCAAGATCGGCGTATGTGTGGGAGTGTTGGGGATTAGTCAATTAACGCCGGGTGCGCTTGGCGCCGCCTGCGGAGAGACCCATCATCTTCAACTGCTCTCTCGCGTTGGCGGCGACTTCGGAATCGGGATACTTGCTGACCACTTCACGGAACTCTTTGGCCGCCGCGTCCCGCCGTTCCATTTTGCGAAGGCTCATGCCCTTCATGTAATGGGCGTCGGCGGTTTTGGCATTCTCGGAATATTGTTCGAGCAACGCATCGAATGCAGGCACGGCATTTTCGTAATCGCCTTTGCGATAGTAAATGTCGCCTAGATAGAACTGAGCGTTCGGGGCGAAGTCCGTCTTCGGGAAGTACTTCAGATAATCGTTGAACTCCTGCAGCGCCAGGTCGTACTTTCCGCCTTTATAATCGCGATACGCATTGGTGTAAGTGGTCCCCGCCTGCATTCCCGCCGGAGGGCCAGTGGGAACCTGCGTCGTTAAACCATTTCCCATATCTCCCTGCGACGTTCCAGGCGGAGGCGGCGCGGGACGCTGCACGGCGTTGATCAAATTTTGCAAGTCCGCCATCTTCGCATCCAGCTTGCCCATGCGCGTGTTCATGTCGAGCACGGATTCCCGCACCGCGCGGAAATCTTCAGCCATCTGATCCAGCTTCTGGCCGACGTTCGCCACAGCGCCGCCGGCGAGCTGCTGCTGCGCTTTCAAAGCCTCGTTGACTTTGTTCTCCATCACCGCGACGGCAGTGTTCGTACGATTTACGCTTTCCAGCGTCTGCTGGACCAGCGCCTGCATCGCGGCAAATTTTTCATCCTGCGTGCGCTGCATGGTTCGCACCTGATCCTGTAGCAGAGCCACATCGCGCTGCAGCTCCTGCATCTCTTTACTCGCGCCAAAGGCAAACGGCGCAAGCGCCAGCAGAATCCCCGGAAAAACAATGGTTGTGCGAAGCACTTTCATAACAACTCCTGTAGAGCGGGCTGAGCCACCCCCGGCCCGCCCGCTATTTCGTTACTCCCTCACTGGCCGGCCGAAAGATGCGCCCGGCGATTCTTCTGCCAGCAATCTTCGTTGGCTTCGGTGCACTGCGGACGTTCCTTGCCGTAGCTGATGGTCTTGATGCGATCGCCCGCCACGCCGAGCTGGACCAGGAAATCCTTGGCCGCGCTCGCGCGCTTATCGCCCAGCGCCAGGTTGTATTCCGCCGACCCGCGCTCGTCGCAATGACCCTCCACCACTACGGTGAAGTTCGGATCCTGCGCGAAAATCTGCTTCAACAATCCGGCATCGCGCGTCAAAGCGTCGCGCGCGTCGTTGCGAATATCGCTCTTGTCGTAATCGAAGTACGCATCCTGCGATTGCTGCTGCAGCATCTCGGCGCTGCTCAGCCTCGGACCGGTACTCGGCGGAGGCGGCGGAGGCGGCGTGTTCACCGTCACCGTGACCGTGCGCGTGTCCGAGCCTCCCGGACCATTCGCCGTCAATGTATATGTAGTGGTGCTGGTTGGGAAGACTTGCCGCTGTCCCTGGCTCTGCACCGCGCCGACGCCATGATCGATGGACATATCCGTGGCGTTGCTGATGGACCAGCTCAAAGTGGACGACTGGCCTCGCTCAATGGTGGATGGCTCCGCCGTAAAGCTGTTGACCGATGCTCTGGCGACGCTCGGCGGCGCTGGTTCCGTGTGCGGGGCCGGCGGCGGCGGAGGCGGCGGAACTTTCTTCTTGCAACCCGGAGCCACCGCTGCCAACGTCAATACCAGCAGTGTGGCCGCAAACCTGGAAGCGTGCAATCTGTCACTTACGCTCATCGGTGAACAATCTCCTCTTCTCTCGATCTATTGAGTGCCCTTAGTCCAAACGGGCTTTTCATTATTGCCTTGCGTGGTTAGTTGCTGCACCTGCGTGCCATCCGCCAACATAGTATAAATCTGCGTGTTGCGTCCGCGCTTCGACGAGAACACAATGTGGACGCCATCCGGCGCCCAGTTCGGATTCTCATTCCGCCCGGCTCCATGGGTCAGTTGCACAAGTTCTTGACTGGCTACATCCATTATAAAAATGTTAAAGTTCCCCGGCTCGAAACCGCGCGACCACACAAACGCGATGTGCTGGCCATCGGGACTCCACGCGGGATTGGCGCAATCCCCTTCGCCCGTCGTCAGGCGAGCGACATCGGTGCCGTCAATGTTCATTCTATAAACTTGCGGTGTGCCGCCACGTCCGGAAAGGAACACAATGTCGGCGCCGGTTTTCGGATTCGCCTTCGCTTCCACTTCGAGCGAGCGCGTGTTGGTGACGCGATGGAAATTTCCGCCGTCAATATCGGTCATGAAAATTTGCGAGATGCCGGCCGACGCAGTGGAGTAAATAAGCAGATGCCGATTGTCCGGCATGAAATCCGATGCCGCGTTCATCGATGCGTTTTGATTCAGATACACCAGCTTACGTCCTGTTTCGAGCGAATGCACGTAAATTTTTGGTTGATCTTCGGTGGCCGGATGTCCAGGCGTCGCGGCGCGCATCGGGTACGTGGTGAACGCAATCTTGGTGCCGTCGGATGAGACCACGGGGAATGTGGTGATGGTGCGATAAGACGTGAACTGTTTTTGATCGGACCCATCGTAGTTCATGGACCAGATTTCTTTGTGGCCGGTACGATCAGAAACGAAGTAGATGCGCGAGCCCATCAGGCTCGATCCGCCGAATAGTTTCAGGATGTCGGCGGCGAATTCCTGCGCGACTTTACGCGAGCCGGATTCGTCCGGGGAGCCGACGTAGACTTTGGCGAGCAACTGGGCGGAGCTTGTACTGGTTTGCTGGACGTCGTACAGCCAACCATAAAGCGTCAATTGGCCGTTCTGAGCAGCGGTGTATCCGAAAGCTAAGTAGCGACCGTTGACGGGAGGGGACGACCAATCGGAAAACCACGGACCTTGGCTTTTCCCGTTCACTGGCGGACGGAAATCCGCAGGTTGTTGCGGAACGGTGAGCGGATACATGGTTTTCGGAATCAGCTTCAACTGGCCGGAGTTCTGCAGTTCGTTCCAGACGACCCGGTTGAAGGTGCCCATGAGAGGCTGTGCATCGCCAGCACCGCGGAAATCGGGCACGGCGATGGGAGGCTTCTCGCCCGGCGTGACCACGATGGGGCGTTTAATTTCAGCATTTTGAGCAAGACCAAGCGCACCGGCACAGAGGAAAAGAATAGTTCGTTTCATCGTTTTAATTGGAACTGGAGTTCTACACCCGCTACGTTTCGCTCATATCCGGCGGGCAACGGCGGAAATGGAGAAGCATCCATCACCGCGCGGAGCGCCGAAAAATCCATGGTGCTGTTGCCACTGGACTGCGCGACCTTTGCATTTCGAATGGACCCATCGCGTTGAATCTCGAAAGTGATCACAGCCACCGGCGTCATTTGTCCCGCGAGAGCGGAGTTTTGCCATTTTTCGGTGACGCGTTGCGCGACCAGATCCGCATATGCACCAAATCGGCTGCCCAAAGTATTGTTCTGTCCCAGTCCGACTTCGCCGCCTGGCTTCTGAAAGATTGGCGTTTGCGCCGCGGGCGCTTGCGAAGAAGTCAGTTCATTTTCTCGGAGCGGATGCTGCCGATAAATCTGCTGTGACTGCTGTCGCGGCTGCTTCTTCAAATCTTTCGCTTTGATTGGAATCGCTTTTTCATCGGGCACCCTAACCTGATGCTTAGGTTCCGGCTTCGGCGCTTGCTGCACCTGCGATTCCGTGTCGTTCGCCACCGGATTCTTCGGTCCCGGCCGCTGGGGGAGGGGAATGCTGTTGACTACGCTGACTGGCACTGCATCGCCAAAGTGAGTCTGGCCCCCAAAAATGTCCCGATGGCTCTGAAAGGTCATTGTGGAAACGATCAACGCTCCAAACACTGCCGCATGCAGGACAATCGACTGCACGAACGATCCGCGCAGCGAATCCTGCTGATCGAGAATGTCCATGCGTTCTGGCATCGCTATCGTTTCTTTCCCGTTTTATCTTCCGGCTGCGTGACTACGTTCACTCCCATTTTTGCATCGCCCAGGATGGCCATTACTTGCGCGACCGGATCCCACGTAGTCCGGCTGTCGGCGCGCAAATATACGGACTTGGCGCCCTTGAACCGTTGCCGCACCGTTTCCGCGAGCAAATTGATGTTCACCGGTTTGTCATTGAGGTACGTTGCGCCATCTTTCGTGATGTTGATGACAGGCAAATCCTGAACGCTCTCCCGCGATGGCTTTACCTTGGGAACTTCCACTTCCATCCCAAACTCCATCACGTGCGCGGTGAGCATGAAGATGATCAACAGCACCAGCACCACGTCCACCAGCGGAACGATGTTGATTTCGGCTAGCGATGTTGTGCCGCGGAACCGGCTGCGCCGTCCGCCTCCGCCCGATGAACTGCCGGCTGAAAACGCCATGGTGATTTACTCGAAGCTTCGGTCTAGCATGTTCATGAACTCCAGCATGAAGTCTTCCATGCGCGCGCCAAATTCCTTAATCGCGGTTCCGAACATGTTGTAAAAGATTGCGGCGGGGATGGCGGCCGCCAACCCCAAGGCTGTAGTGATCAAGGCTTCGGAAATTCCGGGCGCCACGGCGCGCAAACTCGCGGCGCCCGCCGTAGACAATTGCTGGAATGCGTCGATGATGCCCCACACCGTGCCGAACAATCCGACGAACGGCGTCACGGTGGCGGTGGTGGCGAGCAAACTCATGTTGCGCTCCAGCCGCGTGATTTCTTCGCTCATGCCCAACTGCAAAGTTCGCTCCAACGCCACCGGATTCGTCACGCTGCCGCGCGATTTCATCTGGCGCGCCACTTCGGTGTAGCCGAAATCGAAAACCGTCACCAGCGGCGATCGCCGGAACTGCTCGCTCGCCATGGCCACCGCGTCCAAATTCGCCGCTTTACGAAAAGCGCGCAGGAATACCCGGTTGGCCGAGCGCACGCGCCGGAACACCGCCCACTTGGAAAAGATCACGGACCAGGAAAGCAGCGAGAAGATCAACAGAATCGCCATCACCGCCCGGGGCAGCGGGCCGGATTGTAATACCAGATCCCAAAGACTCAACCAAGCTCCTTTCCAGTCGCTCTAAACCATTCTAGCGTGCGAGGGCTTTTGTCTCGGCTGCTTGGAAACAAAAGTACCCTATTCTGTTTTACGGTTACATCTTCTGTTGTACAGTATGACGCGGGCTCGTGGCAACACACTCGCAGCCACTCCGTTAGACGAAGCAAAACCAACTATAATTTCATCGAGTGTTGCTGGAACTTCTCGTCGAGAATTACGCCGTGGTGGAGCGTGTCCGCGTCCGATTTCACGGCGGACTGAATCTGTTGACCGGAGAGACCGGAAGCGGCAAATCCATTGTGGTGGATGCACTTGGACTGGTGCTGGGCGGCCGCGCTTCGGCCGATATGGTGCGCGCGGATACGGATCGTGCCCGGATTTCGGCGATCTTCGAAGCGCCCCAGCAGCCGGCCTGTCGGGAACTGCTGGAGAACGCCGGCGTAGTGGTGGAAGACGGCGAACTGCTGATCGAGCGCGAGGTGCTGGCCGGCGGAAAATCGCGCGCGTTTCTTGGGAATCGACCGGTCACCGTCGCATTGCTGCGCGAGATCGCGCCGTTTCTCGGCGACATCCACGGCCAGCACGACCAACAGCAGCTTTTTTCGCCGGATTCGCAGTTGGAGTTGCTGGATGATTTCGCCGGAGCGGATGCGGCGCGCAATCGTGTGTCCGAAATTTTCCGCCAGTGGCACGGGTTTCAGCATGAACTTGCGGAACTCGAGAAATCCGAGCAGGAAAAACTGCGGCTCGCGGATCTGTGGAGCTTCCAGAAAAAAGAGATTGAAGCCGCTGCGCTGAAATCGGGCGAAGATGCGGAGCTCGAAAACGAGCGGAGCGTCTTGAAGAACGTCGCGCGGTTGCAGGAAAGCGCCGGCGCGGCTTATTCCGCGTTGTACGATTCGCCCGAGAGCGCGTCGGCGCAGGTTCGCATCGCGATGAAGAAGCTTGACGATCTCGCGCGCATCGATGCCACGCTTGCGCCCTTGCTTGAAACGCTGAAATCGGCGGCTATCGGAGTAGAGGAGGCATCATTTGCGATCCGCGATTATTTGGACGGGTTGGAAGCGGATCCCGACCGTCTGGAGCACGTGGAATCGCGGCTGGAGTTGATCGACAAGCTGAAGCGCAAGTACGGGTCTAGCCTTGCCGAAGTGCTGGAGTTTCTCGAAAACGTGAGTGCGCAGCTTTCGCTCGTCGAAAACGCGGGCGCGCGTAAGGCGCAACTGGCCGCTGATGCCGCGCGAGCGAGTGAGGCCTATCGCGAAGCGGCTGCCGCGCTCACCAAGCTAAGAAAATCCGCTGCGGAAAAACTGACGCGCAAAGTGGAAGCTGAATTGGGATCGCTGGCGCTGGAAAAAGCGGTCTTTCGGATCAGTGTGCAGCCAGCCAGCTGGTCCGCGCAAGGCGCCGATCGCGTGGAGTTTTTGATTTCGGCGAATCCCGGCGAGGAGCCGCGTCCACTGGACAAAGTGGCATCGGGCGGCGAGCTGTCGCGCATTGCGCTTGCGCTGAAGACGTCGGCCGGCCGCGCGGCCCGAGCCAATTCCGTGCAGCGGACGTTGGTGTTCGACGAAATCGACACCGGCATCGGCGGCGGCGTGGCGGAGGCGGTCGGACGGCGTTTGAAGAAACTATCCGGCGCAAGCCAGGTGCTATGCGTCACGCATCTCGCGCAGGTCGCCGGATTCGCCGATCATCATTATTTCGTCGAAAAACGCGAGGTGAAAGGCCGCACGGTGGCGGAAGTGGAAGAGCTGGCTGGTCCCGCGCGGACGCGCGAAATCGGACGCATGCTCTCCGGCCAGCGCGTGACACCCGAAGCGCTAAAACAGGCCGAGCACCTGATCCGCGTGGGCCAGGCGTCTGGGTCGTCTTAATTTTACTTGACAACACAAAGTACTTCGTACTAACATTGGCCATGATACGCATCGCACTGGCCGCTTTTGCACTGGTGATGGCAAGCTGCGGGTCCCGCAATCTTCCCGCCTTGATCGGCGCCGCCCGATCGGGACGCACGGATTTGATCGCAACATTGGTGAAGCAGGGCGCCGATCCCAACCAGCGCGCGGGCGTGAACGGCTGGACGCCGCTAATGCACGCAATCCACAAAAACCAGAAAGGTTCGGTCGCGGCGCTGCTCGATGCAGGCGCGGACATCGACTATCGCGGCGCGGATGGCAGCACTCCGCTGATGATGGCGGCGGGTTACGGCTACACCGACATCGTGAATCTGCTGCTCGACCGCGGGGCGGATCCGCGCCTGCAAACCAACGACGGCTCAAACGCTCTGACGTACGCGGTGCTAGGCGCCAACGATATGGATCGTTTCACCGTGACAGATTGCCAAGGACCGACAATCAAGGCTCTCGTCACGCGCGCTCCCGGATTGAAGCTGCAAGCTTCGCCGGCCGCGTTGAAATCCGCTGCGGTGTTTAAAATCAAGAGCTGCGCCGGAGTGGCCGCGCTGCTCGGAACAAAATATCCGTAATCTGCAAGGTGCTATTCTGACGGACGAGTGAAAGCGCTGCGTTCCTCCGAGTGGCTGCTGATCGGCTACTTCGCCTACGTTGCGTTGATCCCGGGCCCCCGGCTGCCGCTATTCATTGCAGCGGGAATCATCGGGTTGCTCGCGTTCGGCGAGGCACGCGGCAATCGAGAATTCTTCAGCATCGCGCGCGATTGGCTTCCGCTTGCGCTCACGCTGATGGCGTACCGCGAAATGGATTTCTTCACGCCGCTTTCGCCAGAGCACAAGCTGGAGTTCCAATGGGTCCAGTGGGACCGCACGCTGCTGCACGATTGGGGCGTCCAACGGGCCATCGAATCGCTGGGCGCTGTGATTCCGTCGTATCTCGAGCTTTGCTATCTGCTGGTTTACGCCGTGGGGCCGTTCACTGTCGCGGTGCTCTACCTCGCCCGCCATCGCGAGCGGGTCAACCGGGTTCTGTTCCTGTACCTGCTCGGAACACTGCTCGCGTACGCGATGTTTCCGTTTTTTCTGTCGCAACCGCCACGAACGCTCTTTGCAAATCAGGACGTGCCCGCGGTGATGACAGCGTTGCGAAGGTTCAACCTGTGGATCGTCAACGGATACGGCATCCATTCGAGCGTCTTCCCCAGCGCGCACGTATCGTCGGCTTTCTCGGCCGGATGGGCCTTACTAAAATATCTTCCGGAGCGTAAGCGGTATGGAAGGGGAATGTTGATTTACGCCGTGAGTGTGGCGATCGCCACGGTGTACGGACGATATCACTATGCGGCGGATGTGGTGGCTGGTTTTGCAGTAAGTCTGATTGCTTTGGCCGCGAATAAACGCAAATAAACGCAGATTCTTATCCGCGTTTATCTGCGTTCATCCGCGGCCCAAAAATTTCTACTTCTCTTCCGCCTCTTCCGGCTCTTCCCCATCGTGCCGGCCTTCTTTTACGGCCTGCAACCGCTCTTCGCGGCGCTTGGCGCGTTCGGCGGCTCGTTTCACGAGTTCGGAACCGACCAGTTCGAGCATCGCTTGCTCGGCGCCGTCGCCTTTGCGGAAGCCCAGCCGCACGATGCGCGTGTAGCCGCCGTTGCGTTGTCCGAAGCGGGTGCCCAATTTGTCGAATAGCTTTTTCACCGATGCCGGAGTTAACAACACTTGCGCCGCTTGACGCCGCGCGTGCAGCGTGTCTTCCTTTGCCAGCGTGATCATCCGTTCCACCAGCGGTCTTGCAGCCTTGGCTTTCGGAACCGTGGTGATGATTCGTTCCTGATCGATGACGCTGGTTACCAGACCGCGCAGCAAAGCCTTGCGCGCTCCGATGTTGCGTTTTAACTTATATCCGTCAACTCCGTGGCGCATGGCTTACTCCGTCACCTCGTCCTGCTCGGGCTCTTCGTCGTCGAGATCCGATCCGCTATACGGCGGTAGGGAAGATCCACCCGGCGCCGGAACCAAGCGGCCCTGCGCATCGAACTTCATTCCGAATCCGAGGCCCAAATTGGACAGGATTTCCTTGATTTCGTTGAGCGATTTGCGCCCGAAATTCTTGGTGCGCAGCATTTCCGCTTCGGTTCGCTGCACCAGATCGCCGATGGTCTGAATATTGGCGTTCTTCAGGCAGTTGTAGGAACGGACGCTCAACTCGAGTTCTTCCACCGACCGGTTGAGCACTTCGTTCATCTGGTTCATGGCGCGCTCGGCCGGCTCTTCGGTGGTTTCCGGCAGCTCTTCGAAGTTGATGAAGATCGTCATGTGATCTTTGAGCAGCTTCGATGCCTGGCCGATGGCGTCTTGCGGCGAGATGGCTCCGTTAGTCCAGACTTCGAGCGTGAGCTTGTCGTAATCGGTCATCTGGCCCAGGCGCGCGGCTTCCACCATGAAGTTGACTTTACGGACAGGCGAGTGGACCGAGTCGATCGGGATATAGCCGAGTGGCAGGTCCTCGTCGTAATTGCGGTCGGCCGCGACGTAGCCACGTCCTGACTTCAGGCGCATTTCGATGTTGAGTTTGCCGCCTTCGCCCACCATCGCGATGGGCATGTTGCGGTCCAGCACCTCGACGTCCGCGTCGGTTTCGATCTGGCCGCTCAGCACCTGGCCGGGCTTGTCCACTTTAAGACGAGCGACGCGGGTGCCTTCGCCGATCATCTTGAACGGAACCTGCTTGAGGTTCAGGATGATGTCGGTAGCATCCTCGACCACGCCGGGGATGGGGCTGAATTCATGCGCCACGCCTTCGATGCGGACGGAAGTAATGGCGGCGCCTTCGATGGAGCTCAGCAGCACGCGCCGCAATCCGGTTCCGATGGTGGATCCAAATCCGCGCTCAAACGGTTGAGCGGTAAACATTCCGTAGCGCTCGGTGAGCGTTTCGGTATTGGCGACTAATCGTTTCGGCTTCTGAAAACCTTTAAACATAAAATCGGTTCCTCGGTTCTTCCGTTCATCGGTTCTTCTATTCCTTAATCCCGGATCATCGCGGTTTCCCGAACCGAAGGACTAAAGAACCGAAGAACTTTTATTTACTGTACAGCTCGACGATCAACTGTTCGTTCAGTTGAATCTGCACGAGCTCTTCCCGCTTCGGTTGCGCCAGCATTTTGCCTTTGAGATTTTCCCGATCCACTTCGAGCCAATTCGGCGAAGGCGCGTGCGCGGTGGCGTCGCGGGCGGCCAGGATCGTGGGGTTGTTTTTGCTTTTTTCGTGAACTTCGATGACGTCGTTGGGACGGACCTGATAGGACGGGATGTCAACCTTGTTGCCATTCACCAGCAGATGGCCGTGCCGGACCAATTGCCGCGATTGGTTGCGGCTGGTTCCGAAGCCCATGCGGTAGACCACGTTGTCCAGACGCCGCTCCAGCGAATTCAGTAGATGCTCGCCGGTGACGCCTTTGGTGGCGAATGCTTTTTCAAACAGATTGCGGAATTGGCCCTCCAGCAATCCGTAATAGCGGCGGGCTTTTTGCTTCTCGCGCAACTGCAGTCCATAACCAACCAGCTTGGGCTTGCGATCCTTACCATGCTGGCCGGGAGCGAAGTTCCGCTTTTCGATGGCACACTTTTCGGTGTGGCAGCGCTCCCCTTTGAGGAACAACTTCATTCCCTCTCTCCGGCACAACCGGCAGACAGGGCCAATATATTTAGCCATTCTCTTTCCAATAACCTTCTTTCAAAAGGTGCAGTTTACAGCTCAAAGAGCCTTCGTCCTGCTTTCTACCGCTTCACTGACGATTGCCCAGCGTCAAACGCGCCGGCGTTTTGGAGGCCGGCAACCATTATGTGGTATCGGCGTCCGATCTTTAATCGACCTTACTTCAATCCCCGCTGTCGCGAGCGCACGCACGGCGGATTCCCGGCCGGCGCCCGGACCACTCACTCTCACTTCCACCGTTCGCAGCCCGTACTCTTTGGCTTTCGTCGCGGCCGTCAACGACGCCTGCTGCGCGGCGAACGGAGTTCCCTTGCGCGATCCACGGAATCCGAGCGATCCCGAGCTTGACCAGGACAGAACGTTTCCGACCAGATCGGTGAACGTAACGATGGTGTTGTTGAACGACGCCTGCACGTGCACCAGGCCGCTCGATACATTTTTCTTTTCCTTCTTCTTGAAGGTCTTTTTCTTGGTTGCTTTCTTCTCTGGAGCTTTGGCCATCTGGGATCCTTATGTCTTCGCTGTCGCCTTCTTCTTGCCTGCGATGGTTGCGCGTCGTGGACCTTTGCGCGTGCGCGCATTGGTGTGCGTCCGCTGTCCGCGGACCGGCAGGCCGCGGCGATGCCGTACACCCCGGTAGGAGCCCATTTCGATGAGGCGCTTGATGTTCATCGAAAGTTCCTTGCGCAGGTCGCCTTCCACCGCGCCTTCATTTTCAATCAGCGTACGGATTTTGTTGACCTCGTCTTCGGTCAGGTCGGCGATCTTCTTGTTCGCATCCACACCGGCCCGGTGCAGCAGCGAGAGCGAACGGGTCCGCCCGATGCCGTAAATATAGGTGAGCCCGATTTCGGCCCGCTTCTTTGCTGGTAAATCCACACCTGCGATACGCGCCATAGTTGATCCTTTATCCCTGCCGCTGCTTGTGCTTCGGATTCGTGCAGATCACCCGCACCACGCCCTCGCGGTGGATCACCTTGCACTTGTCGCACATCTTTTTTACCGACGCTCGAACTTTCATTTTTTCTCCAACAGTCTCACGATTCTTCCGCGTCCCGGATCATGCGGCGATAACTCCACCTGCACTCGATCTCCCGGACGAACTCGCACAAAATTCGTCTTGGTGGTTCCCGCCGGATGCGCCAGAACCAGATCCTGATTCTCCAGCTTCACCCGGACCACCGCGTGGGGCAGCAGCTCAACGACAATCGCTTCTACCGAAGTTACGCCACCCACCAAACAAACGCTCCCTTGCGGTCGCGGTTCAGTTTTACGCGACCCGCTTAAGGCCTGGTCAAAACCCACGGCCCATCCGCCGTGACCGCTACGCAATGCTCAAAATGAGCGGACACCGAACCGTCTTTCGTTACGGCCGTCCACTTGTCCTTCAAAACTTTCATGTCCGCAGCACCGGCGTTCACCATTGGCTCGATCGCCAGCACCATTCCTTCTTTCAATCGCGGATTCTCGTTCCTGCGATCCACGTAATTCGGAATCTGCGGCTCTTCGTGCAGCTTGGTGCCGATTCCGTGTCCTACCATCTCACGCACTACCGTAAATCCGTTTCCAACCACGTGCTGCTCAACCGTTCCGCAAATGTCAAACAGGCGGTTGCCCGGCCGCGCCTTGTCGATGGCCAATTCCAGCGATTCCTGCGTCACTTTCAACAGCCGCTTGGTGGATTCGCTGATCTCGCCCACTGGCACCGTGATCGCTGAGTCGCCGTAATATCCATTCAGCTGCACGCCCGTGTCGATGGAAACGATGTCGCCCTTTTTCAACTTAGTCCGCGACGGCATTCCGTGCACAATCTGCTCGTTCACCGACGTACACAAAACGTATGGATACTTGCTTCCCGCGGCCTGCGTGTAATAACCCTTGAAGGCGGGCTTTGCGCCCGCATCCTTCATCATCTTCTCGGCCGCGTCCTCCAACTCCTGTGTCGTGACGCCTTCCTCCACCATCTTTTCCAACTCGTGCAAAATCTGGTACACCAACAGACCGCTGCGACGCATCTGCTCCAGTTCTTTGCTGTTTTTCCGGATAATCATCCTCGATCAAGCCGGTTCGGAGGCGCACACCACCGCCCCGACGAAGGAAGTTTGATAACTCAAGTGTAGCATACGCCGGAAACTCATGATTTACGTACCAGTTCGGCGTCCGCGGATGCGTCCGGAGCGCGGCGTAAAACCTTCGTAGTGGCGCATAATTAATTGCGCTTCTACCTGATTTACTGTGTCCATCGCGACACCGACCACGATCAGGAGCGAGGTACCGCCGAAGAAGAAGTTCACGTTCAGCCCGTCCAGCAGCCAGCGCGGGAAATAGGTGTCGATAAAGTTGCCGACCAGTGGCAGCCGCTGCAGCTTGATGCCTTGGATCATGATGGTCGGAATGATCGACAGAATCGATAGATACAGCCCGCCCACCACCGTGATCTTGGTCAGGATTTTGTTCATGTAGTCGGCGGTGTTTTTGCCCGGCCGGATGCCCGGGATGAATCCGCCGTACTTACGCATGTTGTCTGCCGCTTCATTCGGATTGAAGATGATCGACACGTAGAAGAAGCAGAAGAAAATGATCAGTAGCGTGAAGAGTATGTAGTAAAGAGGCTGTGCACCGCCGATGGAAGTCAGCAATCCGCTCAGGAACGCGCTGTTTTTCACCACCTGCCAACTCATCAGAGTCTGGGGAAACGCAAGCAGCGAGGAAGCAAAGATCACAGGAATGACGCCGCCGGCGTTCACTTTCAAAGGCAGGTGCGTGGATTGTCCGCCCATCATGCGGCGCCCCACCACGCGCTTGGCGTATTGCACCGGAATGCGGCGTTCGCCGCGTTCGACCAGAACGATGAAAGCGACCACAGCGATCATCACCACCAGAATCACGATCAGGTGAATCGGCGTCCAGTCCTTGAGTTGGAACACATGCTGGTAAATGTTGTTGATCGCGTTCGGAATCCCGACCACGATGCCGGTGAAGATGATCAGCGACATCCCGTTGCCGATGCCGCGCTCGGTAATCTGTTCGCCCAGCCACATGATGAACGCCGTGCCGGTGGTCAGGCTGAGCATCGTCATCAGGATGAATCCGAAGCCGGGATTGAGAACGAATCCGCCTTCGGAACGCATAAGGCCTTCCGCGATTCCGAAAGATTGAATCAGCGCGAGGATTACGGTGAGGTAACGGGTCCATTGCGTGATTTTGCGCCGTCCCAGCTCGCCTTCTTTTTGGAGCTTCTCGAGCGTCGGAACCACCACGGTCATCAACTGCAGAATGATGGATGCGGTGATGTACGGCATGATGCCGAGCGCGAAAATGGTCAGCCGGCGCAGCATGCCGCCGCTGAACAGGTCGATGAACCCGAACAACGTGCCTTGATTTTGCTGGAAGAACGCTTGCAGCCGGTTCGCGTCGATGCCCGGCGTGGGAATATGCCCGCCCAGGCGATAGATCGCCAGCATGCCCAGCGTGAACAGAATACGCTTCCGCAGGTCCGGAATCTTGAAGATGTTTGCGACGGCTTCGAAGAACTTCATTTTTCGACTACCTCAACACAGCCTCTACGACTCGCTTCCGATTACCGCTCCGCTTCCGCCGGCCTTCTGGATTTTCTCCAGAGCCGATTTGGAAAACACATGCGCCTGCACCGTGATTTTGCGCGTAAGGTCCCCCGAACCCAAAACTTTGAGCCCGGTGCCAAGCTTCTTGATGACGCCCAATTCGAGCAGACGGCCTGGATCGAACTTGTTGCCTTCCAACTGCTCCAGACGGCCGACGTTCACGATGGCGTACTCTTTGCGGAAAATGTTGGTGAATCCGCGTTTCGGCAAACGGCGGTGCAGCGGCATCTGTCCGCCTTCAAATCCGCGCATGATGCTGTAACCGGAAATGGAGCGCGCGCCCTTGGCGCCGCGGCCGGAATATTTTCCACGGCCGGTTCCCATGCCCTGCCCGACGCGCTGCCGCTTTTGCTTCTGCCCAGCCGGCGGTTTGAGATTACTGAGGTTCATAAATTAGTCCTTCACGATAGCCAGCAAATGCGGAACCTTCTTCACCATGCCGCGAAACACCGGCGTATCCGGCCGTTCCACCGTTCGATTCATGGTCTTCAATCCGAGCGACCGCACAATCGACTTATGCTTCTCGGGGCAGCAAATCGGGCTGCCAATCAACTTGATTTTAATTTTCGCGTCCGCCATACAATTTCGTATCTCGTTTCTCGTTCATCGTTTCTCGTTTCAAAGACAGCGCCCAACCGGAAACGGGCAACGAGAAACGGATCTACATCACTTTCTCCGCCGCCAGTCCCCGCATCTCCGCCACTTGCGCCTTGTCGCGAAGCTGTTCCAGCGCGTTGATCGTCGCCTTCACCACGTTATGCGGATTGTGCGAGCCGATCGATTTAGTCAGCACATTCGGAATCCCCACCGCTTGAATGACCGCCCGCACCGGGCCGCCGGCAATCACGCCGGTTCCTTCCGGCGCCGGCTTCAGCAGCACCATGCCGCTTCCAAAGCGGCCGAGCACCGCATGCAGGATGGTGGTTTCGAGGACGTTGATCTTCCGGAGATTTTTCTTCGCTGACTCAATGCCCTTTTTGATCGCAGCCGGAACTTCTTTCGCTTTCCCCGTTCCGAATCCGACGATCCGCGCTCCGGGATCGCCGATCACAACCAATGCGGAAAAGCTCAAATTCTTACCGCCCTTCACCACTTTGGTGACGCGGTTGATCGAGACGACCTGCTCTTTCAAGTTCAGAGAATTGGCGTCGATCCGTTTCTGTGTCGGTGTTGCGGCCATTCGTTAAAACTCCAATCCCGCTTTGCGGGCGGCATCCGCGAGCGCCTTGATGCGCCCGTGATACAAATATCCGCCCCGGTCGAATACTACCTTGGTGACGCCTTGCGCTTTCGCGCGTTCAGCGATCAGTTTGCCTACTTGCTCCGCTCCGGCCACGTTGCCGCCGGTCGCGGTCTTTCCTTTTTCCGCCTTCTCGGATTTCTTTTCGTCGGCTTTCTTTTCTCCCGCCTTTTCGCCGGATGAAGCCGCTGCGAGTGTATGTCCCTTGCGGTCGTCAATCACCTGGGCATAAATGTGATTCAAGCTGCGAAACACCGCGAGCCTCGGCCGCTCCCCGGTGCCGCGCACCCGCCTGCGGATGCGGGTATGCACTCGAACCCGAACGTCGTTCTTAGAAGATCTCGGCATTTACTTCGCTCCCGCCCCGCTCGCTCCGGTTTTGCCGACCTTCTTGCGCAGCACTTCACCGGTGTAGCGGACGCCTTTGTTCTTGTATGGATCGGGTGGACGTAGCGCGCGCATGTTCGCCGCCACTTGCCCGATTAACTGTTTGTCATGCCCGGAGAGGACCAGGTGGGTTTGCTTGTCGATCTTCAGATCCACGCCATCCGGTAGCAGCAGCTCGATCGGATGCGAATAGCCCAGCGTGAACGTCGCGATCTTACCCTTCACGTCGGCGCGATAGCCGACGCCTGTGATGTCCAACTCGCGCGTGAATCCGGTGGAAACACCTTGAATCGCCGAAGCTGCCAGCGCGCGCGTCAGACCGTGCAGCGCCGCTTGCTTCTCGTTATCGCGCGTGAACTCGAGTTCCTTGTCGCTTTGCTTGGCGTGGATCCCCGCGGGCAGCGGCACTTCGAGCTTGCCCTTTGGTCCTTCCACCTTCATGGTTTCGCCGAGCGCGATCTTTACGCCCTTCGGCAGCGGAATCGGTTTCTTTCCAACTCTCGACATAAACTTAACCTCTTCTGTCCCCCACGCACCCGGTTCTGTACTCCACGCACCGGGCGTGGCGCGCGCACTCCTGCGTGCCGCGTTCACACTCGTGTGAACGCCATGATAAAACTACCAAAGCTGACACAAAATCTCCCCGCCCACATGCTCCTTGCGGGCCGCCTGCCCGGTCATCACCCCGCGCGCCGTGGTCAGGATGCTGATCCCGAGACCGCCCAGCACCTTGGGAACTTCCCGGCTTCCCACATAAACCCGGCATCCGGGACGCGATACGCGCTCGATGCGCGAGATCACCGGTACGTTGCCCGGCGTGTATTTCAGATAAATGCGGATGCTCTTCTTCGCGCCGTCCTCGGTCATCTTGAAGTTCATGATGAAGCCTTCTTCTTTGAGGATGCGCGCGATCTCCATTTTCAGCTTGGAGGCCGGGACGTCCACTTTGGGGTGGCGCGCCAGCGCGGCGTTACGAATTCGCGTCAGCATGTCGCCGATTGGATCGGATGTTCCCATGTTTACCTCCTATTCACCAACTTGCCTTGATCACGCCGGGAACTTCACCGGCCAGCGCCAGCTTCCGGAAACAGATCCGGCATAGATTGAACTTGCGCAGATACCCGCGCGGACGCCCGCACCGGAAACACCGGTTGCGATGCCGGATTTTGTACTTCAGCTTCTTAGCTTCTTTCGCGATCTTGGCCGTAGTTGCCATTTTTACCTTATCTTCCTCGACTCCCTTGAATCCCTAGAATTCCTGAATGCGCAGTCATGGACGCGGACGGCGATTACTGCCGGAACGGCATCCCCATGTGTTTCAGCAGCGCCAGCCCTTCGGCGTCCGAGCGTGCCGTTGTCGTGATCGAAATGTTCATGCCCTTGATCTTTTCCACTTTGTTGTAATCGATCTCGGGAAAAATTAGCTGATCCTTGATACCCAGCGTGTAATTGCCGCGGCCGTCGAACGACTTGGTGGAAACGCCGCGAAAATCGCGCACGCGCGGCAGCGCCACGTTCATCAGGCGATCCAGAAATTCGTACATGCGGTCGCCCCGCAGCGTCACCATGGTCCCGATCGGCATGCCTTCGCGCAGCTTGAACGCCGCGATGGATTTCTTGGCCTTGGTCACCACCGGCTTCTGCCCGGCGATCTGAGTCAGTTCGTTTACCGCGCCATCCATGAGCTTGCCGTTCTGCGTGGCTTCGCCCAATCCGATATTCAACGCGACTTTATCGATCTTCGGCACCGCCATCGCGTTCTTGTATCCGAACTCCTTCACCAGGGCCGGAATCACGTTTTTCTTGTAATGCTGTCTGAGTCTCGCCTCGCTCATTGCTTAGTCCTTACGCTCTTTTTTCGAGCACCTCGCCGGTCTTCTTCGCCACGCGCACCCGATGCGCGGAAGCGCCCGAGCCTTCCATCTTGTACCCGACGCGCGTCGCCTGCCCGCCGGAAGTCAAAAGCATTACGTTCGAAATCGCGATGTGACTCTCTTTCTCCGCGATTCCACCCTTGATCTGCTTGCCCGGATTCGGACGCGTATGCCGCTTGATCATCGACACGCCTTCCACCAGAACCATTCCGCGCAAGCGGTCCACTTCGAGCACCCGGCCCGTCTTATCCTTGTCGCGCCCGGCGATCACTTTCACCTGATCGTCCTTCTTGATCCGGATTTTGTGGCGCTTGCCCACCGGAGCGTGCTTGCCGCGCCGCATCATCGGCTTCGGTCGAGGCATCTTAAATGACCTCCGGCGCGAGCGAAACAATCTTCATGAACTTCTTGTCGCGCAGCTCACGAGCCACCGGACCGAACACGCGCGTTCCCACCGGCTCGCCCACTTCGTTGATCAGCACGGCCGCGTTCGAATCGAACCTGATGTAGGTGCCATCCTTGCGCCGCGATTCTTTGCGCATGCGAACGATCACGCAACGCACTACTTTGCCCTTCTTGATGGGCGATTCTGGAGTCGCTTCCTTGACGCTCGCGGTGATCACATCGCCCAACCCCGCGCGCAATCCAAGATCGCCGCCGCGAGGCAGAATGCACTGCAGTTTGCGCGCGCCGCTGTTGTCGGCGACGTCCAGCCAGGTCCGCATCCCAATCATGACGATTTCCTCCTCGGCGACTTCGCGCCCGACGTCGGCTGCGTGGTGTCGAGGTCAACTGCCTCAGGCGCCACGGCCACTTGCACGGCCTTGCGCAGGATCTCCTCAAGCCGCCATCTCTTCAGCTTGCTCAACGGACGGCACTCGATGATGCGCACCACATCGCCCACCTGAGCCTTGCGCTCTTCGTCGTGCGCGTAAAATTTATTGCGCTTGCGGATGGTCCGCTTATAAACCGGATGCGATACGCGGCGCGTCACCTCCACCACAATGGTCTTCGCCATTTTGGCGGAGACGACCTGCCCCACCTTCTCGTTCTTGTTGCCCATTTTCTTGGGCTCGGCTGCTTTGGTCTCGGTGGCCATCGTTATTTACCCTTCTTCTTTTTCTTGGCTACCGGCTCCGGCGCCGTTTCCGGATGCAACTCGCGGTCGCGCAGAATGGTGAGCATCCGCGCCCGATCCTTCCGCATGCTCCTCAGCTTCTTCAGGCCATCGGTCTGACCCATCGCCATCTGAAACCGCAGCCGGAAGGATTGTTCGCGAAAATCGGCGCTCTGGCGTTTCAATTCCGCGCTGTCGAGTTCCCGTACTTTATCCGCTTTCATATTTAGGCTCCAGCAAAATCGCGCGAAACCACTTTCGTCGGCAGCGGCAGCTTTCCAGCAGCCAAGCGAAATGCCTCCTCAGCCGTGGCTTTCGGCACGCCTTCCATTTCGAATAAAATCTTCCCCGGACGGATCACGCACACCCACTGCTCGGGAGCGCCTTTACCTTTTCCCATGCGGGTTTCAGCCGGCTTTTTGGTGATCGGCTTATCCGGAAACAACCGGATCCAAACTTTTCCGCCGCGCTTAATAAAGCGCGTCATCGCGACGCGCGCCGCTTCAATCTGCCGGTCGGTAATCCAACCGCAGCGCAGCGCCTTCAATCCGTACTCGCCGAACGCGAGCGTGGAACCGCGCCAGGCTTTCCCGGTCATGCGGCCGCGCTGCTGCTTTCTGTACTTAACCTTCTTCGGCATCAACATGGCGTTATTCTTCCTTCTTCTCGGCCGGGGTTTCCGTTGCCGCGGATTCCACAGGCGCGCTCTCGTGCTTCAGTTCCTGCTTCCAGGTCGGTTGCGGAGGAGCCAGCGGCGGAATAATGGGAGCCGCTTTGGCCGATGCCAAATCGGGCGCGGACTGCACGGCGGGAGCGGGTGGTTCCTGCGCCAGTGGCGCGGGAGCCGGTGGACGGCGTTCGCGGCGATCGCGCAGCGGCTGGCGGCGCGGCTCCGGATCGTTGCGCAACGAATCCCGGCGCGTCTGACCTTCGATAATTTCACCCTTGTATGTCCAGCATTTCACGCCGATCACGCCGTACGTCGTGTAAGCTTGCGCGAATCCATAATCCAGATCGGCGCGTAGCGTGTGCAGGGGAAGCTGGCCTTGCAGATACCATTCCGAGCGCGCGATTTCAGCGCCATTCAATCGGCCCGAGACTCGGACCTTAATTCCCTTGCATCCGAAACGCAGCGCCGAATCCACCGCCTTGCGCATCGCTCTGCGGAACGCCACGCGCTTTTCCAGCTGCAGCGCAATGGATTCCGCCACCAGCTGGGCATCCAATTCCGGCTTATGCACTTCCTGAATATCGATGAAAACCTCACGCTTGGTTTTCTTGGCCAGATCCTGCTTCAGCTTTTCGATCTCAGCGCCCTTGCGGCCGATGATGATGCCGGGACGCGACGTGCGAATGGTGACGCGCAGCTTGTTGCCCGGACGATCCACTTCCACCGAGCTCACGCCTGCGGCCTTCAACCGGTCGCGCAGCGAGTCCTTGAGATCCAGATCTTCCTTGAGCAGCTTCGCGTAATCTGCCTTGGCGAACCAGCGCGAGCGCCAGGTTTTGGTAACGCCCAGCCGAAATCCGTACGGATGTACTTTCTGTCCCACTAGTTCTTCTCCCCGCCCGTATTCTTCTCGCCCACCTTCACCACAATGTGCGCCATGCGCCGCTGATAACGGTAAGCGCGGCCCATCGGAGCCGGCCGGATGCGCTTCATACGCGGCCCTTCATTAACGTAGGCTTCCGTCACGATCAACTCGTCCACATCCACGTCGTTCGAGCGATTCTCCGCGTTGGCGATCGCCGAGCGCAAAACTTTTTCCACCACCGGCGCCATGCGCTTATTGGTCGCGCGCAGGATGTTGATCGCCGTTCCGGCTTTCTGGCCGCGGATCAAATCCACCACCAGCCGCGCCTTCTGCGGCGATGTTCGAACGTATCGAGCTTCTGCCTTAGCCATATCTTCCTCGTCTTCCCGAGTTCCTAATCCCTACGAAGGTTTCGCCGTCTTCTCCGAACCCGCGGCAGGGGCCGCCGCTGCCTTCACCGAATGCCCCCGGAACTGCCGCGTCGGCGAAAACTCGCCGAGCTTCCGTCCCACCATGTTCTCGGTCACATACACCGGGATGAACTTCTTGCCGTTATGCACCGCGAGCGTATGCCCAATGAACTCGGGCAAAATGGTGGAACGCCGCGACCAGGTCCGCACCACTTTCTTTTCGCTCTTGTCATTCATCGCCGTGACCTTCTTCACCAGATGGTCATCGGTGAACGGCCCTTTTTTTAACGATCTGCTCATAATCCCTAGTCCCGAGCCTCCAGCCCCTACTTCTTGCCTTTTCTACTGACGATCCACTTGTCGGTGCGCTTGTTATTTCGCGTTTTGAACCCGCGCGTCGGCTGGCCCCAGGGCGTCACCGGATGCCGTCCGCCCGCCGTTTTGCCTTCGCCGCCGCCATGCGGATGATCCACCGGATTCATCGACACGCCGCGATTGTGCGGCTTCTTGCCCAACCAGCGCGACTTCCCCGCCTTGCCGTGCGATTCGTTCTCGTGCTCGACGTTGCCCACCTGGCCGATGGTCGCCATACATTCCACCTGCACGCGCCGGACTTCGCCCGAAGGTAGCTTCAATAACGCAATCCCCGCTTCGCGCGACACCAACTGCGCTTGAGCGCCCGCCGATCGCGCCATCTGCGCGCCTTTTCCAGGCCGCAGCTCCACGTTGTGCACCACGGTGCCGGCCGGGATATTCTGCAGCGGCAGAGCGTTACCAACCAGGATGTCGGCTTCCGCGCCCGAACTTACGGTGCGTCCCACCGTCAATCCAACGGGACAAATGATGTAGCGCTTTTCGCCGTCCGCGTAATTCAACAGCGCGATGCGCGCCGAGCGGTTCGGATCGTATTCGATCGCCGCAACTTTCGCCGGGATGCCGAATTTGTCGCGCTTGAAATCGATGGTCCGGTAAGCCTGCTTGGCCCCGCCGCCGCGGAAGCGCGAAGAAATCTGACCGAAGCTATTGCGCCCGCCCGTTCGCTTCTTGACGCCTTCCACCAGCGATTTCTCGGGCGTCTGCTTGGTGATCTCGTCCCGCGTCACCACGCTCATGAACCGGCGCGATGCTGTCGTGGGATTGTATTTCTTCATTCCCATGCTGCTAGATCTCCGTGTACTCGGGCATCTTTTCGCCCGCCTTCAGCGTCACGTACGCCTTCTTCCAGTCGGAGCGATAGCCGGCGAATCTTCCGCGGCGCCGCAATTTTCCAACTTGGTTCGTGGTCCGGACTCCGGCCACTTTCACCTTGAACAATTTCTCAACTGCGGCCTTCACCAGCACTTTGTTGGCTTCCGGCGCAACCTCGAAACACAGCGTGCGCTCGCTCTCTTTTTTCGCGACGCCTTTTTCGGTCACCACCGGCCGCTTGATTACCTCGTAGATGGTCATTATGCGAGCGCCTCCGACAATTTCTTCGCGGCGGTTTCCGACAACAGCACCTGGTTGTGACCCAGCAGTTGATAAACGCTCAGGTCTTTGCTTTCGACTAGCGTCACACCCGCCAGATTCCGTGTCCCCAGCGTCAGGTTGC
>Ga0209060_10001204_pt1 | contig 30379 bp, 21 predicted proteins | sample Coa_R1_8_FD_187155 | JGI IMG/M metagenome (GOLD analysis project Ga0209060, IMG submission 187155) | Surface soil microbial communities from Centralia Pennsylvania, which are recovering from an underground coalmine fire - Coalmine... | ecosystem: Environmental > Terrestrial > Soil >...
ATGTCGGAGTTCTATTCCGGATTCGATGACAACGAATCTATCGCGACCATCCATCGGGCCTTAGAACTCGGAATCAATTTTCTCGATACTGCCGACGTGTACGGTCCGCACCGGAATGAAGAGCTTGTTGGGCGCGCCATCAAGGGCAAGCGCGACAAGATCGTGCTGGCGACTAAGTTCGGGATCGTGCGCGATCCCGCGAACCCCAATGCGCGCGGCGTAAGCGGCAAGCCCGTTTATGTGCGGCGGTCGTGCGAGGGCAGCTTGCGGCGGCTGGGTATCGAGACGATTGATCTCTACTACCAGCATCGCGTCGATCCGAATACTCCCATCGAAGAGACGGTTGGGGCCATGGCCGCGCTGGTGAAAGAAGGAAAGGTGCGGTATCTCGGGCTGTCGGAGGCTTCACCTGCGACTTTGCGGCGGGCTATGAAAGTGCATCCGATTACGGCGTTGCAGACGGAATATTCGTTGTGGACGCGCGATCCGGAGACGAACGGCGTGTTGGCCACTTGCCGCGACTTGGGAATTGGATTTGTGGCATACAGTCCGCTCGGTCGGGGATTTCTCACCGGGCGCTTTCGCAAGTTCGAAGACTTGCCGGCTGACGATTATCGGCGAAGCTCCCCGCGATTTCAGGGGGAAAATTTCCAGAAGAACCTGGACCTGGTGCGGCGCGTGGAAGAGGTCGCGCACGAGAAACGGTGTACGCCCTCGCAGCTTGCGCTGGCGTGGGTGCTGGCACAGGGCGAAGACATCGTGCCGATCCCCGGGACGAAGCGGCGGAAGTATCTGGAAGAAAACGTCGAAGCTTTGAACGTGAAGCTCACGAAGGAAGATTTACGCCGCATCGACGAAGTGTTTCCACGGGAAGCGGCGGCGGGAGAGCGCTATCCCGAGCACGTGATGGCGCTGGTGGAGAAGTGAGGATACTTCTCCCGGAACTGAGAATTCTTGTCCCGCAGGGACAATAGACAGTCGCCTGGCGCTTTCAGCGCCGGGTCATCCGATGGAAAGCGAATCACATCTCGGACGGGACGGCTGAAAACTAACTGGCGGGGCTACTTTCAGGTGCCCTTCGTCGCGTGCTTCCAATTGGGTCACAAGGGCCGAGGTATGCCCTGCCTGAATCGCGTGCGGGACGGACGAATTGCGTCCGTCCCTACACAATCCCTACTGGATCAGCGTGCCGCCGTTTCCGCCATTTGCTTCTTCTTCCGGGGCAATGACCACCGCTGCCGCTACGCGGTCGCCCGGTTCCATGTGCAGCAGGCGGACGCCCTGCGCGTTGCGGCCGGATTCGCGGATCGTGGTGGAATCCATGCGGATGATTTTGCCATACTGGCTGATCAGCATGACCTCCGAGGTTTCGTCGACCTGCGCGATGGCTACCACTTTGCCGACGCGCTCGGTGGTCTTGAGGTTGATGACGCCCTTGCCGCCACGATTGGTCAGACGATAATCGCTGGCCGGAGTGCGCTTGCCAAATCCATTTTCGGTAACCGATAGGATCAAATCACCTTTGACGGCTGCGTCGACGGCCTCGGCTTCGCCTTCCGCTTTTTCTTTTGCCGGGACAGCGGCTTCGGGCTTTGTGGTGGTTGCCATGCCAACAACGTAATCGCCTTTTTCCAGGTCGATCCCCCAAACGCCATAGGCGGCGCGGCCCATGGGGCGCACATGGCTTTCGTCGAAGCGGACGGCCATGCCTTCGTGCGAGGCCAGGAAGATGATCTGGTTGCCGTCGGTGATGCGAGCGGCTACCAACTCGTCTCCTTGCTCGATGCCAATCGCCATGATGCCGTTGGAGCGCACGTGCATGAACTCTCGGACTTCCGACTTTTTCACCAGGCCGTTGCGCGTGGCGAAGAATACATACTTGTTTTCTTCTTCGAGGTTGCGCACCGCGACCACGGTCTTGAGCGTTTCGCCGGGCTGCAGTCCGACGAGGTTGCCGATGTGCTTGCCGCGACCGGCGGCGCTGACATCGGGAATCTCATAGACCTTGAGCCAGTAGACGCGGCCCGTGTTGGTGAAGATGAGAATGTAGGCGTGCGTCGAGACGATGAAAAGATGCTCGACGAAATCCTCGTCGCGCGTCTTCATGCCAGTCCGGCCGGTGCCTCCGCGACGCTGCATGCGGTAGGTGGAGATCGGCGTGCGCTTCAGGTATCCGGAGTGGCTGACCGTGACCGCGACCTGTTCGTCGGCGATGAGGTCTTCGAGGACGATCTCGGCGGCTTCGTCTTCGATGCGGGTGCGGCGCTCGTCGCCGTAGAGCTTCTTTACTTCTTCGAGCTCTTTGATGATGACCCCGCGCAGCTTTTTCTCTGATCCGAGAATGGATTCGTACTCGGCGATGTTGTTGCGCACGTCCTTCAACTCGTTCGCAATTTCATCGATCGAGAGTTTCGTCAGGCGATGCAACTGTAGTTCGAGGATCGCATCGGCCTGCTTGGCGGTAAAGGGCTTCTCGGGATCGAGCTTCGGGGTGCGTCCGGTGGTGTTGATATCAATCTTCTTGCCGCCGAAGTACAGGACCAAATTCTCGCGGGCTTCGGCGCGGTTGGCGCTGCCGCGAATGATGGTGATCACGTTGTCGAGGTGATCGAGCGCCGTGAGGTAGCCTTCGAGAATGTGCTCGCGGTCTTTCGCCTTGGCGAGCAGATAGGCGGTGCGGCGGCGGACGACATCAACGCGGTGCTCGATGAAGTACTTGATGGCTTGGATCAGCCCCATTTCGCGGGGCTGCCCGTTGACCACCGCGAGCAGGATCATCGAGAAGCCCTGTTGCATCTCGGTGTGCTTGAAGAGCTGATTGAGAACGATCTGCGGCTCGGCTCCCCGTTTCAGTTCCACGACAATGCGCATGCCGTCGCGGTCGCTTTCGTCACGAACGTCGGAAATGTCTTCGATTTCTTTGTCGTTCACTAGCGCCGCGATGCGCTTGATCAGGTTGGCTTTGTTTACCTGATAGGGAATCTCGGTGACGATGATGGCTTGGCGGTCTTTCGTAAGGTTCTCGATTGAAGCCTTGGCGCGCATCATGAAGCGGCCCCGGCCCGTGCGATAGGCTTCGAAGATTCCCGAGCGGCCGTGGATGATTCCGGCGGTCGGGAAGTCGGGTCCTTGCACGAATTTCAGAATTTCCGCCAACTGCGCGTTGGGATTGTTGATCAGCGTGATGGCGGCGTCGACGATCTCCGTCAGATTGTGCGGCGGAATCTTCGTGGCCATGCCGACCGCGATTCCGTCGGACCCATTGACGAGAAGGTTCGGGATGCGCGCGGGCAGAACGTCAGGCTCGACCTCGCTGCCGTCGTAGTTTGGGTGAAAGTCGACAGTTTCTTTATCGAGATCTTCGAGCAGCGGCGTCGAAACTTGTGCGAGCTTCGCTTCCGTGTAACGGTCCGCCGCCGGAGGGTCTCCGTCGACCGATCCGAAGTTCCCCTGGCCGAAGATCGGGGGATAGCGCATCGACCATTCCTGGGCGAGGCGCACCAGAGCGTCGTAGACGGCCAGGTTACCGTGCGGATGGTACTTGCCCATCACGTCTCCGACGATGCGGGCGCACTTGCGCGTGGCGCGATTCGGATACAACCCCATCTGCTGCATCGTATAGAGAATGCGGCGATGGACAGGCTTCAGTCCGTCGCGGACGTCGGGGAGCGCGCGGCCGATGATCACCGACATCGAATAGTCGAGATACGACCGGCGCATCTCCTCTTCAATGTTGACGGGTTGTATGTTCAGCGCGCCGGGGCTGCCATCGCCGCCGCCGGGCGGAGGAGTGAGGGGAAGTTCTGGATTCTGATCGTCAGGCATAAATGAGTTCTGAGCTTCGGGTTACGAGCTTTGAGCGAACGAAAATTTGCGCCAATGCGCCGCTCTTAAAATTGCTGTAAGTAATTGTTTTTACAGTACGTTATCTGTCCTGGGAGCTGTTTTGATTATACCATAAGCGGAGCGCCTTGTTGGTTCCGTGGATAACAACTCTGGTGCGTTGAATCGCGCACGAAGACAATAGGCCGAAGCTTCACCGGAAGTACTTCGGAGACGATTCGATGATCGTTTTGTGCGTGTTGTTCGGATCCTGGTTGCTGTTTCGCGGCATCGGAGTTCTCGGTGTGTCTGCGTTTGCGAGTTGGCGCGCCTCCGCGTGCTTCGCGTTGGCGGCGATGTTCCTCTTCACTGGGATTGCCCACTTCACCAAAACGAAGCATGACATGGCGCGAATGGTGCCTGCAATGTTTCCGCAACCGATGCGGATGGTTTACCTGACAGGGATATGCGAATTGCTGGGCGCTGTGGGACTCGTGATAGCACGGACACGATCGCTAGCCAGTTGGGCTCTGATTTTTATGCTCCTCGCGCTATTCCCGGCAAATGTCAAGGCGGCGCGGGAAGGGCTGACGGTCGCGGGCAAAGCGGCGACTCCCTTATGGCTGCGAGCGCCAATGCAGGTGCTATTTATCGGGCTGCTTTGGTGGGTGGGATTGCGCAATGGATGACGAACCCTCGTGGAATCGGAATTCGTGGCGGTGCGCTCCCCTTCGCTTGGGCTCAGGGGTCGCGGGCCGGAGGAATGCCTCGCCCTACACAAGCATTAGGGCCCGACGATTACTTCGTTGGGGGCTTTCGGCAACTGGAAGCGTACGCCTCGGGATTGGTTCTGGGCGATCGTTGCGGGCACGTCAAGGGCGCTGAGCTCGATTCTCTGGTGCCACGCTCCGCTGGCGTAAAAATCGCTTTGAGCGTAGAGAGTTCCGCCGGAGATGGTGTATGCAGAAACCTCTTCACGGCTGCCATCGCGAAAAATCAGGACCGCAGGATTGGGCGCGGCCCTAGCCACCGTGGGAGCCGGACTCCCGGTCGAGGCGTCGAGCAGAGTCTCCGTGGAATTGTCTTGATCGCGCAGTCGCACGTAGTGGTCACCTTGCAGTTCGATCAGCAACGGCTCTGCAGTCGATGAGGGCGGAGTTGGTTCTACTGTAAGAATTCGTGGAAATAGAGAGCGCTCAGGAGTCGGCGGGGCCGGCTCGACGAGATCATCGCCGTAAAGCGAATCCCAGAGCCATGGCATAGCATAACCGTATCCCCGAGAATAGCGGCCGGAATAATGATTTCCCGCGGAATGAGAACCGAAACGTGCTCCTGCGAACGACCGCTGCGCTCTGGCGCAGGGAATGCACCCGGCGAGCAACAAGATGAGAACCGCACTACGCACGGCTAGTTCGCTTGAGTGGGCTGAGATGACAACGGCAACTGGAAGGTGACACCGTGTTCATCGTTTTCGCGGCGGGTCGCTTCCAGATCAAGCTCTTTCAGCGGGACCCTGCGCCGGTGTCCCGGAGTCATGTCATACAGAGTCTGCCCGAGGATGGCATAGTTCTCCACTTCAAGCTTGTGGCCATCCTTGAAGACCAGAGTCGTCGGATCGAGCGGCTCGGGATTCGCTTGAGATTCATCAGGCTCGTCCGACGAGACTTGAGCGGAGCTGTCTCGAGCGGGCCCATGTGCCGGTGCAGCATCACGCGTCGGCGGAACGTACGAGCTTGCGCCACTGCCGCGCCGATCGAAAACCGTTGGTCCGCCCTGGTAGTTGGGATCGCCTTCCCCGGCATCTGGCGGAGCATTGGGATCGTTCTCATCAGCGGCACCCATATCGACCGCGTAGGGAACCGGGACTGCATACCACCCGGGCGAATCGTAGGGCACGAAATTATGGTGATGCTGGCGGGCCGCATCACCAGGAGCGTATCCGCGAGGTCCTACCGAAGTGACACTCGCGCGCGGCCCATTGATCACATTGCCGCCGAACCCGGGAGAAGTTACGGAAGCCGGAGGGCCGTTGATTGCGCGTCCCCCAAACCCGGGGGAAGTGACCGAGGCGGGAGGCCCGTTAACCTGCGCGTGGCTGCTCGCAACGAAAAAGAAAGGCAGTGCCAATAAGGCAAAAGCCGCTACCGTTGCCGAAAGTGGGCGAACCACGAAGCCATCATACTCCAACTTGGAAGCCATGGCGCACCTCGAAATGACTACTTCCCTTAGATTGCTTCGAAGGCGGGCCGGATGCCCGGAATTGCAAGCCGCTGCCAACTCCAGCCCCCAATACCTGATTGAAAACAAACAAAGTCTGTCTCATTACGGGACGCTCTATAATCGGCTCAGGCAGGCCGACCCGCATTTGCTCCAGAGCAAATAATCAAATAATGGGGAGGTTTTTTCACGGAATTATGAGATCGGTGATCCGATTCGCGCTTCTGGCGCTGGTTTTGGTGATTGTCGCAATGGTCTCGGCGCTCACAGCGATGCGGTTTGCGATCCATGGGCAGGAAGTTGCCGTGCCTGCGCTGGTGGGACTGACGCCGCTGGAAGCTGAGCGAGAGGCCGCAGGGTTAGGATTGCAGATTTCGGTTGAGACGCAGTATTACAGCCCGCAAATTCCGGAAGGCCGCATCATGTCACAGCTGCCGATGCCCGGAACGAAGGTCCGGCGCGGCTGGCAAGTGCGACTGGCAGAGAGCCTGGGGCCCACGCGCGTGGCGATTCCGGATGTAACCGGTGAAAGCGAGCATGCAGCGGAGTTGAATATTCGGCGGCGTGGGCTGGATGTGGCTTCGATGGCGGAGGTAGAGCAGCCGGGAATTCCGCCGGATCAGGTGTTGGCGCAGAGTCCTCGGGCGAATGCCACGCAGGTATTGGCTCCAAAGATCAGCTTGCTTGTGACGGCGGCAAGCGAGCCGCAGGCGTTTGTGATGCCGAGTTTCGTCGGGCAGCCTTTGGGAAACGCGAGCCGCGCGTTGCAGGATGCGGGATTCAAGCTGGGCAATGTGAGCGTTGCCCCGCCGCCGATCACGGAAGTGCAGGATTCCTCCCAGCCCAATGCCGCTGCGAATGCTCCTGCGGGAACTCCGGCGCCGCCGACTCCGACGCAGCCTTCGCCGGCGAGCATCATCGTGTCGCAGGCGCCGGTGGCAGGACAAAAGGTGATTCTGGGGGCGACGGTGAATTTTGAAGTCCGCTGAAACTCCTCTTCGCGTCGGAGCCACAAAGACACAGATACAGGGTTCACGAATAGATCGCTTGATTTGGCACAGAAATTGGAGCAGTCTCCGTGCCTACTCTGTGCCCCCGGGTTTCCGTGGTGGAGGCCAGTTATTCTTTTCCGAGAATCGCGGCGAAGAAGCCGTCGCAGGGGTGAATACCTGGAATCGTGCACAGATATGGACCGCTGGTCAGGGGCACGACATCCGGCAAGAGGAGCTCGCCTGCGCTTCTGAGCCGATTCAGTTCCTGGCGGCAATCGACGACGTGGAACCCTGCATTGTTGGCTAACACCTCTTCGATTACATCTTCGTTCTCTTCTTTCTCCAAAGAACAGGTTGAGTAGATCACGTGTCCTCCGACTGCCACTTGCGACATCGCTGATCGAAGAATGGCTGCCTGGCGCGAGTGGAGATCTGCGAGATCCTCAGCCGTAAGCCGCCATTTGATCTCGGGATTGCGGGCGAGGGTTCCAGTGCCGGAACAGGGCACATCGGCGATAACGCGATCGAAGATGCCTGGGGTGGGCAATTGCCGTGCATCGGCGACGATGATTTGAATTGCATTGTCCGGGGTTGCCGTTCTCACCAGATTTCGCAGAAGACGGGCGCGGTGGGGGTGAAACTCAACCGCGGTAACCCGGGACTGCCGATTGCGATCTGCGATGGCGAGAGTCTTGCCGCCGGGCGCGGCGCAGCAGTCGAGGATTCTTGTTTGTAAATCTTTGCCGACGAGCGCCGCCACGAGCTGGGAACCTTCATCCTGAATTACGAACCCGCGTTCGCGAAGAGCTTTGGTTCTTGGGATGTCTCCGCGGGCCGTGCGTGCGGAAGACAGAATTCTGCCGCCTAGTAGCTCGACGCCGTGTTGCACCAGTTCGGCCTCGGCGGTTGTGGATCGCAGCCGTATGGCAGTTTCCGGTTTTGATTGGTCGTACTTGCAGATCTCGATCGCGGCCTCGAGCCCGTAGCGGCGTACCCACCTGTCCACCAGCCATTCGGGATGCGCAACTTCATGGGCCAGGGCTTGAGCAGTGGTGATCTTCGTCTCCGCGGGCGCCTTTTTGCTCGCCAGCTTGCGCAAAACTGCATTGACAAAAGCGGCGGCGGAGCGCTTGCGGGCGCGTTTTACGAGTTCGACGCTTTCGTTGAGCGCGGCGCGTTTCGGGATGCGATCGAGCCATCGAAATTGGTAAAGAGCTAAGCGCGCGGCGAGGAGAACTTCCAGATCAAGTTTCGCGAGCGATTGCGAGGAGGCGGTCGCGATTTCATCATCTAGCCGCGAGCGCCAGCGGAGGACTCCCATGACGAGTTCGGTGGCGAGTGCGTGATCCTGAGTTGAGAGGGCCGTATACGTTTTCGAGTGCAGCAGTTCGGAGGCGTAGGAGGATTCGCGTTCTACCCGGAGCAGGATGTCGAATGCTGCGGCTCGGGGGGACACGGGCATTGGGCAATTCTAGCTTGCCCGCGAAAGAGTTTTACGACAAAGGACACCAAGGATGACGAAGGGAAAACCTTACCAACCGAGCTTTTCTCCTGCTTTGGGGCGATAGCCGTGGATGAAATCCCGCGCAGAGCTTCGTTTTTTCCCCTCCAGCTGGATTTCGAGCAGTTCGAGACTGGTGTCATTACCACAGCCTGCGATCAGACGATCTCCTGAGGCGAGCAGCTCCCCTTCAGCGACATGCTCATTCGCGGGCTGCGCGCGCAGGATTTGCAGTTGCTTGCCGCGGAACCTCGTATATGCGCCGGGCCAGGGGTGGAATCCTCGGAGGCGATTCAGGATTTCCTCGGCCGAACGCGAGAAATCCACCTGGCCGTCTTCCTTCTTCAGAATCGGAGCGAGAGTGGCTTCAGCGTGATTCTGCGCGCGAGGCCGAATTGTTCCCGCCTGCATTCTATGAAGAGTCTCAATCATGAGATCAGCGCCGATTGTAGCCAGCCGGGGCGCGAATGTTTCGGCCGTGTCGTCGGGCGCGATCCTCATCTCATGCTGGAGGAGGATGTCGCCGGTATCGAGCCCGGCGTCGAGGCGCATCGTAGTCACGCCTGTCACTGTCTCGCCATTCGCGATCGCCCATTGGATGGGCGCGGCGCCGCGGTATTTGGGCAGAAGTGAAGCGTGCAGGTTAATGTTGCCGAGCGGCGGGAGATCGAGCATCCATTGCGGAATGATGCGGCCATAGCCGACCACGATAATGGCATCGGGCTTGAGGTTTGCTAATCGCGCCCGGAACTCTTCGTTGTTCTTGATGCGCTCGGGCTGCGTGATGGGGAGATTGACTTTTAGGGCTGATTGCTTAACCGGGGACGCCACAAGTTCAAGCCCGCGCCCCTTGGGGCGGTCGGGTTGAGTCACCACGAGAGTGATATGAAATCCGGCGCCAGCGAGCTTCTCCAGCGTCGGGACCGCGAAACGGGGCGTGCCGCAGAAGACAATGTCCATGACGGAACTGGACCTTCACTACCACGTGTCACCACAGAGTCACAGGGGCACGGAGAGATCACATTGTTTTCTCGGTAGCTCCGTGCCTTCGCGGTGATAAAACTGGGTTACCATTCTCCGGCTTTCATCAGCTTGCGAATTTTGCGCTTCATCAGATCGCGCTTCAGAGCGCTGAGATGGCTGATGTACAGTTTGCCGTTGAGATGATCGGTTTCGTGCAAAAACGCCCGGGCCAGCAGTTCTTCACCGGTCTTCTCGAATACCTTTCCGTGGACATCCTGGGCGCGAATCGTGACCTTATTCGGCCGGGTGACATTTTCCCGGAAATCGGGAATGCTGAGGCAGCCTTCGCTCTGGGTGTGCTTGCCCTCAGTGTGAATGATTTCCGGATTGATCAGGACCAGCCTCGCCTTGGGGTCTTCCTTGAAAGTCACATCGATCACCGCAATGCGGCGGCTGATACCGATTTGCGGGGCAGCGAGTCCGACGCCATGGGCCGCGTACATCGACTCAAACATGTCATCGATGAGCTTTTGCAATTCGTCATCGAAGACCGTGACAGCTTCGGCGGGCTTGTCCAGCACCGGGTTGCCGAATTTTACGATGGGATAAATCATCAGTAATTTTTCAGCTGTTGGCAGTATCCTGCAAAATTTCTCAGAGTTTCAGTCATGGAATCGCCACCGAATTTTTCCAGCGCGCAACGGGCCAGCGTGAGGGCGACCATGGCCTCGGCGGCGACTCCGGCGGCTGGAACCACGCAGACATCCGAGCGCTCATAGGCCGCCTTCACCGGTTCTCGCGTGGAAAAGTCCACGGATTGCAGCGGACGGCGCAAAGTGGAAATTGGTTTCAGGTATCCGCGGACGCGAATCTCTTCTCCGTTGGAGATGCCGCCTTCGATGCCGCCGGCGTTATTGTGGGTGCGCGAAAAATGAGTGAAGCCAGACGCGGCATCATAGCCGATCTCATCGTGAACCGCGGAGCCAGGAGAGAACGCGGCGGCGACTCCGGAGCCGATCTCGACGGCCTTGACCGCCTGCAGCGACATGACGGCGGCGGCGAGCAGCGCGTCCAAACGTTCGTCCCATTGGGCGTAGGTGCCCAGGCCGGGGGGGACGCGATAGGCGACGACCTCGAAAACGCCACCAAGGGAATCGCCGGTTTTCAGGACCTTATCGACTTCTTCCTTCATGCGCTGCTCAAGTTCCGGATCGGCGCAGTTGAGCAGAACTTCTTCGCGAGCATGCAGGCTGCGGATCTTGTCCCAGGAAACTGGCTCGTGAAGCGTGACACTGCCGACCGTGATCACGTGACTGAGGATTTCAATGCCGAGTTCGCCGAGCAGCAGCTTGGCGATGCCGCCGATGGCCACCCGAGCCGCCGATTCGCGGGCCGACGCTCGCTCCAGAATGTAACGGGCTTCAGGAAAGTTGTATTTGAGAGCGCCCGCGAGATCGGCGTGTCCGGGCCGGGGAGACTTCACGCTTTTATGCTTGGCGGGATCGCCTTCGCCCACGGGCAAGGACTCCTGCCAGTTCTTCCAATCGCGATTTTCGAGCTGGATCGAAATCGGAGAGCCGATCGTGATTCCTTGCCGGACGCCAGAGAGGATGTGGGCGGTGTCACGCTCGATCTTCATGCGTCCGCCGCGGCCGTAGCCCTGCTGGCGCCGCCAAAGTTCGCGGTCGAGGAAGGCTTGCTCGATTTTCAGTCCGGCGGGGATGCCCGAGAGGAAGGCGACGAGAGCTTCGCCATGGGATTCGCCGGCTGTGAAATAGCGCAACATAAATTTTCGATTGTACCTGAAGCGTTATGCGCGACGGTTGCGACTAACCTCTGCGAATTAAAAATTCGAAAAAAGTCGGCAATTTTCTGGAAACAAATCGGCACGAAGCGGGTACAATGTGGAGTCCACTTCTTCCGCCGCTCGTTGGTGTAGATGTGCCTGGAACGCGCTCTGGCCCGAGAATTCCCGCGGCCAGGTTCCAGTGGAGGCCTCAGGCCTCTTTCAGAAATACTGATGTTACACGACAAGAAAATCCGTTGCGTGCTGGTGCACGACCACATTCTGCTGCGCCAGGGTTTGCGCCGTTTGCTGGAGGACGAGCCGGATATTGAGGTCGTGGCTGAAGCGGCCAATCCGGGCGAGACCCTGCAGCGTGCTTTTGAGCTTCGGCCGGACGTGGTGATAGCGGACGTGAACGCGTTTGCGCTCCCCGCTGCGAGCATCGAGCGGCTTGTGCATCAGGGTTCTCCGCAGTCGGAAGTGGTATTCCTGACTGCTGGGGAAACGGAAGATCCCAAGCTTCGCTTGGCCCGTGCGGAAGGCAATTGTGCCGCACAGCATACCTCAGCCGAAGAGTTGGTGAACATGGTTCGAGGCGTCGTCGCCGCGAAGGGGGCCGTGCAATTCCTGCCAAATCGCGCGCCGCAACCCTGGACGGCGGAAGCGCCGCCGCCGAAATGGCGCGAGTTGACCTCGCGGGAACGAGAAGTGCTGAAATTACTGGCGGAAGGACGTACGGTCCGCTCGGCTGCTGACGTGTTAGGCCTGAGCGTGAAAACCGTCGATGCACACAAGTTCAATCTGATGCGCAAGCTCGGCGTTCACAACAAGGCGGAATTGGTGATGTGGGCGATTCAGAAGCGGCTGGTCAAGATACCTGCAAGTTCCCAGGCGTAAGTTCTTCCCGCACGATCCCACGCTCTCAACTACCCCGTTTTAAACAAAAATTAAATCTGCCAGCTCTCCGACGCTTGAGACGATCAGGTCCGGCTTGGCTTCGGCGGCTTTTACGGCGCCCACGCCAGGTCGCGCCGAGGGGCGATTCACCCACACCGTTGCGAGTCCCAGAGCCTGCGCGGGAATCACGTCGTGATAGATACTCTGCCCCACGTGCAGGACCCGGTGCGCGGGAGCATTGATCCGGCCTAGAGCCAGCTCGAACAGCTTCAATGACGGTTTGTACGCCCGCGCTTGTTGCGCCGTGATCACCTCGTCGAATTCGACTTGCAGCTTGGGCCGTGTGCTGGCGAACAGGTCATCGTCAACGTTGGAGAGGATGGCGAGACGAAAGCGAGTTTTCAAGCGGTGCAGGGCGGAGACTGTGTCGGGCCACGGCTGCCAGTTCGCGAGAGAATTCGGCAGCGCCCGAGCCTCTTCCCGGGTGGGCTGGAAACCCAATTCCTTGCCGAACTGGTCAACTACCGATTCCAGCACCTCACGATATGGACGAAACGGGGGCCGCTCCGAGTTCAGCTCAAAATCGCCGTAGAGCTTGAGAATTTCTCCCTGACCCATCTGCTTGTGATGCGCAGAGAAAATCGGCTGGAGAGCGGAAAGGATTCCCTCCTCCCAATTGATCAGGGTGCCGTAGCAGTCGAAAGTAAGGATCTCGAATCGGGTGAAATCGAGCATGGGGCGCGCAACAAATGGGCTGCTGGGAGAATTCTATTTTATTCAGACGGTCCCCACACTTCAGCAGCCTCAGGGCAGGCTCTTTGGCTACGATGGCCGAAAGTGGTACCCGGTTCTCAGAAACCGCTAGCGGCGGACCTCTAAAGGTTGAGACAGTTCGAAGGTAATGTCGGATTCCGCGGGAAGCACGATATCTTTGTTTCCCGTGAACGCCGCTCCACCGGTGCCTGCTCCGGCGCCCGCGGCCAAGCCGATTGCGGCGCCTTTGCCTCCGCCGGCCAGGGCGCCGATGATGCCGCCCAGCGCCGCACCACCACCCGCCATGACAGCGGTTCGCTTTCCTTTGCCTTTTGCCGAATAGGTACGAACATTGGCTTGAACCGGGAGCTGCTTTCCGTTCAGCGTGACAGAATCAATGCGAACCTGAAGGGATGCTCCTCCGGCAAATTTGCCCAGGGGCTTGGCATCGACGACTGTTCCGTCTACTTCCGCGCCCTTTGGAATGGCTACTTCGTTTCCAGCCATAATGTTGTTGGCCACGCTGCCGCTGAAAGTGGAGCCGCTCTGGCTGATCTTCGATCCCAGCGCATTATTGATCACAACATCGACGGAAGTTCCCGCAGGAACGACGATGGGCTCACGCTTCTTTTCTTCGCGAGCTTCTTTGTGCTCGCGGTGTTCTGCTGGCGCGTTCGCACTCGGCGCATTGTTATCGGTGGCATTGTTCGCGTTGCTGTTGTCGCCGTTGTTGGCTGGAGGCTTGTTGCATGCGAGCATGGCGAAAGAGAGGTAAACACACAGGGGGAGTACGAGAAGTTTTGCGCGCATAAAATCCTCCATTATTTGGTTCACGCCAATGTACCGAAAAGCGGAGGGCCGGATCAATGTGCGAAAGTCCGAGGGAGGAAACTCGGAAGTACATTGTTCCGGGGCGCGGGTGGGCATAGCCCTGAACGCGTACGCCCGGGGTTGCGCGAAGCGCGATCAGGCCTTGAACCAACGGGGCTCCCTTGCGCTTCGCTCAGGGTCGCGCGGCCGGAGGAATGCTTAACGCCCCTACATGCTCAGTCGGGATCGCGGAGTTCTTTCAGGACTGGTGGGTCGGGCGGATTAACCTTGTCTTCGTGATCGCACTGCCGATAGGACAAGTCTCCACGGCACCAGGTCGTGGCCGACCAAGGAGCGGGCTTGCCGTCCCTGTCCATAGCGGCTTCATCGTACTCGATCACACGGGACCAGTCGCGGCTTAGAGAGAAATCCTGCGAAGCCCCGGTGCCATTGTCCACGACGTCCCCTAATCGCAACATCTCTTTCAGCTGCAGATCGGCGCCGAGCCGAAAGATGCGGAGGTCAGTGCGGGGACAGGCTCCGCACTGCCCGGAGCCGAACGCCGAACCATAGACGCGCGGGCCGATTTTAATCAGGAGGTCTCCGCCGTCGAGGTGATGAGCGTCGAAGCCGTCGGGATCGGCGTCCAGGTCGAAACTTTGTGTTGCGTCTCCTCGACGGTAGGTCAGCAGCGGGCCGCAGATCCATTCATTTTCGGAGATCCCGTGCCAGAAGTAGTGAACCGGCTTGGCCGCGGGCGAGAGCGCTTCGGGTTCGTACTGATACCCGCCGCCGTCATTAACGACAATGAAGCCGTCGGACTGGAAATCGCCGTCTTGAGTTGTTTTCGGAATAAACCAGGCGGGATGCGTGTCGCCGTATTTATCTTTGGCGCTCAGCGGAAGATCACAGGGCGTCAGATGAAAGGCATGCGCCGGCTCTAGCTGGACGAGATTGAACGTTTCCGGCTTAGCGTAGATACGCGATGGCGAGGAGGTGGAGTATGGGATCACTGTTTTGCCGGGCTCGGCCGCGCTGAACACGTCCACCATCAGGCGAAAATTCCGTAACTCAGTCGAGGAGAGCGGGGGAAATGAAGAGAACGGGACGAAGATTTCAAAAGTGTAGCCGGAACCGTTCTTGCCCGGACCGAACCACGCTCGCACCTGATTTTGCGGCTTGAGCGGGAGCATGGTTTCCACAATGCTCTCCTCGGAGACATTCGAGCCCTCGCCGAAGTAGCGGGCGAGGATCTGATCATAAGCGGGTTGTGCGAACGACTCGATCACATAGTCCGGGGCGACCAGCCACTGTCGCAGGAAGAGCCGCTGGAAATATGAGCGGTAATGCGCCTGCTTCTCAGCCCAGGAACGGCAGCGTTTCTCGGCGCCGGACGCGTCGGGGGCTGCGGGTGTATCGCCGGCTTGATTGTGCGCCCAGTCCGCGCAGGAATCGGCGCCCTTGGGCAACGTGACCTCTTCAAATTGATTTCCCCAGCCGACCGGCGGCAGTGCAGGATCGTTGGCATCGGCCAGCCAGAATTCGACGTGATCCTTCTTCAAAATCCAATTCGGGCTCTCAGGAAAATCGGGCCGCTCGCCCTCGACTTCGCCCACGATGAGCAGACCATTGCCAATATCCTGCAACCAGACTTGAGCATGACGAGCGCCCGCCTCGTGCGGGATCAATTGGAGATCGGCGGGACGATCGGTGTACACAGAGACGTTGCTCCCCGTGCCTCGGTTGAGAATCTGGGGAATTGTGACCGGCGCAGGGCGAGTAATCGATTGTTGTGCAACTGCCGCAATTGCGCAAAGCAGTAGCACGCTGGAAACGATGATCTTCATGGCGTCGAAGGAGTCAATTTACTGCTGGCATCATAGCGGAGGGGAGGAGATTCGCAGAGATACCCGTGGCCGAGGGCAGTTACGAAAGGGATTTTACCCGGTTTTTGAGTATTTATTCGAGAATTCCGAGCCGTTCGGCCATTTCTTCGTAGAGAAAACCCTCTCCCTGGCGGTAGGGCTGTACCCATTCGCCATCGATGACGAATTGCGGGATGGCGCGTTTGCCGGTGCGCCGGACCACCTCGTCGGCCGCGCCCGGCGTGGTTTCGATGTCGATCTCGTGAAAAGGAATGTTGTGGCGAGTGAGGAAGCGCTTGGCCTCCCGGCAGTCAGGGCACCAGAAAGCGGAGTAAAGGGTGATCTGCATCGCTTCCGATTTTCTTACACTCGCTCCAATTGCGCCACTGTGCGCTCGTTCACAACGTTGCCAGTATTCAGTGTGCTGGCAGGCTCGAAGAGCAGGAACCAGCATTCTTCTTCGGCCACCGGACGGTGCTCGACGCCGCGCGGAACTACGATGAACTCGCCTTCCTCGATCCATTCGTGGTGATCGCGAAACTCCATGCGGAAGCGGCCTTTGACCACCAGGAAGAGCTCGTCTTCATTGTCGTGATGATGGAAGACAAATTCGCCCTTGATTTTGTCGAATTTGACCATCTGTCCGTTGAGCTCGGCACCAATGTAGGGCTTCCAGTATTCGGTGATTTTGGAAAATTTTTCAGCGATGTTGACTTTGCGCATGGAAAAGGGATGGCGATCGGGCCGTGTAAGTCGCAAGAAAGTTTGTGTAGCCCCGGACGCATTCGTCCGGGGTTGCGCGAAGCGCAATAGAAAGGCTGGTAATTTGGCAAAACCGGGGTGATCGATACGCGGATCAACGGCTGGTCAGGGGTGCCGCGAATAACCGTGGGCGTGGTAAAGATGTAGCTGAGATGAAGATAGCCCACGAAACGTGTAGCCCCGGACGCATTCGTCCGGGGTTGCGCGCGAAGCGCGGCAATCGTATGCGCGTGGCCCGATCCTGACCCGGCTTTCGCGGCAACCCGCGTCGCTTTGCTCCGCGGGCCGGACGAATGCGTCCCCTACACAGGCAAAAGCCGCCAGCTTTTGGCTGACGGCTTCGAAATTCCTGCCGAGTTAGTTTTCGTACAACAACACGCCTTCTGCCTTTTCGGAATCGACCGGGCGGTAGAAGAGCTTGTTGTCTTCGAGGAAGACCTCGATGAACGCGGGGCGCGTCGTGATCGTGCCCTGGATAAGCGCCTCCGACAGCGGATCCTCGATGTACTTCTGCAGCGCGCGACGTAGCGGGCGCGCGCCGTAGCTGCGGTCGGTGAGCGTCTGGTTGAGAATCCACTTCTTCGCGTCGTCGGCAACCGTGACCGTGATCGACTTCTGCGCCAGGTTCTGGTTGAGTTGCGTAACCATGAGCTCGAGAATCTGGATCAGGTCTTGCTCGCTGAGCGCGTTGAAGATAATGATTTCATCGAGACGGTTCAAGAACTCCGGGTTGAACGTCCGCTTCACCTCGTTCTTGACCAGATCTTCGACTTTCTCGGAGATCATCTCTTCTTTCGTCGACTGGAAGCCAAGGCCCTCGCGTCTCTGCAGGTGCCGTGCTCCGATGTTCGACGTCATGATGATAATCGTGTTCTTGAAGTCGACCGTGTTGCCGAGCCCATCGGTCAACTGGCCGTCTTCAAACACCTGCAGCAGGATGTTGAAGACATCCGGATGCGCCTTCTCGATTTCATCGAGCAGGACCACCGAATAGGGTGCGCGCTTCACACGCTCGGTGAGCTGGCCGCCCTCTTCGTAGCCGACGTATCCCGGAGGCGAACCAATCAGCTTTGAGACCGAGTGCTTCTCCATGAATTCGGACATGTCGAAGCGGACCAGAGCTTTTTCGGTCCCGAACATGAACTGCGCCAGCGTGCGTGCGACTTCAGTTTTGCCGACGCCGGTCGGTCCGAGGAACAGGAACGAGCCGATGGGCCGGTTCGGATTCTTCAAGCCGGCGCGAGAACGCCGGATGGCACGAGCCAGGGCGCTGATCGATTTATCCTGCGAGATGATGCGCTTGTGCAGTTCTTCTTCGATGCGCAGCAGTTTCTGCGTTTCTTCTTCTTTGATCGAAGTGACGGGAACGCCGGTCCAGCGCGATACCACATCCTCGATGTCCTCCCGACCGACAACGCCGGTGGAGGATTCATCGAGGTGGTATTTTTCGCGAAGGGCGCGCAGGTTCTCGCGCTCCTTGCGTTCTTCGTCCGAGTAGAAGCGCGCCTTCTCGAACTCGTGGTTCGCGATGGCGTTCTCCATACGGTGGACGATGAACTTGATGCGCTTCTGGACTTCCGTGATCTCTTCCGGCAGCGAAGTCTGGCGCAGCTTCACGCGCGCGCCGGCTTCGTCAACCAGGTCGATCGCTTTATCTGGCAGGAACCGGTCGGGAATATAGCGGTTCGAATGCGAGACCGCGAAGTTAATCGCGTCGTCGGTGTAGGTGACGGCGTGGAATTTCTCGTAACGGTCTTTGATGCCGAACAGAATCTTGACCGCATCGGACTCCGTCGGAGGCGGAACTTTCACTGCCTGGAACCGGCGCTCCAGCGAACGATCCTTCTCGATCGATTTGCGGTATTCGCCCGGCGTGGTTGCGCCAATGCACTGGATTTCGCCGCGCGACAACGCAGGCTTCAGGATGTTAGCCGCATCGAGCGAGCCTTCGGCGGATCCTGCTCCGACCAGAGTATGAAGCTCGTCGATGAAGATGATGGAATTCTGAGACTCCATCAATTCCTTCATGATGGTCTTCAGGCGCTCTTCGAACTGGCCGCGGTATTTCGTGCCAGCCACGATCAAGGAAAGATCGAGCGCGAGGATCCTCTTATCCGCTAAGAACGACGGAACCTCGCCGTCGGCGATGCGCTGAGCCAAGCCTTCAACGATGGCCGTCTTACCCACACCGGGCTCGCCGATGAGTACAGGATTGTTCTTGGTGCGGCGACAGAGAATTTGGATGACGCGGTCAACTTCGCCCTCGCGCCCGACCAGAGGGTCCAGTTGGCTATCCATGGCGGCCTGAGTCAGGTCCCGCGAAAATTCCGCCAGCAGAGAAGACTCCCGCTGACGCTGTGGTTGCGCTTTCTCCTGCGTGCTGCGGGCGAGTTCCTCGCGGATGGTCGACAACCTCAGTCCGCGCTCGTGCAGAATCTCAGCCGCAAAGCACTTTTCCTCGCGCAACAGTCCCAAAAGCAGGTGTTCGGTCCCGATATGGCGGTGTGACAGGCGTTCGGCTTCCTCGGCGGCATACGCCAGAACCCGCTTACATTCATTCGACAGCGGCAGGTCCACCGAAGTCGAGACTTTCTCCCGGATTGTGGTGTGTCCCTCGATCTGCTTGCGGATCGATTCGACCGAGGCATGAGAACGCAGGAAACGATTGGTCAGGGCTTTGTCTTCACGCAACAGGCCTAACAGGAGGTGCTCAGTCTCGATATAGGGCGACCCAAACTGGCTGGCCTCGTAGCGTGCGAAGAAGATGACGCGCCTGGCTTTTTCCGTATAACGTTCAAACATAATGCCCTTCCCCTTGACCTTCCCGGCCGGGAAGAACGTCCACCGCCCGACCTACCCAAAATGCATCCCTGGTCGTTCCTACCTTATTCGTACATTATGCAATCAAAGGGCCTCGAAACCCAAGGATACAACGTTTACTAACCCTTTTATTGCATTACCGAAGGAACCCTAACGAAATTCCGTTCAAGCCATCTTCGGCTATTCTCTTGCACTTTGTCTAACCGACGTTGCTCTCCCGCAAAGTCGTTATGAATGATTCAGGCCGGCAACGATTCGGGCTGAATCTCCTCCACCATACCTCGCTGCAACCGCAATACGCGATCGCAACGCCGTGCAAATGACAGGTTGTGCGTAGCAATGAGGGAGGTGAGTTGATGCTCGCGATGTAATTGCGAAATCAAAGCGAAAACAGCTTCCGCCGTACGTCCATCCAGGTCGCCGGTTGGCTCGTCCGCCAGCAGCAGCTTCGGTCCCGTAATCAGAGCTCGCGCTAACGCGACTCGCTGCTGCTCACCGCCGGAAAGTTCCCCGGAACGATGATGGGCTCGCGGGGCTAATCCAACCTGAGTAAGCCACTGCAATGCTTCCGGTTCGGCCTGCTCCCAGGTCTTGCCCCGCAGCAACAATGGCATAGCCACGTTTTCCGCTGCCGTGAATTCCGGCAACAGGTAATGAAACTGCCATACGAAGCCAGTTTCACGGTTGCGAAAATCCGCGGCCTGGTCCTGCGTCAAAGAATTCAGGTGCAAGTTGGCGCAGTATACGTCACCTGCGGAAGCACGATCAAGAGCGCTCAGGATGTGCAGCAAGGTACTCTTGCCCGCTCCCGACTCGCCCACGATGGCCAGCATTTCCCCCTTCTTCACCGCAAACGTAAGATTCTCAAAGAGCACCAGGTCCGACTCGCCGGACCGGAAAACCTTCTTGAGGTTTTCGACTCGCAGCATCTCGTTCATTGGATGCATCTCTGGTGCCTTTCGTTCCAGATCGGTCGCTGCTGTCGATTCCGGTTCATTTTGCTTTGCTTGCTCGAACACCTCGGGCCCATGTTGCTTCGACGTACATAGTTCCCAGTAGGTTTGTTCGTTCGCCTGGATTGTCTCCTCGAATTTGCAGAACAATGACCCATTAGAAACCTTATCTTTCCCCCAGGAACTCTCCCGTGATTCGAATCACTCCACCCCGTGCGCATGCGCTTATGTAGGACCGGACACATTCGCCCGGCCCCCAACGAGAAAAGCGACGTCTAAGGCCGCTTGCCTCGACAAAACCTCACAGTTTCTAAGCATGCGCCGGTCCTCATTGCGCTTCGCGCAAGTCCAGAGGGAATGCCTCCCGGGCGGCACAATACCTTCTTATTCATACCGTAAAGCTTCCGCCGGTAGGATGCGCGACGCTGACCAGGATGGGTAGAGCGTCGCAACGAACGAGATCCCGATTGCGACCAGCGCGACGATTAGGGCGTCAATCATTCTCGGAGCGAACGGCACGTAATCAATCGAATAGACTTCCGGAGAAAGCGAAATCATGTGGTACCGTGCTCCCGCGTAAGAGACGGCAAAACCAACGGCCAATCCGATCGCGGTGCCGATCACTCCAATCAGCACTCCCTGCGCAATGAAGACATTTCTTACCTGCGCCTTGCGAGTTCCCATCGACATGAGGACGGCGATGTCTTTGGTCTTCTCCATCACCATCATGATGAGGCTGATCAGAATATTCAGCGCGGCGACGAGCACAATCAGGCCAATGGTGATGAAAGTGACGAGACGCTCTGTTCTTAGGGCCTTGAATAATGCGCTGTTCTGCTTCAGTTGATCCACGGCCATGAAGCCGGGGCCTGCAGCATCTTCAAGCTCGCGAGAAATGGCTTCGGCGTTGTAAATGTCGTCAACCTTGAACTCGATCACCGAGATCAGGTTGCCGAGCCCGAAAAGCTTCTGTGCGTCGGAGAGGCGCACGAAAGCCCAACTGGAGTCGTAATCGAAGAATCCGGAATTGAAGATGCCCACCACGCGGAAACGGGTATATTTCGGAACCATGCCGACCGGAGTCAGCTCGCCTTGGGGGCTGGTGACCAGCACCTCGTTCCCCACGTGAACTCCAAGGTTATCAGCCATGTCCTGCCCAATTATGATTGGCGGTAGAGCCGCAATGCGCCGTTCGACCGCCTCCAGCGAGTCGGGAGATTGAGGAGCGGCGGACGCCTCTTCCGATTTCTGTCTGGCTGATTCGCCTTTTGATGGAGAATCCCCACTTTTGGCAACCCCGGCCGGAATCGGGGCACCCTCTTGGGGAGGTATTGCACCCGTTTGTGCGGGTTGGTCTTCCAATTCGGCGGCAGAGCCTTCTTTCACCGAATTCAACAGGTCCCCCACCTTGCGCTCGTAGCGAGGGATCATTCCCTTCAGCACCGCGCCCCGCGCCCGAGGTCCCTTGGAGATCAGCACCTGCTCGAAGATCGCCGGTGCCGCGGCCACGATGTGCGGCTCTTTCGACAGCCGTTCCATGAGAGGGGGCCAGTCTCGAATGCCATCGTCGGCAATCCTCTGAAGGCTGATGTTTGAGGTGGATCCCAGCAGGCGCTGCTGCAAATCCTGGCGGAAGCCGTTGTTGATAGCCAGCGCGATGACAAGCGAAGCGACCCCGGCCGCCACTCCCGCAACCGAGATAGCGGTGATGATGCCGATGAAGGCCTGGCGGCGTTTTGCCCGCAGATACCGGGATGCAATGAAGAGCTCGAATCTCATGAAGACGTCTTCAGCTGCCCACTCGCGGCTGTCAGTTAAAAGCGGATTATAGATGGAACCGAGCTTCAGGACTGGAACTGATATCCGGGCTTCAGCTCGCAGCGGTAGACCTTGGTCAAGTCCTTGTTTACGGCGGCGCTGCAATTGGCCCAGCTCAATAGAAGATCCGGGCCAAGCGGGAAAACGATCGATTGTCCTGCCATGTCGGCCTCGAGACTAACCCCTTCTGCGTCCGCCGGGAGCGTGAAATTCAGCGTGGGCCCGAAGATCACGGGATACGACTTGTGCTCGAGTTGGCTGACCATGAAATGCGTGACCTCGGCCTCCACCAGGAACGTGGTCGTGTCGGACCACCCCAGGACTGAGGCAGTGATGGTCTGTCCGCCTTTGCTGAAGTTATCCGAAACTACTTTGGTAAACGGGCACGGTCCAGCAATGCAGGAGAGGCGGGCGTCGTGAAACTCGTTTCCCGGCCCGGCGTTGAGTGAAAACTTTCCGATATTGGCCTTCCATGTTCCGTCCGGAGAGCAGATGGGACCGTGATTGCATCGGACGTTTGCCTGGTTGACCACTTCGAAGGTGTTGACCGCGCTTCCCACGTCCACCGACCGCAGGGTTTTAAACGAATACCGGACGACGATGTTTGCGATTTTGACGGCAGGCTTTTTGGGTCCGGGTTCCGGTTCCGGACGAATCGGTTTCATCTGGGCGACATAGAGATCGTCGCTCACGACCTCGTGCAGATCAAGGGTTTGATAGCCGGGGTGCTGGAACTGCAAGATCATCGGTTCGCCCCGCCGGACATGCTTGAAGAGGCGGATCGAGAAAAAGCCGGAGGAATCGGTTTTGGTGGGCCTGGCTGCGAAATCGTTCGCGACCCGAACCACCACATCGCTAATTGGGAGCTGCTTGCGGGGATCGGAATCCTGGACGGTGACAGCGCCGCTGATGGTCAGCGGACGCCGCCGGTAGCGCAAAGCCGCCACGGCGGAAATACCCAGGGCAACAACGACCGCCAGCACAATCCAGAATGTCTTGCTTTTCCTCGGCATCGATAGATGCTTGTATTTTACGGGAGAGATTGGCCGGTCGCAGCGATGAATTCACTCTGGGAAACGGCCTCATCATTATTTAGAATTTACCGACGAAACGATGAAGCACCCGAACCCTCACAAACACTCCCGCCGTAGTTTTGCCCGGCACATGCTGGCGCTACTGGGAATGCTCCCGCTCTCCCGGCTGGCTTCCGCCATTCCAACTCCAAGCCCAACACAGAATCCGAAAACACGCATGCGCAGCCTGGGTCTGGTTTCCGATGAAGACGAGCAGTTTCTGGACGATCTGGAAAAAGCCGCATTCCAATACTTCTGGGATCAGTCCAATCCCAAGACAGGCTTGGTGAAGGATCGCTGCAACACCCGCGTGGGGGTAGACAACGGCATCGTAGCCAGCATCGCCGCAACCGGCTTTGGATTGACAGCGCTGTGCATCGGCGAAAGAAGAGGCTTTATCGCTCGGCCTGCCGCTCTGGAGCGGGTCCGGGCGACACTGCGCTCCCTCTGGGGGAGGTTGCCGAATCATCGCGGCTTCTTTTACCACTGGGCCAATGTCAATACCGGCGAGCGGGTGTGGGACGCGGAAGTTTCGTCTGTCGATACGGCAATCTTGCTATGCGGAGTCCTGACCGCGCGCGAATACTTCTGGGTGCCGGACGTTCAGGAACTCGCCAACGACATTTTTGACCGGGTGCAGTGGACTTGGTTATCGGAAGACACGACCTTGCTTACGCATGGATGGACCCCGGAGGTCGGTTTCCTTCCCTACCGTTGGGACTACTACAGTGAGTTGATGATGATGTACCTGCTGGGGCTGGGGTCCACATCCTATCCTCTGCCGGCAGATGCCTGGGACGCCTGGAAGCGGCTCACGTTTGATTACGAGGGCATGCGCTATATCGGATCGTTTGCGCCACTGTTCGTTCACCAGTATTCCCAAGCCTGGTTTGACTTCCGCAACAAGCGCGACAAGTATGCCGACTACTTCCAGAACTCGATTATCGCGACCGATGTCCATCGTCGATTTTGCATTGAGTTGGGCAAGCAGTTCCCCGATTACAGCGACGATCTCTGGGGCATCACGGCCTCCGATTCGATGTACGGCTACGTGGCTTGGGGAGGGCCGCCCGAAACTGGGCCGATCGACGGGAGCGTCGTTCCCAGCGCCTCCGCCGGATCTCTGCCTTTTCTCCCACAAGGCGTGATGCGGGTTCTACGGAATATCCGGGATAAGTACCCGAATGCCTGGAGCAAGTACGGATTCGTGGACGCCTTCAACCCCCTGAAGAATTGGTATGACACGGACGTGATCGGGATCGATGTGGGAATTTCGCTGCTGATGGCGGAAAACGTCCGGACCGGGTTCGTTTGGGAGGTCTTCATGCGCGGCGAGGAGGCTCAGCGCGGAATGGAGCGGGCCGGATTTAAGAAATATCAGCCGGAAGGCGTAAAAACGCGTATGTAGACTACGGCCTTTGAAGGCGTTCTTCCGCAGTCTTTCGAGACAACGCTCCTGGCGCCATAAGTGGGCTGAGAATGCGGCAAACGACGCGAAGCAGGAGACTCACTCCACTCCGGCGTGGTCCCTTTTCCTTGCATTTCTCCTCAGGGACTTTCTTCCTCAAACCATGCATTTCTTGCTGTGAGCTGGAAAAGTTGAAAACGTGGCGTTACCTTGCGGTAATGGATTTTTGCAGAAACCCTTGAGCTTCCAATCCAACCTTCCTTTCCACACAACCTGCTAATTTCAAAGAGGATAGAACTTCCCGGCCTGCGACCGCTCCGGACTATACTAAAAGCAGAACTGGGGCCGTGCTTCGAAAGTTTTCGAATTCACAGATCGGAACTTGACGTGAATACGAAGTTGCGAGTGCGTGACTCCGCGTTCGCGACCCCGGCCTGTTCTGAATAGTGCTGACCCGTTAACCCTGAGTCAGTTTTTGGCATCTTTGAACTGCACAGTCCTATAAGGAGGTGGATGAGCCAAGGGCAGAGCTTCTGGAGCAGTTGGCAGGAGCGTTTGTCTGCGCTCCGCAACATCCCTCCAGTTCTGAAGATTGTCTGGGAATCCGGTCCCCTCGTGGTCACATGGGGGATTGTTTTCCGTGTCTTCACGGCTCTGCTGCCGGTTGTCGCGACATGGATCGGGGCGCGCATCCTCGATATCGTCCGCCAGGTTCTCAACCATCAGCCAATACCGAAGATGCTCTGGTGGCTGGTTGCCGGAGAGTTCGGCGTCGCGCTTCTTACCGGACTTCTTACCCGTGGCACCGACTACCTCGATGCCCTGTTGGCCGATAAATACATTCGCCACGTCAGCATCCAGGTAATGAAACATGCGTCCAGCCTGGACCTGATCGCCTACGAAGACCCTGTTTTCTATGACCGGCTGGAACGGGCGCGGGTGCAGGCGACCGACAGGCTGGGCATGATCCAATCGATCGGGCGGCTGATTCAGCAGGTCATCACCGCTGGTTCATTTTCCGTCGCAATCTTTGTTTATTCCCCCTGGCTGCTGCTTCTGCTGATTTTAGGCATCCTTCCGGCGTTTGTGGGAGAAAGCCACTTCGCGTTCCTGGGCTACGCCAAGAATTTCCGCCAGACTCCAATCAAGCGGGAACTCGATTATCTGCGCGTGCTCGGAGGCAGCCGCGAGGCCGCAAAAGAACTGAAGCTCTTCGGCCTGAGGAAGTTCCTGGTCGACCGCTTCACCCGGCTTTCCGACGCAATCTATAGCGAAGATGTAGGGCTGGCTCGCCGTCGCCTGGCCGCTGGCTCGCTACTTGGGATGGTGGGAACGGCCGGCTATTACGGCGCCTACGTCTATATCATCTGGCGAACGGTCGTCGGGGCCTTGAGCTTCAACACGATGGCGTTCCTGACCGGCGCCATCATGCAGGCGAGCAGCAGCATCCAGCAGATTTTCTCGACGCTCTCCAGCATTGCCGATCAGGCCTTATTTCTCACCGATCTGCTGGCGTTCTTCCAGATGCGGCCGACCATCCAGTCGAAGCCAAATGCTTTGCCTGCGCCGCGTCCGATCAAGCGGGGATTCGAGTTCCGGCATGTTTCATTTCGCTACCCGGGAACGTCCCGCTTCGTGCTCAATGATTTGAATCTGTCGCTCCGCCCCCACGAACGGGTGGCCTTGATCGGCGAGAACGGTGAAGGCAAGACCACTCTGGTAAAACTGGTGACGCGCCTCTACGATCCCACCGAGGGGCAGGTGCTGCTCGATGGCGTAGACCTGCGGGAATACGATCTGGACGATCTCTATCGCGAAATCGGGGTCATCTTCCAGGATTTCATGCGCTACGAGATGACGGCTCGGGAAAACATCGCCGTCGGAAAGATCGAAGAGGTTAACAATCTGTCTCTGCTGAAAGCGGCTGCCGAAAAAAGCATGGCTGACGATGTGGTCCGGAAACTGCCGGGAGAATATGAACAACAACTTGGCCGTCGCTTTGAAAATGGAGTCGATCTTTCCGGCGGCGAATGGCAGAAGCTCGCTCTGGGCCGTGCTTACCTTCGGGATGCCCAGGTTCTGATTCTGGACGAGCCCACGGCGGCTCTCGATGCGCGCAGCGAGTTCGAAGTCTTCCAGCGCTTCGCGGAGTTGACCTCTGGCAAGATGGCGCTGTTCATCTCGCATCGCTTCTCGACTGTCCGCATGGCTGACCGCATCATTGTGTTGCAAAATGGAAGGATCGCCGAAGATGGCGATCACGACCAGTTGTTCCGCCTCGGCGGTCACTACGCCGAAATGTTCGAACTGCAAGCTGCGAATTATCGCTGAAAGCATTCGCCGGGACCTTACAGCTCAAAATGCCGCGAAACACACACATTGAGATTGTCGCCGCCGCAGAACCAGCTGGTGAGCGGAATGGCTCTGGCGTTGATTCCAAACAACTGCAGGCCAAAGCGGAAGAATTGGCAGGCGCTCTGGCCTGGCTGCCGAACACCGCATCCTCGCAAGTGCTACCCGAGCGCAGTTCTACCCTGGCGCGGGCTTTTAAGCCCATCTTTTCCGCTCTCGCCTCTGCCAATCCGAAGCAGCCGGCGGCCGACGATTTCCGCTGGCTTTACGACAACGAACGCATAGTCGAGACCGAGCTGCAAAACACCGTCGGCGATTTGCGCTTCCAGACCGATTTGCCGCATGTGCGCAATGCGGCGGGAGAGGTGATTCCCCGGCCGTTGGGTCTGGCCCAGGGATTTCTGGAAGCAGTCTCATGCGAATTTTCCGAGCCGGAATTTGTCACCTTCGTCGAGGCTTTTCAGAAAAAGACAGTTTTGCAGTCGCACGAACTGCAGGCTCTGGTGCCGTCGTTAAAGTTGATCCTTCTGGAGCGGATCGCAGCTGGGGCCAGGCAGGTTCTACGCGATCCACACGACAATTCGCAGAATCTTGCCCTCTACATCCGCAGCTTGCAGGATGTAGGGCACACATCGTGGCACGAGACGCTCGAGTTGCTGAACGTCATTGACCGTTTGCTGCGGGAAGATCCGGCAGGCGCCTATGCGCAAATGGATTCGGAAAGCCGGCAGTATTACCGACGAAAGCTGGCCAATATTGCCGAGCACTCGGATTTCCCCGAGTTGAAAGTCGCGGAACGCGTGGTTGCTCTGGCCCGCGATGCCGGCACTCGCACGTATTCCGATCCCCGGATCGCGTTGCGCGAATCCCATGTCGGTTATTACCTGATGGACAAGGGCACGGCGCTGCTGGAGAAAGAGGTTGGATTCCGGCCGCCCTTCAAGCAGAAGCTGCAGCGGGCGATCAAGCGCCATCCCGATGAGTTCATCCTGATCGGGAACGCGCTGCTGACGCTCGTTATTACCTCTCTTGCAGTATTTTGGCTGACGGACCCGCTCAGTTCTCTCGGGATCATTCTCTTATCTTTGTTGATCTTCCTGCTGCCCAGCTCGCAGAGCGCCGTGCAGTTGATGAATTATCTGGTCACCACAATCCTGCCGCCGGAGATTCTGGCCAAGCTTGATCTCGAGGACGGGGTTCCGGACGATTGCGTGACGATGGTCGCCGTCCCAACACTCCTGTTGAACGAAAAACAGGTGCGCGGCCTGGTGGACGATCTGGAAGTGCGTTTCCTCGGGAATCACGATCCGAATATTCATTTTGCGCTGCTGAGCGATCTTCCCGATTCACGCGAGCCGGCACGTGAGGATAGTCCGCTGATCACGCTCTGCACGGAGCTGATCGAAAAGCTGAATCAGAAATATGCCAGCCGGAAGATTGGATCATTCTTCCTCTTTCATCGTCATCGTGTGTACAACCCGCGCGAGAAGGCGTGGATGGGCTGGGAGCGGAAACGTGGAAAGCTGCTCGACCTGAACAAGCTGTTGCGCGGGCAATACGACAGCTTCCCGGTGAAGATCGGAAATCTGGAAGTGCTGCCCCGGGTTCGTTATGTGATCACGCTCGACTCCGACACCGAGCTTCCGCGCGGAACGGCGCAAAGGCTGATCGGCACGATGGCGCATCCGCTGAACCAGGCGATCATTGATCCGGTGAAAAATATCGTGGTCGCCGGATACGGAATCCTGCAGCCGCGGGTGGGCGTGAGTGTGCAAAGCACGACGCGCTCGCGGCTGGCTGCAATCTTCGCGGGTGAAACCGGAATTGATATCTACACTCGCGCGATCTCCGACGCCTACCAGGACCTTTATGGCGAAGGCAGTTTTACCGGGAAAGGGATCTACGAGGTGGATTCCGTGCACCGCGTATTAGATCGGCGCTTTCCCCGCAATGCCCTGCTCAGCCATGATCTCATCGAGGGCGCTTACGCCCGCGCGGGACTGGTAAGCGATATCGAGGTGATCGAGGGCTATCCGTCGCACTACAGCGCGTACAATCGCCGCAAACACCGCTGGTTGCGCGGCGACTGGCAGATCGCCGGATGGCTGTTCCCGTCCGTGCCGACGGAATCCTCCGACCAGGTGCCGAACCCGATTTCACTCCTGTCGCGCTGGAAAATTTTAGATAACCTTCGCCGCAGCCTGGTGGAACCGGCGACCTGCCTCCTTTTTGTTGCTGGATGGTTCAGCAACGAGCCTGGTCTGTGGACCCTGATCGCGTTGACGGTGCTGTTCCTCCCCACGCTGTTCCAGTTCGGAGTGGATGTCGTGCGGGCACTTTCCAAGCTCAGTTGGGGTGGCTTGCGCGGGGCCGGAACCGGGCTTTATACGGCCGGCGCCAACGTTCTTTTTACCCTGATCTTTTTGCCGCATCAGACCCTGCTCTCGCTCGACGCTGTCGCCCGAGCGCTCGTGCGACGCTTTGTCACCCAGCGTCGCCTTCTGGAATGGGAAACGGCCGCCGAAGCCGAGCTCGCCACCCGGCGCGGACCAGTTGACACCTATCTCACCTGGACGCCCGTGCTGACGATCATTCTGGGATTCATGGTGTGGGCCTATTCGCAACGAGCGCTGTTCGTCGCGCTTCCGATTCTGGTGCTCTGGGCCAGCAGCAGCCTGGTAGCTTCCTGGCTTAATCGTCCACCCATCCCGGGCCGAAATCAGATCTCGGTGAATGACGTGCGATTCCTGCGTCGGATCGCGCTCGGTACATGGCGCTACTTCGCCGAATTCAGCACCGCTGAGCACAATTGGCTAATCCCGGACAATGTACAGGAGGATCCGCTAGTGGTTGCGGCGCGTGTTTCGCCGACGAATGTCGGCCTGCTGCTGAATGCGCGCCAGGTCGCGTGCGAGTTCGGATACTTGACCGTTCCGGAATTTGCGAAACAGAGTCTGCAGACGCTGGGAACGATGTCCGCGCTGGAGAAGTACCGTGGACATCTGCTCAACTGGTACGACACGCGAACCCTTCAGCCGCTTTCTCCGCGCTTCGTTTCTTCGGTGGACAACGGTAATCTGCTGGCTTCCCTTTGGACGCTTCAGCAAGGCTGCGTTGAGCGCCTGCGGCAGCCGGTTCTGCAGCCTTCTTTAGCCGAAGGGTTGCGGGATTATCTGCGGCTCCTGGCGAAAAGCCGGGCCATCCCGAAAAAAGTGCTTTCGAACTTCGAGCAGCACTATGGAACGGACAAATGGCTGGCGTGCATGCTGGAAATCCCGGAATCGATTTTCAGCCAAGCCGAACTGCAAGCAAAGCATCCCGACCGCGTAACGGTGTTGAAGTGGTTCCTGGAGGAAGCGGGCCGCCGCGTGCGCAGCGTTCGCGAGACAGTTGAAAATTATGCGCCGTGGTTCTCGCCGGAATTCGCCGAGTTTCGCTCTGATCCGGCGCTGAATCCGCAGCAGCTCGATCACATCGCCCTGCAACAGCTGCCGGATTTCATCGACAAGCTGATCACGCGCGTGAACTGGGCCGCCCACGCACGCGAGGATCAGAGAGAAATGTCGGAGCGTTTCCGCGAAAGACTT
>Ga0209060_10001205_pt1 | contig 30377 bp, 20 predicted proteins | sample Coa_R1_8_FD_187155 | JGI IMG/M metagenome (GOLD analysis project Ga0209060, IMG submission 187155) | Surface soil microbial communities from Centralia Pennsylvania, which are recovering from an underground coalmine fire - Coalmine... | ecosystem: Environmental > Terrestrial > Soil >...
TGCGGCACCTCGCGCCCGCGGGTGCGGTTGTACTCGATGACCTCCGGCATATCGTCGGTCACGAGATACATGTGCTCCATCGCGAGCACCGGAAGCTCGAGGCCGACCATGCGACCGACCTCGCGAGCCCATAGGCCGCCCGCATTGACGACGTGCTCGGCATTGAGGGTGCCTGCGGTCGTGGCGACATCCCAGGTGCCGTCGGTGCGCCGGGTCACCGCGGTGACTCGGGTCTGCAGGTAGATCTCGGCCCCGCCGATACGCGCGGACTTGGCGTAGGCATGGGTCGTGCCGTACGGGTCGAGGTTGCCGTCCGCCGCATCGAGCATGGCGCCCACGAAATACTTCTCCTCGATGAGCGGCAGGAGTTCCTTTGCCTCGCGCGGGCTCAACAGCGAGGTCTCGAGCCCGAGGTAGCGCGCCCGGCCATGCGCCATCTTGAGCCACTCCATGCGCTCGGGCGTATCCGCGAGGAGCAGTCCGCCCGACCGATGGAGCCCGCACGACTGTCCGGAGATGCGCTCGAGCTCGTCGTACAGAGCGATCGTGTAGCCCTGGAGCTTCGCGACGTTCGGATCGCCGTTGAGCGTGTGAAAGCCCCCCGCCGCATGCCAGGTGGATCCGGCGGTGAGTTGATCACGCTCGATCAGCACGACGTCCTTCCAGCCGGCCTTGGTGAGGTGGTAGAGCGCGCTGCAGCCGACGACACCGCCGCCGATCACGGCGACCCGGGTATGTGATTTCATGATCGAGCTCCAGAGAAGAAAGTCATGGCGAGGTGATGCCGACGGCCTCGATGCCGAGCTCATAGCCGTACGGCAGCGCGGTATCGATGAGCACGTCGAAGGTGGAGGCGGCAAAGGTGCGAAGGACGAAGAGCTCGAAGCGATCGCGCCCGCGCCGCTCGAGGAGCACGCCCGCATGATCGATGCCGCTTTGCGCGAAGCGTCCCTCCGGGAATTGCGATTCATCGAGATCGAGCGCCACGTGATGCGCGAGCACCGCCTGCGCGGCCGCACCTTCGAGGCCTATACGTATGCGCGCGCTGGATAGCACTGTGACGCTCGCGGCGTCGGCGGGGATCTTGCGCTCGAGCGCCTGCGCGAGCGCCGCATCGTCCGACACGATCCAGTACTGATCGACGGCGATGCGGTAGAGCCGATGCGCGCCGCTCACCGTCACCTCGCTGCTCGCGAGGGGGAGCGGTGCGCCGGTCAGCGCCTCGACGATCGGCGCAATGACGCCCGCGCCGCCTGCAAACACCCCGAGCTGCACGAGATGTCCGTCGCGAATCTCCGTGAGGCGCAGCGTGCGCCGGCCGTCGGCGCCGTCGCGCCCGCCGCCGGCGAGCCGCGCATCGAGCGGCGAGCTCACCTCAAGCATGCAGCCGCTCCCCGGCCGCATCGACGAACACCGGCGAGACGATGCGCGCGCGCACCGTCTCGCCCTTCAACGGGTACGCGCAGAGGATCTCCTCGCCGACGTGCCGCACGCCGCCCTGATAGAGCGCGAGCGCGATGTATTTCTCGAGCACGGTCGACCAGGTGACCGAGGTCACGTAGCCGCGGCCGTGGCCTTTGATCTCATCGTCCTTCGCGAACAGGATGGCCCCGCCGCGCAGCCGAGACTGCGGCTCGAGACACTCGAGCCCGATGAGGCTCCAGCGATCCGGGGCGCGCAGGCCCGGGCGCTCGCGCAGCGCCCGTCCGACGAAGGGCTTGGCGCTCGACGCCATCTTGCCGAGGCCGAGATCATCGAGCGTGTTGCGGTGATCGAGCTCGAGTCCCGCGACATGGCCCTTCTCGATGCGCAGCGAGGCGAGGGCCTCGAGACCGTAGGGCTTGAGGCCCAGCGGGGCCGCCCGCTCGAGCAGACGCTCCCAGAGCGCAATACCCCGCTCGGCAGGCACGTAGAGCTCATAGGCGAGCTCGCCCGAGAAGCTCAGGCGCAGGAGCCGCAGCGGCACCCCCTCGAGCTCGACCTCGCGCACCCCCATGTGCGGCAAGGCGGCCTCCGAGACATCAACGCCCGGCAACGCGAGCTCGAGCGCCGCGCGCGCACGCGGGCCCGCGATCGACATGCCGGCCCATCGATCGGTGACCGAGACGACGTGCACCCGCAAGTGATTCCAAGCAGTTTGCAACAGAAACTCGAGCCAGCTCATGACCTCGCCCGCCTGGGCGGTGGTGGTCGTCATGAAGTAGCGCGTCTCGCCGAAGCGCGCCGTCGTGCCGTCATCGAGCACCGTCGCATCATCGTTCAGCATGACGCCATAGCGCGCCTTGCCCACCGGGAGCTTGGCGAAACCGTTCACATAGACTCGGTTCAAGAACTCGGCCGCATCCGGCCCCTGCACGTCGATCTTGCCGAGCGATGACACGTCGGAGATGCCGACGCCGCTGCGCACGAGGCGCATCTCCTCGATGTACGCCGAGGCCACCTCCTCGCCCGCCCAGCGGTAATACCACGGGCGCAGCCAGGGCCCCGCCTCGATCATCGTCGCGCCGTGAGCCAGGTGCCAGTCATGGAGCGGGGAGCGCCGCGTGGGTCGGAAGTGCGCGCCGATCTGCCGTCCCGCGAGCGCGCCGATCGACACCGGCGTGTAGGGCGGCCGGTAGGTCGTGGTACCCGCCGCGGGCAGCTCGACCCCGCGCAGCGCCGCCATCAAGCGCGCGGCATTCACATTGCTCGTCTTGCCCTGGTCGGTCCCCATGCCGAGCGTCGTGTAGCGCTTCAAGTGCTCGACCGACACATAGCCCTCCTCGTGCGCGAGCGCGACGTCGGCGGTCGTCACATCGTTCTGGAAGTCGACGAACGCCTTGCCGCCGCGCTTGAGCGCGCGTGCGGGCGAGGGCTCGAATCCGGCCAGCTCATCGAGCGCGGGGATCGATGCAGGCGCCACCGCGCGCGTGTAGCCGGCGTGCGCCGCCGCGGCCACACCCGCCCCGGCCCCCTCGGCGAGCGCCGCACCGAGCGTGAGCGACCCGGTGAGCGCGCCTGCGCCGAAGTGCCCGGGCGCGTAGCCGCCCGGCACGAACGCATCGAGCGCCGCCGAGTAGCGCGGCTTGATTCCCGTGTGAGACGTCAGATGCACGATGGGCGAGAAGCCGCCCGACACCGCGAGCAGATCGGCCTCCAGGCGCTCGATCCGCCCATCCGGCTCCGCCGCCGTGAACTCGACGCCGCGCACCGTGCGACCGCCGAGCGCGCGCTCGACGCGCACGCCGGAGCGCACCTCGATGCTCGCCCCGCGGGCCGATTCCAGCAAGGAGGACGCGGGGCGCGCCCGCTCATCGAGCACCGTGACCTCGACGCCGGCGGCGGCGAGATCGAGTGCGGTCGCATAGGCGCTGTCGTTGTTGGTTGCAACGAGTGCACGCCGGCCCGCCGCCACCGCGAAGCGGTTCAGGTAGGCCCGCACCGCCGCGGCCAGCATGATGCCCGGCCGGTCGTTGTCGGCAAAGATGAGCGGCCGCTCCGCAGCGCCCGTCGCGTAGACGATCGCCCGCGCCCGCACGGTGATGATGCTCTCGCGCGCCCGGCCCCGGTGAGCATCGGGCTCCGCATGATCGTGGCGCTCGAGGAGCGCGACCGTGTTGCCGTCGTAGACCCCGAGCGCGGTCGTGCGCAGGCCGATCGAGAGATTCGGCGCGGCCCGCAGCTCCGCCTCGAGCGTGCAGCGCCAGGACTCGATCCGACCCTGCACGGGCGCCGCAAGCAGGCTCCCCCCGAGGCCGAAGTCCTGATCGATCAGCATCACGCGCGCTCCCGCCCCCGCGGCGGCGCGCGCCGCGGCGAGACCGGCGGGCCCGGCCCCGATGATGAGCACGTCGGTGAAGGCGTGGCGCGTCTCGTAGCGATCCGGATCCGGCAGGTGCAGCGCCTGCCCCAGTCCGGCGGCGCGGCGAATGAAGGGCTCGTAGAACATCCACGAGCCGCGGCGCGGACCCATGAAAGTCTTGTAGTAGAACCCGGCGCCGAGGAGCGGGGCGGCGAGCGAGGTCATCAGCGCCATGAGATCGACATCGACCGAGGGCCAGCCGTTCTGGCGGCTGGCACTGAGGCCCTCGTAGAGCTCGACGGTCGTTGCCGGCACATTGGGCGTGCGCCGCCCGCCCGCACCGAGCGTGACGAGCCCGTTGGGCTCCTCGACCCCCGCAGCCATGAAGCCGCGCGGCCGGTGATACTTGAAGCTGCGCCCGACGAGCGTGATGCCTTCCGCGAGCAGCGCCGAGGCGAGCGTGTCGCCGCCCAGGCCGCGCAAGGGTCGGCCCTCGAGCGTGAAGTTGAGGAGGCGTGCGCGATCGATCCGACCGCCGCTCGCGAGCCGATACGGACCACTAGCCATGCCCGGCCTCGCCGGCGCTCTCGCGCGCCAGCCACGAGCGGCCGACCGTATTGGTCGCGGTGTCGCGCTCGAGCACGAGCCACTGCCGGCATCCGAGCACGTGCTGCCAGTACTCGCGATGCGGACCCTTCGGGTTGTCGAACAGGAATACATGATCGATCCAGGCGCGCACATCGGTGCTGTCGTGCGCGGGGCGCACCTTGCTCGCATCGCCGCCATAGCGAAACTCGGTGTAGTCACGCTCCCCGCAATGGGGACAGGAAATTCTCAGCATGACTTGAATGCCCCGCGCGTCATGTGATCACTGCTTGTAGGTCCAGAGTCCCAAACCATACTCATCGAAGCCGTTGGACTGCTCGAAGCGATCGAGCGCAAGGTGGCGATTCAGGGGATGCTCGGCATCGTGCGCGATCGTGTGTGCCAGGCACCAGCCCGCGGCGGGCGTCGCCTTGAACCCCTGATAGCACCAGCCGCCGTTCAGGTACAGGTTCGTGAGCGGCGTGCGTCCGATGAAGGGACTGCCGTCGGGCGTCATGTCCTGGATTCCCGCCCAATGCCGCAGCAGCCGCAGGCGGGAGATGGACGGGATCAGCGCGACCGCGCACTCGGCGACGGTCTGCACCTTGGGGAACTGTCCGCGCTGCGTATAGGAATTGAAGCCATCGATGTGGCCGCCGAACACCAGGCCGCCCTTGTCGGACTGCGAGATGTAGAAGAGCTCGGCGCCGAAGGAGACCACATGGTCCAGGAACGGCTTGATCGGCTCGGAGACGAAGGCCTGCAGCAGGTGGCTCTCGACCGGCAGGCGCAGACCCGCCAGCGCCGCGACCTGGGAGGAATGTCCGGCGACCGAGATGGCGGTCTTGCCGGCGCTGATCCGCCCCCGGGTGGTCTCCACCCCGGTGATGCGCTCACCGTCGCGCACGAAACCCGTCACCTCGCACTGCTCGATGATGTCGACCCCGAGTCGATCCGCGGCGCGCGCATAGCCCCAGGCGACCGCATCGTGGCGCACGGTGCCGGCGCGACGTTGCAGCACACCGCCGTAGATCGGAAAGCGCGAGCTCGGCGAGTAATCGAGAAACGGCAGCATGCGCATCACATCCGCGCGGTCGAGCAGCTCCGCATCGATGCCGTTCAAACGCATGATGTTGCCCTTGCGGGCGAGCACGTCGAGCTGCGAGGGGCCGTGCGCGAGCACGATCTGGCCTCGTTGCGAGAGCATGATGTTGTAGTTGAGCTCGTGCGACAGACCCTCCCAGAGCTTGAGCGAATGCTCGAAGAACTGGGTGTTGCCGTCCATCAGGTAGTTCGAGCGCACCAGCGTCGTGTTGCGCCCGACATTGCCCGATCCGAGATAGCCGCGCTCGAGCACGGCGACGTTGTGGATGCCGTGGTTTCTCGCCAGGTAGTAGGCGGTCGCGAGCCCATGACCGCCGCCGCCGATGACGATCACATCGTAGCTGGGCTTCGGGTCGGCGGCGCGCCAGGCGCGTTGCCATCGGTCGCCGGTCAGGGCACGCCTCACGAGGGCGAGGGCCGAATAGCGGGAGATCACGGAGTGTCGGGTTCGCTTAAACCTTGGGGCATTGCTCGGCCCGCTCATGCCGCAGGCGGGCGCAGCATGGTAAACACTTGGGCTCCCGGCGACAACCGCACCGAATTTGCGATGCCCTTATCCAGGAAAGGCATCGGGCGCAGCCCGCCCGCCGGTTGCCGCCCTACAGACCGATCGTCTGGCGCAAAAAAGCGTCGCTCCTCCGCAGCATCCGCGTGCGTGCCTGCGAATCCTCGAGCTGATGATCTCCGAGCCGAGGGGCCGCCGGCGGCATGACCACCGCGGGCAGTCCCTCCGCATGGTCCTTGCCCGGGGGTAGCGCCAGGGAGGCCGGAATCAGCGTCCCGTCCGCAGGGTACTGCATGGGCTTGACCGTCGCGAGCTCGACACCGTCGAGCGGCTCGCGCAGCGCGAGCAAGGGCCGGAGCTGCTTCGCCTTGCGATCGAAGAGATAGTACTCGCCAGCTACCGATGAATACCGTGCCCGGCGGTTGCGAAGGGTCTAACTCCGCAAGTAATTTCGTGATATTGGGTCGCACCGTTGAGAGATCGCAACAGCGGGGCCGAGGACGTGGTTAGGAAGAGGACGTGAATCGAAAGCCGGGACTCCCTAGCGACAGCGTCATCTTGAGGGCCATCTTCCTTCTCACGCTCCTTCGTTGGTGCGCCGCTGCGGAAGCAGACTCGAGTGTGAACAATCTTCCCCAAGTCGATGTGTTCGGAGCGCAAATATCCGTGGCGGCGCCCAGTGAGGCCGTCGGCGACCAAGGATCCCCGCAGTCGGTCGTGATCGCGGATGCGATACGCCAGCTCGCCTTGCCGACGGGAGACTTCGGAACGGTCGCCAACTTGACGCCGAGCTACGTGAGCTCCTCGCCCAATGGGCCGGGATTCGATGCCGCAAAGAACCAAAGCTTGAGAGGATTCATTGACGGACAGTTCAACGTCACGATGGACGGGATCCCGTTTGCCGACCCCGACAACTTCGGGCATCACACGACCTCTTATTTCCCGGTCACCATGCTCGATCACCTAGTGGTGGATCGCAGCCCGGGTAGTGCCGGTGACTTGGGCTACGCCTCCTTTGGAGGCGCGATCAACCTGTACTCTGAAGCACTTCCCGATCGGGCAGCCGCACGGCTCTATGCAAGCTATGGCTCCTTCGTTACCGATCTCTACGGGGTGACCTTCAACAGCGCTGCACCCCACGCCCCTGGGGACACTGGAGCCCTGGTGGCCGCTCAGCACGCACAGTCCGATGGCGCCATGAGCAACTCGCCGGGATACAAGGAGGACATCCTTTTGAAGATGGAGTCTTTGGTGGGAGATGCGCGCCTGACGGCGCTCTACACCTATGATTCCTACCATTTCTACAATGCCGGAAGCATCACGACCACGGATCTCGCACTCTACGGTCCCTCCTACGGCTATAACACCGATCCTTCGAGTCCCAACTACTACGGCAATTCGAGCACGAACCGAAGCGCAGATTTTGGGTATCTCAAGCTGCAGGACAGCCTCGGTGGATGGCCTCTGGCTGAAACCCTGTATGGCTATTCGTACCGCAACTCAGGATTGGGTCTGAAGGGCGATCAAACCTCATCCGCCATCGGCCCGGGATCCGAGGGGACGGCGCCCTCGGACATCGCCGGAAGATCCACGCGTGAGCACTACCGCATCATCGGAAACGATGCGCGTATCCGCCATCAAGACCCGTACGGCGCGCTCCTGCTGGGATTCTGGGCAGAGCATGGCTGGCAGAGCGAAGCGCGAACCGGCCTGGATCTGACCACGCGATTACCCTATGACGTCAACAAAAAGCAGGGCTCGCCGGTCTACTTTGATTTCGACGCCCACATCGACACCGTCCAGCCTTATGCAGAGTATTCCTGGCAGCTAACCGAAGTCTGGAAGCTCGATGCGGGCGTGAGATATCGGAGCGTCACGAGAGACTTTGAGGCCGCCGTGATTCCGAATTTCCTGCCGGGCAATGACGCGTCGCGGACGGTGCGGAGCACGCTGCCCAGCCTCGATACGTCCTACAAACTCGGCAATCACTCGAATATCTACGTCCAGGTATCCAAAGGCGCACTCGTTCCCAGCCAATCCTTCTTCTACACAGCGCATCCGGCTGCGGGCAATCTCGCAGAGCCCGAAACCACGGTCGCGACCCAGCTCGGGGTCGCGAGCCGCTCGGCTCGCTATGGCGTCGCGGCTGATGTGTACAACATCACCTTCAATAACTACGTGTCTACCATCAGCCAAAATGGGGACATTCTCTATGTCAATGCGGGTCGCGTGCGTTACCGCGGCCTCGAGGCCGAGGGGCATTTGGACCTGGGCGGCGGGTTCCATGCCGTGGTCAATGCAAGTCTGCTGCGCGCCGCATTTCAAGACTCAAGCATCACCTCGTCCATCCAGAGGGCGGGAGATACCATCCCGTTCGCTCCAGCCTACACGGGCCTCATCGGGTTGCTCTATGGTCAAGGAAGATGGTCCGCAAGCCTCCTCAGCAAATTTGTAGGCAGGGAGTATCAGGGGAAAAACGGCAGTGCCGATGGCTCCGCCTACCAGGTGAATGCCCATTCGTACACCGACCTCACGGTGACCCACGTTTTCGGCCCTATGCTGAACCTGCCGAATATGCGGCTCACCTTCTCGATCAATAACCTCTGGAACTCAGAGGCAATCACCGATAATGCGGGGCCATCCATCGCCGGACCAGACCTCGTCAATGTCCTTCCGCGCCGGAACTATATGCTCTCGGCGGTGGTTGACCTGTGACCGCCTGGGAAAAGTCCTGCGGGCGACGGTACGGCTGCGACGGCGATCAGAACGAGTAATTCGCGCTCACCCCCACGGTCCGGGGCCGCACCGTCACACCGTACTCGACGAGCGCGATGTTCGGCCGCTGGATGACTTTGTGCTGATCCAACAGGTTCGTGACGAAGAGCGCGAGATCGACGCGCTGCCACTGCATCCCGGCGCTGCCGCCCATGACGAAGTACGCGGGACGGGAGAAGTCGGGATCGGAGTGAAAGATCGTGCCCTGGCTGGGGCCGACCCACTGGGCGTTGAGATTTATTTTGCCTCTCGCCTCTGCGGGCAGTGGATACGCATAGTCGACCGCGCTCGAGAACTGGTAGCGCGGCACGCCGGGCACGTGATCGCCGCGTTCGACCCCGAGGATGGTCACGGGCTGGGTGATGCGCGCATCGGTGAAGTTGCCGCCGACGCTGAGCCGCAAATCCGGGGTCACTCGCGCCGCGAGCTCCAGCTCCGCACCCCGGTTCTCGGCGCTGCCGATGTTGTCCTTGATGTCGAAGGTGCAGGTGGGCAGGACGATGTCCGTCTGGATGTTGTTCCAGCGGATGTCAAACAGTGAGCCCGACAGCGACACCGTATCGGCGAGCGCATGGCTCTTCGCGCCGAGCTCGTAGCTCCAGAGCGAGTCCGCCTTGTAGGCGGGCGGCGCCTGAGTGAGCCCGAGGCTCGCCAGGTCTGCCGAGCACAGCGGAAGCGGCACCGGGCGGTTGACGCCGCCGTCGCGAAAGCCCTCGGCCGCCGAGGCGTAGATCAAGGTCTTCTCCATCTCGTAGGAGATCACGGCCTTCGGAGTCGTCTTGTAGCCCTTGGCCGCGCCCTGGTAGGGCGCGCCGCTCGCGAAATAGCCGAGCGAGTTGAACGACAGATCCTCGGTCGCCCTCTCGTAGCGAGCGCCTGCCGTGACCTTGAGTCCCGGCACGATCTGATAGGTCGCCTGGCCGAACACCGCCTCCTGCGAATTGACGAACTCGGTGAACGCGTTGTAGACGAGGTCATTCGGAAACGCCGCGCCGAGGATCGTGAGCGGCGTTGCATGGTAGAGCGACTCGAAGGTCGAGTTGAAGCCCGGAATGTACTCATTGTCGAGAAGCCCGGTGCGCGCCCGTGAATAGTAGAGCCCACCGAGCCAGGACCAGTGATCATCCGGCCCTGCCGGCTTGCTCGCGAGACGAATCTCCTCGTGGAACTGGTTGACGTTGGTATTGAACTGCACCGGCGCCGGGAGCGCGGAGATCTCCGCCCCACCGTACCCCTCGATGCTCTGCAGGTAGCCGCCGATGAAGGCGCTGTCATAGAAGGTGCCGTCGATCTTGCGGTCATTGACGCGCCAGAAATAGCCCGTCACGGCCGTGAGGTCAGACCCGCCGAAGTCGTACTTCACGGTAACGCTCGAGATCGCGTACTGATCACTCTCCTTCTCGGGAAGGAGCGTCGGTGACTCGAACTCGGGCAGCGATAGACCGAAGGTGTCCTGGCCTCCGGTGCGTATGCGTTGCAGGAACACCGAGGGCTCGACCGAGAGTCCCTCGAGGGGATGCCAGTCGAGGGTTGCGCGCACCACGGCGGTGTTCACCTCGTTGATCTTGGTCGCCACGATGGTGCCCGCGGCATTGCGGTCGATCCAGCCGCTCTCGTGATCGAGCAGTGTGCCGACGCGCAGCGCCGCCACGCCCTCTATGATCGGCAGGTTCACGGCCGAGTCCGCCTCGCCGTTGATGCTGCCGCCTTGTGTGCTGCTCACCCAGCCGTGCGCGCTCCCGGAGAAGGCGCGCAGGTCGGGCGCGTTGCTCACGAAGTGGAGGGTGCCGCCCATCGAGCTCGACCCGTAGAGGGTGCCCTGCGGGCCGCGCAGCACCTCGATGCGCTCGACGTCGAAGAACCGTGGCTCCGTCGCCCCCGAGGTGTAGATGTTGAGGATGTTGATCGGCACCTCATCGAGATAGATGCCGGTCGTCGGGGAGCCGGCCTGTGAGGCGACCCCACGGATCTCGATGTTGGCCTGGCCGGGACCGCCAAAGCTCGAGTAGGAAAGGTTGGGCACGGCGCGGGACAGCTCTTCGTAGTCCGTGATGTGCTCCTCCTGGAGCGTGCCTGAGGAGATGGCCGAGATGCTGATCGGCGTCTTGCTCAAGGGCTCGCTCGTCTTCTCGGCGGTGACGAGGATCTCGCCCAGCTCGGTCCCCGAATCGCCCGGGACGGCGGGATCCGCCGCGAGTGCTGCACCTGAGGCGCAGCCCAGGGCGGCGGTAACCAGATAAACCGTCGAAGCTCTCATGTGGCACTCTCCCCGATCGGTCGCGGCAAGGGTTGATACTCGGCGTGCCCCAAGCCGAATGCTTTCGGTCCCACCACCGCAAGCGCCTCCGGCGTACGCAGCAGCGGATGACAGGGCAAGGCGAGGACCGAGATGCGCTGGCCATAGCGCAGCACGTCGGTGGTGATGGCGTGTCCGCTGTCGATGTCCAGCACGACGATGAGATCGGGGACGCAGACTTCGATGCGGCCCGCACGCTCGAAGGTGAGGAATTCGTTTTGAAAGTCGATGCGTGCACTCGTGCCGGCGTGCGCATCGATGCCCTCGATGAGCAGCGTCCCGACCGAGAATCCGCCGCGCAAATGGCGCTTGAGATCGACGATCTTGGCATCGATCAAGTGAGCCCCGTGCTCCTCGGCACAGATCCTCGGCAGGGCACTCACGTGCGTCCGGTTCGCCTCGAGCACCAGGTGCCCCAGACGAATGGCCTTGCTGACCGTGCCGGGCACGCCGGCGCGCTTGACGTAAGCGCCGCGCATCGGGGCTTCGGCCCCAATTGCAGTGCCTCCCATCGACACGACGCTCGCGCGGGCGAGGCGCTCGAACCAGAGCTCGGACACGGCCTCCCGGAACACCACAAGGTTGCCGTGCTCGTCGCAGATGACCGCCGGAGTCGAGCGGTGGCCGTAGATCGAGAAGGTCGTCATCTGCATCTCGGGAAATGCCCGGCCCATCCCGTCCGCGTCGACGACGGGCAGACCGAGCGGCGCGGCGGTCATGAGCGGCTCGAGCCCGTTGCCGCCGCCGATTTCGGCGGAGATGAGCGCATCGATCCTGACGCCGAGCAGCTGCTCGAGGCAGCGCAGTGCCTTGATGCCCTCGTTCCCCTCCTCGAGCTTCTCGATCGACACGGCCGGCGCACCGATCCCGCCGATCGACAGGACCATCGCGTCATCCGCGAGCTCATCGACTCCCATCAACCGGATCTCATGGCCGCGCTTGAGCTCCTCGAGCGCGCGCAGCTTTGCGATGTAGGGATTGCCACCGCCGCCCGTGCCGAGGATGGCGGCGCCGATTGCGAGCGCCTCGATGTCGAGTGCAGTGAGGGTGCGCATGGAGTGAGAACAGCCCCCTAGATTTCCAGATCGCCCACGACCTTCACGCGCACCCGCGTCGCGTCGCCGCGCAGATAGGCGAGCGGCACGTCCTCGCGCTCGGTCACGACGATCGATTCGGCCAGTGCGCCGCTCTGCATGGCTTGCGCGCGCGCTTCGCTCTCCGCCGCGGCGAGCGCCGACTCGCGCGTGAGCGAGCCAAGCGAGTAAATTCGATCGACCTCGCCGCTCGTCTGCGCGATCGCCGCCCCGATGGCATTCGCGGCAGCGAAGTACGGCGGTCGAATCACCTCGAGCCCGGCGAGCTGATCCGGCATCATGATGCTGCCGCCGCCGACGGCGATCAGCGGAATGGGGGCGGCCGAGATGCGCGTGCGATCGACGGCGATCGCCAGCTGCGAGTCGATGTTCTGAACGCAACGCCCGACGAGCGCGCGGTCGAGCGCGGCGACCCGTGCGGCGTCACCGATGCGGGCGCGCCCCGCGGCGACCGCGATGTCGGTGGCCGTCAGGGTATCGCCGCCGAACACGAGCGCACGGCGTGTGACCTCGTAACCGACGCTGCGGGGGCCGACCTGTGCGCGACCGAGCCCATCACGCACCAGCGAGCCGCCGCCGAGGCCGATGCTGAAAACATCCGGCATGCGGAAGTTGGTGCGTACCCCGCCGACATCGACCGTGGTCGATGCCTGGCGCGGGAAGCCCTTCTGCAGCAAACCCACATCGGTCGTGGTGCCGCCGATGTCGAGCACGATGGCCTCCGGCCGCCCCGACAGAAACGCCGCGCCGCGCATCGAATTGGTGGGGCCGCTCGCGAAGGTGAGCACCGGAAAGCGCGCTGCGGTCGCGGCATCCATGAGCGTGCCATCGTTCTGCGAGAGGAACACGGGACAGCACAGGCCGCAGCGTGCGACGCCGTCCTGCAAGCCCGCCACCGTTCGCTGCGCGAGCGAGCGCAACGAGGCATTCAAGATGCTTGCGTTCTCGCGCTCCAGAAACCCGAGCTGGCCGATGTCGCTCGAGCAGGTGATGGATGCGCCGGGGCAGATCTCACCGATGAGCCGCGCGGCCTCGCGCTCGGCCTCATCGCGCACCGGCGCGAACACGCCGACAATGGCAACGCTGTTGATTCCTCGGGCGCCGATGTCGCGACCGATGCGGCGAATCTCCCCATCGTCGAGCGCGGTGATGAGGCTGCCATCGAAGTTGAAGCCGCCCGCTGCGAGGTAGGCATGCTCGCCGACCGCCGCGCGCAGATCGGCCGGCCAGTCCACCATCGGCGGGAGGCACTGATTCGCGGGCAGACACAGCCGCACGACGGCCGTTCTCTCGAGGTGGCGCCTCTCGATGACGGCGTTGGTGAAGTGCGTCGTGCCGATGACAAGAAGCCCCACCTGCTCGGGCGCGAGCTCAGCCGTCTCGAGGACCCCTTGCAGGGCCGCCATGAGCCCGCTCGTCACGTCGGGCGTGGTCGGCACCTTGATGACGGCGCGCACCGCCCTGCGCTCCATCACGACGGCATCGGTATTGGTGCCGCCCACGTCCACCCCGATTCGAAACATCCCGGGACCTCCGCTCGATAGGAGAGGATGCTAGCGAGCGCGAGAGGATGGGTTTTTGGGCAAATCGGTCAGGTCACGATGCCGCGGGCGCGCGCGACCTCGCCGAGCAATGCTCGCGAGCGCACGCCGAGCTTGCCGAACACCGCACGCAGATGGAATTTCACGGTGCTTTCCGCAAGGCCGAGGGCGCGCGCGATCTGCTTGTTGGTGTAGCCGTCCGCGACATAGGCAAGCACCCGATGCTCCTGCCGTGATAGCCCCGCGACGTCCTTCGAGTGCATGGGCACGGCCGGCAGGCTTTTCAGACGCCTGAGGACGGTGGCGGCGAAGGTGGCGAGGCCCGTATTACCCGGTCCCGGATCCTCGATGAACGCGGGCAGCAGGTGCTCCAGGCACTCGCCCTCCTCGATCAGCACGGCGATCAGTCCATGCGCAGCCGCCTCGCGCAGCGCGACCCGCAGGTGGCGCCGCGCCACCGCCGGGGCGCCCTCGCGGTGCTCGGCCAACGCCTGCAGCAGCGCGAGCGAGATGCGCTGTCGGTTCTCGAGGGCGGGATGCTGTGCGAGCGTCGCGCTCAGCCGCACCCGCTCGGCCCGCGAGCGCTCGTGCACGGCGTGGCGCAGCCGCGCCAGATCGCTCTCCACCTCGAGCGCCGGCGTCGGGCCTGCCGCGAGCTCGAGCTCCTCGAGGAGCATGCCCGCCTCCGCGTGCCGCCGCGCCGCCTGCAGCAGGCGGATGCGCAACAGTCGCAACCGCACATTCGCGGTCACCCCGTGACGCCGGCTTTGCGCCAGCGCGCAGCGATCGAGCTGCTCGACGGCCGCTTTGAGTCCACGCCGACAGAACGCGGCGAGAACCACCTGCCGGGCGACTGCGGGGATGAGGTCCGGCCAGCTGTCCCCCGAGGCGAGCGCCGCGAGCAGCGGCTCGATCTCATCGGCGCAATCATCAAAGCGGCCCTCCTCGAAGGCGAGACGCGACTTCAGCGACTCGACGATGGCCTGCTCGGAATTGAACGCCTGCTTCGAGGCGCGCAGCTGCTCATCCGCACACCGCACCTGCTTCGCGGCCTCGGCACACCGACCCTGACGCAGAGCGATCTCGGCCAGGTGCACGTGCATGAAATGCATCAGATAAGGCATGCGCGCGGTCTGGTAGGCGGCAAGCGCCTCCTCGGCGAGCGTGAGGGCCTCGACGAGCGCGTCGGCCTGCAGATAGCCGATGGCCATCGAGTTGTAGAGCAAGCCGCGGGAGAGGTGATCGTCCGGCGCCATGAAGGCCTGCAACCGGGCCCAGCTGCCGATCACCTCGAGCGGCGGAGTGCCATCGAGATCGAGCGACATGTCGGCGCGCAGCAGCAAGAGCTCCGGACGATAGGAGAGGCGCAGATTGCGCAGATCCACCGGCAAGCCCGGATGGCGCGCCTCCAGACGCAGCAGCGCCTCGCGGGTGCGGCCGGTCTTCACCAGCATCCAGAGACGGGCGAGGAATAGCTCCTCCGAGCGGCGCTCGAAGTTCGGCGCGAACAGCCCGAGAACCCGCTCGAGCGCGTGATAGCCCTGGGTGTAGCCGTAATAGGGACCGCCCGCGCGGCAAAACACCTCGAGCGCCGCGCTGTGCTCGCCGATCTCCAGCAGCGCCTTGATGGCGCACTGCGGCTGAGGAAGGCTCGCGTAGTAGCCGAGCAACCGCTCGCGCACACCTCGGGTGCGAGTTGCGGGACTGGCGCGCAGGCTGAGCAGAGCTGCTCGAAGCCACTCGCCGTTGATTCGGGTCCCCGTGTCGTCGGTGGCGAGGAAGGGATGCTCGCAGCGCGCGGCGCCAAGCCGCTCGAGTGCCGAGCGCGGCAGCGGCATCGTGCTCGAGGCCGCGGCAAAGAGCGCGGCCAGCAGGTCTTCGGGCAGATGCCGCAAGACCTCGCGCTCGAGGAATGCCGGCAGCAGCGCCTGCGCCTGCGCGGCACGACCTTCCAGTGCCGCCGCCACCAGCCAAGGCCAGCCGCCGGTGCTCGCCAGCAGCTCCGCCTCCCCGGGGGAGGCCTCCTGGGGCCGCACGAACAGCTCCGCCTCATCGATGCGATCCACGAGACCGTATGCGCGCGCTTTGAGCAATTGCTGCGAGGTCGCTGACTCGGGTCTCGAGGCGAGGAGCAGCCGACCCGAGCGCGCGGCGCGCGCAGGCGCGGGGGAGCCGGGGCGATGCGTCAGTGCCTTGAGCGCATTCTCGAGCGCCTCGGCATCCGGATCATCGAGCACCGTCCAGCCCCGCTCGCCCAGGCTCACTTGCAGGGACTCGAGCAGCCGGGTCTTGCCACTGCCCGCGCCCCCGCACAGCCACACGACGGATGTGCGCGCTTTGCGCACCCGCTGCTCGAGGCGCACCTGTCGACGCTCCAGAGCATCGCTCGCCGCTGCGAGCCGGCGCCGACCGCGATCGATCGGGGTGATCTCAGCCATCGACGTGAGAGACCGCGGTGCGATAGGCGGGCAGGTAGCGCCGCAGGATCACGTACAGAAGTCCCGTGACCATGAGGGCATCGAGAGCGGCCACGCCGGTCAGGCGTATGAAACCCTTCGAGCCCGCGAGCGCGACGGCGGCGCCGGTGGCCCAGGCGGCGAGTGCAGGCGGCTCAAAGGCATGGCTCGTTCCCTCGCCGAGCACATAGTCGGCGCGGCGCAGCCAGAAGACATCGATGAGAATGATGCTCGCCACGGGGACGAAGACGATGGAGAGATAGAAAAGAAAGCTCAAAAGATGATCGAGGATGTTGAGGAACGCCGCGAGGGTTCCGAGCGTGCCGCACAGAAGGGTGGTCGCCCGGCGCGACAAGCGCGGCAGGGCGGCATCGACGCTCAAGGCGGCGCTGTACAGATTGAGCGCATTCAGGAGCCAGCTGCTGCCGATCACGATCGCAAACGCGGCGGCCCCCAATCCCATCGCGAGCATGAGATCGAGCATGTCGGTGCGCTTGAGCGCAAGCGCGGCGAAGCCGCCGATGAGCATGATGCCGGCATTGCTCAAGGAATAGGTGAGCACGGCGGTCCAGACAGCGCCGTACGCGGGCTCGATGAAACGGCAGGTATCGGGCATGATGACTGCACCGACGATGTAGCCGCCGACGATCGCGGACACGGCATCGCCGAAGGGGATGCCCGCCGTGGGGGCCTGGGCGAGTATGTGCATCACCGAGCCCCGCGCAAGGGACTTCACCAGCAGCATCGCGCACACCCCGAGCAGCACCGGCACGATCAGCATCGAGAGGCGATTGATCGCCTTCAGGCCCACGAGCGTGGTACCGATGATGAGAATCCCTGCGCCGAGCTCCGCGGGCCAGCGAGCCGGGCGGTAGCCGAGCTGCGCCTCGAAGAGCCGCGCCATCGAATCGCCGAACAGGTTGAGGTTCAATCCGAACCAGCCGATCAGGGAGAGCGCGAACGCGAGATTCAGCAGCGTGGAGCCGCTCGCACCGAACGCGATGCGCGCCAGCATATAGGAGGAGAAGCGCGTCCGGCATCCCACCAGGCTGGTCGGTATGCCGATGAGCGTGAGAATGCATGAGCCCACCAGGGTGCTCGTGAGGAAGATCACCCAGGTCGTCTGGTTTGCGAGATCCATCCCGGTGATCAGCGTGGGCAGCGACACACTGAACAGCACGTTGATCATGGCGATGCGCCACCAGGCGATCGAGCGGTCGCGAGGCACGCGGCGGGTGGAGAACTCGTCCGAATCCGCATTCATCGGCCAGAGGCTAACAGCTCCAGCCCTGATGTCCCAAACACCGTGATCCGGCCACCGGCACCCTGGAGTCCTTCGAGATGCGGACGGGTACTACGTTATGGTCAGTGCGCTGCGCACGGCGTCGTCGAATCAGCGCCTGAGCGGTACAAGTGCGTATGGCGCATCCTGCCCTTCCGCCTTATCGTTCATGAGGGTTCGTAGCCAAGGGGCCCGCATGTACGGTCCATCGCCTGCGCTGCATTTCCTGTGCGGCGGTCTGCTGCTGGCGCTCTGCGCCTGCAGCGGCACGACCTCCTCGGTCGTCGCTCCTGAGCCCGCAAGCTCGCACGACACGGTCGCCCGCTCGGCTGCGGCGGGCACGACGATCGATCTCAGCGCCGTCGACAATGTGGTGGCCCTCGCCCATACGGGCGTCCCCGTGCCGCAGGGCGGGCTCGACGGGCGAGGCGATGCCTATGCCGCCGCATTGACCGGCACCTCCCTCGACTGGAACGCTGAGACCTTCGCGCTCGGTGCGCCCGAAGTGTTTGATGCCGTCTCGAATACCGGCATTGCGCTCCCCTCGGTGAGCGGCTCGAGCCTTGCGCTGCTCGCGACCGGCGTCAACGGCAACCAGGCCAACCAGGTCTTCATCCTGCACTACACCGATGGCACCACGGTGCGGCTCACGCAGAGCCTGAGCGATTGGCATACGCCGCAAAGCTACCCCGGCGAGTCCATCGCGGCGACCTTCGCGTACCGGTTGACTGCGTCGGGCAGCGTCGATGCGCGGTCTTTCCAGCTCTACGGCTATCAATTTCCGATCGATCCCACGAAGACGCTCGAGAGCCTGACGCTGCCCAGCAACCGCAACGTCGTCGTGCTGTCGCTCAACGTGGCGGCGGCCCTCGCAACGACCGCCACCCCCACTTTTTCGCCCCTCCCCGGGACGTTCGCGCTCCCGCAATCGGTCACCGTGAGCGACAGCACGCCCGGAGCGGCCATCTACTACACCCGCGATGGTACGACACCGACCGCCGCCTCGACGCCTTACACCGGTCCGATCAGCGTGGGCGTCACGACCACCTTGAAGGCCATCGCCCTCGCGAGCGGTTATTCCCCGAGCGCCCTCGCCGTGGCCACCTTCACGATCAACGGGGCCGCAGTCGACGTTGCGCTCGGCACTGCGGCAAGCGTGGTGGGCTTGGGAAATGCCGGCAGCGCAGTCCCCCAAGGGGGCCTTGACACGCGGGGCAACGCCTACGCGGCCGCCCTGCTCGGCAGCTCGGTCAACTGGAACGGCGTGCTCTTCACGCTGGGCTCCGCCGGGAAGAGCGATGCGGCAACCGGTACCGTCATCGCGTTGCCCGCCGGCGCCTACTCGAAGCTCCTGGTGCTCGCCACGGCGGTCAACGGCAATCAACTCGCACAGCAATTCGTCGTGACCTACGTGGATGGCACGACGTCGAGCTTCACGCGAAGCCTGAGCGACTGGCACACGCCGCAGCAGTATGCGGGCGAGTCGATCGTCTCGAGCATGCCCTATCGCATCACGGCGAGCGGAGCCATCGACTCGAGGGGCTTCGATCTCTACGGCTATGTCTTCTCGCTGAACGCGACCCAGCGTGTCAAGAGCCTGACGCTGCCGAACAACCGCAACGTCGTGGTGCTCGCGATCGCCCTCACGACGGCCACCCAGCTGTCCTGCGATCCGCTGACCTACGGCGCCGTCGGTGACGGCAAGACCGACAACACGCTCGCGATCCAGAGCGCGATCAATGCCTGTGCGGCTCTCGGCGGAGGCGTCGTACCCCTCCAGGTCGTCGGCAGCCAGTCCGTCTACCTCTCGGGACCCATCACCTTGCTGAGCCACGTGCACCTCAACATCGGCGCGGGCGCGACCCTCCAGGCCACCAATGATCACACTCGCTACGTCCCGGCCTACATCAACTGGGTGTATCAGGCGAACGAGGCGCTGATCTCGGCTCAAGGACAAAGCGATGTCGCCATCACGGGAAGCGGGATCATTGACGGTGCCGGCGGTCAGCTGCAACCCGACGGCGGTCCCAGCTGGTGGTCGCTCACGGGGAGCCAGCCGAACCGTCCCTGGTTGATCGAGTTCTATCAATGCGATGGCGTGACCCTCAGCGGGATCACGCTGCAGAACTCGCCCATGTGGACCCAGGCGCTGCGTTTCAGCAACGCCATCACCGAAACGGGCGTCACGGTGACCGCACCCGATACCTCACCGAATACCGACGGGGTCGACGTGGTCGGCTCGAGCAACGTGACGCTCACGAATCTCGTGATCAACGTGGGCGATGACAACATCGCGATCAAGTCGGGCCTGCCCGTCGATCCGACCGATCCGAAGCAGCAGGGCATTCCGCGTATGGCCGCCTCGCAGATCCAGATCAGTGCGATCACCGCCGGCAGCGGGCACGGCATCTCGATCGGCAGCGAGGCGGCCAACGGTGTCAACCACGTGACGATCCAGAATGTGCAGTTCACCTACACGGGCAACGGCTTCCGGCTCAAGACCGCGCGCGACCGCGGCAGCGAGATCTATGCGATCAGCATCCAGGGCCTCGTCATGAAGGGCGTTGCGCTTCCGCTCTCGATCAACGACTACTACCCCGCCCTCGGGGGTCCACAGGAGCCGCCCTACCAGGCGGCCCGGCCGGTCACGGCGACGACCCCTCACGTTCACGACATCAGCATCACGGACCTCACTGCGACGGGTGCGAACGTGCAGAGCTTCATCGAGGGGCTGCCCGAATCCTGCATCGACCATGTCACGCTCAGCAACGTGAGCATCCAGACGAGCACGCCGGGTCTCGCGTTGCGCCACGTGACGGGCGGCTTCTATAACGTCACGGTCACGCCGCCGAGCGGCGATGCGCCCTTCGGTGTGCAGGAGAACGTGAGCGTGACGGCCACCGGTACGACGGCGCCCATCGCGACGACCCTGCCGCAGGCGGGGCAGATCGCCTGCAGCGCGCAAAGTCCCTGAGGACGCTCCGGCGATGAAGCGATGGTGAACATGATAGGGACCGGACCGCGAGCAGCAGGGTGAGCACTCCCGCGGCGATCAAGACCTTCGCGTAAGGCACCTCCTGTCGGGGTGCCCGCGCTTTTTTCTGGCGGAGAGGGCGAGATTCGAACTCGCGAGCCCCTTGCGAGACTGCCGGTTTTCAAGACCGGTGCATTCAACCGCTCTGCCACCTCTCCGTTTGCATCGAAATCAAACGCTTAGCTCTATTATCTCATGTCGCGGTGATCTATCCAGCCTGCGATGTTTCCATGTCGTTTCCGGGTTGTCTCGAATTTTCGGATCCGCACCGCGTAGGACTCCGCTGCTGGATAAGCCTGGCCTGCATGGCTATTGTGACCTATGCCAGGAACGACCCGCCCGATCAACGAATAGTCAACGGAAGGGATCTCTATGAAGCGTGCGAACCCTGCGAGCATGATGCTACTGATTCTCGGCACGGCCGGTGCGAGCTGGTGCTGGGCCGAACAACCGATCGCCTGGGGCGCTCCGGCCGGTGCGAAGGGATGCGTGGTCTTTCGGGAATACGAGAAGATCGACGTGAGCACCTCGGACTCGGAGATGAAGACGACGGCGAAATCGCACTTCGAGCTCGAAGTGGCGAACTCGCAGGGTTACACCTTGCCGAAGACGGTGTGGCCCGACGACCAAGCGACGATGGATGAGCTTCAGCGGATCGCGACCTCGGACCGGATCGCTTTCGTGAAACTCAAGGACCACTACTCGCCGGCTGATCTCGACGCCGCCCAAGCGCGCTGTCGGCAAGCGATGACCCCGGTGCAATAACCTCGCCGGGCGCCCCTGCGCTAAGGTATTGGATTCCCGGGAGTTTGAGTCCACCGGCGGCGCATTGAACTCGCGCCGCCCGACCCCATCAAAGAGGCTGCGCAGGCCCGCCGCCGGGCCGCGCACGGAAACCCGAGGTTCCCGGGTGCTACCATAGCGCCCGTTCGATAGTCGCGAGGACGCAAGACAATGGCGAATTTTCCGAGTAATAACGCGGCCTTCCCGCGCATGGGCGCCGACAGCCGTGCCGTATTCATCACCCGCACCTACACCCACGTGGTGGGCGGGATCCTGGCCTTCATTCTCATCGAGATGGGGATCTTCGAGTCCGGTCTCGCCGACACCATCACGAGCTACATGACGCACGGCGTGCCCTGGATGCTGATCCTCGGCGCCTTCATGCTGACAGGCTGGCTCGCAACCCGCACCGCGCAGACGAGCACCTCGGTGCCGATGCAGTACTTCGCCTACGGCATGTACATCGTCGCCGAAGCGCTCATCTTCGTGCCGATGCTCTGGCTTGCGAACCTCAAGGCGCCCGGGGCCATCGACAGTGCAGTGCTCGTGACCGCACTCGGCGCGGGTGGCCTGATGGTCGTCGCTCATCGCACGCGCAAGGACTTCTCCTTCCTGCGCGCGATCCTGATGTGGGGCTTCTGGATCGCTCTCGTTGCGATCATCGGCGGCCTGGTGTTCGGCTTTCATCTCGGCACCTGGTTCTCAGTTGCGATGATCGCCTTCGCAGGCGCCGCGGTGCTCTACGACACCTCGAATGTGATCCACTACTACCCCGAGGATCGCTACGTCGCAGCGGCACTGCAGCTGTTCGCCTCGATTGCTCTCATGTTCTGGTACGTGCTACGCCTGATGATCGGCAGCCGCAGCAGCTGAGCAAGCCCGACGATACGGCCTGGGCGCGGCCGCACGCCGCGCACCGTACACTCGACAAGCAGCCCCGGGGATGACCCGGGGCTTTTTTTTTAAGGGGTCAGCACAAGGCCATTCTCGCCGCCGAGATACGGCGCGAGCGCCGCCGGCAGCACCACCTGGCCGTCCTTCCTCTGGCCGTTCTCGAGCAGCGCCACCAGAGCCCGCCCCACGGCGACTCCCGAGCCGTTGAGCGTATGCAGCAGCTCCGGCTTCCCGGAGTCGGGATTGCGCCAGCGCGCCTGCATGCGACGCGCCTGGAAGGCCTCACAATTGCTGCACGAGGAGATCTCGCGATAGCGTTGCTGCGAAGGCAACCACACCTCGAGATCGTAGGTCTTCGCGCTCGCGAATCCGACATCGCCCGCACACAGCGCCACGACCCGATACGGGAGCTCGAGCGCCTTGAGCACGGCCTCGGCATGGCCCGTGAGCTCTTCGAGCGCCGCGTAGGAGTGCTCGGGGCGCACGATGTGCACGAGCTCGACCTTCTCGAACTGGTGCTGGCGGATCATGCCGCGCGTGTCTCGTCCCGCCGCGCCCGCCTCGGAGCGAAAGCAGGGACTGTGCGCCGTGTACTTCAGCGGCAACCGATGGGCCTCGACGATCTCGTCGCGCACCAGATTCGTGACCGGCACTTCCGCGGTGGGAATCAGGAAGTAGCCCGGGTCTCCGCGCACGGCGAACAGATCCTGCTCGAACTTCGGCAGCTGACCCGTCCCCTCGAGCGCATCGGCGTGCACGAGGTAGGGCACGTACACCTCACGATAGCCGTGCTCGCGGGTGTGCAGATCGAGCATGAACTGGATGAGGGCACGGTGCAGTCGTGCAAGCGCCCCCTTCAGCACGACGAAGCGTGCGCCCGAGATGCGCCCGGCCGCCTCGAAATCCATGCCGAGGCGCTCTCCGAGCGCCACATGGTCCTTCGGCTCAAAGTCGAATGGCCTGGGCTCGCCCCAGCGGCGCACCTCGACGTTCGACGTCTCATCGCGCCCGTCCGGCACGCTCGGATGCAAGAGGTTCGGCAGCTCGAGCTGCAATCGCATGAGCGCGGCCTGGATGTCGATGAGCCGGCCCTCGAGGGCGGAGAGCTTCTCGGCGAGGGCCTCGCCCTGGGCGATCAATCCTGCGACATCACCGCCTGCGCTCTTGGCCTTCCCGACCGCGCGTGCCTGGGCGTTGCGCTCGGCGCGCAATCGGTCGGCCTCGATCTGCAGGGCTTTGCGCTGCTCCTCGAGTGCGCCGATCCGATCGGTGTCGAGCACGAAGCCGCGGCGGGCCAGCTGGGCGGCAACGCCCGACAGATCGGTGCGCAGAAGCTTGGGATCGAGCACGGAACCTCCAAAGTGACCTGCGGCTCATTCTAGGCGAGGCTTTGCGATTTAGCCGTCGCCGCTGCGCTCCGAGGGCGCCGCGCGCGCATCGCGTGCCCGCCGTGCCGCCAGCGCCTCACCGATCTTGATCTCGAGCCCGCGCGGAGCCGGCACGTAATAGCGCCGCTCGGGCATCTCCTCGGGAAAGTAGCGCTCGCCCGCCGCGTAGGCTTCCGGCTCATCGTGCGCGTAGCGATAGCCCTTCGCATAGCCGAGCTCCTTCATGAGCCGCGTCGGCGCATTGCGCAGGTGCAGCGGCACGGGCAGGCTTCCCATCGACTCGGCATCGGCACGCGCCGCGTTGTAGGCGCTGTAGACCGCATTGCTCTTCGCGGCGCAGGCCATGAAAACGATCGCCTGCGCGATGGCGAGCTCGCCCTCGGGAGAGCCGAGCCGCTCGTACACCGCGCACGCCTCGAGCGCGAGGGTGAGCGCGCGCGGATCGGCATTGCCGATGTCCTCGCTCGCCATGCGCACCGCGCGCCGTGCGACGTAGAGTGGATCGCAGCCCCCCGCGAGCATGCGGCACAACCAGTAAAGCGAGGCATCGGGGTCGCTCCCGCGCACCGCCTTGTGCAGCGCCGAGATCTGGTCGTAGAAATTCTCGCCACCTTTGTCGAAGCGCACGTAGGTGCTGCCGATGACGGCGCGCAGGGTATCCACCCCGAGCCGGCGCACGCCCGCCTCGGCGCTCTCCGCCAGATCGGCTGCGGTCTCGAGGAGATTCAGCATGCGCCGCGCATCGCCATCGGCGGCCGCGATCAAGAGCTCGCGCGCCTGCGGCTCGAGCGTGAGCGGCTGCGCGCCGAGGCCGCGCTCGGGCTGCGCGAGCGCTCGATCGAGGAGCTTGCCGAGGTCCTCGGCGGTGAGCGGCTTGAGCACGTAGACCCGGGCCCGCGAGAGCAGCGCGTTGTTCACCTCGAAGGACGGGTTCTCGGTGGTCGCGCCGATGAAGATCAGCGTTCCATCCTCGACGTAGGGCAGGAAGGTGTCCTGCTGGGACTTGTTGAACCGGTGCACCTCGTCGAGAAACAACACCGTATCGCGCGTGCCGCGAGAGGCCCGGGCGCGCTCGATGACCGCACGGATGTCCTTGACGCCCGCGAGGACTGCGGAGAGCGCGATGAATTCCGCACGCGCGCTCGCCGCAATGAGGCGCGCGAGCGTGGTCTTGCCCGTGCCCGGAGGACCCCAGAGGATCATCGAGTGCGGATGCCCCGATTCGAGCGCGCGGCGCAGCGGCGCGTTCGGCCCGAGCAGGTGCGCCTGACCGACGAACTCATCGAGTGTCTGCGGCCGCAGTCGATCGGCGAGTGGTCGATAGGCGCCCGCACCGACGGCGCTCACGGGCCCTCGCGCCCGATCACATCGACCCCGGGCGGGGGCGTGAAGGAGAACATGTCCGCGATCAGCTTCGGATTCTTGACCGGATTGGAGAAGCTCACCTGCGTGATCTGATTGAGCTTGTCGGCAAGGAACATTTGCACGAGCTCGCCGTCGCGGTCGAAGCCGATACGCACCAGCTGAAAGTCGGTGTCGGAGCGCTTGGGCGTGAGCTGATACCACTTGAGGCCCCCCTCGTCGGGTCGCGCCTTGATGTCGAATTCGCTGCTCACCGTACCCTCGCCCGAGAGGAGCGAGGCGGGTGTGCTGGCCAGCGTCGTGTCCATCGCCCGTACGTTGGCCTGCGCGAGCTCCTGATCATAGAACCAGACCTGCTTGCCGTCCGAGACCACCACCTGCTCGGAGGGCTCGCGGTAATCCCAGCGAAATTTGCCCGGGCGCTGCAGGTAGAACTTGCCCGAGGCCGTGCGCAGAACGTGCCCCTGGCTGTCCTCGATCGTTTGCTTGAAATCCGCCGACCAGCTCGAGAGGCCCGCCAGGTAATGCTCGACCTCGCTCGCAGGCGAGGCCGACACCCGCAGCGGCGCGAGGAGCGCCAGGAGCAGAGCGGACAGAGCGGCCCGCTGAAAGGCGCGCACCTCAATCCTCCGGCGGCGGCGCGCCGAGGATTTCGCGCGCGCCGTTCGACTGCAAGGGCCCGACGAGTCCGGCCGCCTCCATCGCCTCGACCAGGCGCGCGGCGCGGTTGTAGCCGATCTTGAGCCGGCGCTGCACGCCCGAGATCGAGGCCTTGCGCGTCTCGGTGACGATGCGCACCGCCTCGTCGTAGAGCGGATCGGCCTCGGCATCGCCGACGCCCAGCTCCCCGCTCTCGCCCTCCTCGTCCTCATCGGCAAAACCGGGAATTGGAGTGCGCGGCCCCTCGAGAATCTCCTCGATATAGACCGGCGGCGCGGCGCTCTTCAGGCCCGCGACCACGCGGTGCACTTCCTGGTCGGATACGAATGCGCCGTGCACGCGCGTCGGGATGGAGGTCCCGGGCGGTAGATACAGCATGTCGCCGTGCCCCAAGAGCGATTCGGCGCCCATCTGATCGAGGATGGTGCGCGAATCGACGCGGGCGGAGACCTGGAAGGCGATCCGCGTCGGGATGTTCGCCTTGATGAGACCGGTGATCACATCCACCGAGGGGCGCTGAGTGGCGAGAATCAAGTGCACACCCGCGGCGCGCGCCTTCTGGGCAAGCCGCGCGATCAGCTCCTCGACCTTCTTGCCAACGATCATCATGAGATCGGCCAGCTCATCGATGATGACGACGATGAAGGGGAGCGGTGTGAGATCAGGCACATCCTCGACGACCACCCCCGGCACGCCCTGGGCGATCTTCTGCAGGCGGATCGGGTCCTTGATCGGCTTGCCCGCCTCGGCCGCTTCCTTCACCTTGCGATTGAAGCCGCCGATGTTGCGTACCCCGAGCGCCGACATGAGCTGATAGCGCCGCTCCATCTCCGCAACGCACCAGCGCAGAGCATTCGCGGCCTGTTTCATGTCGGTGACGACGGGTGAAAGCAGGTGCGGGATACCCTCGTAGACGGAGAGCTCGAGCATCTTCGGGTCGATCATGATCATGCGCACGTGCTCGGGCGTCGCCTTGTACACCAGGCTCAACACCATGGCATTGATGCCGACCGACTTGCCCGATCCGGTGGTACCGGCGATGAGCAGATGTGGCATGCGCGCAAGATCTGCGACCACCGGTATCCCGCCGATGTCCTTGCCCAGGGCGAGCGCCAGGGGTGAGGCCATCTCATCGTAGGGCTTCGATTTGATGATCTCGCCCAAGGTCACGAGCTCGCGCTTCTCGTTCGGAATCTCGAGTCCCACCACCGATTTGCCGGGAATGATCTCCACCACGCGCACGCTCACGGCGGAGAGCGCGCGAGCGAGGTCCTTGGCGAGATTACTGATCTGGCTCACCTTCACGCCCGGGGCGGGCCTGAGCTCGAAGCGCGTGATGACCGGGCCCGGTTGCACTGCGACCACCTCGGCCTCGACGCCGAAATCCTTGAGCTTGAGCTCGACCAGGCGCGACATCGCCTCGAGCGCCTCCTCGGAGTAGGACGGCTCGCGCGCGCCCGGCTCATCGAGCAGCGAGAGCGCCGGCAGCTCGCTCGACTTCGGAGCCTCGAACAGGTTCACCTGACGCTCACGCTCGACCCGCTCGCTCTTCTCGACGGCGGGCGGCAGGGGCTCGATCTTCGGCGGCGGGCGGCTCGCGACTTTCTTCTGCTCCTCGCGCACGACTTCCTGGCGCGCCTGCTTGCGCTGCTGACCGCTCGCGATCTCGCGCTTCTGCTCGAGCCGGGTGCGCGCCCAGTCGAGGGCGCCGAGCACCGCAGCCCCGATCCTGTCCATGACCTCGAACCAGGACACCCCGACGAAGAGCGCGACACCGCCCAGCCAGCACCCGATGAGCAGGAGCGTTGCGCCCATCTCCGAGAGGCCACGCGCACTGTCGACGCCGATCAAGTTCCCGAGACCTCCACCGGCGCTGTTCGGCAGCTGCGACCCGTCCCAGTGAAGCGAGGCAAGCCCGCAGCTCGAGAGGAGCGTCAGCACGAAACCCGCGGCGCGCAGCAGCGAGTTGAGGCGCGAATGCGGCTCCGGGCGCAGCGCATTCTTGTGCACGAGCCAGCCCGCATAGCCGAGCATCAGCGGGAACAGGTACGCGGGGCGGCCGAACATGAACAGGAAGAAACCGGCCGTCCAGGCGCCGATCGGTCCGACCCAGTTGTGCACCGGTCCGCCCTCGCCCGTGTCGGCAAAGCCCGGGTCGTGCGGGTAATAGGAAAGCAGTGCGAGCAGCACCAGGAGCGCAAGCGCCGCGAGCAACCAGAAGGTGCTCTCGCGCAGCGACCTGGCCACACTTGTGGAGAGCTTCACACTCGTCTTCGGCTTCTTCAGGGCGGCGGCTTCAGACACTCTCGACCTTCAATGATGTTTAGCCCTTAAATCCTTGAATAATATGTCATAGTAACCGAGCAGCGCGGCTCCATCCAAGCGCTGGGATCGAGGTGGAATTCCGTGCACCAGACGCTGGCTGAGGCGAGCGGATTTACTTACCATGACCCGGCGGTGCTGCCTCGCGCCGGTCAGAGATGAGAGGACTCGAGTATACATGAGCGTCGCGATGCATCGCCCCCTGGTGATCCTGGGCTCGGGCCCCGCGGGCTATTCGGCCGCGGTGTACGCCGCCCGCGCCAATCGAGCTCCGATGCTCATCACCGGGCTCGAGCAGGGCGGCCAGCTCATGACGACCACGGATGTCGACAACTGGCCGGGCGACGTCGAGCACCTGCAGGGGCCTGCCCTCATGGAGCGCATGCGGCGCCATGCGGAGCGCTTCAACACCGAGATCGTGGTCGATCACATCAACTTGGCCGAGCTCACGAAGCGTCCCTTCCGCCTGAAGGGCGACAACGGCGAGTACACCTGTGATGCCCTCATCATCGCAACGGGCGCCTCGGCCAAGTATCTGGGGATTCCTTCCGAGGAGGCATTTCGCGGCCGAGGCGTGTCGGCGTGCGCGACCTGCGACGGATTCTTCTATCGCGGCAAAGCGGTCGCCGTGATTGGCGGCGGCAACACCGCGGTCGAGGAGGCGCTCTATCTCGCGAACATCGCCTCGCACGTCACGCTCGTGCACCGCCGCGACAAGCTCAAGGCGGAGCGCATCTTGCAGGATCGGCTGTTCGCGCTCGAGCACGGCGGCAAGGTGAGCCTTGCGTGGAATCACACGGTCGACGAGATCATCGGAGATGAGGCGGGTGTCACCGGCGTGCGGCTGCGCGCTCACGTGGGCGCACCGCGCACTCTCAACGTCGACGGCGTGTTCATCGCCGTCGGCCACCAGCCGAACACGCAGCTGTTCGAGCGGCAGCTCGACATGCGCGGCGGCTACATCGTGGTCAAGGGCGGCAGCGACGGTGATGCCACCGCGACCAGCATCCCGGGCGTATTCGCCGCCGGGGATGTGGCGGATCATATCTACCGGCAGGCCGTCACTTCCGCGGGCACGGGCTGCATGGCGGCACTCGATGCCGATCGGTACCTGGAGAGAATGGAGGCCGAGTCCCAGCGCACCGCCCGCGCCGCCCGCGCGTGAGCTCCCTCAAGACGCGCACCCTGGAGAGCATCGCGCAGATCGATGCAAGGCGCTGGAATGCGCTGCTCGGCGAGACCTCGAGCGCCCCGGGCGTGCCGGGTACCGCGATCGTGCCGGGTACCGCGAGCGCGCCGGGCGCTGCACCCTTCTTGCGGCACGAATTCCTTCTCGCGCTCGAGGAGTCGGGGTGCGCCACGGCGCGCACCGGCTGGGCGCCACGCCACCTGACGCTCGAGGATCGAGACGGCGCGCTGAAGGCCGCGCTGCCGCTTTACCTGAAGAGCCACTCGCGCGGCGAATTCGTGTTCGATTTCTCCTGGGCGAATGCCTACCTGCAGCATGGGCTGCGCTACTACCCCAAGCTCGTCTCCGCCGTGCCCTTCACGCCCGTCACGGGCCCGCGCCTGCTCATCGACCCGCGGGCCGCGGCGGCGGAAAGGCGCGCGCTCGAGCGCGCGCTCCTCACGGCGGCGATGGAATACGCGCGAACGCAGCGTGTGTCCTCCTGGCACGTGCTCTTCCCGGATGAGGAGAGCCTGGGCGCGTTGCGCCGCGCCGACCTCATCGAGCGGCGCGATTGCCAGTTTCACTGGCATAACCGCGGCTACGGGTCGTTCGAGGCGTTCCTTGCGACCTTCACCGCGGAGAAGCGCAAGAAGGCGAAGCGCGAGCGACGCCGCGTCGCGGAAGCGGGCATCGAGTTCGAAACACGCTTCGCAGACGAGATCGACGAGGCGACCTGGAGCACTCTTTACGAGTTCTACGCCGACACCTTTTACAGGCACGGTCACGAGCCCTACCTCAACCTGCGCTTCTTCAAGCTGATCACGGCACGCATGCCGGAGCGGCTCATGCTCAAGATCGCGCGCCTCGGGAGCCAGCCGATCGCGGTGGCGATCTTCTTCGTCGGTGATGAGGCGCTCTATGGCCGCTACTGGGGCGCGGCCGGCCACTACCACAGCCTGCACTTCGAGACCTGCTACTACCAGGGCATCGATTTCTGCATCGAGCGGGGCCTGAAGCGCTTCGAGCCCGGCACCCAGGGCGAGCACAAGGTGCCCCGCGGTTTCGTCCCCGTGATCACCGCCTCGGCGCACGACGTCGTCGATCCGCGCTTCGCCGCCGCCATTCGCGACTACGCGGCACGCGAGTCGCGCGGGGTGGACCGCTACGCCGCCGCGGTCAATGAGCACGTGCCCTACCACCGCCCGAGCGATGAGGAGTTGACGCTCTGAGCCGCCTCGTCTGGCTCGGCGAGCACGCCGACCCGAACTGGTTTCCGCCCCTCGAGCAGGCGCTGCGCGAGCCACCGGGGCTGCTCGCCGCCGGAGGCGATTTGCAGCCCACGCG
>Ga0209060_10001207_pt1 | contig 30351 bp, 24 predicted proteins | sample Coa_R1_8_FD_187155 | JGI IMG/M metagenome (GOLD analysis project Ga0209060, IMG submission 187155) | Surface soil microbial communities from Centralia Pennsylvania, which are recovering from an underground coalmine fire - Coalmine... | ecosystem: Environmental > Terrestrial > Soil >...
AAAAACGTGCTTAGCGGTATCTAGCCCGATCACCTTTACGGCCATGGTTGGCACCTCCTCCCTGTGACGATAGCTGCTTCTCACCGGGCAGTGTCCATACCATCAGGTCAACACCAAGATGGAAGTCCTATCAAGACAGGGTTTCGGAACTTTCAAAACTACAACATGCGGTGAAAGTATTATGTTCGTGATTAGCTCGGGAGCGGATGGGCCCTCATTGTTGGCGTAGAGCCGCCGCCTCTTTCTGAGAGCCGGTTTCGAGTGGATTTTCTGGCTCCTCAGGTAGGACTCGAACCTACAACCCTTCGGTTAACAGCCGAATGCTCTACCATTGAGCTACTGAGGAGCAAGCCTTTGCAGGTCCTTTCATTATAGTCGGTGCACTGCGCGGCCTGTCAAACGATTGCGGTGATTTGCTCCTGTCGTGCATAGTCGAGGAACAGCTCGAGCCCCCGGTAATCGTCTGCGCCCAGCTCGAAAACAATGTGGCGTGTCAAATACGCATGAGCCAGTGCTGCCGGAATGCCGCGGGCGGCCGCTTCCATGCGAATAATGTCGTTCAGGTGTGCCCGTCCGAATTGATAGGAGGCGCGAAACACCGCTTCCACTTGCGGGTTGATCACTTGCGTCCGTCCAGCCCAGATGGCGAAGACCATGGGAAGACCGGTCATATCCTGCCACGCCGTGCCCAAATCGAGGACATGGTAGCCCAGCTTCTCCGGATCCAGGTGAAGGGCCGGATCACCGATAATCAGCGCGGCATCTGCCACTTTCAGCATCTCGTCCAGGTCGGGCTTATGGGAAACTACCGCCGGCAGAGTGCCGTAACGCCGCGATAGGATGATCCGCGCAAGCGCCACCGACGTCCGCGAGCTTACGTCCCCCGCCAACGTTTGGATTCGCTCGAAGGGTTTGGACGAAACCATCAGGATGCTGCGCACAGCCCCATGCGACGCGATGCCTAAGCCCGGAACGCGTCCGTAGTCGTGCCGGCTCAGTTCTACCGAAGGAACGATTCCGATGTCAGCCGCTCCCGTTTCCACTTCGCGCGCGCAATCCGACGGAATTCGAAATTCCAGATCAAATGCCCCGCGCTGATCGCCATGCAGCATCCCCCAAACCAGCGGAGAGGTGTTGAGAAAACTCACGGCGCAGACTTTAATCGGGGGATCGAAGGGTTTCACGTTTCAGTTACCTCCGGCCGCGCCCCGGCACGCTTCTTCTTGTAGGAGTACATGTCGTGGTCCGCGGTGTCGAGAGCTTCGCGAAGAGATCCGCCCGATGCTTCCGACGCCCCCCAGCTGAACGAAATCGGCAGCGGGCCATAGCCACGCACGCGGAAGTCATTCAAGCGGCGGCGAACCTCCAGCATGCGCGACTTCACAACCGACAGATTCTGATTGCGGAACAAGATCACGAACTCGTCGCCACCCCAGCGAAACGCCTCGTCTTCCTGCCGGATGGATGACCGCATCAAGTGCCCGATGTTGCGCAAAATCTCATCCCCTACAAGGTGTCCGTACTGGTCGTTGATGCTTTTGAAATTGTCCATGTCACAAACGGAAACCACACCGGAGAAAGGCTCCGAACTCTCCAGGCGGCGTTCGAGTGCGGCCTGATTCAGCAAACCGGTGAGCCGGTCGAGGTCCAAACTTTTGATGCTGTCGCGACGCACGCCGTCGAGTTCACTAGACAGCGCATCGATGCGGTCGCGCTGATTCTCAATCCACATCGCCATGGCGGCGAAGGCCAGCAGAGTGAGGAGGGCGAAATCGTAGAAGCTGTTGTACTGCAGAAAGCGCGGCCACTGTGGGTGCCCTCCGCGGTTGTAAAGGTAGAAATACGCCACCGCATTAACCAGGAACACCACCGAGTAGCAAAGTAGGGAGAAACGGAACAGCCGGCCGCCCACGCCGCCGCCGCCGCGAATCACGAAAAAGCTGTAGAGGTAAATGCTCCCCAGCACCAGGCCGTGCACCGCTTGAAATCCTTCGAAGCTGCTTTGCAGTCCGAGCACATAAACGATGGCGAGGAACAACGGAAATCCGAGCAGCATTCTTGCGAAAGACTTCCAGGTATCCGCTCCGGGAGACACTCCTACGCGAGCAGCCACCAGCAGCGCCAGCGCAAAGGCGAATTCGAACAAGGCATACGGCCCCAACCAGACCACTACGGAAGTCAGCAAAAGCAGGCGCAGGCAGATCAGCGCAACTACCTGCAGCGCCCATGCCAGGCTCCAATAACCGAAATACACGATCCCCGATTGCCGCCATAGAAACAGAAAAACCAGGCAGAACAAAAGCGTGCCCAGCATCTGGACGTTCAGCGCGACTACATCCAGTGCCGGCGTGTTCATTTAATCGCCCTTCACCGTGTGGCGCCGAATCGCTGTCGCGTGGCCCGTTTCGTCGTTCACCTCGACAATCACCGCGTGCAACTCCGGCATTCCCTTCGCCGGTTCCATACGGCAGGGCATAGCATCGAAAAAGCGTTGGATGATCACATCCTTGCGCACACCGATTACGGAATCGTAAGGGCCGGTCATTCCCACGTCCGTCTGGTACGCCGTCCCGCCGGGCAGGATCCGTGTGTCTGCCGTCGGCACATGCGTATGTGTTCCCACCATCGCCGACACCCGTCCGTCCAGGTGCCACCCCATGGCCATTTTTTCACTGGTGAGTTCCGCGTGAAAATCAACAAATCTGACTTTTGTATCTGGGAGCGCAGCAAGGATTTCATCGGCTTTGCGGAACGGGCACTCCGTAATCGGCATGTAGGTTCTTCCTTGCAGATTGATGACGGCGCATCGGTTTCCGTTACGCGCATTGGCAACGATGACTCCGGCTCCGGGCGCGGGAGCGGAATAGTTCGCGGGGCGAAGCAAGGCGGGTCGCCGCGGGAAATAGTCGTAGATTTCCTTCTTATCCCAGATGTGATTGCCGCTCGTCAGAACGTCGAGCCCGAGGGAAAACAACTCCTCTGCGATGGAAGGCGTGATGCCGAAGCCCCCGGCAGAGTTCTCGGCGTTGGCGATTGCCAGGTCAATTCTCTGCGTCTGCTTGATGTCTGCCAGGTGGTCGGCGACCAGGTGCCGCCCCACAGACGAAAAAATATCCCCAATAAACAGAATGTTCATAGAGGGAGCGCCGCAAGGCGCCCCGCGATCTCCCCGTTTTACCTAGTCTTCGAAACGGCGCGTCGCAGCGCTCAGAATTTCGAGGTCACCGCGCCTTCCGACGCCGACGACACCAGCGCGCAGTACTTGGCAAAAACACCCGTTGTGTAATGCGGAGCCGGCGCGTGCCACTGCGCCAGCCGCTCGCGTATTTTTCCTGGCGCGACTTCGAGGTTGATTTCGCGCGCATCCACGTCAATCGTGATCGTGTCGCCCTCTTCCACGGCGGCGATCGGGCCGCCGTTGGCCGCTTCCGGAGCAATGTGCGCCACCATGAAGCCATGCGTGGCGCCGCTAAAACGGCCGTCGGTGATTAATGCGACCGATTCCGACAGCCCGGCTCCCACAATCGCACCCGTCACGCCCAACATCTCTCGCATGCCCGGTCCGCCGCGCGGTCCTTCGTAGCGGATCACTACCACGTCGTTCGGGCGGATCTCGCCTCGCGTGACTGCGCTCATGGCATCTTCCTCGCGGCCGAATACACGCGCCGGACCGCGGTGTTTCTTTTTGTCGTGTCCCGCGAGTTTGATGACGCAGCCTTCAGGGGCAAGCGATCCGCGGAGAATAGCCAGTCCTCCGGTCGGCTTTAAAGGCTTTTCCAACTGCCGGATGACCTGCTGGCCAGGAGTCTCCATCGCTTTGCCGGCTTCTTCTGCAAACGTGCGCCCCGTGCAGGTGACCGCTGAACCATCGACATACTTACCTTCCACCAGCCGGTGGGCGATGACCGGAATGCCGCCCGCCTTGTCCACATCCACCGCGACATACTGTCCCCCCGGCTTCAAATCCACCAGAATGGGCGTGCGGCTGCTCACTCGGTCGAAGTCTTCCATGGCCAGCGGAACACCTGCTTCCCGGGCAATCGCCAGCAAGTGGAGCACGGCGTTGGTAGACCCGCCTGTGGCTGCCACGCCGGCGATCGCGTTGTCCAGGGCCTTCTTGGTTACGATGTCCCGCGGACGCCGGTTGTTCCGCACCGCGTCCATCACCACTTCGCCGCACCGAATGCAAACGTCATGCTTCCTCGGATCGACTTGCGGGACCGCGGCCGTCCCCATGGGAGACAGGCCGATCAGCTCCATTACCGTAGCCATTGTGTTGGCGGTGAATTGCCCGCCGCACGCCCCCGCACCGGGGCAGGCTTCATTCTCGATGTCGAGCAGTTCCTGGTCGGTAATCTTCCCGGCGGCGTTGGCACCGACTGCTTCGAAAACGTCCTGAATCGTGATGTCATGGCCGTTGTGGCGGCCGGGGAGAATCGATCCGCCATAAAGCACAATGCCCGGAATATTCAGCCGTAGCAGGGCCATTGCACCCGCGGGAATGGTCTTATCGCAGGCCACTAGTGCGACCAGACCGTCGAACATGTGTCCCCGGGCAACCAGTTCGATCGAATCAGCGATCACCTCGCGGCTTACCAGCGACGACTTCATGCCCTCCGTCCCCATAGTGATGCCGTCGCTGATGGCTATGGTGTTGAATTCCATGGGCGTACCGCCCGCCTTGCGGACCCCGTCCTTTACCTTTTCCGCCAGCTTGCGCAGGTTGTAATTGCACGGCATGGTCTCGGTCCAGGTGTTGGCTATGCCGATTATGGGCTTCTTCAGGTCGGCATCCGTAAAACCGATTGCCTTGAGGAAGGAGCGGGCTGGGGCGCGGTCACGACCCTGCGTGATCGTATAACTATTGAGTTTCATCGGAATTAACCATCTTACTGCAAGCCGGAGAGTTCATTACAGGGGGAGAATCGATGGTAAGGGATGGCGTCAGGACCGCCGCTGGTAGTACGATAATTTACATCACCCAAAATACGCGGACAACGAGGAGTTGAATTCCGAAAATTATGTTGAAACAGCTTGAAGGTTTAGCATTTCGCGGTTCTAGACGCATGCTGCTGGGGGTAGCGGTGGCGGTCATCGCGCTTCAGTGTGCAAACGCGCAGGAAACGGGTTATGTGAAGGCTCACGGCAGGCCCGGGGATGCCGGGGTCTTTATCAATGGACAGTATGTCGGGCCAGCCACCAGGTTTACAGTTCCCGAGAAGTATCCGGCACCGGCAGGGGAAGTGGAGGTTACGTTCAAAGATCCACGCTATGAAGACTTTACGACCAAAGTGACAGTCCGGGCTAAAAAAACCACCAAGATCAAATACGAGTTGAAGAAGCTGCCGGAACCGCAAGGCCCATTCGGGCGCTTCCGTTTAGGCGGGGGTGAAGCGGAATCGTTTATTTCGGTGGCGGCCGGTGATGTCGGCGCGGTGTACATCAACGATAAGTTTTTCGGATACGTGGATGAACTGAACAATCCGGGCGGCGGGCTTCTGCTTCCGGCCGGCACATATGATTTGCACGTCGTGTCACCGCTGTTCGGCGATATCCGACAGAAGATCACCATTGAAGCAAACAAAGTAACCGTAGTCCCGCTGCCGAAGAAAGGCAGCTAGGGGAGGCGCGCATCCAACTCTACCGGCGGGCGGCGATTGGCATAGCCATCGCCACCTGCCTGTTTGCAGGTGACTGGCCCCGTTTCCGCGGTCCGAACGGCTCCGGAGTCTCGGAAACCAGCGGGTTACCCGAAGTTTTTGGGCCCGGGCACAACATGGTTTGGAAGACCGTGCTGCCGCCCGGCCACTCCTCTCCTATTATTGCCGGCGATCACGTTTTTCTCACCGCGGTCGACCAAGGCAAGCTGTACACCCTTTGCGTCAGCCGAGACAACGGCCAGATTCTCTGGCGGCGCGAGTGCCCGCGAAACCGCAATGAGCCCGTTGACAAGCTGAACACCGCCGCATCTCCGACGCCGGCAAGTGACGGCAAGAACGTCTACGTGTTTTTCGGCGACTTCGGGCTGGTTTCGTATGGTTTCGACGGCAACGAGCGCTGGCGGATCCCGTTAGGTCCGTTCACCAACGTCTATGGCATGGGCGCGTCGCCCATCGTGGCCGGCGACAAGGTGGTGCTGGTGTGCGACCAGTCGTTTGAATCGTACATTGTCGCGGTGGGCAAAGATGACGGGCGCCTGCGATGGAAGAAGCCCCGGCCCGAGGCGCGCAGCGGGCACTCGACGCCGGTTCTTTACCAGCCCGAAGGGACGCCAACGCAGATCATCGCTCCGGGATCGTTCCGCTCGGATGCGTACTCTCTCGACACCGGTGAGACCATTTGGACAACGGGCGGACTGGCGTCAGAAATGAAGTCAGGAGCCGTGATTGGGGACGGCGTCATTTATATCAGCGGCTACAACACTCCGGAGAACGATCCCGGCCGGCAAGTACATTTGCCGCCGTTCGAGGAAATCCTGGCCGCACACGATAAAGACAAGGACGGGCGAATCTCGCGCGCGGAATCTCCAGATGACCGCACGCGCATGCTTTTCCCGTACATCGACCTCAACCTGGACGGTTACTTGTCGGCTGACGAATGGCAGAACTATGCTGCGCTATTGATGGCGGAGAACGGTCTGGTCGCCATTCGCCCCGGGCACGGCGACGTAACCACGAGCGGCCTGAAATGGAAGTATCAACGTTCTATCCCGCAATTGCCGACGGTTCTGCTTTACCAGAACATTCTCTATATGATCAACGACGCCGGCGTGCTGACGACCCTGAATCCGGCAACGGGTGCGGTGTTGAAGCAGGGGAGACTGCGAGGCGTGGCGGAACGTTTCTTTGCGTCGCCCATTGCCGGTGATAACAAAATATTTTTCGTGAGCCAGACGGGCGTGGTGACCGTCCTCAAGCCCGGCGCCGAGCAGGAAGTTTTGGCCGTCAACGAGCTCGATGATGAGTGCTATGCGACGCCGGCGATTGCCGACGGCCGCATTTACGTCCGGACGCGCAGCGCTCTATACTGCTTCGGGCGCCGTTAATCGCTCAGTTGTATTCCCATTTGCGTGCCACACGGCGCGCGATCAGGAATAGTACAATCCCCGATCCGATCAGAACGGCCACCTGTGGCGCGAGTTGCGTGATGGGCTCGTCGCGCCAGAAGACTTTCGTAAAACCGTCGATGGCCCAGGCATTGAAGGTAAACAGGCCGGCTTTCTGCATCATCTCCGGCATGAGAAACCGCGGGAACATGCTGCCGCCCACGGCAGACATGGTCAGGATGATGAGCGTAGAGATGGCGCTTAACTGCGCACGTGTCCGTGCGAGACTCGCAAGGAGCATGCCGAAGGACGCGACGGCAAAGGATGTTGCGACGGTCATGACGAAGAACCCGGGGAGGTGGTTGAACAGGTCCAGATGAAATACGGCGGCGCCCCAAAGAAACATGAGCGTTAATTGCAAACAGGCAAGCAGAGTGGAATACGCGAGCTTTCCCCCCAGGAGCGTTGTCATGCTGACGTGCGAGCTGAGAATTCGATCGAGGGTTCCGTTATCGGCTTCGTCGAGCAGGCTGCCGCCGGCGGCGCTGGCCGTGAACAGAAGGAACATGACACCAACTCCCGCGGCGTAGAACGAGATCATCGGACTGCGCTTTTTCTCCCCGACCACGTCGCGGATGTCGACGGCCACCAATCCGCCTGCTGCGCCACTTTGCGCAGGCGGGTTATTGGCGTGGTTGCGGCGCTCGATCTGCTGACGAAACAGCGAAAGCTGGGACTCGATGTTCTTTCGCTGCTCGGGGGTGATGCCCCCGCTCGATTGCTCGAAATATTGCATTCCCAGGTTGGCCATGGCATCGGGCATGGACATCATTACGACCTTTTGCAGCATTCCGGCGAGTACCTGGGCGGCAACGGGATCGGAGCTGTCGTGCAGAATACGGATGGACGCCCGCGTACTTCCAGGGGCGAAGCTCACCGGATTCGCGCCAAACCCTCGAGGAATGATAAGTGCGGCTGGAGCGACTCCTTGTTTGACGGCTTTCTCAGCCGTGAGAGCGGTGTAGTCAGCGGGAACCGGCTCTCCGTGCTTGGCCTCCGGGCGGGTTACCGCGACTAGCGACGGCTCGCGCTCCAATCCCTGCAGTAATCGCGCGGAGGTCTGGCTTCGGTCTTCATCGACCACCAGCACTCTCACCCGGGGTGTGCCCGCATTTCGCACTCCGCCAAACACCATGCCGAAGATGCTGAAAAACGCAATCGGAAGTATGAAAGACAGGATCAGAGCTCCGCGGTCGCGGTGCAGGGTGCGAAATCCGTTGCGCACGATGGCGGGAATCACTGGCGCAGCTCCCGGCCGGTGAGCTGGAGAAAGACAGACTCGAGATTGGGGCGGCGGAGCATGACGTCGATCACATCCAAGCCGTCGCGGGCGGCTGCGTCGAGCAGCGTGGCGATCGCCGCCGGCCGTTCGATCGCGAAGTGGGCAACAGAATCCTTCAGATCCCCGCCGTGGGCAGTGGCCCATGCCGCGACATTCGATGGCGGCGCCGCGAAGCGCATGAGAACATCGCTGTGCCGGCCGAAGGAATGCACGACTAATTCTTCCTTGGTTCCCTGGGCGATAATTCGCCCGTGATCGAGAATGGCGATCAGGTTACACAAACGCTCCGCCTCTTCCATATAGTGCGTCGTGTAAATCACGGTGGTCCCCTCATTCCGCAGGTCTTCGACCATTTCGAAGATGCGATTGCGTGATTGCGGGTCAACGCCGACCGTAGGCTCATCGAGCAGCACGAGCCGCGGGCGGTGAATGATTCCGGCAGCCAAATTCAGGCGCCGCTTCATACCGCCGGAGAGGGTTTTCACGGGCGCCTGGGCCCGATCGGCGAGAACCGCCCAATCCAGGCTCGTCCGGATGGCCTTGTGCAGTGCCTGGCCACGCAGCCCCTGGTAGCGTCCGAAGGCCTCCAGATTTTCCCGGCAAGTGAGCAACGGGTAAAGCGCGATCTCCTGGGGCACCCATCCCAACTCCGCGCGCGCAGCGGCCGAACCGGCGGGCTGTCCGAACACGGTTACCCAACCGGCGTCCAGCCGCACGCGGCCGCTGATGCTGCGAATCAGTGTGGATTTCCCGGCGCCATTGGGTCCAAGAAGTCCAAAGCAGATGCCGGGCGTCACCTCGAGCGACACGTGATCGATGGCGGTGATGTCGCCATAACGCTTAAAGAGGTTGTTGATCTGTAACGGAAGGGGGTTCATAAGCGCCTTTTTGACGGTCCCATTGGCGTTCCGTGTTGCTGCTCACGCAACTTTGGCAGCATACTACAACGGCTGCACGCGTCACTGCGATAAAATGGGCCGCCGGAGACATCTTCGTGGAACAACAACCAGCGAGACGGCAGTTTGTGAAAGCAGCAGCGGCCGCGATTGCCACTGCTCAGTTTCCGATCCTGGGAGCGAACGATCGCATCAATGTCGGAGTCGTGGGCCTGGGAGGGCGGGGAACGGACCATATCCATTCCTACTCGTCGCTCGATGCCGATGCTCGGATCGCCGGCCTATGTGACGTAAACCAGGCGGCGCGGGAGCGCGCGACGGCACTCGTCCGCAAACTGAAGGGATACGATTCCAAAGAATTCACGGACATGCGGACGATGTTTGAATCGAAGGACATCGACGCCGTTTCGCTGCCGCTGCCCAACCACTGGCATGCCTTAGCGACGATCTGGGCCTGCCAGGCGGGCAAAGACGTTTACGTGGAGAAGCCGGCGTGCCACAACATTTTCGAAGGGCGGCAGATGATTGCGGCGGCACGCAAATACAAGCGGATGGTGCAGGTAGGTTCGCAGAGCCGCTCCATGCCGCACATGATGAAAGCCATACAGATGCTGCAGGAAGGGGCGATCGGGCAGGTGTATCACGCGCGCGGATTGTGCTTCCGCAGGCGGTTTTCCATCGGCCACACGCCGGACGAGCCGGTGCCCGCGGGGCTGGATTGGGATCTGTTCCTCGGCCCGGCGCAATACAAGCCGTACAGCAAAAATAAATTTGCCTACAACTGGCACTGGTTCTGGGACACAGGGAACGGCGATATCGGCAACCAGGGCGTGCACCAGATGGATATTTGCGCGTGGGGGCTGCGACGCACGGGCTGGCCGGAATCGGTGACGTCGGCGGGCGGGAAGTTCGTTTGGCAGGACGACCAGGAAACGGCAAACACCCAGCAGGCCACTCTTGATTTCGGCGATGCGCAGATCACGTTTGACGTTCGTAATTTACCTACACCGCCGGAAGGGCTTGGCGGCATGCACGGGCCGAATTACGTGGGCAACATTTTCTATGGCGACGCAGGCTTCCTGACGCTGGATAACGGCTTTCAGGTTTATAAAAGCACCGCCAGCAACATCAGCGGGGAAGCCGCTCGCGGAGCGGGTGCAGGCCGGGCGGAGAAGTACGAGAAAGTGGCGGACGAAAAGGCGCCGGAACGTGTGGATACGACGGCGGTGCACATGAAGAACTTCCTGGACGCCGTCCGTTCGCGAGACTACAAGGCGCTGCACGCTGAAGTGGAGATTGGCGTACGTTCCGCGGACTTCTGCCATTTGGCGAACATCAGCTACCGCGTGGGGCATGCGTTGCGAATGGCGCAATCGAGCGGCCGCTTCCTGGCTGACGATGAAGCCAACGCCTTACTCACGCGGAACTACCGCGAGCCATACGTCGTCCCCGAATTGTGACGGGAACGACCAACCGGGCACGCGCCGCTTTTCGTCATCAAAATTTTCGGTATTACATGATTGCGCGTTTTCTGACGGCGGTCTCGTCAGAAATGCAGGCGGTGGGCGTGGCCTGGCAGGTGTACTCGCTGACGCACCGGCCGCTCGATCTGGGGCTGGTCGGCCTAGCGCAGTTCCTCCCGGGCATCCTGCTATTTCTCCCGGCCGGACACACCGCGGACCATGCGCCGCGGAAGGCCATTTTGCAAGTCTGTTTCGCGGCCTTTTCCTGTTGCTCATTGCTGCTTCTGGTGCTGACGCTGCACGGTATTACCTCAATCGTGCCGGTGTACCTGGTTCTGCTGTTCAACGGGGTGATTCGCGCGTTCAGCGCGCCGGCCAGCCAGGCCTTTCTGCCGCTCATCGTTCCCGCCGAGGATTTTCCGAGCGCCGTGGCGTGGAGCTCTTCGAATTTTCAGACGGCAACGATACTGGGACCGATCGCCGGGGGAGTGATTTATGCTGCAACGGGTAGCGCCATTTCTGTCTACGGGTGCGCGGCAGTGGCCTACTTTTTGGCACTCATCGCCATGTCGTCGGTGCGCGTGGAGCAGGCGGAGCGGCCGCGTATGGTGGCAGATCCGGGAGCGCTGCTGAGTGGGCTGCGATTTATCTGGAAGAACAAGCTAATCCTGGCGGCGATCTCGCTGGACCTGTTCGCAGTTTTGCTTGGGGGCGCGGTGGCCCTATTGCCAGTCTACGCGCGAGAGATCTTGAACGTCGGGGCTTCCGGACTCGGGTTATTACGTACCGCGCCTGGCGTGGGGGCCGTGGTGACCGCCGTGATCGTCGCGCACTGGCCACTGCGACGTAACGCCGGCGCGACGATGCTGTGGTGCGTTTTTGGCTTTGGACTGGCGACAGTGGTTTTTGGCATTTCGCGCAACGTCGCGTTGTCGCTGGCGGCGCTGGTGATTTCCGGATCGTGCGATATGGTCAGTGTCATTGTGCGGCATACGATGATCCAGCTCGGAACGCCGGATGAAATGCGCGGCCGGGTGAGCGCTGTGAACATGGTATTCATCGGCGCATCCAACGAAGTGGGACAGTTTGAATCCGGCATTACGGCGCAGTGGTTCGGCACGGTACCTGCGGTGGTGCTGGGCGGAGTAGGGACGATCGCGATTGTAGCGTTGTGGGCGTGGTGGTTCCCGCAACTGCGGCGAGTGGACAGGCTGCCTTCCGCGGAGGCGAGCAAATCGTCTTAGAATGTAGCGCCGAAGCGGCGGCGCAGCGCGAGGGCCGTCAAGCCGGAGACGACGAAGAACCAGATGAGCCAGTGGAGATGTAGGACCGTTGCCGGCGGGTAGGAAATCTCGATCCAACTGATTTCGGCGTTGGAAAGCGGCGGCTCGGTGGGATACAGCAGCAGGCTGAGGAAAGATCCGCGACGTTCGGAAAGAAAATGGATACCCGCGCCTGCGGTGATGCGTTTGGCGAGCGGTTGTCCACTAGCGACGATCGTCAGGTCGGTCGTTGCGGCATGAACCGGGCGAATGCGCCAGCTCACTTGTTGTTCGGCGAGAATGTGCACGGCGGGGGTCTCGATGGCTACGTCGCCGGAACCTTGGAGCGTAAGCGGCGCGGAGGGGCCGGCAACCTGCGCTGTGATGATGGCGGATTCGCCGACACGAAGCGGCGCATGACCGTAAAACCCTTCGAGAAACGCCAGGAGAAGCCACATGGGGAGCAACATCCACAAAAACGGGCGCAGCATCAGTTTCATAAAGCGCAGGTTGGCGACGATGAGATCGCGCTGCGCACGGAAGACGAGCACAGGATCGTCCATGAACAGCCGAAACTCGAGCAGATGAGCTTGCGCGATGCCCTTGGCGCGACGCACGGCCGCCTGATCGGAAGTGCAGCGCAAAGCGAGCAAGACGCCGATCCCGGCAAGAACGCTGATGGGGAGGAGCGTGGCCAGGGCGGACCAGCCGAGATCGATCGCCGTCACTCCAGATAACCCAGGCCTTTGAGTTTCTTGACGACTTCTTCCTTCGAATCGGAATCTTCGAAATGAGAGAGTTCCTTTTCCATGATGTGCTCGATGAACTCTTCGACCGAACTGTATCCGGCGTGTTCGGCAATACGCACGGCGCGCTGCACCAGGACCTTGTTGAGCTTGACGGATGTTTTCATGAGTCTCGCTACATGATATTCCGGCCGGTCATTCCCGGCGAAGGGTTGACGCCGAACAAGTGAAGGATGGAAACCGTGACATCTTTCAGGCGTGGATCGGCGATCGAGACTTTCCGCGAACTGAACAGTACGCCGGGAACATCGGCCGGGTTGATGCAATGATCTCCGATCCAGGCATCGCGGTTGTCTTCGATGAGAGACTCGGGCGCGGCGCCTAAGGCGGTCTGCCAGGAGCCGCGGTAGCCACGGGCATACCCCACGATGAGATCGGGAGCGAATTCGGAAACTGGGGGCGCGTAGACCGATTCGACGACGGTGTGGCCGTTATCGCGCAAAGCAAGCAGATCGGTGGTCATTCGTCGTAACAGAGCCTCTCGCTCCGCCGCCGCCACGACACCCTGTTTTTCCCTGCCGGCAAGATTCAGATACAGGCCGTTCAAGCCGAGAGCATAGGCCTGAGTTCGCGACCAATCGACGCGAGCGAAAGGGACTTCGCTCGTTGAGCCGCCCTCGAGCGCCATATAGCCGTTTCGAGCAAGCCAGGTGTTGAGGTGCACGGCGCGTTCGAATGTTGTGAACCCGTGATCAGAGAGGAGAACCACGCCGGCGCCGGCTGCGCGGTCCAGTACTTCGCCGACGGCGGCGTCTACCGAGCGATACGTTTCGAGCACTTCCGGCATATGCTTGCCCCAGAGCATGTGGGAGTTCTGATCGATGCTGGAGAAGTACACGAAAAGCAGACCGTCGTGGAAGCGGCTGAGGGTATAACGCAGAAGCTTGTGCTCGTCTTCAAACACGAGGCGGCTTTGAGCCAGGAATTCAGGCAGCGTGAACACGCCCTGGCGCAGTGCAGCCGTATCTTCCGAAATGCCTTGCGTGTAGAACGGGCCGGCCGCGCGCACGATTTCGCGGCTATAGCCGTCCGGCGTGGAAATGGGTAGGTCGGGCTCATCGGGATCGATGTTCACCGGGGAAACGTAGAGCTCGAAGCGGGGGTGAAGTTGCTTTGCAAACACGCGAAACATGCCGCTGGCGCTGACGAGATGCGGGAGGAGCGGAAACTCGGCGCGCAGCCAGGGCGACCATTCCCCTTCGCGCACAAGAATGATCGAGCCTCCCACAGAGATGCGCGCCGTTGGGGATTGGGGGTCGATGTCGACGGTCAGATCGACGGAAGCCGTGGTGTGATCTTTGCGCAAGGAATTAGCGGGACCGTCGAGCTGGATCACAGCTCGGTCCTGGAACATGGGTACTTTGACGATCCGGCCGCCGGAGACGCTGCGCGAGATCTCTTCGGGATCGTCTGTGTAGAAGGTGAAAGTGCCGAAGGTGCCCAGAAGGTCGGTGGTGCCCATGCCGGAGATCGCGTTGCCGACCGGGATGGGCGGGTAGTTGGTCGGCATTTTGATCACGGTAACGGGGACATGATGATCGGCGAGAACCTGCCAGAAGGCGGTTCCCCGGCGCAGGGAGACGACTTGTCCTTTGGAGAGCGGGAATAAATAAGGACCCAGTGAGAGCGTGTGTTTGGGGTCTTCGGCCTTTGCCATCGAAGAAAACGGTAAGTAGGTCGCGGGATCGCGGTGCACGAAATCGTAGAGGCCATGGCCGTCGGGATCCATCCCGGTAATGAAGGTGGACCAGGCCACGGGGCTTTGCGGAGGTGTTGTGGTGGCGAGCGCGTGAAAATCGCCCTGATGGCGGAGACGATCCAGGTTGGGCAGGTCGCTCCAATGCTGCTGCACGAACTGAGGATCCATGCCGTCCACGCCCAGAACAATGACGCGCCGGCCGCTGGCTTGAGAGCCTTTCACGCCGCAGCCGATGGATAAGGCGGCGAGCGCCAGATACGCGAGCGGCGACGCGTTACGCAAAGCGGAAAACAGATTTTCCTTCCATCCACGTGGGTGGCTGAATTCCAAAGAGATCGAGAGCGGTCGCGGCCATATCTTCGATGCCGGGATCATCCGCCTGCACTTTCATATTCGAGAACAGGACACCCGGCACAAGCAGCGGGTCGACGCAATGATCGCCGCTCCATGCTTTCTTGTTATCGCTGAAAACGTGCGTGGTCACCTTGCCGACAGCGGCTTCCCATGAAGTGCGATAACCGGACGCGTAGCCGACGATCAGATCAGGCGCGGCATTCAAGTATGGTCCATCGTAGAGCTTGCCCGAGGCATAGACGTTGCGCACGGCGATGCTGCCCGTTTCGTCGTCGCGGAGGTGAGTGAGTCTGGAGATGAGTTCATTGCGAAGCGCTGCCGCTTCTTTGGCGCTGACCGTGCCGCCGGCTTCTCTGCCTTTCAGGTTAATGTACAAGCCACCGAGGCCGAAGGTGTAGGCGCGTGTGCGAGTCCAATCGATGCCGTCGAAATAGTCACCGCTCTCGGCTGCGTCGTTGAGCAGCGCCAGGTAGCCGTTTTGATGGAGCCAGGCGTTCAAGTTGACACCGCGTTTGAAGGAGCAAAAGCCATGGTCGGAAAGTACGAATAATGCGGTGTGCTCATCCACATACTTGACGGTCTCGCCAACCAAGCGGTCCATGTCACGGTACAGCGCTTCGATGACGCGTCCGTCTCCCGCGTCGAGGTGGCGATAGAACATGTGCTGCACCCGGTCGGTAGTGTCGAACACACAGGCAACCACACCACGGCGCGTGTGTTCAAGCGCGCTAAAGAACATCTGTTCACGCTCGCGCTTGATCAAGTCGGCCTGCTCAAGAAACGCATTGTCATCGATGGCGCCTTCGTTGAGAGCCCAGGTGTCCTCTGCCATTCCGAGCGTCGAATAGGCACCTAGCAACTTAGCCAGATAGATGGCGTAATATGCCGGATGGCTGATGGGCAGTGCAGGATTTTCGGGATCAATTTGGATCGGTGTGCAGTAGAGCGAAATTTCGGGCGAAGTTTCCGTCAAAAGGAATCGTGCGATGCCATGCACAGAAACGCCGATGCCGCCGTGGAAGCGAAGATGGACCCAGGGCGTGTATTCGCCCGAACCCAATCGATAGCTTTCGCCTTGGATTTCAAGCGCCGCGCGATCCGGTTCCCCGGCGTGCACGATCCGAAACGGAATGCGCATCGGGCCGGCTCCTTCGCGAAAGGCATCTTCCGGGCCCTCGATTTCTCCTTCAAGGGCATCGCCCACCCGGCGCAAAGGGTAACGGCTGCCGCCTTCGACCTTGCCCGCTTCCACATGAGTCGAGAAGTGCGAAAAGCTGCCCTGCGTGCCACGAAGGTCCGGCGTGCTCATCGCCGAAAGAAGCCGGCCATTGAATTGATCCGGTGGAAACGTGATGGGCAGCCGAAGGATGGTACAGCTGATGGCATGGCGCCCGAGAATCTTCCAGAAGGGCTCGCTCTTCCGGCGCATTTCCACCGACGGCCGTGAGAGTGGAATTCTCCACTTGCCGATTTTCCAGATGCGTTGCGGCGGACGCACCTTCGATGACGCCAGTTCTGGGACGTAAGTTTTCAAATCGCGATTCAAGAAATCGAAAATGTTATGTTTGGCGGGATTCACACCGGTCGCAAAAGTTGACCACGCAACCGGCGATAGGGCGGGGAAAGTGGTGCGCAAACGTGTGTAGGAGCCCTGCTGTTTAAGTCGGCTGAGATTGGGTAGCTTGCCCTCGGCCATGAAGCGTTCCGTGAGGCCGGGATCGAATCCATCGAGTCCCAAAAAGACGGCTTTCTTGACGCGCGCCTTGCGCAAACCCTTTCGGCTGCGAAACAGGAGCCAGAGCATACGAAACGGCCATAGCAGCAGCGATACCACGCTTAGCGCGAGCGATGTCAGCAACGTGAGGAACGATCCAAGGAACGCGAAACCCGCGCCCGGGCCGATATAGGCCAACTGATAATGCCCGTGCGGTTGATGCTGCGCATGGATGAGGAGCGCCAAGGCAACCAGCGCGAGGCAACAGTCGCGCCGTTTCACCGCAGCTTTCCCTCTACGAACGGCACTTCGAGAACCTTCTCGTGGTGGACCGGCCCGTGGCCGAAGTAGCCTTCCTCGCCGAATAGTTCACCGTGATCGGACGTGATCGTGATGTAGGTGTTTTTGGGAACCAGGTCAAACAGCTCTTCCACCACACGGTCCAGGTATTTCACGGCATCGATCTGCCGGTGGCGCAACGTTTCGAGCTTGCGCTTGTCGAACATCTTCACACGGCCGGTGTGCAGCTTTCCACCGACGATGGCATCATCCAGATGCTTAAACACGCCGTGCACGCCACTGATGCGCGGCCACGCGTCTTCGGGCTCATCGGGCAGCGCATACGGATAGTGCGTTTCGCCGACATTGAGAAGATAAAACGACGGCTGATCCTCGGGGAACTGCATCTGCCGCACCATGGCGCGCATGTCGTTATGCTTGGGCATCAGGCGATAACTGTCGAACCCGGTGTTAATGGCCGTCGCCGGATTCAAAACAGGCAGGGAAACCAGCGCGTTGGTGGCATACCCCAAGTTGCGCAGCAGTACGGGGAGAGAGAGGCGGGGCACGAAGCTCCGAAACTCGATCCCCCCCGCTCCTAGCCGTTCATTGAATTTGAAGAAGTCCTTTTTGTAGTATTCCGATGCAAAGACGTTCTTGGGGCTGGTATGCGGCATCAGTCCCATTAACAGGTTGAAGTGCGAGGGTGCCGTCCACGACGCGTACGACCATCTGCGCTCTACGTTTCCCAGCTTGCGCATTGTGCGCGGCCGCGCGGCAAGAAAAGTATCGTACCGGCAGCTATCGAATACCACTAGAACATAGTGGTTGCGCGCTCTTCGCTTGGACCTTCCAGCCATTTCTTTCGTTTGGCCCAGTGTAGCAGGGTAGGCTACATTGAAAGAGGAGCGTTGTCCGGTGATCGATACTATTTGGAACCTCCTGTTTCGATGCCAGCACCGGAGGACAACGTTTCCCCTTACGCTGGCTCGCGACAAGGGTGCAGGCACCGATACACACGCCGAGACCTACGTAGTTTGCCTGGATTGCGGGAAACAGTTCCTTTACGACTGGGAACATATGCGGTTAGGCGGTGCAGTGAATATTTCCGGCGATTCGACCGAAGCCGGCACGCCCGCGCCAGCCGTGCCGTTCCGCACCAAGTCAAAAATGCGATATTTGTTGTGGGGCTCTGCAATTTCAGCCGCGGTGGTGTTGGGTAAAACCATCCACTCGCGCCGGCGTACAGCGAGCGCAGCGAACGAAGATGGCCAAGACGACCACAAGCAAGGCACGGAAACGCCGGGTTCCCCGTAAGCGAAAATCGCAGAGTGTCGGGCTCGCACCCGCCGATACGCAAACCGATATTGGAACGAGCATTACACCGGTTACCGATCGCGTGAAGCAAGAAGGCGGCGTGGTGCTAACGTCATATCGCGATCCATTAGGCGGCCACGCTCTAGTCATGGCTGCGCTGCCGATCGACCGCATTCAGCCCACTCCTTTCCAGCGCGACCTCTCGGACGCCCATCACAAGCGACTCTCGGGAGTGATCGAGAAGACCGGCCGGTTTCTTGATCCTGTAATCGCGGTCTTGGCACCCAACGAAGGCTTCTGGACGCCCAACGGCTTGCACCGCCTGGAAGCCATGCGTCGGCTGGGCGCGCGCGCCATCACGGCTCTGATCGTTCCCGAAAGTGAAGTGGCGCGGCAGATTCTGGCGCTCAACACGGAGAAGGCTCATAACCTCAAGGAGCGGTCTCTCGAAGTGGTTCGCATCGCGAAAGGGCTCGTCCAGGAATCGCCGAATGAGCCGGAATCGGGCTTTGCGTTTTATCTGGAAGATGCATCGCTGATCACGCTGGGCATCGCGTATGAGCAGAAGCCGAAGTTTGGCGGCGGCGCTTATCATCCGGTACTGCGGCGCGTCGAGACGTTTTCTGACGAGTCCATCCGCTCGGCAATGAAGGTCCACGAGAAGAGATCGGCGTTGTTGCTGGAGCTCGAAGAGGCGGTTGCCGCCGCGGTGGCGAAACTCAAGGAGCGAGGATTACAGAGCCCGTACTTGCGTTCTTTTGTGGTGGCCCGCGTGAACCCGCTGCGCTGGATTCAAGGCGAGTTGCCGCCTGCCGAGAAAGTGCTGCAAACCATGCGCGACCGCGCCGCGCGTTTCAATGCCGACCGGGTGAAACAGCAGGATCTTGCAGGTGGTTTCGCACCCGTAGCAGACGAAGAGTAGCCTTGCGCTGCGCTATACTCCTGTTGACCCAATGACCTCGTTCTCGCGTCGCGATTTTCTCAAAACTTCGGCGTTCGCTGCCGCCACCCTGGTTGCCGCCGAGCCCGAACTGACATTTCCCACCGATCCGCGCAGCCGCCTCGCTGTCACGTCGTGGCCCTTTCGCGATTACATGGCCGCGCCGGGTAAGCACGACACCTCAAAGAAATTGATCGATGCCCGCGATTTTGCGGCTGTGATTGCCGAGCGTTTCGATATTCACAACATTAATCCGCTGACTTCCCATTTTGGCTCCACAGAGCCGGCGTATCTCGAGCAATTGCGCGGATCAACTGCGAAGGCGGGCTCTCACATAGTGGATCTCGGTCATGGCGGCAGGCCGTTCTATCATCCGGATTCTGCCAGGCGGCAGGAAGCCGTGGCGTTCGGCAAAAAAGGAGTGGATATCGCTGTTGCCATCGGCTCTCCCAGCATGCGCCAGCACGTCAATCCCGCGCCGGGCGGGAAGGCCGACGTCAACCTTGCCGCCGAGACGCTCGGCGAAGTAGCGGCTTACGGAGAAAAGCACAACATCGTCATCAATCTCGAGAACGATGCTCCGGTCTGCGAGGATCCGTACTTCCTGATAGCTGTCATTGAGAAAGTACATAGCCCTTACCTGCGTGGTTTGCCCGACTTCGCCAATTCCATGAATCCGCGCGGGGATGCCGAGTGGAACTACAAAGCCGTAGGCGCGATGTTTCAACATGCGTTTAATATGGCGCACGTGAAGAGCGCCTTCGCCGCCGATGGCAAACTCTACCAGGTGGACCTCGCGCGGCTGTTCGCTATCGCCAAACAGGCTGGTTATCGCGGCTATTTCTCCATGGAAGCCGATATGCCGGGCGATCCGTTCGAGAATACGCGCCAGCTCGCCGAAGCCACAATCAAGCATCTCTCGTAGCCCTCGCTCCACAAGCGGTGCTGTGATAGCCTAGCAATTTCCAGGAGGTCAATATGGCCGGAGCAAACGATCGTGTTCGCGTCGCGGTGTGCGGTATTCGCGGCCAGGGCTTCGCTCACGTAGAAGAATACTCACACCTGGACAATGTCGAAGTAGCCGCGGTGTGCGATGTCGATGAGAACATCGTGCGCAAACGCCTGGCGGACATGGAGCTTCTCGGCCTGCCGAAGCCCAAAGTCTACAAAGACGCGCGGCAGGTAATGGATGACAAATCCATCGACGCCGTTTCTATCGCGACACCCAATCACTGGCACGCGCTTCTCGCCATCTGGGGATGCCAGGCGGGCAAGGACGTCTATGTCGAAAAGCCGTGCTCGCATTTCTTGTGGGAAGGACGCCAGATGGTGCGCGCCGCCGAAAAATACGATCGCATCGTGCAGCACGGCACCAACAGCCGCTCGAATCCTGCGGTTCGCGAGGGGATCCAGAAAATCCGCGAGGGGCTGATCGGCGACGTCTATCTGGCACGCGGGCTCTGCTTCAATCATCGCGATACAATCGGACGCGCGCCGGTCGAGGCCGTTCCCGCTGGCGTGGATTATGAGTTGTGGACCGGGCCGGCGCCCAAGCACGAGTTCACACAAAACCGCTTCCACTACAAGTGGCATTGGTTTTGGGATTACGGAAACGGCGATCTCGGCAATCAGGGTTCGCACCAGATCGACGTAGCCCGCTGGGGCTTGGGTGTCGGCTTCCCCATCAAAGCTTCGGCGATGGGCGGCCATTTCATGTTTGATGATGACCAGGAAACGCCCAACGTGCTGCACTGCGCTTTCGAATTCGACGGCATGGGAAAACGCAAGATGCTCGAGTTCGAAGTGCGGAACTGGTATAGCAACCACGAAGCCGGCATCGGAACGCCCGGTTTCGGAGGAGCTTCCGTTCCCGGATTCCTCGGTCCCGAACCGGAGGAGCCGCTCCAGGTGGCCGGCAATACGGTGGGCGATATTTTTTACGGCTCTAAGGGCTACATGGCCGTGACCAACGAGGAAGATTACCAGGGTTACCGCACTTGGCTCGGCAAGGAGCAGCAGCCCGGGCCGTCCAGCGCGAAGCGCGGCAACAACTGGGAGAACTTCATAAGCTGCGTTCGCAGCCGCCGCAAGCAGGATTTGAACGCGCCCATACAGGAGGCGCACATTTCGTGTACGCTCGTCCACCTGGCGAATGCGTCCTACCGGCTAGGCCGCACGCTGCACTTTGATCCCGCAACGGAGCAGGTGGTGGGAGACGAAGAGGCCAACCGTTTGCTCCGCGGCGCTCATCGTGCGCCGTTCGTCGTCCCGGAGACCGCTTAACAGCTCATGAATAAACTAATTCTCATCGCATGTCTCAGCGCGCTTTCTTGTGCCGCGCAACAAACCGTCGAGGTAAAGCGCGGCGACAATCAGATCGAAGTCACGATCGCCGGCAAGCCATTCACCACGTATTTTTTCGATGCCAAGGTTGCGAAACCATACCTGATGCCATTGCGCAGCGCTCATGGCACCATCGTGACGCGCGGTTATCCCGTGGGGAATGAAGTGCCGCCAGGTAGTCAGAAAGACCCCAGTTTCGAGCCGCACCAGCGCCCGCTTTACTTCGCGCACGGCAACATCGATGGCCTCGATTTCTGGGGTGAAGAGGCATTTGACAAGCTCTTCCACGACCACGGCAAGCAGTCCTACGGGCACATGGTGATGCAGAAAATCGACGAGGCCAAGGGCGGCAACCCTGCGGTGATTAAGGCTGAGTTTGCCCTCGAAGGCCCGGGCGATCGCGTGATTGGCGAAGAAACGCAGACGTTCGCTTTCCGCGGCGACGAGCACACGCGCATTATCGATTGTGAGTTCACCGTCCGCGCTACCAACGGTCCGCTGACGTTTGGTGATTCCAAAGAAGGCACGTTCGGCATCCGCGTCATCAAGGATCTCGATTCGCCTCCAGCTCACATGGTGAACTCCGCCGGAGCCGAAGGGGAAAAAGCCATTTGGGGCAAGCGCGCCGATTGGGTGAACTACGACGGCAAGGTCGGCGGCGAGGAAGTGGGCATCGCCGTTTTGGATCACCCCAAGAGCTTCCGGCATCCCACCACCTGGCACGCGCGCGGCTACGGCCTGTTTGCCGCTAACCCCTTCGGCCTTCGCGATTTCACCCGTGACCCCAACCAGGACGGAAGCTGGACCATCCCCGAGCACAAATCGCTGCTGTTCAAGTACCGCGTGATCATCCACGATGGAGACTACAAGACCGCTAAAATTGCAGAGGCTTATCAAAAGTTCGCGGCTGAGCCGTAGCGCCGCCGTTATAGCATTCGCAGCGGCTTTGCTCGGTGCGCAGACTCCCGAGGCACCCGGCTGGTTTGCCGGAGACCCTCACGTTCACTGCGATTGCGGCGTGGCGGGAGGTCTCACCGTCACACCCGAGCAGGTGTTCGCTGCCATGAATACCAATCGCCTCGCCGTCGTCTCCTTACTCGCTGACATGGGCAATGGCGAGGTGCGCGATGCGACCCGTGATCTGCCGAAAATCAATGGCAGCGATCTGCCCCTCTCGACACCGATGCAGATTCTCCACTGGGACGCCGAATGGCACTTCGATCCCGCTGGCGTCACGTTTGAGCGGAAAGTCATCGGCGGCCACCTGATTCTTCTCGGCCTGCCGCGCGGTGAACGGGCATTTTCCGAATACACCTATCCCATTATTCAGCATGCGAGACAGCAAAAAGCCATCGTGGGATACGCGCACATGCAGTATCTGAAAAACGACATTCCAACCGATCTGGATTGCTGCGCGCCGCTTGAATATCCCGTCGAGGTCGCACTGAAATCGATCGACTTTCTTTCCGAAGACGTACATGGCGGCGACACTGCGATTCAGGCCTACTACCGCCTGTTAAATTGCGGATTCCGGCCGGGGCTAGCCGCCTCCACCGATTTCCCCTGCAATTTTCATGAGCCCATTGGAACCCAACTGACGTACGTGCGAAGCGCGGACGGCAAGCTCAGTTACCGCTCCTGGATCGACGGTATCGCCGCCGGCCGCACGGTGATCTCGCGTAACGCTCACCGCGAATTCCTGGATTTAAGAGTCAACGGAAAAGCCGGACCGGGGGACGAGGTGTCCGTCGCCGCAGCCGGACCAGTCCAGGTAAATGCTGTTTGGTCGGCGGTGCAGCCGCTTTCCGGCCGAATCGAAATCATCCGAAACGGAGAGATTGTGGCCGGCCAGGATGCGTCCGCCCAGCCCGGGCATCCCGTTTCTTTACACGCTAGCGTTGCCTTTCCCGAAAGCGGCTGGATCACGGTCCGCCGTGTGGACGCGAACGGTCATCAATTACAAACGGCAGCGGTTTTCATCACCGTGAAAGGCCGCCCTGTTCGCGCCAGCTCCGCCGACGCGGACTTCTTCGTTCAATTCATTGACAATCTGATTCAGCGCACATCCCCCGGCGGTCCGTGGAACCGCTTCTTCCCGCACGACCTCTCAGCAGCCCAGGCCCGCTATCGCCAGGCCCGCGCAATCTATATCCGCATCGCCGCCGAAGCCCGCGAGCGAGGTCACTGAGTCAGGGCAATCCGGGTTTATCGCGCCACATTCCCAGCATCTTGTAGAGATGGATCAGGTGGTGCTGCATGATCGTCTCCCCTGCGCCGACCTCGATGCGTGTTGTGACATCGGCTCCATAGCCTCCGTACGCCGCCGAACGAATATCGGGGATGTACCCCGGCCAAACACCCTGCGCGCTGTAGGTGTATCCATAAAACAGCGGATACGGTACATCGGCATGCTGTTTCCAGTATGTCTGGTACCGGTGCATCGGCTCACCCGGCACGGCCGCAATAGCAATCTGGCGATTGATCAGCACGGTCGTGATCCCGACATCGAGCGACTTATCTTTTTCCCAGCGGTCTCCGAACTTTAACGTCTCGGCTTCGAACTGAATCGGAAAGCGCACCGGCGTCGTAGCCTTAGTATCGGCGGATCTCCGGACCACCTCGTCGCCCAACAGATCCCCCATTTTCTGCATCACGGCGAGGTCCTCGTCTTCTTTTCCAGTGCGCCCCTGAAACAGTGGATTGATATCGCCTGCGCCCCCCTGCACGAACATGCACTGCACCCCGGGGATGGCCGCCTCCACTTTCGCCCGCATCACACCTGGAAAATCCGCCGAGTAAAGACAGCTCGTCGGTCCCAGCACGACAGCGTGGCAGGCGTAATGCACGAGTAGCGCCCGTGGCGCCCCACTCATATCTTCCACACGCAACAGTACGAATTCCGGATCCACCGGCCCGTATGGCACGCGTTCCAGGTTGTCGAACAGCGCTCGCGCGCGTCCGTCATCACGCAACAGCAGGCGGTTATAACCGAGTTGCAGCGATCCGCGCCCCACGCCCAGCCGAGCGGGAAACATCGAGGTCGCCGCCTTTTGCACCACGTCGAAAACCTTCTTCTCCATTTCCACTTGGTACGGAGACGGTTCGAATGTTGCCGGCGTCACGCCGCGCACGCTGCCCTCTGATGGCAAATACTGCGGTGTCGAATGACCATGCGACGCCGCCAGCAGCAGTACCGGAATGCCCAGTTTTGTCGTCACCTCGCGCCGCAGGTTCTCGGAAACAATGCTGCCCAGATCAAGCGTCACAATCGCAAGCTTCGAATCGCCCGCCGCCAGTACCAGCGCTTGTGCCCGCAACGGATCATGCACCCCGTTCGCCGGTCCGCACTTGCGATTTGCGTACCCGTACATCGGCCCAAAGGCCGAAGGTGTGATATCAGTCGTGGCGATGCCCGCCTCAAGCTGCAAATCCGCAGCTTGCAGACTGGAAAGAACGGCCAGCCCGATCAGAAGCCCGTATTTCATGGCTCCTATTCTATGTGGGTTCTCGCCGGCTATTGGGAAGATCGATATCCGGCGGTCTGGATCGGACTGCGTGCCGTTGCCGCTTCCAGCCAGGCCGTGACCTGCCGGCTGTTGATTGGCCATCCTCCGGCAGAGCTTGCGTGCGGCGCGATACGCAGAACTTGCCGGAATTCGCTCCGCGCCACAGCGTAGTCTCTTCGGTGCAGGGCAATCCACCCTATGGCCGTGTGTGCCAGTGCCTCGGCTTGCGTGCGCGCTTGCGCCCAGCTTTCCTCGGACGCATTTGCCGGTTTCTGGCTTCTATCGAATAGCCGGTCGAGATTGCCCAACATTTGAGCCGCGGCGCCCTCTCCCTCCCATAGCTCGTCTTCGGTCGGTTTCGCGAGCAACTGCACATTCGCCGCTATCAGGTACATCGCCGTGAAATCCAGCGGATCGGCACGCAGCGCCTCTTTGCCGGTCACCAAAACCAGTTCCGGTTTCCGCATAGCAGCGTAGGCCTGGATGAAGAGATCGTTCCGCGCTTGCGTAATATCACTCGCGGAATATTTGTCTTTCCAGCTCGTCAAAAGAGGTAGACGCCTGGCCGCGTCATGCTCATTCATGATGGCGGCGTAGAGGTCGTACTCCGCCCGGTCCTTCCACTGCTGGGCGAATCCGCCCGCCGGCTTCGAATGTTGCCCCGACGGCTTTGGATCGCTCGATTTGGGCTCGTCCGCGTCCTTCGGCCGCGGCCTTGGCGTCGGCTCATGCCGAGGTGGCGGCTCCTCGCGCGGAGCCGGCAGATGCGGGTGTGTTGGCCGCGAAACGCTTGTCCGTCCGTTGCCCGCCGTCTTATCCGTCGGATTCACCACAATAATTCCGGTGTAAATCGGCGCCGGAGAAGACATGTCACCCGGCTCCGGAACCGGTGCCGCAGGAGCCGCCGGAGCATCGGCGGCCACGAACTGCTCCTGGGGCAAGGGTGGAAGGTCCGGGACAGGTGGTGCTTCCGGAGCCGCCTCGCCACCTTCGTACGTCACGCCCGGGAGCACCGGCACAATACGCGTACTTCCGGCGCGCAGCACGGGTCGAACCGCATCGAACCGCGCACTATCCCACGCCGGCGATGGCGGCGCGATTACGAATACCGCGGCCGTGGTCGACACCTTCTCCGCCGCATCCACTGGCCGGATCACACGCGCATCCTGTGAAAACCGCGCCAGCGTCGTGTTGTGTTTGGAATACAGTTTCGGCAGGCTCGCCGCGCTCCACGTTTCGCCCGGCCCGAGCGGCCCCCAACCCACGATGTTTGCTTCCCGCAGCCAGTAAACCGCGCCAGGATGAAAATAGGCGGCCTTGCCCGGTGTCCAAACCCAGCCCAAATTCGCCGTGCGCATCCACCGCCCGTAATGGAAAGGCAACCATCCCCACGTTTCGTTCGCGATCCATGTATAACCCAGCTCGTCGTACCAGATCCATTGGCCATCCTGATAGGGTGTCCAAATCGCATTCATCTTCGGCTTCCATACCGTGCCCAGATCTTCCGTCTGCAGCCACGATCCGCTTCCGTCCAGATCCACCAGGCCGAAGAAAAGATCTGGGACGTGACCCGCCGATGTGCTCGCCGCCAGCACCTGATCCCGCTGCTCGCTCCATCCATCTGTATCGACCGGAGTCAGCTCCCGCCGCAAAACGAAATGCGGCTGCGCACCGTTCTCGATGCGGGCCGTCTGCCCCTCATTTACATCCAGCTCGGCTCCCGGCGATGAGAATCGCACGCGGCCTTCGATCACCGCAATTTGGCTCGCCGATTCGTTCACTTCGAGCCGTATCCGCGTGCCAGCGCGCACCGTCGCCTGCGCTCCCGGAACTGCCAGGATCAGGCTGTCGCGACCGTCGGTTTCGCCTGTGAAGTACGCCACGCCGTGATCGACTGATAGCGTCGTGATGCGCTGCCCCGTCGAGAGCCGTGTGTAGTCAGACAGCTCGCAAATGGCGTCGCCGGCCATGCGCAGAGCGCTGCCTTCGTCCAGTTCCAGTTCCACCCGCGCGCCCGCCGCACTCCGCACCCAGGACCGTTCCACCAGCGGCAGGTTCCGTGCCGCCGGCCGCCACGCATCGTAACTGTGGAGCTGCACCTCGACCTGTCCATCCAGCTCGCCCACGCGTGCAACTCGCACCGGACCAGCCAGCACCGCCGGAAGCGCTGCTAGAAATAACGTACACTTCGCCGTCATGACGTTACCTCATCGCATTCTTGACGAACAGCTTACCCCAGGCGTTGCAATGAAATCTTAGTGCTCGCCTCTGCGCACCGTTTCCGAGCCGCGACCAAAGGGAGCGGTTTCACTACACTAACCTTATGACCGAGGCCCACCTCCTCGCCCACATCCAACGCCTGCCGCACGCCAAGGCCAATTTGAAACAGCTCATTCGCGAGCTCGGCCCGCGCATTGCCGGCCGGGCTGACCTCGAAACCCTCATCGCCCGCCTGTTAACTCGCGGCGACCTCATTGAGACCCGCTCCGGTCACTTCGCCGCTACCCAGGGCAATCGCGAATTCGCCGTCGGCCGCCTCTCCATGCACCGCGACGGCTACGGCTTCCTTATCTCCGACCGCCCCCTCGAAGGAATCTCCGGCGACATCTACATCCCCGCCGATTCCGCTCAGAACGCCATGCACGGCGACCGCGTCGTCGTCCGTATCGCGCGCATCGAGGCCGGCGGCCGCGCCGATGGCGAGGTCGTCAAGATCCTCAAGCGCGCTCATCCCACCGTCGTCGGCGAATTCCGCATCGGACGCCGCGGCTTCTACCTCGTCCCCCACGACGAGCGCCTTCACGATTGGATCGAGATCCCCGATGATCTCGCCATCCCCTCGCCGAGTGCCCAAATGGATCGCGTTGGTCCCAAGCCCGTCGACATCATTGATCCCCTGAAGCTCGATGGCATGATCGTCAACGTCGAGCTGCTCGAGTATCCCCAGAACGGCGAGCACGGCGTCGGCCGTGTCATCGAAATCCTCGGCTCACCCGGCGACTTCGGCATCGACGTCGAAATCGTCATCCGCAAGTTCCACCTGCCCCACCGCTTTCCGCCTGAGGTCGTCGAGCAGGCCCAATCCATCGCCGGCGTCATCGCTTCCTGGGAGCTCGCCGGCCGCGAGGATTTCCGCGCCTTCGACATCGTCACCATTGACGGCGAAACCGCGCGTGATTTCGATGACGCCGTCTGGGTCGATCGCCTCGCCAACGGTAACTACGCCCTCCATGTGCACATCGCCGACGTCAGCCACTACGTTCAGCCCGGTTCTCCCATCGATGCCGAGGCCCGCCTCCGCGGCACCAGCGTCTATTTCCCCGACCGCGCCGTCCCCATGCTCCCCTTCGAGCTCTCCACCAACATCTGCTCCCTCAACCCGCACGTCGATCGTCTCGTGCTCTCTGCTTTGATGGAGTTCGATCACCAGGGCGACATGGTCGCCCAGAAATTCACGCGCGGCGTCATTCGCAGCGCCGAGCGCATGACCTACACCGACGTGCATCTGCTCCTCGAAGGCGATGAAAAGCTCCGCGATCGCTACCGCCCCCTCGCTGCCCGCTTCGAGCTCATGCGCGAGTTCGCCGAGGTCCTGAACCGGAAGCGCGTCCGCCGCGGCTCCATCGATTTCGATCTACCCGAGCCCTTAATTGAATTCGACGAATGGGGCGCCATGACCGGCGTCGTGCGCGCTCCGCGCAACATCGCTCACCGCATCATCGAGGAATTCATGCTCGCCGCCAATGAAGCGGTCGCCGCCCATTTGCAAGCCACCGGTTTGCCTTCCATCTATCGCATTCACGAGCAGCCCGACCCCAAGCGTGTCATGGAATTCGAAGAAGTCGCCGCCCATTTCGGCTACTCGCTCGGCGTTGGCGCCATTCCCGTCAAGAAATTCGCCTACGCCGACAAGCGCCGGGACGGCCACAAACTCCGCCGCGAGATCGTCCTTCCCGCCGAAATCAAGATCTCCCCGCGCATGTACCAGAAGCTCGTCGCCAAAATCGAAGGGAAGCCCGAAGAGCACATCCTCAGCTACCTCATGCTCCGGTCGCTCAAACAAGCCCGATATTCCGCCGACAACGTCGGTCACTTCGCGCTCGCCTCCGATACCTACACGCATTTCACGTCGCCCATCCGCCGCTATCCCGATCTCATCGTCCACCGCCTTCTGACCGCCGTGCTCCAAGGCGGCACCTACTCTTCCGCTCCGGAACTGGGCGCCATCGCCGACGAGTCTTCGCAATCCGAGCGCCGCGCCGCCGATGCCGAACGTGAATTAGTCGAATGGAAGAAAACGAAATTCATGGAAGACCGTGTCGGTGATGAGTTCGACGCCCTCATCATCAGCACCACTAAGTACGGTCTGTTCGTTGAGCTTCAGGACCTCTTCATCGAAGGTCTGGTCCCCATCGATTCGCTTCCCGGCGACCGCTACACCTACCATGAAAACGTCCGCAAGATCATCGGCCAGCGTTCCCGCCGCGAGTTCTCCATCGGCGGCCGTGTCCGCGTCCTGCTCGAGCGCGTCGATACCATCGAGCGCAAACTGCAGTTTTCAATTGTGGAACCGGAAATCTCCCGCAAGGGGAACAAGACAAAGCGTCGTCGATAACGGCGCCTTATGGTTTTACTGACACCTGAACCCTGGCACCTGAAACCTGCTTTTTCAGTACCTCGGCACCGCCGGATCGATCTCCAGACTCCACCGGTCGATCCCGCCCGCCATGCTCAAGCAGTTTTCCACGCCGTGCTCGCGCAGCCACGCCACCACCTGCAAGCTCCGCATGCCGTGATGGCAAAACACGACGATGGGCTTCTCTTCGCCCTCAAGCTCCGGCAGCGCATTCGGCACTTCGCGCATAGGAATTAGGTCCGATCCTCCGATGCTTGCCTGCCGTAGCTCATGCGGCTCTCGCACATCGATAAGGCGCAACTTTTCACCGGCATCGATTCGGCGCTTCACATCCTGCGGGTGGATCTCTAGCACCTGAAACCTAGCACCTGACACCTGACACCTGACACCTGAAACCTGAAACCTGAAACCTGAAACCTGAAACCTGAAACCTGACACACGGGTGAGATGTGGCGACGGGGAAAACGGCTCCACCCCTAATCGCGCTTATGATTTTGTTGGTTGATATTAATTTGATTTATGCACACTGTCCGATCAAGTGCAGATTGCCGATCAGCTGCAGAGGCAGGCGGCGCGGAGGCAAACGGACTGTTGGATTCTGGCTGGCGGCGCGCAGAGAAATCGGCGCGGGCGGATCGGCTGCGTCGGAAAGGCGGTGGGTGACGCGGAACTGGAGAAGTGCACCCATGCTGTTCGGCCTTCGGCGATGTCGATTTCGTCACCCGGCGGGCGAGAGCTTCGGAAGGCGG
>Ga0209060_10001208_pt1 | contig 30338 bp, 30 predicted proteins | sample Coa_R1_8_FD_187155 | JGI IMG/M metagenome (GOLD analysis project Ga0209060, IMG submission 187155) | Surface soil microbial communities from Centralia Pennsylvania, which are recovering from an underground coalmine fire - Coalmine... | ecosystem: Environmental > Terrestrial > Soil >...
CGGCCAAAGTTCGGCGAGGAGCCGGGCATAGCCCTCGCTTGCCGCCACTCCTCCGGCGGCAACCTGACGCTCGCGCCCTTGGGCGGTATTTCCTTCGACAACAAGCAGGCGCGGGGCAGGCATGGCGGAACAATAACTTAAAGGAGTGAACGAAATTTACATAGGTATTTGTTTGCGGCAGAATAGAGGAAATTTCTTTTATTTCCGCAAGATTAGTCGCGCCGTGACACTCGGTAACAGATTGTGAAATCGGCGCTGATCGTCCAGCATGCCGCCCGACAAAAGTAGGACGTGCTTTGCGGGGAAGCGGAATGGCCGATTATGATCTGGCGATCATCGGCGGCGGCATCAACGGCTGCGGTATTGCCCGCGATGCGGCGGGAAGAGGCCTCCGCGTGCTTCTCGTCGAGCAGGGCGACCTCGGCGGCGCCACATCCTCGGCCTCCACGAAACTGATCCACGGCGGCCTTCGCTATCTCGAGCACTACAATTTCCGGCTGGTGCGGGAATCGCTCGCCGAACGCGAGCGGTTGCTGACGCTCGCGCCGCATCTCGTGCGGCCGATGCGCTTCATTCTGCCGCATGTCCACGGTCAGCGCCCCGCCTGGATGCTGCGCGCGGGCTTCTGGCTCTACGATCATCTCGGCGGCCGCACGACGCTCGCGAAGACGCGCGTGCTGGATCTCGCCGACGATCCGGCCGGCGCGCCGCTGAAGCCAGGCTTTCACACCGGCTTCGAATATTCCGATTGCGTCACCGACGATGCCCGCCTCGTGGTCGCGAACGCGATCGGCGCGCGCGAAAAGGGCGCGAAGATCTCGCCCCGCACGCGGCTTACGGCGGCGCGGCGGGAGGGCGAATTCTGGCAGCTCGTGCTGCAGGCCGGCGGTAAGCGCGAAATCGTGCGGACGCGTGCGCTCGTCAACGCCGCCGGCCCCTGGGTCGCGCGCGTCAACGAAACCATCATTCGGGTGCCGTCGCGCCACAAGATCCGGCTCGGCAAGGGGAGCCACATCGTCGTTCCGCGCCTGCACGCGCACGAGCGGGCCTATCTCCTGCAAGGCGGCGACGGCCGTCTCGTTTTCGCGATTCCCTATCAGGATCACTACACGCTGATCGGCACCACCGACACCGAAGTGAGCGGCGATCCCGGCCAGGTTTCGGCGAGCGCCGAGGAAATTCTCTATCTCTGCCGCAGCGCCGCCGCCTATTTTCGCGCGCCGGTGGAGCCTTCGAAACTCATCTGGAGCTATTCCGGCGTGCGGCCCCTGGTCGATGACGGCTCGAAGAAAGCCGACGATCTCACGCGCGACTACACCATCGAGGTGAATGGCCGCTACGGCGAGCCGCCGCTGATTTCCGTGTTCGGCGGCAAGCTCACCACCTACCGGCGCCTCGCGGAAGCCGTGCTCGCGAAGCTCAAGCATCGCCTGATCATGCAAAGGCCGTGGACGAGCGGGGAACCGCTGCCCGGCGGCGATCTCGGTCCCGCGGGGGTCGCGGGTTTGATCGAGGAAATCTCGAGCCGCCATTCCTATCTTCCGCGCACGCTCGTGCGGCGGTTTGCGTTCTCCTATGGCACGCGCGCCTGGCGGATGATCGCCGAGACCAAAAACATCGAAGATCTCGGCCCGCGACTTGTCGGCGATCTCCATCAGATCGAGCTCGACTATCTCCGCCGCGAAGAATGGGCACACACGCCCGAGGACGTGCTCTGGCGCCGCACCAAGCTTGGGCTCGCCGCAAGCAAGGCGGAAATCACCGCCCTTGAAGCCGCCTTCGCCTCGCCGCCATCGGCGCAGGCCGCCGCAGAATGAAGGCGATGCAGGCGCACGTCGTCGCGATCGACCAGGGGACGACTTCGACGCGGGCGATCGTGTTCGATTCCGCCTTGCAGCCGCTCGCGGTCGCGCAGCAGGAGATCACCCAGCATTATCCCGCGCCGGGTCACGTCGAGCACGACGCCGAGGAAATCTGGCAAAGCGTCGTTGCGACCGTTGGTGCCGCGCTCGAAAAGGCGGGGCTTGCCGCCGCCGACATCGCCGCCATCGGGATTACCAATCAGCGCGAGACAACCGTGATCTGGGATCGCGCCACCGGAAAGCCCGTTCACCGCGCGATCGTCTGGCAGGACCGGCGCACGGCCGATCTCTGCGGCCGGCTGAAAAGCGAAGGCCACGAGGGGTCGATTTCGGAACGCACCGGGCTTCTGATCGATCCCTATTTTTCCGGCACCAAGATCGCCTGGATGCTCGATCAGGTGGAAGGCGTCCGCGCCGCCGCCGAGGCGGGGAAGCTCGCGTTCGGAACGATCGATTCGTTTCTGTTGTGGCGGCTCACCGGCGGCAAGACCTTCGCCACCGATGCGACCAATGCCTCGCGCACGCTTCTCCTCGATTTGAAACGCGCGCGCTGGGACGACGACATGCTGCGTCTCTTTCGCGTGCCCGCCAAGCTTCTTCCCGAAGTTCGCGACTCAGCCGGAGATTTCGGCACGACCGGGAAATCGCTCTTCGGCGCGCCCATCGCGATCCGCGGCATCGCCGGCGATCAACAGGCGGCCGTCATCGGCCAGGCGTGCGTGAAGCCCGGCATGATGAAGGCGACTTATGGCACCGGCTGCTTCGCGCTGCTGCACACGGGCGACCAACCGATCCATTCCACCAACCGCCTGCTGACGACGATCGCCTATCAGCTCAACGGCAAGCGCGCCTATGCGCTCGAAGGCGCGATTTTCATCGCCGGCGCCGCCGTGCAATGGCTGCGCGACGCCATGGGCATCATTCGCGCGGCACCCGAAGCGGATGCGCTCGCGGCAAAAGCAAACCCCCAGGAACGCGTAATCCTGGTGCCCGCCTTCACCGGCCTTGGCGCCCCGTGGTGGGACGCCGAAGCCCGCGGCGCGATCTTCGGCCTCACCCGCGCGAGCGGCGCCGCCGAGCTCGCGCGCGCGGTGATCGAAAGCGTCGGCTTTCAGACCGCCGATCTTCTCGAAGCGATGCGCGCCGATTGGCCCGCCGGCGCCCATGGCGGCACGGTGCTTCGCGTCGATGGCGGCATGGCGCGGAGCGACATCGCCATGCAATTTCTTGCCGACATTCTCGATGCGCCCATCGACCGGCCGAATGCCACCGAAACGACGGCGCGGGGGGCCGCTTACCTCGCCGGCTTCGCCGCCGGAATCTATCCTGATCTCAAGGAGTTAGAGAAACTCTGGCAGCTCGAGCGAAGATTCATGCCGGCGATCGACGCCACCGCCCGCGCCGAAGCGCTCGTGCATTGGCGCGACGCGGTTCGCCGCACGCGCTCGCATTGAGGCGCGCTTCGATCCTCGCTATAGCCAGCAGCGAAATGACGCGGGCGGAAGAGCGGCGGTCATCATGAGCGTGCTGACGAAAGCGCCAAAGAGCCTCGGCGCCGTGCGCAGAAGCTTCGCGCCATGGAGCGATCCTGCGAGCCGGCCGGTCATCCGCTTCGAAAAGGTGACGAAGCGCTTCGGCGACGTCACCGCAGTCTCTGAACTGTCCCTCGATATTTACGAGCGCGAATTTTTTGCGCTGCTCGGTCCCTCCGGCTGCGGCAAGACCACGCTGATGCGCATCGTCGCGGGCTTCGAGGAGGCGAGCGAAGGCCGCGTGCTCTTGGCGGGCGAGGATCTCGCCGACGTGCCGCCGCATCGCCGGCCGGTGAACATGATGTTTCAGTCCTACGCGCTGTTTCCGCACATGAACGTGTGGAAGAACGTCGCCTTCGGGCTGAAGCAGGAGCGGCTCGCGGCGGACGAAATTTCCGCCCGCGTCGAGGAAATGCTGAAGCTCGTTGATCTCGCGGGCTTCGAGCGGCGCAAGCCCGATCAGCTGTCCGGCGGCCAGCGCCAGCGCGTGGCGCTGGCGCGGGCGCTGGTGAAACGACCGCGCGTGCTTCTGCTCGACGAGCCGCTCGCCGCGCTCGACAAGAAACTGCGCGAGGAGACGCAGCTCGAGCTCATGCACCTGCAGCAAAAGCTCGGCACCACCTTTGTGATCGTCACCCACGACCAGGAAGAGGCGATGACCATGGCCGACCGCATCGCGGTGATGGATCACGGTCGCCTAGCGCAGGTGGCGACCCCCGCCGAGATCTACGAGCAGCCGAATTCGCGCTATGTCGCGGGCTTCGTCGGCGACGTGAATTTGATCGAGGCGAAGGTCGAAGCGGCGGGCGCGAACGAAGCGAAGCTTGCGGGCGTTTCCGTGCCTTCGGCCATTCGCGTGGCGCAAAAGCTCGATGCGAAAACCGGTGATACCGTCTGGCTCGCGCTTCGTCCGGAAAAAGTGCGGATTTCACTCGCGCCGCCCGTGGACACGAATGTGAACTGCGTCGAGGGCGCCGTGCACGACATCGCCTATCTCGGCGATGTTTCCGTTTATCACGTGCGCGGCGCGAACGGCGTCTTGCTGAAAGCGGCGGCGGCCAACCTCACGCGCCTCGTCGAGCGTCCGATCGGCTGGGACGACAAGGTATTTCTCTCCTGGGCGCCGGATGCCGGCGTCGTGCTCACCCGCTAGGAGCGCGCATGCAAGGGAAGCGAAACCCCGGCGGCCGGTTTCTCGTTGTGCTCGTGCCTTATCTCTGGCTCGCCTTCTTCTTCCTGGTGCCGTTCCTGATCGTGCTCAAGATCAGCCTTTCGCATGATGTGATGGCGCGGCCGCCTTACGCGCCGCTTCTCGATCTCACGCAGGGCTGGCAGGGAATAAAAGAATTTCTGTCGCAGCTCGATTTTTCCAACTACGCGCTGCTGGGCAAGGACAGGATTTATCTCGCCGCCTATCTGCAGAGCCTGCGCATCGCCGCGATTTCGACCGTTCTCCTGCTCCTGATCGGTTATCCGATCGCCTATGCCATGGCGCGCGCGCCGGAACGGCTGCGCCCGTTGCTGGTGATGGCGGTCATCCTGCCGTTCTGGACGTCGTTTCTGATCCGCATTTACGCCTGGATCGGCATTCTTTCGCGCGAGGGATTTCTGAGCCAGCTTCTCATTTATCTCGGCTTGACCGACAGGCCGGTCGAACTTCTCTACACCAACACCGCGGTTTATATCGGCATCGTCTATTCGTATCTGCCGTTGATGGTGCTGCCGCTCTACGCGACGCTCGAAAAAATGGATCACGCGCTCCTGGAGGCGGCGGCGGACCTAGGCGCGCCGCCGCTCGCCGCTTTCTGGCGCGTCACGTTCCCGCTTTCGCTGCCCGGCGTGATCGCGGGCTCGCTTCTCTGCTTCATTCCGGCCGTCGGCGAATTCGTCATTCCCGATCTCATGGGCGGCTCGGAAACGCTGATGATCGGCAAGACCATGTGGACCGAGTTTTTCGAGAACCGTTCCTGGACCGTTTCCTCGGCGGTCGCGGTCGTGCTGTTGATCGTGCTGGTCGCGCCGATCCTGATCTATCAGCGGGCCGAGGCGCGCTCGCTGGAGAAAGCGGCATGAGCCGCGCAATGCGCAAAGGCTTGAGCGCCTTCAACGTCGCCTCGCTCGCGGCGGGTTTCGCGTTTCTCTACCTCCCGCTCGTGCTTCTCGTCGTCTATTCGTTCAACGGCTCGAAGCTCGTGACCGTGTGGGGCGGATTTTCCACGCGCTGGTACGCTTCGCTCCTTGACAATCAGCAATTGCTCGCCGCCGCCTGGGTGACGCTGCGCGTCGCCTTCGTCTCGGCGAGCCTTGCCACCGTTCTCGGCACCTGTGCGGCGGTCGCGCTCGTGCGCATGGGCCGCTTCACCGGGCGCACGCTTTTCGTCGGCATGATCTACGCGCCGATCGTGATGCCGGAAGTCATCACCGGCCTTTCGCTTCTTCTCCTCTTCGTCGCGCTCGATCTCGATCGCGGCTTTTGGACGGTGATGCTCGCGCATTTGAGCTTCACGATGTGCTTCGTCGCGGTGGTCGTGCAGGCGCGGCTCCTGAGCTTCGACAGGAGCATCGAGGAGGCGGCGATGGACCTCGGCGCGCCGCCGCTGAAGACGTTTTTCGCGATCACCTTGCCGATCATCGCGCCCGCGGTCGCCGCCGGTTTTCTCCTGGCCTTCACGCTTTCGCTCGACGATCTGGTGATCGCGAGCTTCACCACCGGCCCCGGTGCCACCACGCTGCCGATCCGCATCTACAGCCAGGTGCGGCTCGGCGTGACGCCGGAGATCAACGCCGTTTGCACCGTGTTCATCGCCGTGGTTACGGTGGTGGTGATCATCGCTTCGCTTGCGGCGAAGCGCGACGCGGCAGGCCGCGAGCGCGCGGCGCAGATGGCGGCAAGGGCGTGAGGGATTGATGCGCTACACCCACTCGATCGAACGCGCGTTCAGGAGCCGGATCGGCGAGGGCGGCCTCGACGATCAGGCCTTTGCACGCGCGCTCGCGCATGCGGAGGGCGAGCTCGAAAACCTGCGCAACGCCCATAAGAGCGGCTCGCTGCCGCTCCTGCGCCTGCCGGAGAAGACCGACGATTTCGCCGCGCTGAAACAGGCGGTGAAACAATTCGCCAAGGCCAGCGACATTGTTTTTTTCGGCACCGGCGGCTCGAGCCTCGGCGGCCAGACGCTCGCGCAGCTCGCCGACTACGCGGTTCCCGGCCTCGGCGCCTTGCGCGAGAAGCCGCGCGTGCACTTCTTCGACAATCTCGATCCCATCACCTTCGAGGAATTCCTGAAACGCGTGCCGCTGAAGACCACGCGCTTTGTTTCGATCTCGAAATCCGGCGGCACCGGCGAAACGCTGATGCAGACCATCGCCGCGATCGAGGCGCTGAAGCGCGCGAAGCTCGAAAAGCGCTTGCCCGATCACCTGATCGGTCTTTCCGAGCCCGCGCGGCCGGGCAAGCGCAACGGATTGCGCGAGCTCATGCAAGGGTATGGCTGCCTCGTGCTCGATCACGATCCCGGCGTCGGCGGCCGCTATTCGGTGCTTTCCAACGTTGGCCTCTTGCCCGCGCTCGCGCTCGGCCTCGATGCGAAAGCGATCCGCGCCGGCGCGCGCGAGGCGCTCGCGCCACTCCTTGCCGGTAAGCCCGCGAAGGAATTTCCGCCGGCGGTGGGCGCCGCCCTTTCGGTCACCGCGAGCGAGGGCGGAAAGCCGATCGCCGTCACCATGGCCTATGCCGACCGGCTCGAGCGTTTCGCCAAATGGTGGGTGCAGCTTTGGGCCGAGAGCCTCGGCAAAGCGGGCAAGGGCACGACGCCGGTCGCGGCCCTCGGCCCCGTCGATCAACACAGTCAGTTGCAGCTTTACCTCGCCGGCCCCGGCGACAAGCTCTTCACGGTCATCACGGCGGGCGTCGGCGGCCGCGGGCCGCGCATGGACGCGGCACTTTCCAAGATCGCGGGCGAGCCGGAATTCGCCGGCCGCCGCATCGGCGACCTTGTCGCCGCCCAAGGCCGCGCCACCGCCGACACGCTCGCGAAGAACGGGCGCCCCGTGCGCGTAATCCACATCGAAGAACTCGACGAGCGCACGCTTGGTGCATTGTTGATGCACTTTATGCTCGAGACGATCATCGCCGCCCGCCTGTTGGGCGTCGATCCGTTCGACCAGCCGGCGGTCGAGGAGGGGAAGATCCTCGCCAAGAAATATCTCGCCGGCAAATAGCTGTGCACAGCGGGGACGAGGGCCTGTAGCTGCCGTGAAGCGGCGCTAACGGCTAGATTCTGAACCTTGAGTCGTTCAGGGTCGCGCCATGCCCGTCCGCCAACTACCCGAAGAGGTCATCAACCGCATCGCCGCCGGCGAGGTGGTCGAGCGGCCCGCTTCCGTCGTGAAGGAGCTCGTCGAGAATGCGCTCGATGCCGGCGCCCGCCGGATCGAGGTCGTGCTCGCGGGCGGCGGACGGCGGCTCATCCGCGTCACCGACGACGGCGGCGGCATGTCGAAGGAGGATCTCGCGCTCGCGGTCGAGCGCCACGCCACCTCCAAGCTCCCCGGCGATGATCTGCACGCGGTTTCCACTCTCGGCTTTCGCGGCGAGGCGCTGCCGTCGATCGGCGCGGTGGCGAAGCTTTCGATCACTACGCGGCTTGCGGCCTCGCAAAACGCCGTCGAGATCGTGGTCGATGGCGGCAAGAAGCAGGCGATCAAGCCCGCGGCGCTGGGCGAGGGCACGCGCATCGAAGTCGAGGATCTTTTTTACGCGACGCCGGCGCGGCTGAAGTTCCTGAAGTCCGATCGCGCCGAAACCGCCGCTGCGGTCGAGGCGCTTCGACGCCTGGCCCTGGCGCGGCCCGACGTCACGTTTGTGCTTGCCGCCGAGGATCGCCCGCCCGTGACCTATGCCGCGCAAGGAATAGATTCCCACGCACGGCTCGCCCGTCTCGCCGACGTGATCGGGGCGGATCTGCGCGAAAATGCCGTGCCGGTCGAGGGCGAACGCGAGGGCGTTTCGGTCTCCGGCATCGCCGGCCTGCCGACGTTCTCGCGCGCGAATTCGCTCGCGCAATATCTGTTCGTGAACGGCCGCCCCGTGCGCGACAAGGTTCTCCTCGGCGCCGTGCGCGCCGCCTATGCCGATCTCCTGCATGGCGACCGCCATCCGGTCGTGGCGCTGTTTCTGACGCTCGATCCGCGCGAGGTGGACGTCAACGTGCATCCGGCGAAAACCGAAGTGCGCTTCCGCGATGCGGGCCTCGTGCGTGCGCTTCTCGTGCGCTCCCTGCAAGAGGCGCTCGGCACCGGCGCGCGGAGATCCGCGACCACGGGGGCCGCGCGCCTCGTCGCCTTTGCCCGCCGGCATGCGCCCAGCGGCCGGCCAGCCGGCGGCTGGCGCGGATCAGCGGCGCCTGCGTTTGTGCCCGGCTTTGCGGAAGAAGAGCAGGAAGTTTTCGCAGCGCTCGGGGAGCCTTCGGCCGATGCGCGCGCGAATTTGGCGCCGGCGCCGCCGGAGCTTCTCGACAAGCCGCTCGGCGCCGCGCGGGCGCAATTGCACGAGACCTACATCGTGGCGCAAACCCGCAGCGGCCTCGTGATCGTCGACCAGCACGCGGCGCATGAACGCCTCGTCTACGAAAAGCTGAAAGCGGCGCTTGCGCGCGATGGCGTCGCGCGCCAATTGCTTCTCGTTCCGGTGGTGGTCGAACTCGATTCGTCGGATGCCGCGGCCCTCGTCGAGCGTGCGCGCGATCTCGCCCAGATGGGCCTTGCGATCGAAGCCTTCGGCGCCGGCGCCGTGCTCGTGCGCGAGGCGCCGGCGATGCTGGGCGACGCCGACATCGCCGCGCTCGTGCGCGATCTTGCCGAGCACATGGCCGAGTGGGACGCGGCATTGCCGCTCGAACGCCGCCTCCTGGCGGTTGCTTCCTCCATGTCCTGCCACGGCTCGGTGCGCGCCGGGCGCCTGCTCAAGCCCGAGGAGATGAACGCGCTTTTGCGCGAGATGGAGACGACCGATTACGCCGGCCAATGCAATCATGGCCGGCCGACCTACATCGAGCTTTCGCTCGCCGACATCGAAAAGCTGTTCGGGCGGCGCTGAGATTCAAGGCGCGCGCAGAATCACAATCTCGGTGTCGTCGTAGGCGCGCCGTTCCAACTCCTCGAATCCATCCGGCGCCTTGAAGCGCGCCTTCGCGGCTTCCTCGACGACGACAAGCGCGGAGGGCGCGAGCCACTTCCCGTCGCGCGCGGAGGCGAGCGATTTCTCGGCGAGGCCCTGGCCATAGGGTGGGTCGCAAAAGCCGAGATCGAACGGCTCCATCGGGCCCCTATCGCCAAGCCTGGCCGCGTCGCGGCGGAAAATTTTCGTCGCGCCCGTGAGCGAGAGCGTTTCGATATTCTCCCGGATCAATGCCCGCGCTTCCGCCGCCTCCTCGACGAACAGCACGTATTTCGCGCCGCGCGACACGGCTTCGAAACCGAGGGCGCCCGTTCCCGCAAACAGGTCGAGCACGCGCGCGTCGGTGATCGGATCGGCATAAGCGTGCACGAGAATGTTGAAGATCGCTTCGCGCAGCCGGTCGGATGTCGGTCGGATCGCGTTGGAGGAGGGGCCTTTCAGATTCCGGCCGCGGAATTTTCCGCCGACGATGCGCATGCAGCCTCACCTTCGCGGCGTTCGGTCACGTGCTGCATTCCTTTTACTGTTCCACCTTCCGCGAGCAGGAGGCGAAGAGGGCGAGGAGCGCGAAGCTTTGCCGAACTCGGGCTTGCTCGAGTTCGTTTTAGAAGACCTGAAGTCGGGTGAACCCGACTTCAGGCGCGAGGCGGCAGACGAAGGGCGCGGCGATTTTTGCGGCGGTGCGTCTTCCGGCTCCCTTAACGGCGCCGAAAAATCCGTCCCCGCGAGCCGCTCGATCTTTTCGCCGATTTGCTCGCGCAGCACGCGCGTCTTCACTTCTTCCACCGCGGCTGGCGCGAGTTCGCCGAGCCGGAACGGCCCGTAGGAAATCCGAATCAGCCGGTTCACCGAAAGGCCAAGCTCGCGCAGGACGTTCCGCACCTCGCGGTTCTTGCCCTCGCGCAGGCCCATGGTGAGCCAGAGATTCGAGCCTTGCTCGCGATCGAGCTTCGCCTCGATCGGCCCGTATTCGACGCCCTCGACCGTAATCCCGCGCCCGAGGCGATCGAGCGCGGCCTGCGTCACCTTTCCGTTTGCGCGCACGCGGTAGCGCCGGAGCCAGCCGGTTTGCGGCAATTCGAGCGCGCGCGCGAGCCCGCCGTCATTGGTGAGGAGAAGCAACCCCTCGCTGTTGATGTCGAGCCGCCCGATGCTCATGAGCCGCGGCAAATCCTTCGGCAGCGCGCCGAAGATCGTCGGCCGTCCGCGCTCGTCGCGGTTCGTGGTCACGAGGCCCTTCGGCTTGTGATAGAGGAAAAGCCGCGTGCGCTCGCGGCCGGGCAACGACTTGCCGTCGACCTCGATGCGGTCGCTCGGCGAAACCGTGAAGGCCGGGGTCGAAAGGCGCTTCCCGTTGACGGCAACGCGGCCCGCCGCGATCCACGTCTCCGCCTCGCGCCGCGAGCAGAGTCCGGCGCGCGCCATCACCTTGGCGATCCGTTCCTTGCCGTTATCGTCGTGGGGAGGCTTGCGGCTCATCGGCGTCCATGCCAGTTCGGGCGGCTTGTTAGCATAGCGGCGAGACGGAGACGAAGCGTGAGCGGCGCGAATTTCATGGACGCGGCCTTCGATGAGGCGGAAATCGCGGCGCGCGCGGGCGAGGTGCCGGTCGGTGCCGTCGTGGTGCGCGAAGGCGAGATCGTCGCCCGCGCCCACAACCGCCCGCTCGCCGAGCGCGATCCGACCGCCCACGCCGAATTGCTGGCGCTCCGCGCCGCGGCAAAGTCGCTCGGCGACGAGCGGCTTTCGGGCTGCGATCTTTACGTGACGCTCGAGCCCTGCACCATGTGCGCGGCGGCGATTTCGCTCGCGCGCATTCGCCGGCTCTATTACGCCGCCGCCGACCCGAAAGGCGGCGCCGTCGAATCGGGCGTGCGCTTCTTTGCGTCGCCCGCTTGCCATCACCGGCCGGAGGTCTATGGCGGCATTCAGGCGGCGCGGGCGGCCGAACTGCTTCGCGGATTTTTCAAGGATAAGCGCTAGCTTTCCTTCCGGCCCGGAGGCCGAGATTCGCCATCATGTTTGCGCTAGTATCGCGCGAGCGAGGAGACACCCAATGCAAGTCGACAAGATCAACGAGCTGATCGATCACGTCAAAAAGAATTCGGACGAACTCGTTGCCAAGGGCGCGAACAAGAAGGAGCTGCAGGCGCACGTCGCGGGCCTGGAAGCGGAAATGAAGAAGCCGAAACCTGACCACGGCAGGCTCGAGACGTTGCTCGCATCCCTGGAGACCACGGTCGAGGAGGCGGAAGAAACGCTCGCCGCGAGCGGCGTGTTCCGGCTCCTGAACACGATCTTCGGCACCGGCGTGCCGAGCCCGTGATGACGGGCGCGCTTACAACGCGCGCCAGCCGATGTCCCGGCGATAGAAACCTTCCGGCCAGTCGATCAAATCCACTGCGCGATAAGCCCGCGCCTGCGCTTCTTGCAACGTCTTGCCCGTCGCGGTGACGTCAAGCACGCGTCCGCCGGCCGCGACGAGCCTGTCGTCCTCGCGTTTGGTGCCGGCCTGAAAGATTTTCACGCCTTCGACTTTGCCCGCCTGTTCAAGCCCGCGAATCTCGGAGCCTGACTGATAGCTGCCGGGATAGCCCTTGGTCGCGAGCACCACGGTGATCGCGACTTCATCCTTCCAGCGCAGGCTCATGTTGGCGAGCGTGCCGTCGCAGGTCGCCAACATCAGCGTCAAGAGATCGTCCTTCATCCGCGGCATCAGCGCCTGACATTCGGGATCGCCGAAGCGGACATTGTATTCGATGAGCTTGGGCCCATCCCGCGTGATCATCAGGCCGATATAGAGAACGCCGCGATAGGGCGTGCCGGCGCGCGCGAGCGCCCGCGCCGTGGGTCGCACGATTTCTTCCAGCGTGCGGCGTTCGATTTCCGGCGTAAATACCGGCGCCGGCGAATAGGCGCCCATGCCGCCGGTATTGGGTCCCTTGTCGCCGTCAAAGGCGCGCTTGTGGTCTTGCGCCGAGGTCAGCGGCAGAACGGTTTCGCCGTCGACGAAGCAGAAGAAGCTCGCCTCCTCGCCGTCGAGAAATTCCTCGATCACCACCGGGTCATTGCCGCCCATCGCGAACACCTGCTCGAGCGCTTCATCCGCTTCGGCCTTCGTCATCGCGACGATGACGCCCTTGCCTGCATGCAAGCCGTCAGCCTTCAGCACGATCGGCGCGCCGGTTTGCGCGAGATATTTTTTTGCGCCGGCCTTGTCGCGAAATTCGGCGAAGCGCGCGGTGGGGATGTTGTTCGCGGCGCAGAGCTGCTTGGTGAAGGACTTCGAGCCCTCCAGCCGCGCCGCCGCGGCGACGGGCCCGAAGGCTTTGATCTTCGCCGCGCTCAATCGGTCGACGAGTCCGGCGACGAGCGGCGCTTCCGGCCCCACCACCACCAGCTCGATTTTCTTGGTCTTGCAGAAAGCTTCGATTGCCGCCAGGTCGTTGATCTTCAAATCGGCGATCTCGGCTTCTTCGGCAATGCCCGGATTGCCGGGCGCGGCATAAAGCTTGGAGAGCAGCGGGCTCGCGGCGAGCTTCCAGGCGAGCGCATGCTCGCGTCCGCCGGAGCCGAGAAGAAGCACGTTCATGCGCAGGATCCGAGCGTGTATCGAAAGGCCGCGTTGATGTAGCATAAGCGCATGCGAGTCACCGAAACGCTCGTCGTCGCATCCACTGAAATCCGCTCGAACCTGCCGGAGCTGACTGTCTCCGAGCTTTCGGCGGAGCTCAAGCGCACGGTCGAGGAAACCTTTCCCCGTGTGCGCGTGCGCGGCGAGGTCTCGAATTATCGCGGGCCGCACACCTCCGGCCACGCTTATTTCTCGCTCAAGGACGAGGGCGCCCGCATCGACGCGGTGATCTGGAAGGGTAATTTCGGGCGCCTGCGTTTCAAGCCCGAGGAGGGGTTGGAAGTCGTCGCCACCGGCCGCATCACCACCTATGCCGGCAAGTCCGCCTACCAGATCGTGATCGAGGAGCTGGAGCCCGCCGGCGTCGGCGCCCTGATGGCGCTCCTCGAGGAGCGCAAGAAAAAGCTCGCGGCCGAAGGCTTATTCGACGAAGCGGGGAAAAAACCGCTGCCGTTCCTGCCGCGCACGATCGGCGTTGTCACCTCGCCCACGGGCGCCGTGATCCGCGACATTCTGCATCGCCTGTCCGACCGCTTTCCGCGCCATGTGCTCGTCTGGCCCGTTCGCGTACAGGGCGAGACTTGCGCCGCCGAGGTCGCGGCCGCGATTGAAGGCTTCAACGCGCTGAAGCCGGGCGGAACTCCGCCGCGGCCCGATGTCCTGATCGTCGCGCGCGGCGGCGGCTCGCTCGAGGATCTCTGGGGCTTCAACGAAGAAATCGTCGCGCGCGCCGCGGCCGCGAGCAAAATTCCGCTTGTCTCCGCCGTCGGCCACGAAACGGACTTCACGTTGATCGATTTTGTTTCCGATCGCCGCGCGCCGACGCCGACCGCCGCCGCGGAACTGGTCGTGCCGGTGCGTGCCGACCTCGTCGCCGCGACCGGAACGCACGGCGTCCGTCTCGTTGCCTCGCTATTGCGCTACTTCGAGCGTCTGCGCTCCGAGTTGCGCGGGCTCGTGCGCGGCATCCCCGCCGCCGATGCCGTGCTCGCGCTGCCGCGGCAGCGCCTCGATTCGATCGGTGATCGCCTGCCGCGCGCGCTCTACGCCAATGCCCATAGCCACCGGGTGCGGTTTGTCCGTACGGCGAGCCAGCTTTCGCCGGCAAGCCTGCGGGCGCGGTTCGAGCGCTTGCATGAACGCATCGGCTCGCTGGCAAAACTCATCGACGCCTTCAGCTATCACAAGGTGCTCGACCGCGGTTTCGCCCTGGTGCGCGATGCCGCGGGCAAGCCGGTCCGCGCGGCCGCGGCGGTCGCGGCGGGCGACATGCTCGATATCGAGTTTGCCGATGGGCATCTGCCTGCGGTTGCATCGGGCGGCGGCCCGAAAAAGAAGCGCGGCGGCGGCACTGGCGGCGGCCAGGGCAGCCTGTTCGGCTGACGGTTTGTCACAAAGAATTAAGCTCGCGGTGCTGGCATGAGGCAAAGTGACCGACTATCTTGCCTTTGGCGTATTTTCTTGGCCCAATTCCCGTCATGAATCGTTTCGAGCGCATTCCGCTTGCCGCCGGCGAAGCCCAGCTTCGCTATCTCGACGGCGACTATCGCATCGTGCGGCCGGGCAGCTTCGTGCGCTGCGCGGTCACCGGCGAGCCGATCCCGCTCGACGAATTGAAATATTGGAGCGTTGAGCTGCAGGAAGCCTATGCCGGCCCGGAAGCGGTGCTCGCCCGGCTCCATCCCGGGCGCGGCAAGCGCTGATCAGGCGCGGCGGCGCGCGAGCGCGCCGGTCACGAGCCGCATGAGCGCGGCCTCCTCATCAAATTCAAGCGTAACCGGAAGGGCCGTGCTCGCGGCATAAAGCTCCGTGAGCTTCAGGCCCGCGATCCTGATCCGGTCCTTTTCCGTCGTGACCGGAAGGAGGCTCTCACGCTTCGCTGTGGCGAGGAGATCTTCCGCCTCGCGCGGCGAATAGGGATGATGATCGGGAAACGCGCGCCGCTTCGCGACCTTGGCGCCGATCTCGGAAAGGGTGCGAAAGAACTTTTCCGGCCGGCCGATTCCGGCGAAGGCCAATACCTTCTGCCCCGCGAGGTTCTGTGCCGCGCGCGGCTCGGGAACGACCCGCGCGGCGAAGACCGGAACGCCCTTCCGCGCGGCGAGCGCCGCTACCGTCTCGACCGCGGCGCCCTTGCCGTTGCAAACGAGCGCCTGCGCCCGCTCGATCTGGGCGATCAGCGGCGCGCGCAACGGCCCTGCCGGAAACACGCGGCCGTTGCCGACGCCGCTCTCGCCGTCGATCACAAGCAGGGAAAAATCCTTTTCGACCGATGGATTTTGAAATCCGTCGTCGAGCACCACGACACTCGCGCCGCGCCTCGCCGCGAGTTCCACGCCGGCGAAGCGGTCGGCGGCGACGATGGTGGGTGCGGCGCGCGCCAACAAAAGCGCCTCGTCGCCGACCGCCGCGGCATCGTGCTGGGCGGGGTCGACGAGAAGCGGTCCGCGCTCGCGCCCGCGGTAGCCGCGCGTGACGAGGAAGGGCCGCGCGCCTGCCGCCGCGAGTAGTCTCGCAAGCGCGATCGCCGCCGGCGTCTTTCCGGCGCCGCCAAGCGTCGGATTGCCGACGCAGATCACCGGCACGCCGGCTCTTTTTCCGCGCCGCCGGAGCCGCGCGACTGCGACCGCTCCGTAGATCGCGCCGAAGGGCGCGAAGAGGGCGGCGAGAAGGCCCGGCGGACGCCACCAGAAGGCGGGCGCGCGCATTACGCCGAAAGCCTCAGCTGCACGAGATAAGGCTCGATCGCGGCAAAGGTCCGATCGAGCGCGCCGCCGAGGCGCTGCACCGTGCCGTGCGCGGCCTCCGCCATTTGGCTGACGAGATTGGGATCGTGCAGCAACAGCTCGAGGCTGGTGGTGAGCGAATCGACGCCGGTCACGGTCGCCGCTCCGCGCGTGCGATTGAGCTCGGCATAGATCGCGGCGAAGTTCGAGACATACGGGCCGTGCAGGATCGCGCAGCCGATCTTCGCGGGCTCGATCGGATTTTGGCCGCCGTGTTTGACGATCGAGCCGCCGACGAAGACGATCGGCGCCAGGCGATAAAACAGCCCGAGCTCTCCGATCGTATCGGCGACGTAGATTTCCGTGCCGCTGTCGGGGAGACGCGCGCGCGACCGCAGCACCGCGAGCAGTCCCGCTTCTTCCGCTTCGCCGGCGACCGTGCGGCCGCGCTCGGGATGGCGCGGGGCAATCACGGTCAAAAGATTGGGCACCGTACGCCGCAGCCGTCGATGCGCCTCGATGATCGCCGCTTCCTCGCCCTTGTGGGTGCTCGCCGCCAAAATGACCGCGCGGTTGCGCGTCGCGCGCTTCAGCGCCGACAACGCCATTGGATCGGCGGGCGGCGGCGGCACGTCGAATTTGAGATTGCCGGTCGTGAAAACGCGCGCCGCACCGAGCTGGGCGAGCCGCTTCGCGTCGTCGATTTCCTGCGCGAGACAAAGATCGATGCACGACAACAGCGCCGCGGCGGTCTTCTTGAACATTTTCCAGCGCTGAAACGAGCGCTTCGACAGGCGGCCGTTGATTAGAACGAGCGGAATGCCGCGCCGCGTCGCCTCCGTGATCATATTGGGCCACAATTCCGATTCGGCGAGGAGTGCGAGCCCCGGCCGCCAGTATTCGAAGAAGCGGTGCACGAAAGCGGGCGAGTCGAGCGGCGCGAATTGGTGCAGCACGCCTTCGGGAAGGCGCTGTTGCGCGAGTTTTGCCGCGGTCACGGTCCCCGAGGTGAGCAAGATGGAAAAGCCGCCCGCCTGGATGCGATCGAGCAGCGGCATCACGGAAAGAATTTCGCCAACGCTCGCCCCATGCACCCATACGAGCGGGCCGTGCGGCCGCTGCTCGCTCGCGATCCCCCGCCGTTCCGTGACGCGGGTTGGATCTTCCTTGTCGCGCCTGAGTCTCCGCTTCAAGAGCATGCCGGCGAAAGGCGAGGCGACGCGCGTCGAGCCGCGATAAAGCTTGAGCGTGAACGGCAGGCGGTCCCTAGCCATCGCCGCCTTCCCCGGCCGCACGGCGGGCGAGCGTCTCGGCGCGCGCGGTCGCCGCTTCCAGGCGCTCCTGCACAAGTTTGCGCGCGGCTTGGAGAGCGGCGTCATCGGCGTCGCTTGCCACCCTGACCGGCTCGGCGGCGACGGCACCGCCGAGGCCAAAGGGAAGATCGATGCTTGCCTTGTCCCAGCTCTTCGCCACCAGCCGGCGGCTCGTCGCGATGGCGACCGGATAGATCGGCCGGCCGGAATAGCGCGCAAGCGTAACCACGCCGAGACCGGCGACGCGCGAAATCTTCGGCACGTCGGCCGTCATCGCGACGTTGATGCCTTCCGCCAATGTATCGATCATCTCGCGCATCGCGCCGACCGCGTTCTTGCGATGGAAGTCGCGGCTGTTGGTGGCGCCCGAGCCGCGAATGGTGCCGACGCCGAGCGCTTCCGCGGCGATCGCGTTGACGTCGGCGTCGGCGTGGCGCGAAATCAGCACCTTCGCCTTGTACTGCGGTCGCATGATGAAGGGCGCGAGAAAATGCTGCCCGTGCCAGAAGGTAAGGATGATCGGCATCTCGCGCTCGGCCATTTCGTAAATGTCCGCGGGCTCGACTTCGAAACGCACGGAGCGGGCGACCGACCAGAAATACCCCGCCAGCGTATAACCGAGCGAGCGTCGAAAGAGTTCCGACTTCCGCAGCGTGCGCCACATGTCAGCCGTCCGAAATCCGTCTAGCGCTTCGGCGCCGAGGTGTCGGTTTCGGGGTCGAGCAAACGGTGCATATGAACGATGAAGTAGCGCATCATCGCGTTGTCGACGGTCTGCTGCGCCTTCGCCTTCCAGGCGGCATAGGCGGCGGCGTAATTCGGGTAGACGCCGACGATGTCGATCTTCGAAAGATCGCGAAACTCGTGCGAGCCGAGTTCGGTGAGCTCGCCGCCGAATACGAGATGCAGGAGCTGCTTGGAAGGCACGTCACTCATGGCTTGGCGGTCCCCTTACGCGTTCGCCGTCAGGTCCTGTTCTGTTGTCGTCCCCTTGAGCGCCCGTAGAAGCGGCGCGTGCAGTTCTCGTCCCGCTGCAACCAGCTCCCCATGTCTGATTTCGGAACGATTATAAACAAGCTTGTGGCCATCGAATGTCGTCAATACGGCGCCGGCTTCGTGCACCAAAAGATCGGCTGCCGCAAGGTCCCAATCGTAGCTGGCGGCGGTGGCAAGCGCTGCGTCGAGATCGCCGGTGGCAACGCGGGCGATCCGGAGCGCGAGCGAATGAATTTTCGGTACCGCATCGATCGCGACACCCGCCCGGATCAGCCGGTCGAGCCGTGCTTTGTTGCCCGCGATCTTTGCATGCGAGAGCGATCGGGTCGTGTTCGCCCGCAAGCGCTTGCCATTGCGGGTCGTACCGTCCGCCGCGGAGGCGATGAACAATTCATCGCTCACCGGCGCATAAAGTGCTGCGGCAAGCGGGCGTCCGTCCTCGACGAGCGCCGCCGAAACCGACCAGTCCGCGAAGCCGGCGAGGTAGGCGCGCGTTCCATCAATCGGATCGACGACCCAGACGCGCCGGCAAGCGAGGCGATCCGGCTGGTCGGCCGTCTCTTCCGAGAGCCAGCCGTAAGCAGGCGCGAGCGCGAGCAACCGCTCGCGCAAGAAATTGTCCACCGCGATGTCCGCTTCGCTGACCGGGGAGCTTGCGTCTTTCTTCCAGTGCTTGACGCCCGTGCGCATGGAAAGCGCGAGCTTTCCCGCCTCGGTAACCGCGGCCGCCAATGCGCGCGTGGCGTCGAGGGGGGCAAGATCGCGGTCGCTCGGAACTCCCATGCGGCTTGGATCTAGGGCACTCATCGGCCACGAAGCAAGCTTTCGGCAAGCATGTGCGGAAGTACCAATGATTAACCAGGTCCTTTAAGCGGATTCTGAAATTCCCCTGGCATTCTTCCGCCCATGACCGGGCAAACAAAAACGCCCGGCGGGGGGATGATTTGAGGCGTCAAACCACGGCGAACGGGAAACCGTTCGCCGGCGGGTCGGGCCGCGGGCTGCGGCTCGACCCCCTTTCTCTTCCGGTCCGTTTTGCCGCCGCCGATGAGCGGGCGGACGGCGGAACGCGCATCGTCGAAATCGGCCGCGACCGCGTGCTCCTGCTGCGCTCCGTGCGTGGCGTGCGCATGCGCCTGCGGATTCCGCTCGACGGCTTTCTTGGCGTTGCGGCGCGCGCGCTTGCGGCGACCGACGAAGCCGAGCGGGTCGCGATTACGCTCGAGCATCGGGATCCCGCGCTCAGCATCGTGCTGCACGTCGGCGAGGAAGCGGATGAATTGCTCGCCGAATGGCAGCTGTGGGGCCGGGTCCTCGGCTGTCCGCTCCTGATTGCGGGCCTTGACGGCAATTTGCGTGTGGCCTGCACCGCGTTCGCGGACAGCGAAACCGCGCGCCGCCGCCGCCGCACGCCGCTCCGCAAACGCCGGCCTTATTTCGTCGCGCGCCGGAAGGGGTTCTCCGTCCGGCTTGCGCCGGTCGTGCACCGCGGCGAGCGCGAGATCATCGCGCCGGAATAAACGCGCCGGGCGAGCCGAACGCCGCGTCAAGCACGATCCCGGCGAATAGAATAAGTCCGGCCTCGCGGTTCGCGCGAAAAAGGCCGAGGCATTGCGCCGGATTGCCGATGTCGATCGTGCGCACCTGCCACGCAAGATGCAGCGCGAAGCCGATAACGCCGAGATCGAACAGAATGCCGCCGCCGGCGAAAATTCCCGCGATCAGGATCAACAGAACCGCGCCGGCATAGAGGAAGACGAGCGCTGGCCGCGTTTCCTCCCCGAACAGCCGCGCCGTCGAGCGCACGCCGATGATCGCGTCGTCGTCGCGGTCCTGATGCGCATAGATCGTGTCGTAACCGATGACCCACAGGATCGAGCCGGCATAAAGAATGAGCGCGGGCCAATCGATTCTTCCGAAGACGGCGGCCCAACCCATCAAGGCACCCCAGGAAAAGGCGAGCCCTAAGACCGCCTGCGGAAACCAGGTCACGCGCTTGGCGAGCGGGTAGACCGAAACGACGAGAAGCGAGGCGATTCCCATTGCGATGGCGAAGGCATTCATCTGCGCGAGCACGAGAAGCCCGATCAGCGCGAGCGCGACAAGAAAGGCGAAGGCCTGCGCCAGCGAGACCCGGCCGGAGGGAATCGGCCGCGACCGCGTGCGTTCGACGCGGGCATCGAGATCGCGATCGAGAATGTCGTTCCACGTGCAACCCGCTCCGCGCATGGTGACGGCGCCGAGCAGGAACAGCGCGAGGAGCTTCAAATCGGGCCAGCGCGCGCCGGACGCGATCGCGGCCAATCCGGTTGACCACCAGCACGGCAACAGCAACAGCCACCAACCGATCGGCCGGTCGAGGCGGGCGAGTTGCAGATAGGGCCGCGCCCAGGCCGGCGCATGGCGGTCGACCCAATTGCCGGTCGAGTCGGCGACGGCGGTGGCCGACCGGCCTTCGTTCATCGCTGCAAAATGTTGCCGTTGATGGTGTCGAACAGCCCGCCGCCCTTGTCGTTATCCTGCGGAGGCCCGCCGACGTCGCCGGTGATGCCGATCGCATTCGACAGGCCCGCGCTCGGCGAACGGACGCCGCCGCCATTGGCGGCAGCGGTGCATACCTGCGTCTTCACCGCCGTCGTTTTCGAAAGGCTCGTGCCAAGGTTTTTCAATACTTCGTCGGGGACGTTACAGGCGACCCTGTTGTCTTTCAGGAACTTGAACATCTTTTCCTGCGCATCGATCAGCGACTTGAAGAGGACGCAGGCTTCCTGCGCGCTGGCACGGCGCTTGTTGGCGGCCTGGACCGCCTGGCCGCGCTTTTCGTATTCCGTGCGCAGGACGGTAAAGCCGCCCTGACAGTCGACCTGCTGGGCCGCGGCGATATTGCCGAGCAACAGAAAGGCGAGAGCCGCCGCCCCTCCCGTGAAACTGAACCGATGAGGTCTCAAAACCGGTCTCCGCAGGCGTCTCTAATGCGTAACAAAGGTCGCGGCTTTAGGGCAAGATCAGGGCACCGAAGCGCAAGGGTTAATGGCTGTGGCTCGCCACGATTTTCGTACCCCCCGCCTTTATCTCGAAGGCGATCTCAAGCCGGGCGGCGAGCTTTTGCTCGGCCGGGAGGCCATGAACTACCTGCGAAATGTACTGCGCCTCGATAGTGGCGCGGAAGTGCTCATTTTCAACGGGCGTGACGGGGAATGGCGGGCCCGGCTCATTCCCGCCTCGCGCCGCGAGACGCGGCTTTCCGTTTTGCAGCAAACCCGGCCGCAGACGGCCGCAGGCGAACTTCACTATGCCTTCGCGCCGCTCAAGCACGCCCGCCTCGATTTCATGGTCCAGAAGGCGGTCGAGATGGGCGCCGGCCGGCTGAGCCCCGTGATCACCCGCCATACCCAGGTTGCGCGGGTTAATCTTGACCGTATGCGCGCGAACGTAATCGAAGCCGCCGAGCAATGCGGAATTATCGCCTTGCCCGAGATCGAAGCCCCTATGCGCTTTTCCGACTGGCTTGCCGGCGCGCGCGATCGCGTGATCGTCTTTTGCGACGAGGAGGCCGAGACGCGGGACCCGGTCGCGGCACTGGCCCGCGCGCCTGCTGGAAAGCTCACCTTGTTGATCGGCCCGGAAGGCGGCTTTGCCGAGGAGGAACGCGCGGCACTTCTCACCCTTTCTTCCGTGGTGCGGCTTTCGCTCGGCCCGCGAATCCTGCGGGCGGACACGGCCGCGGTGGCGGCCCTCGCCCTGGTGCAGGCCGCGCGCGGCGACTGGCGCTGAATTTCTCGCAACTGCGAACGCTTGCGGACGGAGCGGGGGAACCAATCCTGCCCCTGTGAATTGGAGAGCACCAAGCCTCATTGCGGCCTGCTTTTGCGGGAGGCTGGCAAGGCTCTCACGACATTCGATTTTTACGGCCAAACTGTCGATTCGATTGACGGGAGGTTTCCATGACGGAGAACTACAGCTTCGGAATGGAAGAGGAGTATTTCATTGTCGACGCGGAGACGAAGTCGCTGCAGCGCAAGGCTTCGCCTTCATTCCTGGTCGCGCTCAAGCGCGCGATCGGGCCCGCGGTCACGCGCGAGTTGTTGCAGTCGCAGCTTGAAATCAGCACCAAGCCTGCGCTTTCCATGGCCGAGGGCCATGCCGAATTGAAGAAGCTCCGCCAGACCATCGGCGCGATCGCGGATGAACACGGTCTTTCTTATTTTGCCTCCGGTACCCATCCGACCGCTGGCTGGTCGGGCGGACAGCCGACGCAGAAACTGCGCTATGACGGCATCATGCATGACTTCCAGATGCTGGGCGAACGCAATCTTCTCTGCGGCATGCACGTCCATGTGCAGCTGCCGGATCCCGACAAGCGCGTCGACGTGATGCGGCGGATGGTTCCGTACATTCCGCTGTTCATCGCGCTTTCGACCTCTTCGCCCTTCTGGCGCTCGCGCCGCACCGGCCTCATGGGCTACCGCCTCGCCGCCTACGACGAACTTCCCCGCACGGGCCTGCCGGAGCTCTTCGAGAGCAATAAGGAATACGAGGCCTATATCGAGGCCTGGTCGAGGCGCGGGTGATGCAGGATTCGAGCTATGTCTGGTGGGCGATCCGGCCCTCGCGCAACCATCCGACGCTCGAGTTGCGCGCGCCGGATTCGTGCACGCGCGTCGAGGACACGGTCGCGCTCGCGGCTCTTTATCGCGCGCTCGCGCGCCACCTTTTTCTGCATCCCGAGATCAATCGCGAGATCACCGCCGTCGACCGGGCGATCGCGGTCGAGAACAAATGGCGGGCGCAACGCTACGGCATCCACGGCAGCTTCGTCGATCGCCGCGAACGCCGCGCCATCCCGGTTTCCGAGGTGCTCGACCGGCTGATCAAGATGCTCGACGAGGATCTTTCCGTGCTTGGTTGCGGCGAGGAGGTCGCGGGCTTGCGCAAGATTCTCGCAACCGGCACCAGCGCCGATATCCAGATTGCGGTTTTCCGCGAGGCCGAGCAGCGCACAGGCAGCCGCAGCAAGGCCTTCGGCGCCGTGAAGACGTGGCTCGCGGAAGCGACATTGCAGTAGACCTGATCTGACGGAAACGCCGGTTGGCGGCGGGTGCGGGGCTTGTGTATCGTCCCGCTCCCCCGCCACGGCTGCCCGCCCGGAACCCCGAAATGGCCCGCGATCAGATCGACATGACTCCGATCGAGTCGCAACGCGACCTCGTGGCCTGGATTGCCGAGGGCTGCAAGCCGGAAGCGGATTTCCGCATCGGTACCGAGCACGAGAAATTGCCCTTCACGCTCGCGGGCCATCGGCCGGTGCCCTACGAGGGTCCGCGCGGCATCCGCGCCCTCCTCGAGGGCATGCGCCACCTTCTGGGCTGGGAGCCGATCCTCGAAGGTGAAACGATCATCGGGCTTGCCGACGTCACCGGCGGCGGCGCGATCTCGCTCGAGCCCGGCGGCCAGTTCGAGCTTTCCGGCGCGCCGCTCGCCACCGTCCACCAGACATGCAGCGAATTGAACGCGCATCTCGCGCAACTCAACGAAGTGGCGCGCCCGCTCGGCCTGGGATTCCTCAGCCTCGGCATGAGCCCGCTATGGACGCGTGCCGAGACGCCGATGATGCCGAAGGGCCGCTACAAGATCATGGCCGCCTACATGCCGAAGGTCGGCAAGCTCGGCCTCGATATGATGTTCCGCACCTGCACCGTGCAGGTGAACCTCGATTTCTCTTCCGAGGCCGACATGGTGAAGAAGCTCCGCGTCGGGCTGGCGCTACAGCCGGTCGCGACCGCGATCTTCGCGAATTCGCCCTTCACCGAGGGTAAGCCGAACGGGTTTCTCTCATTCCGTTCCGAAATCTGGCGCGACACCGATCCCGACCGCACCGGCATGCTGCCCTTCGCCTTCGAGGACGGCATGGGCTTCGAGCGCTATGTCGATTACGCGCTTTCGGTGCCGATGTATTTCGTCAAGCGCGGCGCGCGCTACATCGATGTTGCGGGCGCGTCCTTTCGCGATCTTCTGGCCGGCAAGCTCGCGGCGCTGCCCGGCGATCGCGCCACGATCTCCGACTGGGCCAATCATCTGAGCACGCTCTTTCCCGAGGTGCGCCTCAAGCGCTACCTCGAGATGCGCGGCGCCGACGACGGCCCGCGCGAGCGCATCTGCGCGCTCTCCGCATTCTGGACCGGCCTTCTCTACGACCCGCAGGCGCTCGAAGCGGCGTGGGATCTCGTGCGCAACTGGAGCGCGGAGGAGCGCCAGAAATTGCGCGACGAGGTGCCGCGTCTCGGCTTCGCCGCGGAAATTCGCGGCCGCAAGGTGCGCGGGCTCGCGCGCGACGCGATTTCGCTTGCGCGCGACGGGCTCACGCGCCGCCGCCGGCTCGATTACTATTCCGGGAGCGACGAAAGCCACTTCCTCGATCCGATCGAGGACATCGTCGAAAGCGGCAAGACACCGGCGGAGGTGCTGCTCGACCGCTTTCACGCCGAATGGAAAGGCTCGGTCGATCCCGCCTTCGAGGCGCTGAAATATTAGAACTAGCTTTTCAGCCGGTAGCCGGTCCTGAACATCCACCAGATGATCAGGAGGCAGGTCACCAGAAAAACGATCGTCATGCCGACGCTGACCGCGATGCTCACATCCGCGATCTCGTAGAAGCTCCAGCGAAAGCCGCTGATGAGATACACCACCGGGTTGAACAGCGTGACGGTCTGCCAGAGCGGCGGCAGGATGCTGGTCGAATAGAAGCTGCCGCCGAGGAAGGTTAGCGGCGTGATGATCAGAAGCGGCACGATCTGCAGCTTCTCGAAGCCGTCGGCCCAGATGCCGATGATGAAGCCCAGGAGGCTGAAGGTCACGGCGGTGAGCACGAGGAAGGCGAGCATCCAGAACGGGTGCGCGATCTCGATCGGCACGAAGATCGCCGCGGTCATGAGAATCAAAAACCCGAGCAGGATCGACTTCGTCGCGGCCGCGCCCACATAGCCGAGCACGATCTCGAAAAACGACACCGGCGCCGACAACAGCTCGTAAATCGTGCCGGTGAAGCGCGGGAAATAGATGCCGAACGAGGCGTTCATCACGCTCTGCGTGAGAAGCGTGAGCATAATCAGCCCGGGTACGATGAAGGCGCCGTAGCTCACGCCTTCGATCTGGGTGATGCGCGAGCCGATGGCGGCGCCAAACACCACGAAATAAAGCGACGTGGAGATCACCGGCGAGACCACGCTCTGCCACAGCGTGCGCCCGGTGCGCGCCATTTCGAAGGTGTAGATCGCGCGAACGGCCTCGAAGTTCATGGTCTTTTGCTCACGAGCCCCACGAAAATATCCTCGAGCGAGCTTTGCGTGGTTTGCAGATCCTTGAAGCGGATGCCCGCCTGGTTGAGGTCGTGCAGCAACCGGGTGATCCCCGTGCGTTCGCTTTGGGTGTCGTAGGTGAAGACAAGCTCGCTGCCGCCGTTCGCAAGCGAAAGATGATAGGCGCCGAGCGCATCCGGCACCGCCGCGAGCTTGTGGTGGAGTTGCAGCGTCAACTGCTTCTTGCCGAGCTTGTGCATGAGCTCGGCCTTGTCCTCGACGAGGATGATCTCGCCGTTGAGGATGACGCCGACGCGATCGGCGATGAGCTCGGCTTCCTCGATGTAGTGGGTGGTGAGGATGATGGTGACGCCGGAGGCCCTGAGCGTGCGCACCACCTCCCACATGTCCTTGCGCAACTCCACGTCGACGCCGGCCGTGGGCTCATCGAGAAACAAAATCGTCGGCTCGTGCGATAGCGCCTTGGCGATCATCACCCGGCGTTTCATGCCGCCGGAGAGCGTCCTGATCTGGTTGTCCTTCTTGTCCCACAGCGAAAGCTCTTTCAGCACCTTTTCGATGATCGCGGGGTTCTTGCGCTTGCCGAAAAGGCCGCGGGTGAAGGAGACGGTATTCCACACCGATTCGAAGGCGTCGGTTGTCAGCTCCTGCGGCACGAGGCCGATCATCGCGCGCACGATGCGGTAGTCGCGCTGAATATCGCGGCCGTCGACGCGCACGTCCCCCTCGGTGCGGTTCACAATTCCGCAGATGATGTTGATGAGGGTCGTTTTGCCGGCGCCATTCGGGCCGAGGAGCGCGAAAATTTCTCCGCGCCGGATGTCGAGATTGACGCCCTTCAGCGCGCGAAATCCCGAGGCATAGGTCTTGGAGAGGTTCGAGACCGAAATGATCGATTGCATGGGTGCGTGCATGGGCGAGAAAATAGGCGGCGGAAGCGAACCGTGGAAGCGTTGATCGCCGATTTGTGAAAGCGGCTACTCCGCCGCCACATCCGTGAGGTTGTCGAGCCCCTGCACGATGTGCGTGGCGAGCGCATCGGCGAGCGCCGATGTTTCGTGCCGGTTGCGCAGCAAGCCGATGTCGAAAGCGGGAAGCGCGGGAAAGCCTTCCGGCTGGCCGAGCACGCGCATGCCCGGCCGCATGCCGGATTCCGGAATGACCGAGACCGCAAGCCCCGCCAGCACCGCGGCGGCAATCGCGCCGGCGTTGCGGCTGGTATAGAGAATGCGGTGGGCGCGGGCTTCCGCCTGTAGCCGTTCGATCGCGACTTTCCTCCATGCGCAGGTCGAGGGGCCGAGCGCGAGCGGTAGCGGCGATTCGTGATGCGCGCTGTGACGATTGGACGTGACCCACAGGAGCCGCTCGCGCCGGATCACCTCCGTCGGGCGATGCGCATAGCTGTGGGTGATGATCGCAAGATCAAGATCGCCGACATTGATCAGCTCGACGAGCTCAACGGTCGGCTCGCACAGTACCGTGAGTTCCACCTCCGGATGCGAGCGCGAAAAGCGCGCCATGATCTCCGGCAAGTAGCGGTCGGCGTAATCGTCGGGCACGCCGAGCCGCACGCGGCCGGAAAGGGTGGCGTTGGCGATCGAGTTCACGGCCTCGGCGTTCAGCTTCACGATGCGCTGGGCGTAATCGAGAAGCCGCTCGCCGTCCTCGGTGAGCTTGGAGGCGCGTCCGTCGCGGGCGAAGATCGGCTTGCCGATGCGCTCCTCGAGCCGCTTCATCTGCATCGAGACGGCCGACTGCGTCTTGTGCACGACGTCGGCCGCGCGCGTGAAGCTTCCGGTCTCCACGATCGCGATGAAGGTCTTGAGTTGGTCGCTGTCGAGAAGCGTGGTCATGCGGGCATCCTGCGAGCATCATCGAAACTGATGGATTAAATTAGAAACATTCGTTTCACTTATCAATCGAAATAGCCAACAAGGGTATGTCTCGAATTTTGGGTGATTTCGGGTCGCGCGCGGCTTCTCCGGGCGCGAAAGTCGCCCGTCCTCACGCCGGAATCGACGAAGGAGAATGCCCGTGTCCGCCCTGACCGAGTCCCGCAAGGCTGAAACCGCGATTTCTCCCGGCGCGCTGAACCATTGGTTCGCGCGCGTGATCGAGGGCCTTCAGCGCGCGGCCGTACGGCGGCAGACGCTCCATCAACTCGCGCGCCTCGACGATCGCATGCTGAAGGACATCGGGCTCTTTCGCGGCGACATCGACGCCGCCGAAGCCCTGCCGCGCGGCCGCGATCCGGTGGCGCTTCTGGCTTCGCGGCGGACGGCGCGAAACAACGCGCGCTTCGCCGATCGTTATTACTGATCCCCTACGGCGGCCTTCCCATCCCCGGCTGCCGGTCTTGAGCGTCCGCCGAGCCCCTTCGGCGGACGCTTTTTTCGCGCCTCAGCTGGAAGGCTCGGTCTTGCGCTGAATGGCTTCCTCGGCCTCGGGATTGAGCGCCCGCGCCGCGCGCTTCGGCTCCGTGAGCGGTGTCGGCTGCACTTTCGGCCGCACCTTATCGAGCCCGGCATAGATGCCGCCCGCCTGCTGCATCGCCAGCCTGTCGCGATCGCGCGAACGCACGTCCTCGATGCCGGCGTCGATGGTTTCCTGATCGAAACCAAGCTCGGCCAGCGACGCGCGCCCGAAAGCGAGCGCCGACTCGTAGGTCTCGCGAATTTCGTAATCGACATCGCGCGCCCGGAGTGCGAGCGTCGTGGTGCGGTCGTAAGAGCGCACGTAAAGTTTCGCGAACGGGAAATTCGCCTTGACGATGTCGACGATGTGCTCGGCCGTCTCCCCCTTGTCGACGCAAACGGCGATCAGATGCGCCTTGTCGGCGTGCGCCGAGCGCAAGACGTCGAGCCTGGTGCCGTCGCCGTAATAGATCTTGAAGCCGAACCGCGCCGCGACCCTGACCATCTCGGGGTCGTTGTCGATGACGGTGATGTCGAGCAACTGCGCAAACAGGCATTGCGAGACGATCTGTCCGAAGCGGCCGAAGCCGATAATCAGGACGGTGCCGTGCGTTTCTTCGAGGCCGCCCAGCTCGTATTCGGGCTCCTCGATGTAGCGGCGCGCGAGCCACTGGTCGCTCGCCATGGCGAAGAGCGGCCCGATCAGCATGGTGATCGCGGCCAATGCCACCACGAGGCTCGATTGCGCGGCGGTGACGATGCCCAGCGAAGCCCCGAGCGGCATCAGCACAAAGGCGAATTCGCCGGCGGCGGTGAGCACGGCCGCCGCCCGCAAGCCGTCCGGATCGCGATCCGGCGCAAACTGGTACAGTCCCCAGACGATCGCCGCCTTGACGGCGGTGACGAGGACCGCGCCGCCGATCAGCACCCAGAAATAATCGCGCACGACCGAAAGATCGATCGACATGCCGACGCCCATGAAGAAGAGGGCGAGCAGAAGCCCGCGGAACGGCTCGATATTGGCTTCCAGCTCGTGTCGGTAGTTCGATTCCGCGAGCAGAAGTCCGGCGAGAAAGGCGCCGAGCGCCATCGACATGCCGGCATATTGCATGATGAGGCCGGTGCCGATGACGAGAAGGAGGGCCGCGGCCGTCATCACCTCGCGCGTGTTCGCCTGCGCGAGCAGTTGAAACAGCGGATTGAGCAGGTAGCGTCCGGCGACCACGACCGTCGCGATGACGGTGGCGGCGATGGCGGCCTCCCGCGCGCCTTCCCAGAATCCGCCGCCGTCATTCGTCTGCCCGGGGGAAAGCAGCGGAATCAGCGCGAGGATCGGCACCACCGCCATGTCCTGGAACAAAAGCACGCCAAAGGCGCGCTGGCCGTAGGTCGCTTGCAGGTCACCGCGTTCTTCCAGGAGTTGCAGCGCGATCGCGGTGCCGGACATGGCAAGGGCGGTACCCGCGAGCAATGCGCCGCGCCACGGCAGGGCGAGGCAGAAAAACGCGAGCGCGAACAGCACCGCCGCCGTGACGGTCAATTGCGCGGCTCCGAGCTCGAAGATCGCGCGCCGCATGTCGAGGAGCCGCGACAATTTCAGCTCAAGCCCGATCAGGAACAGGAGCATCACCACGCCAAGCTCGGCGACGGCAAGGATGGTGGCGGGGTCGCGGAAGAACGCGAACACGCCGGGCCCGATGACGATACCGACGGCGAGATAGCCGACGATCGCGGACATGCCGAAATAGCGCGCGGTCGGCGCCGCGGCAACCGTGGCGCCCAGAAGGATCAACATTTGCAGGAGGAGGTTAAGTTCGGCCGCGTCGGGTTGCATGGACCCGCTTTACACGACGCCGCGCCGCTCTTGTCTATTGTATTTTTCAGAGCAGGCCGCGCGCCTGGAATTCCTGCCGGAGGCCGGCAAGGCCGGTAAAGCGGTGGCCCGCAAGCCCGGCGGCTTTCGCCCCTTCCACATTTTCCGGCTTGTCGTCGATCATCATGGCGCTCGCAGGCTCGACCCCGTGGCGGGCGACGAGGCGGCGATAGACTTCGGGGTCCGGCTTCTTCGCGCCGAATTCGGCGGCGACATGCAGCTTCTCGCCGAACAAGGGCGGCAGTTCCGGAAACAGCTCGTCGAAGCAGTCTTTCACCAGAAATCCGTTATTGGTCAGCACCGCGATGCCCGCGCGCGGCTTCAGCCGTTCGGCAAGCAGAAGCACCTCGCGGTCGGGGTGCATGGCCGCGCGCCGCGCCGCGATCCAGTCGGCGCGGGAGAGCGGCGCGCCGATGCGCTCGGAAAAGCCCGCGAGGTATTCCGCGGCGGAGAATTTGCCGGCGTCGGCGGCATCCTCGAAACCCGATTTCCAG
>Ga0209060_10001211_pt1 | contig 30250 bp, 20 predicted proteins | sample Coa_R1_8_FD_187155 | JGI IMG/M metagenome (GOLD analysis project Ga0209060, IMG submission 187155) | Surface soil microbial communities from Centralia Pennsylvania, which are recovering from an underground coalmine fire - Coalmine... | ecosystem: Environmental > Terrestrial > Soil >...
CTGCGGCCGCTGCGATTTGGGAGGCCGTCAGTGCTGCCCCCGCCAGCCCATTGCTGCCGAGGGCGCTGCCACCGTTGAAGCCGAACCAACCAAACCAAAGAAGCCCGGCGCCCAGCAGCGTCAGCACCATGCTGTTAGGGTGAATCGCATGTTCGGGATAGCCCAAGCGCTTGCGTAATACCAGAATGGCGGCCAACCCCGACAGCCCGGCCGCGATGTGGACGACCGTGCCACCGGCAAAATCGAGGGTTCCGAGCTGACCCAACCATCCAGCCGGTTTGCCCGCCGCGTCCACGGCCCAGACCCAATGCGCCAGCGGATCATAAACGAGTGTTCCCCAGAGCAGGATGAACAGGCAATAGGGCCCGAATCGAATCCGCTCCGCAAGGGCGCCGCTAATCAAGGCCGGGGTAATGATCGCGAACATCCCCTGGAACATGCAATGGACGTAGATCGGGATGTGCGTGCCGGGAAACGGCTTGTCGGAGAGCACGCCATTCAGACCCAGGAAATCACTGCTCCAGCCAATGATCCCGCCCAGCGAATCGCCAAAGGCCAGGGCGTAGCCGTACAAGAGCCATTGGATGCCGATGATGGCCAGGGCGACCATGCTGTGCATCATGGTGCCCAGGACATTTTTGCGGCGGACCATGCCGCCATAGAAGAGGGCCAATCCCGGCACCATGAGCAAGACCAATCCCGTGGACATCAGCATCCACGCCGTGTCTCCGTTATCGATCTTCTCCGCCGCCGGTCCAGGTGATTTTTGATCCGCAGCCGATGGAGTGGGTTCGAGAGCGAGGACATGACCGCTCGCCAGTCCCAGCACTGCAAAGGCAAGCAACGAAAGCAATAAGCGCTTCACGAGCGTTTCCTCCAGCGAGCGCCCGGCAGGCACGCAGCGTCACGAGCAAGAGAGTCCTCAACCAAATGAGGAAGAACCGTTGGCACTTGTTATGCCAAGTCAACGCGAATCTAGAATCGAGCCATAAGCCGTTATATGGGAAATGACTAGGTTCTTGCAGCGCGGTCTTCACTGGACTACCGGGCACGTGGCCTGACTCATTTATTGGCACAAATGCTATCTTGTTATGCAGTCGGCTGATGATGAGGGGACGCCATAGCGACTTGCTCTGGCTCGAGGTCGCACTTCGGCGTGATCGGCAGGCGGACGACGAATTCACTTCCTTTGCCCGATCCCTCGCTATGCGCCTCGACGGTGCCTCCGTGCAATTCGACCAGGCCCCGCACCAGCGCCAGGCCAACCCCAAGCCCACCCTGAGAACGGCCCCGGGCTTCCTCCACTTGGGTAAATAGCTCAAACACCTGGGCCAGCATTTCCGGCGAAATGCCCACACCGGTGTCCCGAACCTTCACGACAGCTTCGTTGCCTCGCCGCTGGACCGACAGCCAGATCGTCCCGCCTTCATCGGTATACTTGGCCGCGTTATTGAGGAGGTTGACCATGACCTGCACGAGGCGCGAGGGATCGGCGTATAAGCGGATCGGTTCCGGCGGGAGCAAAACTTTCAGGCACTGATGCCGTGAGTCCATGAGCGGCCGGCTCATTTCCACAGCCTGACCGGCCAGAGCGAGCAGGTCAACCGACTCGCGTACCAGCCGGATTTTGCCCTGGCCGATCCGTGATAGATCGAGCAGGTCGTCCACCAGTCGAGATATCTGATGTACCTGGCGATCGATGAGTGCCGTCATCTCGGTAAGCCGGGGGTCCGACGGCGCAGTCAGCCTCAAGATCGACAGGGCATTGCGGATCGGCGTCAAGGGGTTGCGCAGCTCATGGGCGAGGGTCGTCAAAAAGACATCTTTGCGTTCAAACTCTTGGCGAAGATCCTGCTGGGCCCGGTGCAACATCGCTGTCAATAGCGATGCCGTCGAACCGAGCACCACAAAGAGCGCCGTCCCTAAGAGCTCACCGGAACTGGCCACATTAAACGAAAAACGGGGATCCAGGACAAAATAAACTTCGGCCAGAGCAGCAAAAACCGTGGCCAACAGCCCGGAGGCGAAGCCGCCGAACCAGGCGCTGGCGATCACGGCCGGCCAGAGCAAGAGGAAGGGAACTTCGTGATGGATGAACGGCCATAGGAAGAGCCGCGTGAGCATGGCTAGGGCGATGGCCGCCGGTCCCATGGCGAAGCGCAAGACGGGATGCCGTGAAGGTAACATCAGCTCATCCGTGTCGTTGCCAAGATCGGCCAAACTCACGTGAACCTTATCTTACCTATATCCTACGCAATGGCACGTAGCAGAGTTCAGACTTGGGTTTTGGTGGGCTTGAGGGCGCTTGCTCCACCCCTCGGCAGTGTGCTGAAAGGATGTGCCCGTGTCGCTTGGCAAACAGAAATACACCAGACATGCCGGCCCGTGCGTTCGTTCAGGCAGCAGGCTGCACACTCGAGGGAAGTTGCTTGCCGGCCTCTAGTCATGGTTCTCGGTACCACCAGGCACGCTTGCCGTCGGATGCGATTGCCAATCGGTCATCACGTAGGAAAAGGCCCAACTCCTGGCGTTCTTTTCTGAGCACTCGGCATGCCCATACACGTTTTTTTCATCCTCGCTTGCCTCCATGAGCCGTTGAAGGCGGTCCACCAATTCCTCTTCGCTGAACCGCGTCCAATCGAAGTCGGCCGCAGGATGAAATCCCCCTTCACTCGTAAAGACCGCCGCCGGGGTAGGGCTCACGGGTAGGGCGCCCAGAAGCTGCCCATTGCTGAGCAACTCAAACGCGCGGACTTGACCGCAATCGCCCATGCTGGTGACATCCGGAATGAACATCACCGGCTTATCCGTAACCAGAATCTCCTGGTGCCCGATTAACGAACGGACGTTCGCGTCTGCCGACTGAACTCCAACTTCCAACTGGCACAGGCCTGCCACACCGGGTTCGCGGCTGGCAATGATAAAGCAGGGTCGTAGGCCGCGGGTGTCGTCGCAGGCCAGCAGATGATGACGGAAGAGAGGGGCCCGTTGCTTGCCCGAAGCGCAAAAGCGTCCTTCCAGAAGATAAAGAGACTGCTGAAAGACGGACGATGAAATGACGCGCAGATCGGCATGGGCCAGTAGACGGTCGCCCAGGATCCAACGAACGGAGCTGATGCTGCCGCAGCAGGACGGCAACGCCACACTCAACAACGCTTCCCGATCCAGCAGCTGAGGGCCGCTCAAGCCTAGGGAAAGATTCTGAATGCAGCCCGCGCTGCGGTCCAGGATTTCCATTCGCAAGGGAAAATCCGTGATGGGTAACAAACTGGTCGGGCTGGTCAAAATGCCGCCAGCCGATAGGCCGCGGTATTGCCCTTCGACAACGGTCTGACACGCCACGTTGGAGTCGCCCAGCCGGGTGAATAACGTGGGCGAACCCAGCCGCAGACCACGAAGAAAAGTCTCTTCCGATAAAAATGGCAGCAGCATTTGACCCAGGACGCTGCCTTGGTAGTAAACGACGACCGGAGTCGAAGCCTGGATGGGCGGTAAACGGAAGATGACCCGATGGGTGCCCTCGCCCGAATCGGGAAAAAGAGCGACCGCCATTCGGGGCGCGCGTTCGGCGGTTCGCAGCTGGAAATCACTCTTGTGCGGTAAAATGCTGGGCGGGAGCCGCACGGCTACCTCCACCAGCACGGCCTCGGCATTCCAGGGGATCGGCTCGCCAGTTACGGTCAAACCAGCCTTTTCATAACGAAACTCAATGCCCCCGCATCGAGGGCCGCTCAGGCGCAGAAAGCGCCGTGCAACCTTTTGACTGATACAGGCACGCCAACGCTGGAACCACGACCACACATTGTGCTCCGATCCAAACGAGCGACCCGCTGGACGAGGCCATTCAGGGTCCACTGCATGACTTTCAACTGTGGATGGTGCAACGAACGTACCAATTCGTGAAATTTGCGGTCGTGATTGCTGCCCCTGAGATCGCCCAGAAGCCAGTCCGCTTGGTGGTACGCCGCTTGCGGACGTCGCGGTGGCAAATAAGATGCCTTGAGATAAACCGCTCGCCAGGGGGAGATTTCCGCGGATGGCATCGTTCTTGCCCCTGGTCTTTGGGCCAAATTCCGAACGGAGCGTGTCTTACCTCCAAGGGAGCAATCATGTCCATCCAGTATGAGCGTCCTCCATCACACCGGCCCTTGGTAGCGTGCCTATCGATCGTGCTGGTCTTGGTGTTGTTGCTTCCTATAGCCGGGCTCGTGGCTTGGCGATTCTGGCCGACGAAGGAATCCGGACTCAACCCACAGTTGGAGCTACGGCCTGTGGCCGCACGCGGCGACCTGGCTGCGTTGGAAAAGATGAACATCGAAATCTACGAGCATGTGTCGCCTTCGCTGGTCCAGGTGACGAACTTGGCCGAGCGGAATAGCCTGTTCGGCCTCGACGTGCAGCAGGTTCCCAAAGGAGTTGGCTCTGGTTTTGTCTGGGACCAAGAGGGACACATCGTCACCAATTTCCATGTGGTGGAGGATGCCGATGCCGCGCTCGTGACCCTATCCGATCATTCCAAGCACGAGGCCCAGCGGGCCTGGGTCTATCCTGATATGGATATTGCCGTGCTCACCATCCAAGCCCCCAAGAGCAAGCTCCGGCCGATCACGATTGGCACTTCGCATGATCTGAAGGTGGGGCAAATTACCTACGCCCTGGGTGATCCCTTTGGCCTGGATCAGACCATGACCACCGGCATCATCAGCGCCCTGGGTCGCCAAATCCAGTCCGTCAATCAACGGACGATCCGCGGGGTAATCCAGACGAGCGCACCGATCAATCCGGGGAACTCCGGCGGCCCGTTGCTCGACAGCGCCGGCCGGTTGATCGGAATGAATACGGCCATCCTGAGTCCTTCCGGGGCATTCGCCGGCATCGGTTTCGCGATCCCTGTGGATGAGATCAATCAAGTCGTAACGGAATTGATCCGGCATGGCAAAATCGTTCGTCCCGCCCTCGGCGTCCAGCTGGCCCAGGACCAGCAGGCCCGCCAGCTCGGTGTAGACCACGGAGCCGTAATTCTGAAAGTCATGCCCGGCGGCGCCGCAGCGGAGGCCGGGCTGGAAGGCATGCGTGCCGACCGGCGTGGGGTTCACGTTGGCGACGTCATCGTGGCTCTGGATGGCAAGCCAATTGAGAACAATCGTGACCTGACAACCGCATTGGACCACCATCAGGTCGGGGACACCGTAACGCTTACCATCGAACGGAACGGCGAGCGTCAGGATGTGCAGGTTACCCTCAAGGAACGAAAGTAAAACCGCCGCAGCGCTGGGGATTCCATCCATTCTCTATTGAGCGTAGCCATGCCGCCTCCAACCGCACCGTCCGGTCCTCAACCTTCCTCTAGCAGTAGCGTGCGTGAATTCATCGAGATGATCGCAACGGTGGCTATACTGGTGCTGCTGCTGAAGATATTCATTGCCGAGGCCTTCATCATCCCGACGGGCTCGATGGCGACGACCCTGCTGGGCGCGCACAAAATGGTCGTGTGCCCTCAGTGCGGGCTTGAGTTCTCGGTCAACTGTAGCAGCGAACGGGAGCCACCGTACGACCCCGTCATTGGCTGTGTCTGTCCGAATTGCCGCTATCAGATCGACTTGCGGCAAGAGCGCCATCCGCCGTCGTGTGCTTCCGGCGACCGTTTGGTTGTCGGGAAATTCCTGTACGATTTGCACCTGAACCGAGTCGAACGCGAGGATATTGTCGTTTTCAAGTATCCGGACACACCCCAGCGTCACAACGAGGCGATCAATTACATCAAGCGGCTGGTCGGCAAGCCGGGCGAGACGATTGCCGTCCATCAAGGGGATCTTTATGTCTATCCCGACCCGGACGATCCACAGGCCCAGCCGCTCACCTATCCCGGACGCCCACGGCCGGACCGCCCAGAGGAACTGTGGGCGCGGGACTATATGTACGAAAGCGACGCCGAGGCCCTCGAACTCTTCCGACAGGGCAAGTTTCGCCGGATCCAGAAATCGCCAAATAAAATCTTGGCCCTGCGCCGCTTGGTTTACGACAATGACCACCCTGCCAAGGACCTGGCGGGGTCGCACTTCCCCCCGCGGTGGGCACCGGAGGAGGCGGTACCAACCAGCGTCACATTCGCGGGGACTCCAACGGACTACCGGCGCGGCCGGCAAAAGGCGGAGGAGGAACATGCCTGGATTCCCGATGGGGCCCAAGGATTTCGCCATCCGGCCCGGACGGGCGATTTAGCCTGGCTTCGCTATCGACACTTGGTTGTCGAGCGCTCGGCAGAGACCAAGCTTACCGGCGCGGCCTCGTCCGAAAGCCAGCCCGAGCTCATCACGGACTTCCTGGGCTACGATACGTGGAAAGCGGAGGGAAGCTTTCACGGTCCCCCCTCGCCCAACTGGGTCGGCGACCTGATGCTGGAGTGCACGGTGAATCTTGAATCCGCTCCAAGCCCGCCATCCGGAGACCAGTTCGTTTTGGAGCTTTCACGGGGAGTGGACCGATTTCAGGCTCGCTGGGACCTGTCTACTGGGCAATGCACGTTGGTCCGGATCACGGCCGCGAAGGAAGAACAGCTTCAGAGCCAGCTGACCTCCCTGAAGCGGGGGGGCAACCACTTCCTGCGCTTCGCCAATGTGGATGAGAAGCTGGTCGTGTGGGTGGATCGGAGTCTCCCGTTCGGCGGTGGCGTGACGTATGCCTCGCCGGCCCAAAGCCGACCGACCGCGAACGATTTACAACCGGCCAGCATTGGTGTGCGCGGAGCCGCAGTCCGGGTGGCTCAACTGCGTCTTTGGCGGGACACGTACTACACGATCCAGCCAGGGCGTGGAGATACTCCGCTGGGCCCCGAGAATTGGAGCAATCCCGACCGGTGGCAAGCGCTCGGCGACCTACCCGTGGAAACATTTTATGTGCAGCCCGGACACTACCTTTGTATGGGGGACAACAGCCCCGAGAGCTCCGATGGTCGATCTTGGGGCCTCGTCCCACAGCGATTGCTGTTGGGACGGGCCCTGGTCGTCTACTACCCATTTCGGCGTATCGGGCCCATCGAGTAAAGCCCGTCGAAGCGGCAATCGTTGGACCCCGGCTATGAACTTGGTGGCTTACTGTCCCGGCGGTGGTTGCACGTACACCGGACCTTGGCTTGGCTGAATATACACGGGAGCCTGGCTCGGCCGCACATACACCGGAGCTTGGTTTGGCTGCGCATACACCGGAGGTACATACGGTTGCGCGTAGGCTGGGACACGATACGGCTGCGCATAATTCGACGTCGGCGCGGAGTAGGTGTAGACCGGCCCCGGAACTCGCGCGTAGCCGAGATATCCCTGGTAGGTCGGACCATTGTACATCCGGTAAAAACGGCCCTGGTAAAGGCCATAGTACGTACCGGTCGCGGGTCCGTAGTACGGCACGTTGACCCACACCTGTGCCTCGACCGTGGATACGCCAAGCACAAGCACCACAAGAGCGCTCGTCAGTATTCGGAACATTTTTGCCTCCCTTCTCGGAACGGCATGCCGCCGTTGACCTTTGCAATTCATAGACGCGAATCCCATGCCGCTTGCGGTCTCATCCGACGGCACGGCTTTCGGGTGAGCTGTTGCGCGACCATGCTGACTGTTGGCATAGAGATTGCCTGCTTGGATGAGAGAGCGAAGGCTAAGGAGACAGCAAATGGGCGTGAAGAAGTGGTGGCAGTTGGTTAAGGATTCGGCATCGGAATGGATGAACGATAAAGCGCCCCGCTTGGGTGCGGCCCTGGCGTACTACACGGTATTCTCCATCGCACCGCTGCTGGTCCTTGTGATTGCTGTGGCGGGGTTCGTTTTCGGGCAGGACGCAGTTCAAGGACAACTGGCGGCTCAAATCCAGGATCTGGTCGGGGAACAGGGAGCCCAAGCCATCCAGACGATGGTCGCCGGCGCGAGCAAGCCAGGCTCGGGGATCATCGCTACTGCTCTCAGTATCATCTTGTTGATCGTTGGAGCGATCGGCCTGTTCGGCGAGCTGCAAGACGCTTTGAACACGATCTGGGAGGTTCAGCCGAAGCCAAGAAGCGCCCTCTGGGGCTTCTTACGCGAACGATTGTTATCCTTCTCCATGGTCCTCGGGAGTATTTTCTTGTTGCTTGTTTCCTTGGTTATCAGCACGATCTTGACGGCCCTGGCAAGTCTCTGGGGCGATTGGCAGGTAAGTATTATCGGTCATGTACTCAGCGTCATCGGATCCTTGATCGTTATCACGTTGCTGTTTGCCATGATCTACCGTTACTTGCCAGACGCCAAAATCGCCTGGAGCGATGTTTGGCTCGGAGCTGCGGTTACGGCCGTGCTCTTTACGATTGGCAAATTTTTAATCGGCCTGTACCTCGGCAGGAGCAGTGTCAGCTCGGCCTATGGAGCCGCTGGGTCGCTTGCTGTGTTGTTAATTTGGCTCTACTACGCCGCGCAGATCTTTCTCTTCGGAGCCGAGTTCACGAAAGTCTACGCGGACAAGTATGGCTCGCGAATTGTGCCCGCGGAAAATGCGGAACCCGTTACCGACCAAGCTCGGGCCCAGCAAGGGCTACCGCGCACCGCTGGACATCCCGCGGGCTCTCCGGCCTGACCACGGATCCAGAGCTCTGGATACGACGTGCTCCTCAACTCAGGACACCGGCCTGCTTCACCTGCTCCCATTGCTCCGGCGTGTAGAGCACTTCGCGGGCCTGGCTACCGTTGTAGTTGCCGACAATGCCATCTTCCGCCATGAAATCCACGAGCCGCGCCGCTCGGCCATAACCAATCCCCAGGGCCCGCTGCAATAGCGATACGCTGCCACGCCCCTCGCGAATGATCACTTCGATCGCCTGCTCATACAGGTCATCGCGTGCCCGCAAGGTTTCGGCCAGGCTCCCTTTCCCTTCCTTCGGCGCGGTACTCAGTTGGACCAACTCCTGAGCGTAGCACGGCTCGCACCCCAGATCGGTGACGACGCGCGTGATTTCCTCATCGCTGGCATACGTGCCTTGTGATCGGATGAGAGTGCTGGTACCGGGTTGAAGGAAGAGCATGTCCCCCTTGCCGAGCAGCTTGTCGGCGCCCATTTCGTCGAGCACGACCCGGCTGTCCGATCGGCTCGAAACCTGGAAACAAATGCGCGCCGGCAGGTTGGACTTGATCAGGCCGGTGATCACGTCGACGGTGGGCTTCTGTGTGGCCACGACGAGATGGATGCCGGCCGCACGCGATTTCTGGGCCAGGCGGATGATGTGCCCTTCTACTTCCTTCCGCATGGTCATCATCAAATCGTTCATTTCATCAACGAAGATGACAATATAAGGCATGTGGTAGGGGATCCGGTCACGTTCCTCCTCGTCGGCCGGCTGGACGCGGCGGTGGATTTCTGCGGCCGTCAGCTCGTTGTAGGCGGCGATGCTGCGGACGCGGGCTCGGCTGAGCAAGTCGTAGCGTTCCTCCATCTTGTCGACCGCCCAGGCGAGAATGGCCTCGGCCTTCCGCATGTCCTTGACGACCGGGTGCATAAGGTGAGGAATCCGACCGTATTCGCTCAATTCGAGCATCTTTGGATCGATCATGATCATTTTGACTTCATCCGGCCGGCGCGTCATGAGGATGCTCAGCACGATCGCATTCATGCAGACGGATTTCCCGGTGCCCGTGCGGCCGGCGATGAGCAAGTGCGGCATGTCCGCCAAATCATACACCAGCGGCCGGCCTTCGGTATCCTTACCAAGGAACAGTGGAATCTTGAACTTGGCTGCACGCTTGCCGGCGGACAGGATCACTTCCTTGAGGCGCACCACGCCTCGGTGCTCGTTCGGAATCTCAATGCCGACCGTATTCTTGCCGGGAATCGGCGCGACCATGCGGACACTGGGCACCTTGAGATTCAGTGCCAGATCATCCGCCAAGGCAGTGACCTTGTGAACCCGGAGACCGGTTTCCAAGCCGACTTCATACTGCGTAATGACCGGTCCCGTATTGATTCCCACGACGTGGACATTCAAGCCAAAGTCGGCAAATGTCTTTTCCAGAAGATTGGCCCGCTCCCGCAGATGATGGTCATGTTCCTCGTAAGGGAACGGCTCCGGTTCGTCGAGCAGCGACAGAGGTGGCAACTCGTAATCCGCAAAGCGTTCCTCGTCCAGTTCAGGGGCGGGGCGGATGATTGGCACCAGGCGTGGAGCCGGCGTTTCTTCCGCGACGTCAGGCCGTTGTCCCACCGAAGCCCCGGCTTCATCGTGGTGACGGATGGGGATTTCGGGATTTTCCCCCGTTGGCTCGATGATGGGAGATTCGGGAGAAGGCTGCGGTTCGGCCGGTTTCTGTGGTCGCCGGCGCGGAGTAGGAACAGAGCCGCGTCCGCTTGGAGACAGCCGCCGAAATAGCCAGCGGATGGCGTTTCCAAGTAAACGGGCCAGTGGTGCGAAGAGGAAGTCCAGCGCCAGGGCCAAGGCCACGCAAATGCAGCCGCCGAGAAAGACAAGGGTTCCAGCCACCGAGAAAGTCGCCTCAAGCCAGTCATGCAACCAGGCTCCCACCGTACCGCCGCTGCCGCCGGCGGCGCCGGCAACGAAATCGGGATTGATCACATCGGCCGTCACGGCAGCGCAGGGGATCAGAAGGAACCAGCCGGCAACCCGGAGTGACCAAACCAAAAAACGCCGGCGCACCCATAGCAACCCGATGAGCATAAACCAGCTCGTGAGCAACACATACACCGCGGTGCCGAACGCTTCCAACAAAGTCCGGGCCAACCATGCTCCTCCGGGACCCAGCAGATTGGCAACGTCGCGATGCGGTGGATAGACCGTCGTGCCTGGAGGGTCCGCCGGATCGAAGCTGAAAATGGCCAAGGAAAGCATCAGCCCCACCAGGAGTAAGCCACAACCCGCCAGATCGGAACGAAGGCAGCGCTTGATCATGGTGCAACTCCGGAGGAGGCGGCAATCTGTGTTTCGAGTGTGCGCGTAAAGGTCCCTGCTCGTGGATTCAAACCAGGCGCAGTTTCTCCGACATGGCCCGACTGGCCTACCATCATTATTCGACAGGGGTTGGCGCGAGGCTGCGGTCGGCGTGCTGGGATCGCCCAGAGTGGGAAGGTCGAAGCGCGCTCCAACCAGCAAGATTGTGCAAGCCGGTACATCCGGACTCGTTAGCGCTTGCCGAACGTGGAGGGATCAAGAGTTGCTACGCCCTGATAGCGCTTGGAGGGGGGGAGAATGGCTGGCAGGATTTCAAAATTGACGCCGAAATTCTTGAAAACGGAGTCATAGTAGAAGCCCGCGCTCACCTGGAGATCCGTGCCGATGCGCGTCAGCGTCACTTGATTGAATTGCGAGCCCGTGCCGAAGTCATACGCCACGACGGCGGTCATGGCGTATTTGGGACTGAAGACATAGGTCAAACTGGTATTGACGGCCTGGCTCTCCAGGGGATCGATTTCCCGGTATTCGAGCGTAACCGTGGTGCGGTCCGAGCGGTAAAACGAAGCCCCCATGCTGAAGAACCGAGTCCCATCATGTGTGGCCGGATCGGCCAGTCCGCTGCTATAGAGCTGCGTCTGGTCGCCGATATTCCATGTCCACCGATATTCGAGGAAGCCAAAGTTCTGCCCGAAGTTGTCACGCCCCGCGTGCGGAAAGAACGACGCCGACAGGTCGAGCGTCATCCAGTCCACAATGTGTTGCTGACCAGGATAGCCGCGCTTGGTTTGTAAGCGTTGGTCGATCTCGCCCTGGAAGACCTCAATTGTATCCAGCGTATCAACGCGGTTGTCCAGCAGCCGGCGAATCGCATAAATCTGTGGATCGAAGATCGGCGAGGTCGTGATGAAGGTGCCGTGCGCGGGGTTAAACTCCGCTTCACGAGGCTTGATGTCGCGGAGCGACTGGTCCGTGGCATCGTCGTTGAGCCGATCCAGTTGCGGCAAGCGCGTGAACGGAGTATCGGAATGGGCAATGTAATAGTTGCTCGCCAACACAATTTTGTGATTGAGGCCGTTCAGATTGAACAGATCGCTTTGCACATCGGGATAAAGCCGGGTGAACGGAATGCTGCTACGGAGTCCACCGCCAACATAAAACCGGCCCCGTTCGCTCCCGGTAAGGTCTTCCGTGTATTGGGTCAGATCGAGAACGCCGTACGGAACCAGCCGAAACGGTCCCAGAGAAAACGGAGCACTCAACTCCTGCATCAGGTCGAAGCGGCCGGTGTTGTCGCGCTGATCGGTCAGCTCCACGGGCGGCGGCCGCTGGGACGGTTGGAGCTGGGCATAGCCGACACTGGCATGGGCGTTGTAGTTGAAGAGGTCCAGGAAGGATTGGCCGATGAGGTACCCATCGGCCCGCGGCAGCCATTCGGTCTCCGTGACCCAATTGCGGATGCGCGGCTCGGTGAGCAGCGTCCAGGCCCAGCTGTCCTGCTGCTGTTTGACGTACAAAAACGTTTCCTGGTTAATCTCGTTATCGAATTCGCTCTTGAAGTATTGTTCCAGGTAATTCTTGTCACTCAGGACCGAAACCTGGGATTGCACGCTGAAACCGTACGGCAAATCCTGGATATTTTGCCGCCAGAGGAAGCGCCCGCGGGCATCGGGGTGTTCATCCTCGCTGCCACGCGGCAGACCGAATCGGTTGGGGCCGCCTAACTGGTCGATGTGCGTGTCGTAGATGCCGTACGCCTTCACCAACCCGCTCACCTTGGCCGGAATGTCAAAGAAATCGGGTTCCGAGTATTCAAACGTGGAGCCGAGCCCCGGACCGCGCAGACTCAGGTAGTCCAGGTACAGCTTCCAGCGCGTCCCCGGATAAGGATCAATCCCGAACAGGTTGTACGCATTGAACGTCGTGTAAACCTGAAATCCCAAGATGGCATTGTAGTTGATGCCGATGCTGGAAAGAGGTCCCAGCGGATCATTGGCGTCCCCCCGGACGTAGGGAAAATAAAAAAACGGCACGTCATCAAAGCGAATGACGGCGTTCCTACCCGTAAACAGGCGCTCCTCTTCCGTCTCCGGCTGACCGGTCTGGCGGTTGATCACCTGGATCCCGAAAATGGACCGCTTCGGTATCTGTTTGTCCTCCAGCATCCCTTCGGATACTCCCACTTTCAGGCCTGGGTCGGAAGGGAGCCGGCTGGAGTAGACATCGACACGGAGGCCTTTGAACAGAGTCGGCGACAATTGGATCAGCTCTTGGGCTCGCATGTGCACCGGATCGGGCACGTTGGGTTGCTTGAACTCGAGCTCGGCCTGCATGGCAACGGCGATATTGCGGCTGACATCATAATAAACTTCATCGGCGCGCAGCGTGCGGGTGCCCTGCTTGTCCTGTTGCCGGATTTCGACATTGCCGGCCAGGTAGAACTCCAGGTCTCTACTGGTTTGCCCCTGGGCAGTCCTCATGTTGCTAAACAACTGCTCGGGGTTGTTCCGGGTCCAGTAAACCAAGCGGTCCGCTTCGATATCGACCAACGGCGTGTTGTTGGGATTGCGAATCACGAGGATGACACCGCCGGTCACAGCGCTGGCATGCTCGCCATTGGCCAGGAGAAAATTCCGGACGTCGTATCCCGCCGCGGTGCGGGGCAGAATACTGAAACTCTTCGGCTGCCCGTCGAATACGTTGGCCGGCCCTCCGCGCGGGGCGGGAGGCGGCGTTGTGGGTGGTGCGGCCGGTGTTCCCGTTGGAGGGGCAGCCGCTGATGGTGCCGGCGGAGATATGCCCAAAGGCGTCGGAGAAGCTGCGGCTGCGGGTGGGGGAACGGGATTCACGGGTGAACTGGGCGGTAAAATCGGCGCCGCGGTCGGCGGCGGACCTAATGCGGGTGGTCCGACGGGGCGCTGAGGCGGCAAGAGGTTCTGGTCCGGCGGCAAGCTGGGCTGCGCTTGTGCCAGCTCCTGGAACGACACCTGTTTAAGGGGGGCTGCAGAGCTGCTCTTTTGTCCCGGCGCGCGAATTTCCTGAGCCCTTCGGTAGAGCGGATCATCTGGACGCGATTGCTGGTTGACCTTGCTGTTGTGGGCCTTGAGTTTGACTTCCCCGCGCGTGCTGAGATCGATCAGGGCTTTCTCGCCGGAGCGGTTTTCCGGACCATTTTCCAGAGTGACATCCCCCTCCGCATAGACGCTGACGCGCATGATTCCGGTCTTGCGGTAGCCGTCCTGGTCCACCCAGGCGACGGCCTGCTGCATACGAGCTTCGACAACGCCGTGTTCAATCAGGACCTTGCCTTTGAGCAGGACGATGCGCTTGCCCCCGTCCATCCAGGTCGTCATCTGATCGGCATGGAAGACAATGGGCTTGGAATCGCCCGGCACATTGTACGTCAGTCGCAGGATATCTGCGGCCGCGACCAAGGCACAGCACAGAGCCGCTATCCCAAGTGCCCCGAGACCGTACACCAAGCGTCGCCACTTCCCTGGGCTTACCACAGTGCCTCCTTGCATACGCCACCCAACTTCGACGTGCGGGGGGCGGATTATAAAAAGGGTGTGCCGGCTGTCAAGGTTGTTTGGAAAATGGGGACACATCCAGCTTCGGAGCGAAACTTGATGTGTCCCGCATTTTAACGCCGTCGCAGCCGATGCTCATCGTACGGCGTGAACTTGTGGGGTGTATTGTTGGAGTCGTAATAGACGAACTCCAACGTCTCGGGGGAAACGCCCAGTGCTGCGGATATGGTTACTTGCAAATTCCCGGATTCTTCCAGACGCGTGATCTCCTTGCGCTTCTTATTCAACAGATAGTTGGCCACATCTTCGTGGACCCGCGCCTCGATACGATGGATGTCATCGCGGTGAGCGGCCAGCTGGAGCATCCGCATCACGTCAATGCTCATGCTCTCGCAAGTTTTGACCTGTCCGGTGCCGTGGCAATGCGGGCAATCCTGGTAGACGCTGCGTTTCAGCGAAGGACGGATTCGCTGACGGGTCATCTCGATGATGCCGAACTGCGAAATCTTGAGGATCTTGGTCCGGGCGCGGTCCCGTTTGACCGCGTCGCGCATGGCCCGTTCTACATCGCGGCGATGCTTCTCCTCCCGCATATCGATGAAATCATTGACGATCACGCCTCCCAGGTCGCGCAACCGGAGTTGCCGCGCGATCTCCTTGGCGGCGAGTAGATTCATCTGGTACGCGGTTTCCTCGGCGTTGTTGTCCGCTCGGAAGTTGCCGCTGTTGACGTCGATGGCCACCAACGCCTCCGTCTGATCGATGACGATCGAGCCGCCATTGGTCAAGGGCACATGACGCCGTTGGATGCGGGCAATCTCTTCCTCGATCCCGTATTTGTGGAACAAGGGCTCTGACCCGGTGTAGTGTTTGATGCGGTTGGCATAGCGCGGCATCACGATTTGCAGGAATTCCTGCGCATGCTCGAACGCCGTCGGCTCATCGACCCAGATCGTGTCGATGTCGCTGGTGAAGGTATCGCGGATGGTCCGCGTGATCATGTCGCTTTCTTGGTAGATTTCGGCTGGCGCCTTCAGTTTCCGAATGCGCCGCACGACCACCTGCCAGAGCCGCGATAAGTAAGCCAGATCGCGTTGCAGCTCCTTCTTCGTCTTGTCGATGCCGGCGGTGCGGATAATGAAACCCAGGCCCTTGGGCGGCTGAAGCTCGTGAAAGACTTCGCGCAGGCGGTGCCGGGCTTCATCGTCTGCGATCTTCCGCGACACACCGATCCGATTAAGCCCGGGCATCAGCACGAGATACCGGCCGGCAATGCTGATGTAGGTGCTCAGGGTTGGCCCTTTGGTTCCGATGCCTTCCTTGATTACCTGGACCAGCACTTCTTGGCCGCGCTTGAAAATGTCCTGGATGAGCGGTTTCGGACGGCCGGAGCCCGGCCGGCCTATCATGCGGCGGTGCGGGCGTCCCCGACGATCATCGCGATGGGGGCGGCGGCGCCGTCCCGCGAATTCGTCCTCATGGAAGGGCGGCGATTCTCTCTCCTCACGACCCGAGCGACGTGGCATATCCCCCGAGTACTCGTCTGACGGCATTCTCTCTTCCTGGATGCTCGTCTCTTCTTCGAAAAATCCTTCTTCAACGAGTTCGGGGCCGACTGGCTGATCAGGCTCCTGCGGCGGCGCGGTGGCCCATTCCGTTTCCTCCTCTTCATTGGTTGCCAAGGAAGAGGTTTCCTCCTCCATCGCTCCCGATGAATGTTGGGTCGGCGGCGCATGAGTCGCTTGCGCGGCCGACTCGGCGGTCGTGGGTTCCGAGCGGGGGAAGAAAATATCCTCATCGCTCAAGCTTGTGGAGTCGTCCGGAACGTCCTCGGAAGCGCCCGTTTCTTCGGTGCGCCGCTCCGCCGATTCCATATAGCGCGGCGGCTCCTGATCGGGCTCGGGCCCCATCTCCTGTGCAGGTGATTGCTTTGCTTCATCAAGGGGGACTTCGGGCGCTGCGCTTCTTGCATCGGATGCGGTCTCGCTATCCGCGAACTCGCTCGGCGGCTCCGCATCTCGCTTGGACGAGCGCCGGCGCGAACGCCCACGGGAGCGGGGCCGCTCTTTCGACGGGCGCTTTCCACGTCCTGGCTCAGGCTCTGCGGCCTCAGGCAGTTCGCTCGTTAACGAAGTCCGGGCGGCCGAACCTTGGTGTGTTGCGGGCGATTCCAGCGGCTCGAAATCCGGTTCCTCCTCAGGGGACGCCGGCGCGGGGCGTCCCTGATTGCGGCGGCGCTGCCCGCGCCGGCCGGCGTCGTCCCCGCGCCGATGCTCCAAGTGCCTGTAATAAGCCGGCTCGACATCGGACACATGGAGGAAGCCGTTGCGTCCAATGCCGAAATCGACAAATGCAGCCTGGATGCTGGGCTCAATATTGACGATTCGCCCTTTATAGATATTGCCGACGTAGCTCTCCTGGCTGGTGCGTTCGACATACAACTCTTCCAGGATGCCGTCCTCGACAATAGCAATCCGGCATTCCTCCGGCTGCAGGACGTTGATGAGCATCTCTTTTTTCATACGATCCCTTCTATGTAATCCAGTCTGAGACAACAGACGAATGATTCCTTCCAGATCACGGAGGATATTCCCATCCGTGTTTCATCCGACGCTAACGGCCGGCGCAGCAGGAAGGGCCGCGATGCATTCATCATCGAGCACCAGATGCGTTCGCTCAAACACGGCCCCCTGTTCCAACAGGTCAGCGAGCCCCAGCAGCCCGAGCACTTCCTCGGGTCTTGCCGTGCCCGTGGGGGTAACTACGAGGTCCATTTCCACGGCGCCGTCCCGAAAGCGGAGATCCTTAAGATACGGCCGCACATCGATGCGCCGCCGCTCGGGGCGCTGCCGTTCGACCCAGCAGGAGGCTGCTTGCATCAGCGCGGCCAGGCGCTGGGGCACAGTGTCCGATTGGCCGAGTGGCATGGCGATGCGGTAGCAGGCCAGCCGGGCGTGGGTTGTTCCGGCTCCGTCGATGCGGCGCACGTCGAGAATCTCGAGCCCGGCCGGCGTCTGTTGGGCCAGGCGAGAATGTACTTCCTCGGCCGAAATGTCGCTATCCAGCTCTAGCTCGGCAACCTCCTGGCAACCGACAATGCCAAGGGGCAAAGGGAGAGGAAACAGGAGACGCGGCTTGGGATTAAATCCTTGGGTGGAGTGAAAAGGCAGGGCGGCACGACGCAACAGGCGCTCAAAACACCGCATCAGGTCATGGTGACCGATCTGGCGTAAGTCGCCATCTTTGCGGAATCGAATTCGAACTTTCGCTCGAACCATGCCCAGATGTTTGATTGTCACGGATCGATCTAGCATCGACCGTCAACAATCATCCATCACCTCCTGAGCAGGGAGAACAGAGCGGGGCTCACGGCGGCCAACGACGGCTGTCGTTGGCGCTGCCAGGGGTGCATTCCAGAAGGAATCCGGATATCAGGCATGACCGCGATGAACAGAAGGTCGGGCACAGAGTTCGCCGAAATCCCGAAACGGAAAGGATCGCTTTCCGCCCGGCGGTCAGTGCACGAGCTTCGGTTTCCGAGCGTCGCCGTCATCATAAGTGCGGTCGACGCCGGGCATGCAGGATATCTCAGCCGATCACCTCCGGGAGGAGGCGCCGCGTCTTCTCCCGCAGATAACTATTTACGTCACGAGCCGTCTCCAGGCGCATCGCCTCTTGGGTAACTTCCTGGGCTTCCTCCAGCGTCACCGAGCGGATGATTTTTTTGATCTCCGGAATATTGTGCGGTGTCACGCTTAGTTGCCGTAAACCCATACCCAGTAACAACAACGTATAGATGGGCTCGCCACTCATCTCGCCGCAAACGTTGACTTCAATCCGATGTTTTTGGGCGGCATTTACCACCAATTCGATCAAGCGGAGGACGGCGGGGTCTCCGGGACTGTACAGCGAGGCAACAGCCTCATTCGTGCGATCCGCCGCCAATGTGTACTGGATCAAATCATTGGTACCAATCGAGAAGAAACTGACTTCCCGTGCCATCTGCTCCGACAAGATTGCCGCAGAGGGAACCTCCACCATTGTGCCCACAGGCAGGTTGCGATTGAACGCAATCCCTTCCTCTTCCAGGTCCTCTTTTACTTCCGCCAGAATCATTCTACACTGCCGCAATTCCAATACCGTGCTCACCATGGGGAACAGGATGCGAACGTCCCCGAAAGCACTGGCCCTTAGAATTGCACGCATTTGCGTTTTGAACAAGGCCAAATTCCGCAAACATAACCGCACGCTGCGGAGGCCGAGAAACGGATTGCGCTCTTCCGGCGTATAGTCCATGTTGGCCGAGAACTTGTCGGCACCCAGATCCAGCGTCCGGATGGTGAGCGGGCGGGAGCCGAGCAGCCGCAACACGGTCAGATAGGCATCCAGGTGTTCCGCCTCGCTGGGATCACCCTGCTTGCCGAGATACAGGAACTCGGTGCGATAAAGTCCGACTCCATCCGCCCCTTTTTCCAGACAGTGCGTTGCTTCATGCGGGAACTCGATGTTGCCTAGCAGGAAAATCCGCGTGCCATCGCGCGTCACGGCCGGCAATTCCCGCAATTCTCCCAGCCGGGTTTCGAAGGAGCGGAGATTGCTGCGCGCCCGTTCGTAGCGTTCAAGCGTTTCCTCGTCGGGATTGAGGATCAGGACGCCGCGGTTGCCGTCCACGATGACCATGTCGCCACCGGAGATATCGGTGATGAACTTCCCCAGACCGACGACGGCGGGGATTTCCAGAGCCCCGGCCATGATCGCCGTGTGGCTGGCTCTCCCCCCTGCTTCCGTGGCAAAGGCGAACACCTTCCGGGGGTCGAGCACCGCCGTTTCGCTGGGGGTCAGGTCATGCGCCAGCACAACGACGGCTTCCTTGAGCTGCTGGAGTTGTTCGCGGCGATGCCCAAGCAGACAGCTCAGAAGGGATTTCTCGATGTCGAACAGGTCGGCGGCGCGGGCCGCAAAATGACCGCGGTCGAGGCTTTCGAGGGTCTTGGCATGGCGGCGCATCACGCGGCTGACCGCGTATTCGGCGGCGTAGCCCTGCTCCTGGATGAGGCTCTCGATTTCACGGCCCAGGGCAGGATCTTCAGTCAACAAGGCATGCGCTTCAAAAATGGCAGCATATTGCCGACCCAGCTTCTCTTGGACCGCGCGCTGCTTTTCCCGCGCCAGTTGGGCCGCCGCGGCAATCGCCTGGCGCAGCCGCTTCACCTCGTCCGCCAAGCGATCGCCGGCGACGAAACGCTGCGGAATCCGGAACAGCTCGGTATCGAGTACGAGGGCAGGCCCATAGGCGATTCCTGCCGAAACCGCTATGCCACGTTTGATTTCCATCACTGAGGGAAGGGACCGATCGAAGCCCGACCGGAGCGGGGCAGCTGCTGCGGCCGCGCCAACTCTTCGGGTTTCGATCGATCAGCTATCCTCACTCCTCACCCTTTCAAGGGCGGCTCCGGCGGTTCTTCCGCAGCGGGAGCTGCCAGCAACTCTGTCAAAACGTCGATGGCCGCTCCTGCATCGGGTCCACACACCTCCAGGGTCAGCTCGGTTCCCTGCTCGGCCGCCAACAACATTAATTCCAGCGGACTTTTCCCATTGACACGCTGGCCTTCCTTTTCCACGGTGACGGTACACTGGAACTGGCTCGCGCGTTGGGCAAAGGCCGTCAGCGGGCGCATGTGGAATCCCATGGGATCTTGCACTACCACCTTCCGCCGGAGACTTTCGCCGTTCATGGCACGCTGGCTCTGCTGCTTGGGAGGAGAGGAGGATTCCGTTACCGTCTCGCAAGCCATCGCTGTTACCTCGCGAGGATCCACGCCACGAATCCCTTATTGGGACCTCTGATTGTCGATCCGAATCGTGCCGGCGTCAAGAGTGACGATGAAAAATTGACCCCGACCACATTCAACCCGGCTGCTGATCGAGCTCGCCCAGCAGGTCCCAGATCGCCTCGCGCGTCGTTGCTTGGCGAAGGGAGCGCACAAAGCCATCGTCCCGGAGACTGCGCGACACATTTTCCAGGGCGCGCAAATGATCCCCGGGCCGATCCTGCGGCGAAATGAGTAACACAAACACATGGACCGGTTCACCATCCAAGCTCTCGAAGCTGACACCCGGGCGCGACAACGCCACCGTGCCGATCAGACGTTCGACGCTATTGTGCTTGGTATGGGGAATCGCAACCCCCCGACCGATTCCGGTCGAACCGAGCAGCTCACGCTTGAGCACCGCCCGAACAATCTCCTCCGATTCGGCGGCCTTCAACTGGCTCGTACTGGCCAGGCTGCCGACCATTTCCCGAATGACGCCTTCCTTGGTCGTGGCGGTCAGCTCAGGAATGATGGCGTCGCGAACCACAAAATCAGTCATGCGCATGCCGGACCTCCCCTCACTCTTCGCTTGCTTCCTCCAGCGTGGGCATGCTGGTCACCTCGCCAGCCGAGGGCGTGCGCCGTCGGTCTTGCACCTTTTCCTTATAGCGGCGCAATTGGGCTTCCAATTTATCTACCGCCAGATCCATTGCTGCCAAGATATCGTTGTTGCTCTCGCGGGCGACAAAATCGTGTTTGTGTTCCGCCGAGACCAAGATCTCGACCAGTTTGATGTCGTTTTTCAGATCCACCGTGACTTCGATCGACATGATCCGTTCGAAGAAGTGCAACAACTTTTCTGCTTTTTCTCGGATGAACTCCTGTGTCGCCTCACTGAGATGCCCATGCCGTGCCGAGACTTTGATTTGCACAGAGTCAACTCCTTCATTGCAGGGAGTATTTTCAGCGTCGCTGCCCAAAATCCCCCGGACCTGGAGTGGATAGCCCGATGGCCCCAGCTACCTTCTCGTTCCGAGCACACGCCGCGGCAGCGCGGTCCGCTGATCGAGCGGATTGACGCAATTGTAACTTGCGCCCGGACTCTGTTCAATATATGGCAAATCCGAGCACGCAACGACAACAGCGCCGGGCAGAGAAACGAAACTGCACCGCCCTGGCTGGACCGAGGCGGGCAGCGGACTAAAATGGCTTGTTGATGGACTCGAAAAATCTTGACCCAGTGACGATGCCTGACTCCAGACCAGTTGACGGCGGATGTCATTTTACGGAGGTCTTCACGTGCCAACTTCCAAGCAGATTTCGGTGTTCTTGGAGAATAAACCGGGGCGTCTGGCGAATGTATTGCTGACGCTGGCCCGGGAACGAGTCAACATTACCGCCTTGACCGTGATGGATAGCCACGAACACAGCGTGCTTCGTTTCGTTGCCGATGACCTCGACAAAACGCGCAAGACCCTGAAGGACATGGGGACCCCCTTTGCCGAGACCGAAGTCCTCCTGGTCGAGCTGCGGAACCAACCGGGCGAGCTGGCCCACGTCTGCGAGCTGCTCGGGGCGGAACACGTGAATATCGAATATGCCTATTGCAGCTCCGGCGGCCGGAATGGCAAAACGTTGGGCATCTTCCGCGTCTCCAATGCACTCAAGGCCATGCGCGTCATTGGCGAATCGCCGAACAATTCCGTGCGACGACGCCTTCAGCAGCGGCCGTTGCGAAGCCGGCAATCGTATCAACCCCCCGGCAGCGTGCGCAGGTAGAACCGCGGCGGGCAAGTCGACGGTTGCCGCCCGTTTGTGTTTGTTCTGCTCTCTTCTCGGCCACCGAACCTCAGCATGCGTAAACTGCCCCGCCGGGATCTCGAAGGAAACGCTCTGTTCCAACATGGAGGGCGCGGCTTACCGGGCCTGGAGCGAGCGCTCGACTTCAGCAGCAATATCAACCCGCTTGGTCCGCCTCGCCGCGTGCTTGATGCCCTGTGCCGGGCACTGCCGGAAGTTGCCCGCTATCCCGATGCAGATTGTACCGCCCTGACGCACTGCCTGGCGGCCCAGCACGGCGTGGCCCCCGAGCAGATCGTCGTTGGCAATGGCTCCACGGAACTGATCTATGCCACCGCGCGGGCGTGCCGGCCGCAGCGGGTCGCCATCGCCGAGCCCACATTCACGGAGTACCTGCGCGCTTCCCGCCTCGTAGGAGCGGCCGTCGATCACTGGTTGGCCCAGGGGAGCCAAATTGATCTCGAACCGTTTGAGCCGGGGAATGCAGACCTGGTTTGGCTGTGTAATCCGAATAATCCGACCGGTCGACTTTGGCCACCCGGCAGCTTACCACGCTGGATCCGCAATCAGTCCGCGACGCGGTTTGTTGTCGATGAGGCTTTCTTGCCGTTCCTTGAAAGTGAGCCAGAGCATTCTCTGGTCCCCCTGGTCCACGGTTCGGCAAAGGTGATTGTGCTGCGGAGCCTAACCAAACTGTTCGCGCTCCCCGGTCTGCGTCTCGGCTACGCAATCGCGGCCCGGCCGTTTGCGGATTCCATTCGCGCGGAACTTCCCCCCTGGTCGGTGAATCGGTTGGCCCAAATTGCGGGGTTGGCGGCGTTGGATGACCATGATTTCCTGGCTCGAACCCGCACATGGTTTCGGGCCGAGCGGTCCAGTTTCCACCAGGCCCTCGAGGGCCTGTCGCATCATCTTCAGATCATTCCTTCCGAAGCCAATTTCTTCTTGCTGCGGCTCCGTCAGGGCTCGTCTGCCGGGTTGGCAACTGCTTTGGCAGAGGATGGGATTTCGATTCGGGACGCCTCCAATTTCGTCGGCTTGGCAGCGGGCGATTTCCGCGTTGCCGTGCGCACGGCGGCGGAGAATTCCCGTCTCGTTGGCGCATTGCATTCCTTGTTGGACGAGAAGGGGAACCGGCCATGGGGCGTGCGCTCATGATCCAGGGAACCGCCTCGCACGCAGGTAAGAGCGTCCTGACGGCCGCGTTCGGTTGCTGGCTGCGCCGGCAAGGGCTCCGCGTTGCGCCCTTCAAGGCCCAGAACATGTCGCTGAACAGCTTTGTGACACTGGCCGGCGAGGAAATCGCTCGTAGCCAGGCCATGCAAGCCGAGGCCCTGGGACTGGAGCCCGTCGCGGATATGAATCCGATCCTGCTCAAGCCCATGGAGCACGGCTGTCAAGTCATCATCCAGGGCCACGCGATTGGAACGATGTCGATACAGGAGTACTATGCTTACAAGCCGCGCGCCTGGCAAGCGATCACCACCTCGTACGAGCGTTTGGCCGCGGGTTATGACGCCGTGGTGCTCGAAGGGGCGGGCAGCCCGGCGGAAATTAACTTGAAGGCGAATGACCTGGTCAATATGCGAATGGCGGCCCATGCCGATGCTGCCGTAGTCCTCCTTGCTGACATCGAGCGGGGCGGCGTGTTTGCTCAGCTCATCGGTACCTGGGAGTTGCTCGAAGAACCGGAGCGGAGGCGGGTGCTTGGCTTTCTGATTAACAAGTTTCGCGGCGATCCGAGTCTTCTGGAGTCCGGATTAGCTTATGTCCAGCGGCGAACGAAACGGCCCGTTCTGGGCGTTTTGCCGTTTGCTCCAGAAGTACAGCTGGCAGAGGAAGATTCCCTCGGACTTCCGCAAGCAGACCAGGCGGCGGGCGACATCGACGTGGTGGTGCTGCGCTTGCCCGGTCTTAGCAATTTCACTGACTTTGCAGCCCTGGGCCGGGTGCCGGGCGTCTGTGTTCGCTATGTTACGGATGCCGACGAGTTAGGGCGGCCGGACCTGGTCGTGCTGCCAGGGACGCGGACGACCTTCCGGGCCCGCGCGTGGTTGCGGGCCCGACGGTTGGATGAAGCCCTGAAGCGACTGGCGGCCCATTCCCAGGGGCCCGTGATCCTCGGGTTGTGCGGGGGTTATCAGCTTCTTGGACAAGCGCTTGCCGACCCCGATCATGTGGAGGGGAATGAAGGTTCGGTGTCGGGGTTGGGTCTGCTTGATGTGGACACGCAGTTTCGGCCAGGCAAGGTGCTCGCCCGGGTGGAAGCGGTAGTGATCGGTAGCGCGAACCTTGGCTACGGTTGTCCGATTGTTGGCTACGAGATTCACCAGGGGCTCAGTAGCCGATGGAAGGGCGTGCAGCCGTGGCTTCGTCTCACGCGGCAACCGGGAGGCGATCAAGTCGAAGACGGGGCCGTCAGCGCGACCGGCCGCATCTATGGCACGTATGTCCATGGCTTGTTCGATGACGCGCGGTTTAGCCGGGCCCTGGTGGCGACGCTACGTCAGAATCGTGGATTGGCGCCCTTGTCGGAGGGGGATTGGATCTCGCAGCGCGAGTTCTGGATCCGCCGTTACGAACGCCTGGGTGCGTGGTTAACGAAACATTGCAACGTGCAACCCGTTGCCGACGCGTTGGGGCTTGGATGAAATAGCTGATATGCCGAGAGCGCTCACTCTTTCCATTCCTCTTGATGCTCAGGAACTCCCGTGAAAACATCGACTCCAAGACTCCTGCTGCTCGCCCTTTTGTCCTGCCTCTGGACTCCGATCGAAACCACAGCCGACGAGCCCTTGCTCACGGTGGCCGAGAAGAGCGGCTACCGAGCCACGTCGCGACATCAGGACGTTGTCGATTTCTGCAATCAACTTGCCAAACAGTCGCCCATCGTGCGTCGGGCCGAACTGGGTACGAGTGTCGAGGGCCGAAAGCTGCCGCTGGTGATCGTGGCGGATCCGCCCATTTCCTCCGCGGAGCAAGCGGCACGAAGCGGAAAGCTCGTCGTTTACGCCCAAGGGAACATCCATGCCGGCGAAGTGGACGGTAAAGAAGCCCTGCTCATGCTGGCGCGGGAGTTGGCGACGAGCAAAGAGCGGCCTCTATTGAAAGACCTGGTGATTGTCTTTGCGCCCATCTTCAACGCCGACGGCAACGAGCGGATCTCCAAGACCAATCGTCCCGGCCAGGTCGGTCCCGAGGAAGGAATGGGCATTCGCCAAAATGCTCAGGGTCTGGACCTTAATCGCGACTTTGTGAAACTCGAAAGTCCTGAGGTGCGCGCCCTCGTCCGTTTCCTGAATCGCTGGGATCCCGCGATCGTGATTGATACCCATACGACGAACGGTTCGTACCATCGGTACACCATCACCTATGAGGGACCGCGCTGCCCGGCCGGGGACGAACGGATCGTCAAGCTGGTGCGTGACGAGATGTTGCCGGACGTCGGCCGGCGTCTGGAAAAGCGGGGCGGGTACAAATCCTTTTTTTATGGGAATTTTTCCCCGGACCGCACACGCTGGGAGACAGTCCCCGGGACCCCGCGTTACGGCATCCACTATGTCGGATTGCGCAACCGCATTGCCATCCTCTCCGAATCGTATTCCTATGCTCCGTATCGGGACCGCATTTTCGCTTCGCGCGATTTCGTCTGGAGCATCCTCGAGTATGCATCCCAGAACAAGGAGAAGATTCGCAGCCTGCTGAGCGAAGCGCGGGGGGCGACGCGCACCGCTGGGAAGAAGCCAAAAGCTTCCGATCAGGTCGCGCTGCGGCATCGGGCCGTTCCGGTGGGAGGCCCCCGCAAGCTCTTGGGCTTTGTCGAAGAACAAAAGGACGGCAAACGGGCCGCAACGGCGCAACTGCGCGAGTACGATGTGCAGTACATGGGCGGCTGCGAGCCGACGCTTTCCGTCCGCCGTCCCTATGCGTATTTGTTTCCTGCCTCCCTGCACAACGTCACGGAAGTCCTTCAGCGGCACGGGATCGAGGCGGAGCAGCTTCGCGAGGATATCGAACTCGATGTCGAAGTCAACCGGATCGAGAAGATTACGCGCGCAGAGCGTCCCTTTCAGAACCATCGTTTGGTAACGGTGCAATCGACCGTCCGCACGGAGGGCCGGCGCGTCCGGGCCGGTTCGATCCTGGTGCGGACGGCCCAGTCTCTCGGCTCGCTCGCCATTTATCTCCTGGAGCCGCAGTCCGAGGATGGACTGTGTACGTGGAATTTCTTCGATGACAGCCTCAAGGAAGGCGCGGATTTCCCCGTGGTTCGGCTTCTCGCCGAGGTGCCCATCCCGACGGGGCGCATCCGCCCGCTGCCCGAGGAACGCACTCTCAAGAAGCCGATCACTTTCGAAGCCGTGTACGACTCGGCCAACCGGCTCAACTTCAATGGTTCGCCCGTTTCGGTGCAGAGTTGGCTCGACGACGGCGAACACTTCCTTCAAGTCAAGGCCGGCCGACTGTACAAGGTGCACGCCTTGACGGGACGGTTAGAGCCTTTTCACGACCCGGCAAAAATGGCGGAAGGGTTGGCCAAGTTGCCCACAATGGGCAAGGCGACTGCCCGGCGGCTGGCTCGATCCAGCACCTTTCGCATGAACCGGCAGCGCACCGGTGCCCTTCTTGAGCACGAGGAGGATCTGTACTTTAGCAGCTTTGATGGCAGCCAAGCCATCCGGCTCACCAAGATGCCCGGCAAAAAGGAACAGCCCTCCTTCAGCCCGGACGGCAAATTCGTCGCCTTCATTCGTGACCGGAACCTCGCGGTGGTGGACCTTGCGACTCAAACCACGCGCGTCCTCACGACGGATGGCAGCGATCTGGTCTCCAACGGCCTGGCCGATTGGGTCTATTTCGAGGAGGTTTTCGATCGCAATCGCAGGGCCTACTGGTGGAGTCCCGACTCCCAGTGGCTCGCCTTTCTCCACTTCGATGATCAGCCGGTGCACCCATTCACCGTACTCGATCAAATTCCCACGCACCAAAGGGTGGAGACCACACGCTACCCGAAGGCGGGGGATCCGAACCCGTTCGTCAAGCTCGGTATCGTCTCCGTGGCGGGCGGTCCCATCCGGTGGGTCGACCTGAGCAATTATTCAGAAACGGCTTCCCTGATCGTCCACGTCGGCTGGACTCCGGACAGCCAGCGCGCGTATTTCTATATCCAGGATCGCGCTCAGACCTGGCTCGATTTCTGTACGGTTTCGAGCGATGGCGGCGAGCCGAAACGCCTGTTCCGCGAAACCACGAACGCCTGGGTGGATAACCCCGGCCCACCGACGTTCTTGAAGGACGGCTCTTTTTTGCTGGCGAGCGAGCGAACCGGCTGGAGACATCTTTACCACTTCAGCAAGGACGGCAATCTCCCGAAGGCTGTGACGAGCGGTTCATGGGAGATGCGCACTCTGCACGGCTGCGATGAGGAGAAAGGTTGGCTCTACTTTTCGGGGACGCTTGACAGTGCCATCGCCGTCAATCTTTACCGCGTGCACCTGGACGGGAGCAAACTCGAACGCTTGACCCATTCGGCCGGGGAACATCGTGTCACCGTTAGTCCCAAGTGCAATCTCTTCATCGATTCCCACAGCAGCCATACTACACCGACTCAGGTTCACGTGTTCCATTGTGACGGCTCCCTCGGACGGACACTCGACACCAATCCTGTGGCGGCGCTGGACGAGTATCGGTTGGGCACGCTCGAACTGGTGCAGATCAAGGCCCCTGACGGATTTGTCCTGGAAGGGAGCCTGTTGAAGCCGGCCGATTTCCATCCCGAGCGCCGCTATCCGGTGTGGTTCATGACCTATGGCGGTCCCCACGTACCGAGCGTCTTCGATAGCCCAACCATCCACGATAGCTGGAATCCCAGGCGTGCGGGTGACGAGGTCCTGGCGCAGCTCGGCTTCCTCGTGTTTCGCAGCGATCCGCGCAGCGCCAGCGGTAAAGGCGCTTGCTCCACGTGGACCGCATACCGCCAACTGGGCGTCCAGGAGCTGAAGGACATCGAGGCGGCAATCGGGTGGCTTACACAGCATCCATTCGTGGATGCGTCTCGCATCGGCATGAGTGGGCACAGCTACGGCGGATTCATGACGGCCTATGCGCTGACGCACAGCAAGCTCTTCGCCGCCGGCATTGCGGGCGCTCCGGTCACCGACTGGCACAATTACGACACGATCTATACCGAGCGGTACATGAATACGCCGCAGGAGAATCCGGATGGCTACAACGCCACCTCTGTTGTGAAGGCCGCCCGTAACCTCCACGGCAAACTGCTGCTCCTCCATGGCCTGATGGACGACAATGTGCATGTGCAGAATAGCGTGCAATTCATGCAAGAACTCCAGCGGGCCGACAAGGATTTCGAGATCATGTTCTATCCGCGTGCCCGGCATCCGATTTCCGGCCGGCATTATCAGCGGCTGATTGTCGACTTCATCCAGCGGGCGCTGGGAGATGCGAAAGCAGAAGAGAAGGCGGAGCGGCCATAAAATGTGAGCGCGCCATCGAGGGCATACACCTGCGCATCCGACAGTTTCGGCATGAACATGTGGGGTGTGTGGCCCCGGCCCCGCCCATCCAGCCGCCATAGCAACCTGATAGTCGGCAGGGTTGGCTAAATGGAGTTCGATGACCTCGTGGCTCCGAGCGGGATCGACGACTCGGTAGATTCCCTCCTTCGGATTGGTCGGCTCCGCCCGCTCGTCCGGTTCGGTCAACTCGGCGGTGAGCATGGCGTCGCTCTTCTACCTGGTCCGGTTGGTTGTATCCGTTTAGCGGCGGCTGGCAGAACCGCGTGCGGATGTGCCCCGCGCGGTTCTGCGCACCGCCGCGAAACAAAAACGGCCATACTTCCAGGTTGGCAAAAAAATGCCAGAGCAGCTGCGCGCCTTTCGCCCACGGTGCAAGGCTCAAGGGTCGGAGGCGCTAATCAAGTACCGCCAAAGTAATACGTCCAGGTGGCCCACATCGCCCGCAAGCTCCCTCCCATCCATCAGTTTCTACACCGTGCCCATACTTTTGACACGGCGCGGATTATTCCGCCCGTTCCACCGCCAAGCGCAACTCTCTGAACAGCCGTGCGAAATCGTGCGAACGGTAGTGTGCATTGAGGCCACTTGGATTGGGCAAGAGCCAGATACCGGAATTGCCAATTTTTTCTTGTTGTCTGCCCACAATGGCTCGTGGTTGGTTGAATGCCGTGCGATAGGCGCTCATCCCAACAAAAGCCACCATTGTCGGTCGGTACGTGAGCACCTTCCGCTTCAGCCGGCGGCCGCCACGAATGAGTTCCTCGGTGGACAGCTCGTCTGCGGCTGCCGTCGCACGATCAACGAGATTCGTGATCCCATATCCGCGTGCCAACAATTCACGCTCCTCGAACGGCGACAGCAGACGTTCCGTGAAGCCTGCGGCGTGGAGCGTCGGCCAAAAACGATTTCCTGGACGGGCGAAATGGTGCCCCACGGCCGCGGAGTACAGGCCTGGATTGATTCCGCAAAACAAAACGTTCAGCCCGGGCGCGAGGATGTCGGGGACCGTCTTCTCATGAGCGGCCAAGAGCTGTTGTCGAGTTGGCTTCCACGGCTCAGCCACGCCTGGTCCCATCTATGCCGGGAAGAGAACAAAATCAAAAACTGGAAATGCCGCCGGGCCAACCGCTCCCTTCTCGGCGATCGCTGCGCTTGCGATCGTCTGGGCCCACCGCATCAGCTCGCCAAGATGGAGTCCCAGATAGTGTGTATCCGCTGTACCGACGTGGGAGGCGGTCTGCTGGAAGAGTTCGAGAGCACGCCGGGCATGGCTGGTTACACCTTGCAAGATCCCTTCGCGGACCTTCACACCAGCGGCTGCCAGGTGAATGAGACCTTTCAAAAAACAGCCCATCGGCCCGGATCGACCACATGCGTGCCAAAGGCCCTCCCAGACTTCGTGAGCTTCCCAGTAAAAGCCCTGATTGAACAAATCGATGCCGAAAAGGTACGGCTGGCACGATCGCCATCGTTCGGGATTGGGTGGTTGCGGCCGGTCCGGTTTGCTGCCGTAGCTGTGGCCACGTGGGTCGCTGACCGGATGCGGCGAGCGGCCCGGCACATACGTGTAGGAGGGGAACGGCCGATCCGGTGCCAGGCGTGGGATGGGCTGCCGGTTTGGCGTCGCAGGATTCACCACAAGGTGTAGCCTCC
>Ga0209060_10001215_pt1 | contig 30188 bp, 22 predicted proteins | sample Coa_R1_8_FD_187155 | JGI IMG/M metagenome (GOLD analysis project Ga0209060, IMG submission 187155) | Surface soil microbial communities from Centralia Pennsylvania, which are recovering from an underground coalmine fire - Coalmine... | ecosystem: Environmental > Terrestrial > Soil >...
GCGGCTCCCAGGAGAGTGCGCCCGATGCGTGAAGGTATAGACATCGCGATTGCCCACCGGTGGGTGCCGGCCATGAATCGCTCGGCTCCCAGTGGCGCAGGCCCGTGTCGAACACCACGACCGCAGCGCCCGCGGGCCGCGGGGCTCCCCGCAGGTGGTGCCTCAGGAAGGGGGCGAGCAGCTCGCGGCGAAAGTACCTGGCAGGATCTTCACTCCAGGCCAATACTCCCGATGGGGGGCTCGCGAGCCAATTCTGACCGTGATACCAGGGACCTGCGATAAAGCGGATGTCGGACGCGGGGTTTGCGATCGCGCGGGCATGGAGGGCAGCGTAGGCCGCCGGCGCTCCATAGGCATCTTCCTGGTCAAACCAGCCATGGACCACGAGTGTCGGGACCTGACGGGCCTTACTTTTTTGCAGCATCCCGTCGAGTGCGTTCTGCTGCCAGACGGTTGAGTATTCGGGATTCTGCATGAGCGTCGTCCAAAATCGATGACGCTCGGGGTTCAAATACCGTCGCCCCACGTCAGCCGGGGAACCTGCCTTCAGCCACCAGTCGAAGGTGTCGTAGTGAGCGAAGGCGAAGGGCGTCGATCCATTAGGGTTGGATTCCATGGCATGAACGTATTCGAAGGCGTAGGCCTGCCGGAACGCGCCATGGTGGAACCAATCATCTCCCTTCCAGCCATCAACGAGCGGATTGACGGGCACTGCGGCATGAAGAGCCGGATGGGGATCGAGCAATGCCACGAGCGTTGCCCAACCCTCGTAGGAGGTTCCGTAGATGCCGACACGGCCGTTGGATTCGGGAAGGTTCTTGGTCAACCAGTCGACGGTGTCCCAGGCATCGGTGGCTTCGTCCGTCGCGGACGCATTCAATGGGCCCCGCAAGGGCCTGTTGATCTCGAAATGGCCCGCCGAGCCGAAGCGACCTCGAAGGTCTTGGAATGCGAAGATGTAGCCCTCGAGCTCCGCGTAGCCAGGCCCGAGGACGGCATGCAGTGCCGCGCGCTGTCGAAAGCGAACGTAACGACCCGCATCGTACGGTGTACGGAGTAACAGGATCGGCGCCGGTGTCTTTCGGGCTTTGGAAAGCAGGATGAGGGTATTGAGCTCCGTACCGTCCCGCATCGGTATCTTGACTTCACGCAGGTCGAAATCATCGTCCGGGTTAGGCTCACGCACGGGACCCGGCATCGCTCACGCTCCGGCCAGGGGTACGTGAAGCACGCTGGGCCGCGCTTTGTCGTGGAACAGTGAAACCGTCACGGGTCGGCCGTCTGCGCAGGACTCCTCCGCCACGATGCCGCCACCGTTGAAGTTCTTTTGATTGAAAATTGCATCAATCAAGCGACCCATCGGCGCGATGATCAGGCGCAGCCGGCATCCGCGCTGCACGCGACGGGCCACGAACGTGAACTGCTCGAAGCTGTACTTAAGAGGCTCGGTGCTGTCTACCAATCGCGGCGTGCGCAGCCCTAAGCGGTATCGGGCTCGCAATGCATCCGTGGAAAGACGCAGGCTGCCGCCCCGTGCATCGATCTCGTGAATCGAAACGTAAAGGTCAGTATCGGGGCAGTCGATGGCAATCCAGGCGGAGAGCTTGAAGAAGCCCGCGATCTCCAGTGGCTCCGGCAAGGGATCCGTATGATAAACGAGCAGGCGCCCGCTGAGCGCGTGGGCCACCCCTTGGTCAACCAGCCAGCGGCCCTGGGCGGCAATCTCAGCCTCGAGCTCGGGTCCGTCGCTGATCCGAGGATCGTAGGTGTAGGAATCCGGGGGTCCTTCGCTCGGGTGTAAGGTCAGCGAACCTGCGGTGTACAAATCGTTGGCGCCGCCTCGAGAAGCCAAGTAGTAAACGTTCTCACGCCCGCTAATCGCTGCGAGAGATTGCGCATAGCGCCACTCGCCTGCGCCCGTCATGTAATAGGTCACCGGTTTCTTGAGCAACGGGGGCGGTGGGCCTGCCATGAGAGTCCAGCGATACCAGTCGACATGAAGCGCACGCATGTCAATGACGGAGGACGACTCGAATTCGAAGCCACCGAACTGGGCAGTCGGCCACTGCGTACCCGCATGATCCCAGGGACCGATCAGCAGATAGTGGCGCGCGCTCGCAGTACCTGCTGCGCTACGGTGGTGGCGTCGATAGTGCTCAAGTGCGCCCGATTGCTCATCATCATAGGCGCCGGTAATCGTCAGTATCGGGATCTGCAGGCGCGCATAGTCCTCCGAAGCAGGGTTTTGTGCGTCCCAGTACGCATCCGGTTCGGGGTGATTCAACTCCGCTTGGAAGTGTGCCGAAGGGTTGCCGCACTCTGCATCTAGAGCGCGAAATCGCCGGCCGGAGCGGTGCCAGCGCCGCAGAACGGCGGACCACCATTGATCGTCGCCGGCGATCTTTGTCTGCAGCGTTCGGCCGCCCGTAAGGATCGCCCACCGGAGATTGAATGAATAAAAGATGTTGTTGCGCATCGGCACATCCACGCCGAGATACGGCGCCGCGGTGGGTACGATCGTATTGAGATGCGGTGGCTTCTCGGTAATCGTCGCCCACTGCACTTGCCCCATATACGAGGCGCCATACATGCCGACCTGGCCGTTGCAGAAGGGCTGCTTCGCCAGCCATTCGACCAGATCACAGCCATCGCTCGCTTCTTGCCGGTGGGGAAGAAAGTCCCCCTCCGAGTTTCCCCGGCCGCGAACGTCAGCAATCACAAATGGCAGTCCGCGCGCCGCAAAGTACACTCCAAACACGTGCCAACCATCCGCCGAGTACGGTGTCATCGCGCAAATGCTCGGCGCCGGGAGTGGCCGATCCCGCGGCAAGTAAATGATTGAGCTCAAATGAGCGCCGTCGCGCATCGGCACCTTGACGTCGAGGCGCAGGTCGATGCGCGCGCTGTCGGGCAGGCCCTCGCGTTCCAAAGAGCCACTCATCGACACACCTGCTCGAATACGCGCAGGGCGTTTTCTCCGAGAATTGCGCGAATCTCTTCATCGTCGTAGCCGCGCTTTACCAGGCCGCGGGTAATATTGGAAAAGTCGCGCGAGTCCTCAAAGCCCACCAGGGACTGGGTGAGATCGAGGCGGTCCTCGGGGCGAAATCCAATGCTCGAGGACACCTCGCCGAGCGTTGAACACAAGAGATCGAGCGGCGCCTGCAGCGGCCAATCGGTGCCGATTGCGACGTGGCACGGGCCCACGAGCTCAGCGATATAATCGATGTGATCGAGCATATCCTCGATCGTCGGGCGCGCCGCCCGGGACAAGAAGGCGGGTACCGCCACGACGCCAATCACGCCGCCCGTCCCGGCAATCGCGCGCAGCGCCTCATCGCTCTTGCCACGGGCGTGGCCACTCAATACCCTGGCGCATGTGTGATTGGCATTGACGGGCGAGGTGGAGTGGCGGCAGGCATCGAGCGTAGTCGCCTCACCGCAGTGACTGACATCGACCATCAACCCGAGCCTATTGCAGTGCTTCACGACCTCGACCCCGAACATGGAGAGGCCCGCATCGACGCGCTCCGTGCAGCCGACGCCCACGCGATCCATGCGGTTGTAAGTCAGCATCAAGGAGCGTAGGCCCTGCTCGTAGGCCCGATCGATCGCCCGGAGATCAAACGGCAGCGGCGTGACCGGCTGCCAATGGGCATAGAGCGCTATCAGTCCATCCCGCTTTGCCTCGCGTATCTGCTGCGCATGGGTGACGCAACGTAGCCAGGGCAATTGCGTGAGCCAACGATTGACTTCCTCGAGCTTGAGAGACAGCGGGTCATGTCCCTCATGGACGCCGATCCCATAAGTTCCACAGGTGAGGCCCGAAGATAGATACCAATCACGGATGAGATGCGATCGACCTTGCCGCGAGAGGTCGTACGGCCAATATTCCGCCTCGGTCAAGCGTTCCCACTCGGCACCGCTGGCGCTGGTCCTGGCTCGAAACTCGACACGAAGATCCGCGGGGTAATGCTCGAATATCTGGCTGCCGCCCGCGTGCTGGGCGAGCAGATCGACGATGATGCATTCGGCGTGGAGCCGCTCCGCGCGATCTTCCTGGGACGCGGAAAGCCCGTAATCGAATGGCCCTGGGGCCCTTTTTGAAGACGAGGCGCCTTTCATGCTACGGGTGCTCGAGGAGCGAGCTCGCAGGCGACGGTTGTGCTGGCTCGCCAGAGATGCCAGGTCACCCAGAGGTATCCGGGGCTTACGGCCAGTAGGGCGTATCGAAGCGACTCGGCTCCCAGCCAGTGACTGAACTCATTACTCAAAGCGCCGACGGCGAGCGGGCCCAGGCCAAGACCCACGAGGTTAGAAAAGAGATAAAGCACGGCGATCGTGGTGGCGCGCATGTTATCCGGAACGAGCGTCTGAATGACGGCGAAGAGCGGGGCTGCGGTGGCTGCGCCCCCCAAAAAGGCCAGTGCGGTGAGAGCAAATGCCCAGTACGCGCTGGACGCGAGATAGATACCGGTGGACACCACGCCAAAGAGGCCATAAAGGACCGCAATCGCTCGAAGCTGCAGCGCTTCATCATTACGCGCGAATCGCGTTGCCAGCTCCCCGCCCAGGTAAATACCAAGAAGTCCCCCGGCGCCGAAAATGCCCGTAAACCAAGTACCGAGCTCCCCGGTATTGAAGCCGTAGCTGCGAATAAAGAACGAGGGTTGCCACTGCGAAACCCCCGATGCAAAGAAGCTTGCGACGGAGAAGCCCAACAGGAGATGTCGAAAAGTGCGACTCGCGTACAGGGTGCGGGCCACCTCGCGCAGCGAGGGCACCTGCCCGGGTGCATCGAGCGGCGAGTGGTCTAGCGGTCGTGGACGCCTCTCTCCGCGCTCAGGGACCGCTCGCTCAAGACGCGGCTCACGGAGGGTAAACCATGCGACGCCCGCCACGATGAGACCCGGCAAGCCGAGCAGCCTAAAGGTGGCCCGCCAGCCTACGAGCTCGTTGAGCCAACCGGCGAGAAAAAACCCGACCACGACGCTCAAAGAGGAGCCCATGAGATAGATGCCCACGGCTCTCGGGCGCTCGGCTCTCGGGAAGTAGTCCGCGATCAGGGACTGCGCAGGGGCGATGCAGCCCGCCTCGCCGATCGCGACCAGGATCCGAATCCCGAGGAGCTCGCTGAAATTCCTGGCCACACTAGAGAGCGCAACCGCACCACACCACAGCGCCGTCGTCACGGCGATAATCAGCACGCGGTTGCCACGATCCGCCCAGCGGGCGATCGGGACACCGAGAACCGAATAGAACAACGCGAAAGCAATACCCGTGAGAACCCCCAGCTCGGCATCGCTCAGATGCAGGTCGGTCTTGATGTCCTGCAGCATCAGCGCGAGGGCCAGTCCGTCGACCCCATTGAACGCGTAGATGACGAGCAGGACCACCAGCAAATAATTCCGGTAAGCCTTGGGTTGCATTCCGGATAGCGCCCATCATCCAGTGATGCGCTGAAAGGGGAGCGCCCAGGTCGTGAAATTGGTGAAGACAAATCCCGAGTCGTGGAAAGTCAGCATGGCCACCGGTGGCGTGACCATACCGTTCGATGTCGAGCGCCATACGTTCTGCGTGACGCTCGTAAGTGTTGATTCAGTAACACCAAACTTTCCCGCCGAGCGCAGCAGAACCTCGCCTGCGGATTTAACGATGGTGATCTCCGTGCCGGTGGGAAGCGAACGGTAGCGTCCTTCGATGCGCGCGCAATCGTCTTCGGGCTTGAGATCTACGCGGGTGAGGAGGTCGCTGCGCCCAAAGCGCGTCAAGCGGATGGCGTCTGAACTCGTCGTATCACCGAGAAGCTCGACTGAAAATCGAAAATGAGCCGATTCAGTCCGCGGCTCCAGGAGGCGCGCATCCGTCCATTGATAGGGAAAATCGAGACTCCCGTCGATGGCGACGCAGGGCTGGCCCTCCCGATCCAGGAGTTCCACGATGCACCCGGTCGTGGCCGAACGGAAGGTACCGGTGGCGGGCGCGCGCGAAATGATCTTGAGTGGCTCAAGTCGCGGGAGCAGCGCGTCGACGATACGGTAGACCACAGCCGTGCAATTGACGCTATCGGTATTACTCAGCACCACCACATCGAGGCCGGCCTCAGGCACTTTGAGCATTTGCGAGCCGGCCCCGGTGTACCCGCCTGGATGATGAATTACCCGAACGCCCCGATAAAGACCTTCGAAAAGTCCAAATCCATAGGTGGTGGATACCCCGTTGGGCAGCATCTGCGGCTGCATCATCATAGACCAGGTGCGCTCAGAGCCGATTCGGTGCCGGCTGATGTTATCGGCCCAACGCAGCATGTCATCAATGGTCGACATGACTGTGCCGGCACCGCCGAAATCCTGATGCCAAAACAGTCTCTCCAGGCGACCCGCGCGGTTGATGGAATGTGAGGTTGCACTGTTAGGGACAAAATCGGTATCCCAACTGCGCACCAGACTGTCATGCATGCCGAGCGGCTGGAAGAGACGCTCGGCCATGATGTCCTCAAAGCATTTTCCGGTGATGCGCTCGATGAGCGCGGTGAGCAGCACCCAGCCGCCATTGTTATAGATCCAATGGCTACCGGGAGCCGTATTAACATCGTCCAGATCCCGATAGAGCGCGACCAGCTCATCCCGGGTCGTGCGCTGGCCGGTCGTACCGCTGAACTGGAACCTCAAGTCACAGGCATCACGCAGACCGTTGGTATTGGTCATGAGCTGGCGGGCGGTCACCCGCTGCGCCACGGGGTTCAGCTGGGGCATATGTTTGCCGAGTGGGTCCTCGGGGGAGGCGAGTCCCTCTTCGCAGAGGAGCATGTACAGGAGAGCTGCGAAATGCTTGGTGGTCGAGCCGATGCGCATTCGAGTCGAAGGCGAGAGTACGAGGGGCAACTCGATGGAGGCGAGGCCAAAGCCTTTGCGGTAAACCGGGCGACCGTTGATCGCGATGCCGACCGCTGCTCCGGGCAGATGCGATTGATTGACTTCCTCGAAAAGGGTATCGATGCGCTCTGCATCAAATTCCACTGCGTAGGAGCTCATGCTGGGACCTTGGCTTGGGTGCCGGTCAAAACGACTTGATGACTGACACGCCGATGGTGCGCGGTTGGATGTAGGTGAACGCATTCACCGGGAAGAAGCCCAGACCACCGGCCAGCTGACCGTGTCGATCGGTGAGGTTGTTGCCGTATAGATTGATCGTCCAACCCCCGTCCACGATCGCACCGAATCGCAGATCCGTCTGTGCGTAGGGTGAGTAGACCTGACGCGCGGGGGAGGGAGGATAGGTGAAGATGGAGGCGAACTCACCGTATCGGTTTCCTACGTAGCTTTCAGTCGCATTTACAAATCCGGATACCCCGCGCGCTATGGAGAAAGCCTGTTGCAATGACAGATTGCCGGTAATACGAGCACTGTAGGGAAGTCGATCGCCGGGGCTTCCATAGGCCGCGCTCGAGGCCGGAAACGCCTCAGTCAGTATGGCCTCATTCCAGGCAACCCAGCCCCCGATGGTGAAGCCGTTCCAAGGCGTGATCTCGGCGGATATCTCCACGCCTTCGCTTTTCGCGCGACTGCCGTTGGCGAAGTAAGATTCCTCGGCCGGGGGAGGACCCACAAGGCTCAGCTGGATGTTCTGCCAATCGATGTAATACACCGAGGCGTCGAAGCTCAGCATTCGATTGAACGCCGTGCCCTTTGCGCCGATCTCGTAGTTCCGGGTTTTGTCAGGAGCGAACTGCGGTGGAACTTGATACAGCGCGCTGAAGGTATTCGGCCCTCCGGCTCGATATCCGGAGGCGAAGCGGGCGTAGAGCATGAGGTCAGGGGAGAGCCGATAACGAGGGGTCACGAGATAGGTAAAGGAGTTATCTTTGATGGTTTCCTCTGGCTGGAGCAACGGCGATGAGTATCCCAAGAGGTCAACGACATAAGGACCCGCATTACTGGCCGAGTAGTGCTGAGTGTTTTGACTCTCGCGGCCACCGAATTGGACATCGAAGCGGTCGGTAAAGTGGACCGTTAAATCGGTGAACCCCGCATAGTCGACGTAGGTCAGGGAGCTCGTCTCCAAAAGAATCGTTCCCACCGCCGATCCTGTCGCGGGATCCACGGCAAAAATCCCGGCATTGGCGTTCGGGTTGGTCTCGTGGGTATAGAAGAGGCCGAACAATGCATCGAATCTCTTACCCAGCGGGACGGACCAGCGGATCTCCTGCGAGAATTTCTCCGTCTTGCTGTCTGAAACGACCGAGGCGCTGGAGGCATTGGGGAAGCCCAACAACGGGAGGACGGGTCCAATGCTCGATGTCAGATCGAGCGGGACCTTCAGTGTGTTGGTGTTGAAGCCGCTCGCCACGGTAAGCTCGGTCGAGCCCAATTTCGCTTTCCATGTCGCGCTGTAGGCCTGCATCGTATTTGACGCGCCGCCGGTACCGCGTAAGACGTCCTGGTTCCAGATCCCGAGGCTGGGGAAAATATCGAGTGATCCGTAGCGGTGGCTATCCTGAATAAGCGCTCCGAGTTTCAGCGACCAATCATCGCTTGGCTTCCATAAGAGTGAGAGATGACCGCCTGCTGCAGCCCCCCGATTCGCTCCCCGCTCGCCCGTTTGGATGTTGTCGATATAACCTGCGTCATCGTGATAGAAGCCACTCACACGCAGCGCGACGGTGTCGCTCAGAGGAAGGTTCGCCGCGCCCCGCAATACATAGCCGAGGCGAGACGCATTTTGCACCTGGTTTGCACCGGCCTCGATGCGAGCACTCACGCCGTCCATGGAGGGATCGACCGTCACGTACTTGATCAAGCCTCCGATACTGTCCGCGCCGTACAGTGTCCCTTGCGGCCCGCGCAAAACCTCGACACGCGCCAGATCGCTGGGGTCGATGTCGGGAACGAGAAAGCCGTTTCCCAGGGCGGTACTGGAGCCGAAGGGGATGTCGTCCACCACGATGCCCACCGTCGGGTTCGCGCCATTGCTCGTCGTGATGCCGCGTATTGCGAGACTGGGCTGACCGGAATTACCGATGGTCAAGTTAAGTCCAGGAACCTGTGCGTAGTAGTCCTGCAGGCGATAGAGGCTGGCATCGACCAGCGCATCGGCACTCAAGGCAGTGACCGGGACCGGGACGCTGAGCAGTGATTCCTCGCGCTTTTGTGCCGTGACGACCACTTCGTCGAGTTGCACTGTTGGGGACCTCGTATCGGCGCGCGTCCCCTGCCCGGTGGTTTTCGAAAAACCTGGCTTGGCTTGATCCGCCGGTGCGGACAAGGGGACGTGGGGATTCGGCTCGCCCGTAGTCCCCGCTTGGGCAGCGCCGTCCGGGGGGCTGCCGCTACGAAGGGTGTTCGCACCCGAGCTGCCTTCCGTGTCTTCCGCTTGCGCCAGGGCCAGGGTCGATGCGCCTGGACCTCCCATGGAGGTCGTCGTCTTCAGGCGAATCACCACGGTTTGCTCATTCACGAAGTGAAATTCAAGCCCGGTATCCTTCAAGAGTCGGCTCAGCGCTTCGCTGACGGTGAGGGTGGCCTTCAACGAGGGCGCTTGCTTGCCATCAACCAGCGCAGGGGGAACCAACACATTGACGTTGGCCTGCGCACCGAGCGCCTTGAGTGATTCGGCCAATGGCTGTGCCGGAAGATCGAAGGGTGCCGTCTGCGAGAAGCACAAAATTGGCGTGAGCGCGAGAAGCGCAATCCAAGCCGAGAACCGAAAAGTGGTTTGACCGACCATCATGCCCCCTGAGGTCGTCCTTTTGTGAGTATCGATGGACGAGCCTTATCCACTAGACACGGGGAGGTGGTCCAAACCTCCAGGCGCAGTGGCATTTCACGACCGGGGCTTCAAGAGCTCCTCATTCAGACAGCACCATTCACATCACGCCCGACGCTCGAGGCTCACCGGCGAGCACAATCTGTGCACCGTGCTCGGAGACCTGCAGATGATAAGTCTCGGCCACGGCCTGGGCGAAGCTCGCGGAGTCGCCCACTCGGAAAATGCCCGTGACCTCGGTGCGAGCTGCGACGGGATCTTCAATCTTTAACTCAAGGGCACTGTAGCGGTTCATTTCGGCAACGGCTTGAGCCAGGGGTGTGTGATCAAGGATTACCTGACCATGTTGCCAGGCCGTTTCGCGATCGAGTGATGGGTGGTCCACCTTCGGGGGTTCGTGCTCGGCGAAGGTCACACGATCGCCCGGCTTGAGCGTGAAGCTTGCGGTGGTCGGATGGGAGGCCGGGAGGGCCGATCGACTTGCGGGCGCGTCCAGGGATGCAGGTGAGCCCGCCGTCGGCACCGCATGCTCGAGCTCATCGGTCGGCGAGACGGTCACCTTTCCCTCCATCAACGTCACGGCGAGGCGCTCCTGATCGCGCCGCACGAGAAAGGCGGTGCCGTGCGCGAGGACTTCTTCGCGCCCCGCGACCACGATGAACGGCCAATCCGGATGCTTGGCGACCTCGAAGTACGCCTCGCCGTGGTCGAGCTCGACGCGGCGCAGGTGGTGGTCGTAGCGCACCTGGATTCGGCTTGCGGTGTTGAGCGAGACGCGGGTGCCGTCAGGAAGACTGAAGTTGCGTTGCTCGCCCACCCGCGTACTCAATCCGGAGTCGTGCATCGATAAGACGAGTCCGATCCCCGCGAGAATGACGAGCGCGGCGCTCACCAGCGCCCTCGGAAGCGTGATGACCAGTGCGGCTCTCGGCCAGCGCACAAAGGCGGGGGTCCGGGGTTTGGGCAAATGCTCGGTTGACACCCAGATCTCGTTCGCCATGTCAAAAGCGACCCGATGTTCTGGGCTCGCCGCAAGCCAGCGCTTGAACCCGGTCTCAACTTTCGCGGTGCGCTCCGCGCCATGCAGCCGCGCGATCCATGCCGCCGCTTCGGCACATGCGGCAGCGGAAGGCATGGGCTGTGGGTTATCAGCGGGTGCGGTCATGGCGGGTTGGCACCTCGCGTCGCTTGGTCTCGAGCAGGATGGTCATCGCACGTGCAATGTGCTTTTCCACCGTGCTCAGGGGCATCTCCATCTGCCGCGCGATCTGCGCGTAGCTGAACCCGTGCAGGCGATGGAGAAAAAACACTTCGCGGGTGCGGCGGCTCACCCCATCCAGGGTCTTCCGCAATTCATCGAGACACTGCTCTCCGGAGAGGACCTCCTCCGGTGTAGGCGACGGATCAATCAGCTCGAGCGTCTCGAGCGGTTCGCGGATGTAGAGATCCGCGTGCGCGTCTCGAGTGTGGTTGATTGCGAGTCTCTGAACTGTCCGTACCAATACGGCCTCGGGCTCGCGTACTTCGCTCCCCCGCTCGCAATATTCCAGGAGACGTACCAAGGCATCTTGCATCAGGTCCTCGATCTCCTCGCGATCGCGGCCGCGGCGGGACAGGACGCTGCGCATCTTTCGAAGGTACTTGAGCCAGGCGCTCACCCTTCTACGATGGCATGGGCTCGATGCGAAGGCCAGGGGCATTTTCCGATTGCGGCAGATTGGAGGTTTTTACGCCCCTCGCGTGTCTAAGCATAGATATGGCTTCCGGTGGCTGCTGAGCCCCAAGGTCTTCGCGGATTGACCGCGGCCACATCCAAGTCACATGTCTGGCGCTATTCGATCGCCGCTGCTGGACCTTTGAGCGACCTCAGTGCGCTCAGAAGCTAATTCGGTACTGCAATCCTGCTTGGATGGGAGGGAGTACTACGACACGCGGCAGCGGAACGGTCTGCCCCGCAGCGTTGACCGTGGTTTCATTGAACCCAATGAAGCGTAGATCGGCAAGGTTCGCGTGCACATTACCGATGTTATTCACATATAGAATGAGAGACGACCGCGGCCACTCGACGCCGACCCGTGCGTTCGCGAGGGTATAAGCCGGTCGCGTCAACGGAGTCGCCGGCGTGGTGTTGCCAGATAGACTGTTTCCCGTGTAGCTCACATCTGCCGAGATGATTCCCCCGAGATCGCCGGTAATCGGGAATCGATAGGTGCCATTGACAGTCGCAGTCACCTCCGGAACTTCAAGGAGGCGCTCACCGACTATAAATGCGCTACCACCGGCCTCCGTCACTCGTGCGTCCTGGTACCCGGCCGCGAACGATGCATCAAAGCCACTGAGGATCTTTGCGTTCAACTGGACCTCGCCACCGCGGATGCGCCCTGCGCCCGCATTGGTGATGGTCTGATATCCGCAGGCGGGTAGGTTCACTTCCTGTTGCACCCCGTTCCAATCGGTTTGAAACGCCGCGCCGGAAGCGAAGAATCGATGGTCGGGTGTTTCACCCTTGGCGCCTATCTCCGTCGTCTTCACGCTATCCGGATGGTAGGTCAATGATTCCTGAGGAGTCAGGCCGATCGCGGCCAGTGCACCATCGCACGCGGGCGGCAGGAATTGGTTGCCGCCGCCTGGACGGAAGCCCTTGGCCCAGGAGGCATAGACATTCCCGGTGCTACCGACCGTCGAGGCAATCGCCAGTTTTGGGCTGAATCCTCGATTGACCTGAGTGAGGGGTGACGCGATTGTGAGACCGCCGTTGATGAATCCGTCATCAGCGATGTACGTTCCATTGGCCAGCCGGTACTCGCGACCTCCCGCGGTCAGGGTAATGCGATCCGTCAGGTGATAGTTCAACTCGCCGAACGCCGCGGTTTCCGTATTGTGATAGAGCTGGTTTCCGATATAGAAAAGATTGGACGTGGCTCCGATCCCGAGATTCGTCAAACCAGGGTAGATCAACGGGGGATATCTCGTGTTGATGTGTTGATCGCTATAGTAGAGGCCCACCACCCCGCTAAAGCGGTAGACATCTTGGAATCCCGCGCGCAGTTCCTGAATGAACTGCCATTGGTGATCCTGTTGGTTCCATGGTGGAACGTTAGGCGGAGGCATCACGCCAAAGAAGGTCTCAAACGCCTGATCGGTTCCTACCTGACTCGACTCTGTTTCATGGTCGTGCAGATCAAAGAAACTCGTCGCCGATGTAATACTCCATTGCTTCTGTTCGTACGTTATCTGCAGCGAGGGCAGCCACACTTGAGTGTAGGCATCATCCTGCAGATCCGTTGGCTGAAACCGGTTGTAGGAGGTCGGCTCGAACGCCGGCAGAGGCGCCAACGTGGCGGTCCAGCCCTTTGGGAGGTTGGTGGTCTGATTAAAAACCCGCAGCGTCACATCGAGATTAGGAACCACATGAGCAAGGGTTGTGAGCGCAAATCCGTAATTGGTGGTTGCGCCTTGATCGGGTGTTTCCTCGAGTTTTGAAGGATTACCCGGGACCGGATTGGTTCGGGTCAGAAAGCCAGCGTCGTGATGGTAAAAAACCACGGCGCGTGTGGCGACCACATCGGGGATCAGCACAAGATTTGCGGCACTTTCGACCCCATAGTCAGCGCTTCCGCCCCCGGAGGTCAGGCCTCCCTCCACCATTTCCCGATAGCTGTTCTTGGACGTGTCCGGCTTGTTGCTTATGAGGCGTATGGCGCCTCCCATAGAATCGGCACCAAACAGGCTACCTTGCGGTCCCTTCAACACCTCAATTCGGTCGATATCCAGCACCCTCGGATCGAAGGCCTGAGTGATGGGTGTATCGTCGATGTACATTGCGGTCGTATTGGGTCCGCTGATGCCACGGATTGCTATCGACCTCGAGAAAAATCCAATAAAAGTGACCCCGTAGGCAAAGGACACGTTGGGTGCCTTTGTCACGTAATCGATGAAGTTCTCGATGTGTAAGTCTTCGATTTCTTTCTCAGAGAAGACGGTGATACTTTCCGGCGCCTTTACGAGCGTCTCATCGTGCTTGCGCGCAGTTACGATCACCTCCTCGAGCTGCAGGCCACTGGATGCGGCATCGCTCGAATCTGTCGCACGAGCGTGCGAGCAGAGGAGGGACAGGCCGAGAAGCAGCGCGCATGCTGAAAAGCGCACTCCCGTACCTCGTCGTTCATTGAAACCAGAGCTCAGGGCCCGAAAGACTCGCGGAGCTCCAAGCCGCGACGAGTCGACGCCCCAGACTGTTGCGCGCATCCTCATGTTTCTTCTCCCCATGCAGCCGAATCCATCGATCGGTAGCGAAACCGCTCCTGTTCGAAATGGGTTCTCGACCTACGATCCCCCTGTCAGACACGCGTCCTGACGTCCTAGCACGTCGGCGCGTTGATCTAATGGCATGGGTGTTATACCATTAGACCATTGCGGTTACAACAATCCCGAAAAATCCCCCTGGAGTCGCGATTATCTCTGCGGCTCCTGGCGGAGGAAAAAGGTAAAAAATGTCGCTCAGCCAGAGGGTTTTTCCAGAATGAAACCGCAAGGAGCAACTCCTATCAACGGGCCAGGTGCGGGGGGAGGGCGATTCGAAGGAAAGACCGTGATCGTCACAGGCGGGGCCGGCGGTATGGGCGCCGCGGCGGCCACTGCTTTTGCCGATGAGGGGGCCCGGGTCGCGATACTCGATATCTCTACCGAAGCCGGTGATCAAAGGGTCGCCAGTATTCGTAATGCGGGCGGCACCGCGGAATTCTTCGAGCTCAATCTCGCCTGCACCGGTGAAATCGAGCGCGTGATCGATCGCGTGTCAAGCACATTCGGGCCCGCTGATGTGCTCTTCAATCACGCGGGAATCGTTGCCGTCGCGCCATTCATCGACACGACCATCGAGCAATTTGATGCTGTATTCAACGTCAATCTTCGCGCGTCGTTCGTCGTATGCAAGCGGGTCGTTCGCGACATGGTCGCAAACGGTGGTGGGTCGATCGTCATCTCATCGTCGATCGGTGCCAGTCACGCGTTTCAGTTTGAGTCCGTCTATTGCATGACGAAAGCCGCCGTTCTCATGCTGGCAAAATCGATTGCAGTCGAGTATCGAGAGTTCGGTATACGTGCGAACGCGATCTGTCCGGGTTTCGTGAGAACCGCGCATGGCCTAAGGGAGATCGAGCTTTTTCACGCGCTCGGTCAGACCTGGGATGAGTCCGCATTTCAAGCCACGCAGATCCGGATGTGTGAGCCCGAAGAGGTCGCGCGGGCGGTCCTTTTCCTTGCGTCGGGGGAAGCCAGTTTCATAAACGGCGCCGGGCTATATATAGACAATGGCTGGGCGGTCAAGGGTTGAGACTGCCGATACTCTCAGAGGACACTTTTCCGGAAGCTATCTTCGACCTGTCTGTAAGACGCTATTGAGATCGGGTCCGCTCAGGCGGGAGTTCCCTCAGATTCCTTGTTGAATGACCGCTTGGAGACGTCGGGTCCAAGAAGTTAGCTCGCGCTCCGTCTGCCTGAGGTTTATGATTTAGGTCGTTGACGAAATGCCGGAGCCGCTTTGACTAAAAAAGATCAGAAGAATAGAGGAGTTCTTGAGAAACGCCTAGAAGGCAAGATTTCGCTGATCTCGGGCGGAGCCAATGGCATTGGCCGCGCCAGCGTCGAGCTTTTCTGTCGGCACGGCTCGCACGTATATTTCCTGGATACTGATCAAGAGAGTGGTGAATCGCTTGCCGCGCAGATCAGAAAATCTCGCGGTCACGCTACGTTCATCACATGCGACGTAACGTCCGCGGAACAGGTGGAGGCCGCAGTTTCCACTGTCATTGATCGCGAGCAGGTCATCGACATCCTGTTCAATCACGCCGGTGTCATCCGTGCGAAGCCATTCCTCGAATATTCTCTCGAGGATTGGGACTGGATGTTCAGTAATAACGCGCGCAGCGTTTTTTTGCTCACTCGAGCAGCTTTACCTTATATGGTGGAGCGTGGCCGGGGTGTGATCATCAATACGTCCTCTGTATCCGCAAAGGCGGTCACCAAGTACGAAAGTGTGTACGGTGCTTCAAAGAGCGCCATGCATCATCTGTGTCGAGCCATAGCTGTCGAATATCGAGACGCGGGAATCCGATGCAATCTCATTTGCCCGAGTTTTGTGCGCACGAAGCACGCCGAGCTGGAAATGGAGCAATTGCGCCTCCATGGAATTTTCGCCTCTGAGGAGGATGTCAATTTGATGCAAGGTCGGATTTGCGAACCGGAGGAGATCGCCGACGTTGCATTGTTTTTGGCATCTGACGAATCAAGTTTCGTCAATGGCTGCGAAATGATGGTGGATAACACCTTTACGGCAGTGTGATCCGTGCTATTCGGCGTCCAGGCGATCAAGAGCATAGCGACCTATGATGTGGCGGTTGAAAGGCTGCGCCAACGATTTCATCTGGGGCTAGTGGCTCCTGGCTCGAAGCTTCCCCCTGAGCGTCGGCTGGCCGAGGAGATGCACGTCGCTCGGGCAACTCTACGAGAAGCGCTTCGCGTTCTCGCCGCGGACGGATACATCGAGATCCGCCGGGGCGTTGCTGGAGGGGCCGTAGTGCCAGACCACGAGGCATTCCTGCAGATCATCTCTAAGAGAGCGAAGGGCGACTTGGTCGCTCGCTATCGCGCCCTGGAATTCTGGGAGATTACCCAGGTGGCTGCTGCGCCCCTTGCAGCCGAGCGCAGCACCCCGGCAAACCTAAAACGACTGCGCCTGGTCGCGGAGCGGTTGACCAGCTCGCCTGATCCATGGCAGCGACGATCTGCGGAAGTCGAGTTCTGTCTGAGTGTAGGCGCTGCGAGTGGCAATACATGGTTGGCCAATGCACTGTACGACTCGCTTGCCGCAACATTTCTGCCCTTCGCCGAATGCAACGGAGCTGAGTCGGAATTCGATGCAGGCTCGATGAATGCGTTGATTGACGCCCTGGAACGATCCGTCGCTGTGGAAGCCAGGAATCGGATGAGCATCATTGCGTCCACCTATGCAAATCGCTTGCGTCCGAAGCGCCGCAATGCACAGACGGGAGCGCTGAAGCAGGATTCGGAGCGGCTTGTTGCCGTTCGTAAAGAGCAGCCGGCCCGCGCGAGCTGATGAGTCCGTGGGGTCAAGAAGGCGGGCGCATCGCTTGTGTCAATGATCATGTAATGGTATAAAGGGCAGACCTTTATATCAAAGGATCGTAGAACGGCCGCATGTGCGAGCGAGGCGGGGAGTGTTCTTGATGGCACATGAGACCAGGAAGCGTCCGGGGTCATCGCGGACACTCATCGTCACGAGCTGCCTGCTCGTGGCGGCGCTCGGCGGGGCAGCGGCTTTTGCAAATCCACCGGTTCCTGATGCGGCGGCACGCCCATTTCGCAGTGCCAATCCCGAGGGCGGTGAATGGCCAACGAACGGGCGCACCGATGCCGGTCAGTTCTATTCTCCCCTGAAGCAGATCGATGTCACCAGCGCGTCCCGGTTGGGATTCGCGTGGCAGTTCAAGACCGGTACGTTCCGTGGCATGGAGGGCACGCCTTTGGTGCTCAAAGGTGTCATGTACGTTCCGGGGATCTGGGGACTGGTTTACGCGATCAATGCCAGAACCGGAGAACTGATTTGGCAATTTGATCCGCATGCGGATCGACAATTTGGGCGCTGGGGCGGTACCGACGTACCGACGCGAGGACTTGCGGTATTTCAAGGCAAGGTCTTCGCGATCGCGACCGATTGTCGCCTATTTGCTTTGGACGCCAAGACAGGCCGGGTGGAGTGGGTGGCCAACACACTGGAGCGACAGGAGCCCGGATACGCCTGCTCAGGAGCTCCTCAGGTCGCCGGAAAGGTCGTAGTCATCGGCAATGTTGGAGGAGACACCGGCAAGGGCGGTATCCGGGGCTACATCTCCGCATTTGATCTGGATAGCGGTCGACTGGCCTGGCGCTTCTACTCGGTGCCGAGCTTGAAGGATAAAAATCCCCCGCCTGAGCTCGTGCGAGCCGCGAGCACTTGGGATAGTAACCGTGATCCCTCCTTCGGCGGAGGCGGTACCGTCTGGGGACTCATGTCCTACGATGCCAAACTCGATCTCCTCTATTTTGGTACGGGCAATGCCGCACCCTACAACGTACCGCGCGATTGGACCGGTGGGACGACCACCGACCGGCTGTACGCGGCATCAATTGTCGCAGTGAACGCCTCTACGGGAAGGATGCGTTGGTATTACCAGACGACACCGGGCGATGTCTGGGATTTCGATGCCGATGCTAACCCCGTTCTAGCGGACCTTAAAGTAAACGGACGCGAGCGCCACGTGCTGATGCAGGCCAATAAGAATGGCTACTTCTACGTCATCGACCGCGAAACGGGCCACCCCATTCTTGCCGAGCCATTTGCCTATTTGAATTGGTCCAAAGGCATGTCACCGGATTTTCGGCCGATCGTAAGCCCCGACGTAAATTATGACCTGGGCCCGAGAGTCGTCTATCCCTCAGAGCAAGGTGCACACTCTTGGCCGCCCATGTCATATAGCGCAGCAACGGGTCTCGTCTACATCCCAACCATCGAAATGCCGAACATGCTCATGGACTTGAAGAAACGACCGGAGGCTCGAGTACGCGACCTCGATGAGGCGTTCGGTGTCACCTATATCTTTCCCGAAAAAGGCCTGTCCTACGACTTCGTGGAATCGCTGTTCGGCCCCGTACCCCGTTTTTCGATGGCATCGCCTGACGGGAAGCGCCCCATGGTGCGATCCGTCTTGAAAGCAGTCGACCCCCAAACCGGCCACGTTGTTTGGCAACAACTCACCTCTCAAGATTACTTCGTCCTCGACGGTGGAGTGCTCTCGACGGGGGGCGGGCTGGTATTCGCCGGTCGTGAGGATGGGAGCTTCGTCGTTTACAACGCGACCACCGGTGCCATCTTAAAGCAGTTTGTGACCGGCAGCGCCATCATGGCCGCGCCGATGACCTACGAGATTGACGGTCATCAATACGTCGCCGTGTTGTGCGGACATGGCGGCACAAAATGGGAGTTCACGGCGACCGCGGCGATGAACTATTTGAACGAAGGGCGCGTTTTGGTGTTCGCACTGGACGGTGCCCCAGAGGTGCCCAAGCCAGAGCGGCGGCAACAAGAACCTTACCGCGAACCACCTGAGCGTACCGGCACGCCCGAGCAATTAACCTCTGGTAAAGCGCTATTTGTTCAATGGTGTGCGCGTTGCCACAGTCTTGGTGTACCGGCGATGTCGCCTGATCTCTCGCGGTTGGGGGACGGGATCGCATCGTTTGATACATTCAAGACGATCGTGCGGGGCGGGGCATTCTTGCCGCTCGGGATGCCTCGGTTTGATGACGCTGTTTCGGAGAAGGATGCTCTCGAGATTCACGATTACTTGATCGATCAGGCCTGGGAACAGTACCGACGACAAGAAGAGTCAAAGACCTCAACCGCCCAGTGAAATGCGCCGAGTGATGCCTGCTGGAGGCCCCCATGATTGAGCTTAACCACGAGCAACTGATCCGAGCCTATAGGATCATGAAGACGATCCGTGTCTTTGAGGATCGGTTGGCGATGGAGGCGGCGAGCACAGCGATGGCCGGGCCCCTACACCTGTATTCCGGTGAAGAGGCTTCCGCTGCCGGGGTCTGCATGAATTTGGACGAGCGGGATCGAATCTACAGTACGCATCGTCCCCATGGACACTGCATTGCCCGTGGGTTGGATATCAAGGCTCTGATGCTCGAGATCTACGGTCGACAAGGAGGAATCTGCAACGCGAAGGGTGGCTCGATGCATTTGGCGGATCCGGAACGTGGCCTCATGGGCGCCAATGGGATCGTCGGCGGAGGAATGCCGCTCGTTTGTGGTGCGGCCCTGGCGGCTGCAAGACTCCATACCGGAGGAGTCGCTGTCGGATTTGTCGGAGACGGCGGCTCCAATACCGGACAGTTTCTCGAAGCATTGAATTTTGCCTCGGTCTTCAAGCTGCCGGCCATTTTCGTGATTGAGGATAACGGCTTTGCCGAAACGATCGCGAGCTCATGGGCGTGTGCGGGGGATCATGTCAAGCGCGCGGAGGGCTTTGGCATGCCGGGCCGCAGAGTGGATGGCTTCGATGTATCAGATGTATACGACGCCACGCATGAGGCAGTGGCACGCGCACGTGGAGGCGCGGGACCCAGCCTCTTGGATGTGAAGCTCGAACGGTACTATCCGCATGAACAGGGAATCTCGGATGCTATGCGATTACCCGAGCATGTTGCTTGGCTCAAGGCCAACAGGGACCCGATCACTCTGCTTCGGACAAAAACCCTGACTCAGCACGAATCGTCCGAGCGCGAGCTTGCCAAGATCGACGAGGAAATCGATGAGCTGATAGATCAGGCTGTGGCCGAAGCCAAAGCGGCGCCCCCTCCGCCGATAAGCGAGCTTCTCACGGACGTCTACCGTGCCTACCCTTGAGCAGCAGCAGGAGGCTTCAACCGTGTCCAGAGATTTGACGCAGCCGGCTAGTGCCCGCCCGCACCGAAAGGCGCGCATTTCGTATCGGGCGGCCCTCGGTGAGGCCCTGGCGCAGGAAATGCGTCGCGATCCCAAGATCGTCATCATGGGGGAAGATATTGCTGGAGGAATGGGCGCGCCCGGTCAGCAGGATACCTGGGGAGGGGCGTTCGGCGTCACCAAGGGTCTACTGGGACAGTTTGGAAGAGAGCGTGTCATGGACACGCCGCTCCAGGAGAGCGCAATCATCGGCGCAGCCATCGGCGCTGCATCCAACGGCCTACGTCCCGTCGCCGAGCTCATGTTCAACAATTTTATCGGCGTATGCATGGACCAACTGTTGAACCAGGCGCCGAAATTTCGCTATATGTTTGGAGGAAAGCTCACCACGCCCGTCACGATCAGAACCGTATATGGCGCCGGCATTCGGGTCGCTGCACAGCACAGCAGCGCATATCACTCCATTCTTACCCATATCCCCGGCCTCAAAATAGTGATGCCATCCTCTCCTTATGATGCCAAGGGGCTGCTCATTGCCTCTATTCGAGATGACGATCCGGTCATTTTCTTTGAGCACATTGGTCTTTTCGACAAAGAGGGTGAGGTACCCGAGGAGCCTTATACGATTCCCTTGGGAGAGGCGAATGTTGTTCGCGAAGGCTCGGATGCCACCATCGTAGCGTTTGGCAGGATGGTTGATTTGTCGGTCACTGCTGCCGATAGGCTCCAAACGCAAGGAATTCGCTGTACCGTCATCGATCCGCGCACCACCTCGCCCTTGGATGAAGACACAATACTAGAATCCGTCGCCGAGACGGGCCGTCTCGTCGTCGTCGACGAAGGTAACCCGCGGTGCAGTATCGCGACAGATATATCCGCGCTCGTGTCCGCCAAGGCATTCAAATCCCTGAAAGCACCCATCGAAATGGTCACGGCGCCGCATTGCCATGTGCCGTTCGCCCCCGTGCTCGAAGACGCTTATTTGCCCAACCCGGAGAAAATTGAAGGGGCCGTCCGCTCCGCGATGGGATTTACGCGTGTCTAGCGAAATTCATGGTCTCGTCATTCCAAAATACGGGATGTTGATGACCGAAGGGGTCATTTCCAGGTGGTATCTGCACGAGGGCGATGCTGTAAGTCGGGGTGATGAGATCGTTGATATCGAGACGGAGAAGGTTGCCAACGTGTATGAAAGTCCGCACAGCGGAATTCTCAGACGCAAGTTGGTTCATGAGGGGCGTCCGGTGCCCATTGGAGCCCTGTTTGGAATAATCGCCGCCCGAGATGTCAAGGATGCGGAGATCGACACGTATATCGAGAACTTCCAGTCTGCTTTCTCGCTCACCGAGGCGAGTACGGGGGGAGCAAGCGCTGAGGTCGTCGATATCCCAGGGGGCTTCATCCGATTCTTAAAGCAAGGCGATGGTGCGGCGACTGCGGCCGTGTTCGTTCATGGGTTCGGCGCGGACCTGAACAACTGGCTACTGAACCAACCTGTTCTCGCTGAGTCGCGTTTGGCCTATGCGATCGATCTTCCGGGACACGGCGGCTCAGTAAAGGATCCCAAGATCTGTAATATCGAGGAGCTGGCAGCCGCGGTCTTACGGTTTCTCGAAGCCAGGAATCTGTCGGGCATTCACCTTATCGGGCACTCGCTGGGCGGCGGAGTGGCCGCAAGAATCGCCATTGACAGATCGGCGTTGGTGAGATCTCTAACGTTGATTGCGCCGGTTGGCCTGGGGAGCGATATCAACGGCTCTTTCATCAAGGGGCTCGTAGAGATTGATCGCCGTAAAGACATGCAAAGCTTGCTCGAGAAGCTGTTTTATGACCCGGCGCTTGTGAGCCGGGAAATGACGATGGGCGTTCTAAATGCCAAGCGTGTCGATGGGGCAGTGGAGTGTCTAACATCGATCGCAGAGGGCTGCTTCAATGGTGGTCACCAAACTCATATTCTGCGGACCGACCTCGTCCAGCTCGCGGTACCCACCCAGGTGATTTGGGGCGAGGCAGATCTGATCATCCCGCCGCAGCAGGCTGCGAACCTTCCGCCATCGATGAACGTTCATATAGTCGCCGAGGCGGGGCATATGGTTCACCTGGAGAGAGCCGCGGAGGTTAATGGGCTCATCGCGCACTTCCTCGAGTCAACCTAGGGAATAGAAGGTCGATGTCGCCCATCGGACCTCCTTTAGAGGCTTACCTCCGCGACCGTCGATGCCTCCGTCTCGCCATATCCGCCCACCGTCGTAAAGCGTCGAATGAGGAGCATGGTCCCGACATATACCGTGGCACCCACGATGTACGCGGGTATGGACGCTCCTAGATACCGAAACGCACGCGCACTCTCCTGGGTGGCCGGGTCAAAGAGTGTTCTATAAACGGCTGCTGAGACGACGACCGAAGCCACTGCGATCCAATTGATGCCTCTCCAAAACCAGTATTTTCCAAAACGGCCCGTCACAAACAACTGAGGGAGATCCAGCTTTTGCTTACGTAAAATGAAATAGTCCGCGGAGCAAACGGATGCGAGACCGACCATCACCATCCCTTGATAGTTTGCAATAGCGATCACCGCAGACAACGTGGCATCTATCTTGAACGCGGCTATGATCGATGGGACCAACATGAGACCTATGATCGCCATCCACCGCATTCGCTCTATAAGCTTGATTTGTTGGATCGCTATCGCCGCGAAATAGCTCAAAAGCCCTACGACTGCGATATTTCCAATGAGTATCGCCAGTGCAATTGGGGTCCCGAAGTGCGGGCCACCGAGGTCAAGAATCCACATGATCGGATCATCGCTCGGGAGCGCAACGGCAATCATGGCCGACACGGAAGCACCGAAGCCGAGGCCGATGAGACCCATCCCCAACATCGGAGGCGCGACAACATGGCGCCGATACCGCACCAAGCGCAGCAATCCACCCATAAACGGCCAATTGCCAAAGGACACCCCGATACCGAGCTCAACGGCGGTCACTAACGTGAGGTGGGGACCCAGATTCATCCGACCGCTGCTGGGCGCAGCTCCGCTCCAAAGCGCCGGTACTCCGATTCGGATAGCGAGGAGCGCAAGCATCAACAGTGCGAGAAGCAGCAATATCGGTGCGACGATGTTATTGACGCGTTCCAGGAGTCTTGGCCCACGCCAGACAATCACCCAAGCCGCGGCGACTACCGCGAGCGCCACAAAAATTTCCAGCGGCCGGCTGATGCTGCCGCCGGTATCACGAGCTATTACAGTTGCAGTTCCTCTTGCAATAAACGCGGTGACAACCGACTGCCACGCGCAGACCACGTAGAGCATACCCACCAAAGTGAAGAGAGCTCCCCGTGATCCAAATGCAGGTTTGCTTGCATCTGTGGTATCGACGCCATATCTGAAGCTTGGAAAGCCGCTCGACAAGATCGGCGGAAGCATGCCCAAGACCAAACCGATCAAGAATCCTGGGATAGTCGTGCGAATGTCACCGAGGGCAGCGATACCTGCACCGATGAGAAAGACCCAAATGGCGGAACCCAGAATCGTGCAGGTCCACAGAAAGGGAATAAATGAGACGAATATTCGTTCCTGAGGGAGGATCGGCATGCGACCGTCAAGCGTCGCGTCCTGCATGACCTCATCAGCGGACATAGGTCATCGCATTTGCAGAATCATCAACAGCCATCCCGCGGCAGCGACACCACCCCAAAGTAGCAACTTCCTCAGCAGGGGCGTTGTAGAACTCAAACAGTCCGCATCCAACTGCGGATTTGTCAGTATATTAAGCCTGCGCGCCAACTCCACGTCAGTTGGCGAGTCAGCTGCCGGTCGGGCCTTCTCTGGGTAGTCGAAGTGTTTGTCGGCTCGTGTCATCAGAGGTCTCGTCAAGGAAATTCGTCGCCAAAAAACGCCCCGTTGGCTATAGGCACTGTCTGTCCGCAGATCACTGCAAAAGGTATAAGTGATAGACCTTTGTGTCAAGACACTAATCCCGCAGCAGCGAGCGATTCAGGCCGCCGTCTCGCTAGCAACTAACGGCGTCTATGCCGTACCTTACGGTGAGGTCATTGCGATCCTGGCCGTGATCGTGCCCCACCTGCTCATCTGGGGTGAGGAAATCCGGGCTTCGTTCATCGTAGGCTTTAGGGGGTGTCGGTGCGGCAGTCGCGCAAGGAAATCGTAGCCTGGGTGGGCAGTCAGGTGCTGCCGCACGAGGGGGCGGTGCGGGCGTGGCTGAAGCGGTGGATGGGGCGGGCACAGGATATCGAGGATGTGATCCAAGAGGCGTATTGCCGGCTGGCTTCCATGAGCGATGTCTCGCACATCGTGAGCGGGCGGGCGTACCTCTTCCAGACGACGCGCAACATCGTGCTTGAGCAGGTACGCCGCTCAAAGATCGTGAACATCCAGAACGTTGCGGACCTTGCGAGCCTCTCGGCGATCGACGAGTCACCGCCCCCCGAGCAGGTGGTGAGCGGGGTGCGTGAGTTGCAGCGTGTGCAGCAAATGATCGACCAGCTGCCGCGGCCCTGCCGGCGCGTGTTCGTGCTCAGGCGGGTGTACGGGGAGTCACAGCGGGATATCGCGCGACGGTTTGGCATCTCCGAAAGCGCGGTCGAGAAGCAGGCGATGCGGGGGTTGAAGCTCATCTTGAAAGCGCTCGAGAGCGGGGATGAGAGGGCGGGGACAGCGGGCGTGTCGACCGCAGGCGGCCGGGCCGAGGCCGGTGGGGCGCGCGCGGTGGGTAGCACAGGATCGGGGGTCGCGGACGGAGCGGATGATGGACTCACCGAAAAGCGCGCGCGAGATCGCTGAGGAAGCCGCGGAGTGGGCGACCCGCCTCGACACCGGTTCGGTGCAGGCGGGTGATGCGCGGCTGCGCGAGTGGCTCGCGGGAGATGCACGGCGTAGCGGCGCATTGCTTCGGGCGGAGGCTGCGCTGAGCTTTGTCGACCGCGGCCGTGCGCTCGCAGGGGTCATCGAGCGCCCGGAGCGGGAAATCGTTGCGGGACGGCGGCGGTTAATCCTCGGAGGACTTGCGCTCGCGGCCAGCGCGACCGGCATTGCCGTCTGGTTGCCCTTAGGGCGGCACTATCGAACCGGACTCGGTGAGGTGCGGGCCATCGACCTGGCCGATGGCTCGCTCGTCTCGCTAAACACCCAGAGCGTCGTCGGGGTGACGCTGCGTCCGGAGCTGCGAGAAATCACGCTCGTGCAGGGCGAGGCGTGGTTCAACGTGGCGCACGATGCCCGACGTCCCTTCATCGTCAGTGCCGGACGCATTCGGGTGCGCGCCGTCGGCACGGCATTCTCGGTGCGTCGTCATGACGACGGGGCGGATGTTCAAGTCACGGAAGGCGTCGTCGAGACGTGGACCGTGGGCGAGGAGAACCGACAGGTGCGAGTCGCCGCAGGCTCGAAAGCGCGTGTGAATGAATACGAGACGGCGCGCGTGACGCCGGCGCCGCAGGAGATCGAACGATCCCTCGCCTGGCGCGACGGGCATATCGTGCTGGAGGGCGAGACGCTCGATCAGGCGGTCGCGCAGTTCAATCGCTACAACGCTCGTAAGCTCGTGATCACCGACCCGGTGCTGGCCGACGAGCGCCTCGTGGGGCAGTTTGAAGCGAGGGAGCCCGAGACATTCGCCGCAGCGGTTGCGACCACGCTGGGGGCCAAGGTGAACGCCGAATCAAGCGTCATTCGGATCGGCCGACAGCACGCGCCCTAACACTTTCTCTGTCGACTCGTCCTGCGGATTTGTGCGGCTCATTCATCGTCTTCCTCAAAGGGACGTCGTGTACGTCTCGTGAGGGGGATGGGATGAAAAGAGCGGGCTTTCTTGTGAGCGTCATTCATCGCCGGCCCTGGTTAAGCGTTATCGCTGGGGCGCTGCTCGTACTCGGCGCCGCGGCCAGCCGCGCCGAGGACGCCGTCAAGGACTTTCACATCGAGGCGCAGTCGGCAACGACGGGGATTCCAGAGTTCGCGCGCCAGGCGGGCATCCAGATTCTCGTGTCCGAGCGACTGGTGCATGGGAAGTCGACCTCGGCTGTGATGGGGTCGATGTCGATCGAGAAAGCGCTCGAGCGACTGCTGCAGGGTACGGGGCTCACGGCGGCGTCGAAGGACGGGAGGACGTTCACTCTCGCGCCGGCGGGGTCGACGTCGATGCAAGGCGCGCCGATGGGAGGCGGCATCGGCGGGGAAGGGCGAGGCATGGGGGAGACGGCGTCGCCGGGCGTTGCCGGGACAGCGGCGGCGGGGCCGTCGGGTGATGTGTCGCTCGGGGAGATCATCGTCACGGCGCAGAAGCGCGAGGAGCGCCTGCAGGATGTGCCGGCGGCGGTCTCGGTGGTGAGCGGTGAGGTGCTGCTCGATCAACACCTGCTCGACTTGCAGGACTACTACGCGACCGTACCGGGACTCGCCATTACGGACTATGGCACCGGCGGCCGTGTCGGGCTCTCGATGCGCGGTCTTAGCACCGGCAACTTCGGCAATCCAACGGTCGGCATCACCGTGGATGATGTTCCGATCGGCGCCACCAACACCGCCGCCGTCAACGGTGCGCAGTACGTCCCGCAGCTCGATCCGAGTGACATTCAGCGCATCGAGTTTCTCAAAGGGCCCCAGGGCACGCTCTATGGGGCAAGCAGCATCGGCGGGGTGATGCGCTACGTCACGGTGACGCCGAACCTGTCATCGACATCCGGTCGTGCCGAGTTGGACGGTGATACGGTGACCTCCGGGGGTCAAGGGTTCGGCGTGCGCGCAAGTGTCAATGTTCCGTTGATCGAGAATTTGTGGGGCCTGCGTTTCTCGGTGCTCGACCGGCAGGAGCCCGGCTACATCGATGATCCGACGCATGGCCGCTTCAATGTCAATCGCGTGGACACGAGCGGCGGACGAATCGATACCTTGATCGAGCCGTGGTCGATGTGGTCCTTTCGCGTGACGGCGCTCGTGGAACGCACCGTGGGCTATGGCGATGCAACGGTCGATACCGACTATCGCTATCAACCGTTGAGGGACTATTACGCTCATGATCGTCTGCCCGGGACGGGTGGCTATCAGTATCAAACCGCGTTGGCGACGGGAACGATCAAGTACGAGGCTGCGGATTTCACTGTCGCCTCGATCACCGCCTACGATCGTTACGTCGACTATGAGAACTCGGATTTCACGCTCTACTATGGTGCCTATGCGAATGCGTTCTTTCCTGGGGCCTTCGGCTCGGCGGTGCTCACCTGGCTGCACACCGACAAGTTCTCCGAGGAGCTCCGTTTCTCCTCGGCGGCCGGGCGGCGCTTCGAGTGGCTGATCGGCGGCTTTTATACCGTCGAGAACAACGGCTCCAACACGCAATCCATCTTCGCCAACGAGCTCAACTCCGGCGCGGTCGACGGGACGCTGCTTTCCTATCTCTGGCATCCACGCTATCGCGAGATCGCCGGATTTGCCGATGCCACGATGCATTTCACGGAGAGCTTCGATCTGCAACTCGGGGCGCGTGAGGGATACAACAGCCAGACTTACAACCAGGATGTCTCCGGGCCCTTTCAAGGCGGCACCTCCCTCTTGAACACCCGATCGAGCGACAACGCCTTTACCTATCTCGTCACGCCGCGCCTGCGTCTCAGTCCCTCGCTCATGCTCTACGCGCGACTCGCGACCGGCTATCAGGCCGGTGGCCCCAATACCCCCTCGACGCCCAGCGCGTCGATTCCGCTCGTCTATGGCCCCGCCACCACCACCAATTACGAGATCGGCGCCAAGTCCGACTTCTGGGACCATCGCCTGTCGTTGGATGCGGCCGCCTTCTATGTGCTGTGGTCCAAGATCCAGCTGACCGGGATGACGGCGAACGGCTTCACCTACACCTTCAACGGCGGCAGGGCGCGCAGCGATGGCGTGGAGCTCGCGATGGATTTTCGACCGTTGCAAGGACTGACGATCGCAGGTTCCTTCGCCTATACGAACGCGGAGCTCACGAACAGTGCCGGGGCGGGCTTTCCCGGGGTCTCCGGGGACTCGCTGCCGTTCTCCAGCCGCTACTCGGCGAGTCTCTCGGGCGAGGAGAAGGTTGCGTTGTCCTCGTCGGTGAACGGATTCGTGGGGGCAACAGTCGCCTATGTGGGGAAGCGCTTCGAGGGCTTTCCGGCCTCGCTCGGTGAGCCGCAGCCGACGGTGCCGAGCTACACCTACGGCAATTTGCAAGGGGGCTTGGAGCGTGAGGGGTATCGCGCGGCGCTGTTCATCAAGAACATCACCGATACGCGCGGAATCTTGAGCTCCTCACAATTCACCGACTTCACGCCGACGAGCGGGATCTGGCACACCGCATTCATCACGCCAAGAACCGTCGGCGTGTCTCTCGAGAAGCGGTTCTAAGCGGCGGGGCGGGACATCGCTCGAATGAGCCCATGACGACCGATTGGAGGGCCTCCTCCTATCGGCGTTATGTGTTGCTGCTGCTGGTCATCATTCAGGCCTGCAACGGCCTGGATGGGCTCGCGCTGGGCCTGGGCGTCCAATCGATCAAACACGATCTCGGGCTGACGGACGGTGAAGTCGGCTTCCTGAGCGGCATTGCATTTGCCGCGTTCTATGCCTTGATGGGCGTGCCCATCGCGCGCTGGGCCGATCGCGGCCATCGCGTGCAGGTCATCGGCTTTACGACCTTGCTCTTTAGCATCCTGGTGTCGCTCTGTGGACTGGCCCGAAGCTTCGCCCAGCTGCTGTTGATTCGGATCGGTGTTGCCATCGGCGAGGCGGGTGGTGTGCCCGCCTCGCAATCGCTCATTGCCGAGTATTACGAGCGTGGGGAGCGGCCGCGGGCGCTTGCGATCTATATGCTGGGAGGCAACCTGGCGATCGCCATCGGCTATTTCGTCGCGGGCCGGCTCATCGACTCGGTCGGCTGGCGTAACACCTTTCTGTGCATCGGATTACCTGCCGTGCTTCCGGCCTTGCTCGCCCTCGTGAGCGTGATCGAACCGCGGGCGACCGGGCGGGAGCGAGATTCGGGCTCGCCGGGGCGCGCTGATGCAACGCCCTCCCGGCTGCTCGAGGTATTGGCGCATCTTTGGCGGATCCCCACGTTCCGCCACCTGCTCATCGCCTTCTCGATCTTTTACTTTTTCGGCTTTGGCATTCAGCAGTGGATGCCGGCGTTCTTCATTCGAAGCTTCGGGATGTCGACCCACGAAGTGGGTTCGTGGCTTGCCCTGCTGGTGGGCTGTGGGGGCTTCGTGGGGACGTGGAGCGGGGGCGTGATCGCGAGCCGATTTGCTGCCGATGACGAGACGCGGCAGCTGAGAGCGATGGCGCTGGTCTTCGTTGGCTTCGGAGTTGCCTTTGCGGGGGTGTTCCTGTCGACGACAAAGAGCGGCGCGCTGGCGCTGGTGGCAATTGCGGTGATCGGCGGGGCGACGATCAACGGACCGCTGTTTGCGACCATCCAGACGCTGGTGCCGCCGCCTATGCGAGCGACGGCACTCGCGATCATCTATCTGTGCGCCAATCTGATCGGCATGGGGCTTGGACCGTTGGCCGCCGGAATGCTGAGCGATGGGTTGCGCGGCGCGGCGGGTGAGGAGTCGCTCCGTTATGCGCTGTTGTCGCTGTGTCCCGGCTATCTATGGCTCGCCTGGCACTTGAAGCGCGCGGCACAGACGGTGCGTCAGGACATGGCGCGGTCAGTATGACAGGTCGGCCGGTGAGGCTGGAGCACGCGCATCGCCTCGAGCTGATCGGCGACGGTGAGGCGGACGCCTCGTTGACGCAGGATCTGACGCTCGAGGTATCCTTGCCGTATGGTTACGATCCGGCCGGCCCGGCATACCCAGTCGTCTACCTGCTCGATGGGCACTGGTACTTTCCGATCATCAGTCAGGCGCTCCGGCTGATCGGCATGGA
>Ga0209060_10001216_pt1 | contig 30178 bp, 28 predicted proteins | sample Coa_R1_8_FD_187155 | JGI IMG/M metagenome (GOLD analysis project Ga0209060, IMG submission 187155) | Surface soil microbial communities from Centralia Pennsylvania, which are recovering from an underground coalmine fire - Coalmine... | ecosystem: Environmental > Terrestrial > Soil >...
GATCGCGCACATCGAACAGGCGCTTAATGAGTACAACCGACTCTACGCGCATCCGTTCACCTGGTCATTCACCCGGCACGCGATGCATCAGTGGTACTGCCAACGCACTTCAGCAATGGTGCACTAGCGACCACGTCGAAGGTCTCCTTGCCGAGTTCGACCGTGGCGCGCGGATTCGCAACAAGGTTGTGATACCAATCGGGGTTCGTTGGTGCGCCCGCCTTGCTGGCAAAGACGGCGACGCGGCCGTTCCCGAGATCCTGATACATCAGCGGATTCACGCGCGTCTTGCCGGATTTGGCACCGACGCTGTGCAGAAGGAGGAGCGGCGCGCCCGCAAATTGCCCGCCCACTTTGCCGCCGTTCGCACGAAATTCGTCGGTGATCACCTTATTCCAATCGTTTGCCATCATGGCCTCCCCAGGCGGAGGGTACTTCGGTACCCCGATTCTCGGCTGCGATGCCGAGTTGGCGCGGCATAGCCATGACCTGGGCCCGATGGTGAACCTCGTGGAAGAGAAGCTGGGCGGCGATCCCAGTCGTGAGCGTCCAGAAGGTCCGGTGGCGGTCAATGAGCAGGCGGCCGCCGATAAATCCTCGAGCCCGCACCGCCTGCCGCTGCGACCACATCGCGCCCAACATAAAGGGAAGCAAGAGCCACGCCGACCGGACTCGGAGCCGTGTCGCCGCGACGATCATCGCCCGCCCCTCCCCGCCGCACAGGTCTGTTGATTTCCCGCCTTCACATGGTCAGGACAACACGGAATTCTGCTTTCCCGCTCATCATGCGAGCGTAGCCTTCGGCAGCCTCTGCAAGCGGGTACTTTTCGATCATGGGGTGCACGCCTGCCATGTCGGCAAAGCGCAGCGTGTCCTCTGAGTCGGCTGGGGTGCCGGACGACCAGCCCTGAATGCGCTTCCTGCCAAAGATTAACTGATTGGGAGATACCTCGATTGGGTCTGCCGCCGCCCCTACAACAACCAGCGTGCCATTTGCTCCCAAGCCGCCAGCGAGCGACGACATCGCTTTTCCGCTGGGTGCCGTCGTAAGGATTGCGTGCGCGCCGCCGAGTTTCTGTAGTTCGGCCGCAGCGTCAGTTGCGGCGCTGTCGATATACACATCCGCTCCTAGCCTCTTAGCGAGCGCGGCGTTGCCCGGCCCGCGTCCCACCGCCGCGACTCGGTAGCCGAACTTCTTAGCAAACTGAACTGCCAGGTGGCCAAGCCCGCCGATTCCCTGAACAGCGACAAGATCACCTGGGAGCGCACCGCTATGCCGTAACGCGTTGAATGTTGTTATCCCGGCACACATCAAGGGCGCGGCTTCGGCGGCTATGAGCGATTCCGGCATGCGGGCCAGCGCTTCCACCGGCGCCACCATGAATTCCTGGTAACCGCCGTCATAGCTGACCCCGCAAATCAGCGCCCTCACGCAATTTATGAAGTCGCCCCTCCTACATGCAGCGCACGTGCCGTCCTGGCCACCATGCCAGCCCACGCCGACACGTTCACCCTTTTCCCAGCCGTTCACGCCGGCCCCGACTTCATCGATCACGCCAACGACCTCGTGTCCGGGAACACGCGGATACGAAATACCAGGAAGCAGGCCTTCTTTGGTGACTACATCGCTGTGACAAACTCCACAGGCCTGAACGCGAATCTTCACATGTCCCGGGTTCGGCTGTGGAATTTCACGCTCTACTACTTCGAAGTCGGCTCCCGGTTTGGGTACCAGCACCGCTTTCATTCTCGGCATGATTGTCTCCCCACGGTTCATTAATTTGTGAACGCTACGTGACTAGAAGGAACGCCACGTGCAACGTCTCCCATTCCCAGGAGGGGCGGTACTACCGGAGGATGTTCTTTCAATTAATCAATTAGTGCCGGGAGCCCGTCTCGTATCGTGCCGTACCTCAACGTTGTTGTCCGCGCCGCAGGGCTAGGATCCTGCCAAATGGGAAGGAATCAGACCGAGGGTAAGCAACTCAGGTTTCCACATACGACGGACGACCAAAAGGAGCCGGGGATCGATCCGCGGGTACGCTGTGGACGCCAGGATGAACAGGGCGATCCCGGCGAGCATTGTCTGCTTCATCCCCCACCGATCGGCCACCGCTCCGAACACCGGCTTCGCCACGACCTCCGCGAGATCGTATATGGCGAGCTTAAGATTAGGCTCGTCAGGCTCCGGGCTTGCGGGGCTTCTGGCCCATCCCGTACGCGACCGCACTCGGCCGGGAGGCGAAATGCCGCCGCCCCCGCGGCCGCGCGCGGATCGACGCCAGCATCTCGCGCACCAGCTCGGCGTGGTTCAGCGGATGCCACACGTGGCCGTCGAGCGGGCGACCGTATGTGAACGAGCCGGAGTAGTAAGGCGCCTCGGTGTTCTCGAGACACTCCTCAAGCGCATAGACCCCGAGATTGAGGAAGTAATCGTCCATATCGGCGCAAAACACGTGGATTTTCCCGACGAGATCCGGTCCGATCTCCGGCCAGTGTTCCTCGATGTAGCCGCGCAGGTCGTATCCGTTATCGCGCCAATACTCGGCGACAACGTGGTCAATCTCGCCAGTCCGTTGGTCCCACAGGGGGCGGGGATACCCATCGTCGCCCACCGGCCCGAATGTGGCGTGCCACACGTCGAGTTGCTCGCCCGATCGGCAATGCGTGCCCGACGCCGCCTCGAGCTGGCTCATTTGTCGGAGCGTGAGCTCGGGCTGGCCATCGGGTGAGCGGTAGAACACCCGCTCCGGAATAAGCCATTCCCGGTTGGGCGCCTGGTAGGCGTTCGGATCATCGTAGATGTTGACGAGACCGTATCGCCGGAAGTCAACGGAATCGGGCGCGAACGCCCACGCGCCGCCGAAGAAGTCCGGGTGATAGACCTGCAGGGCGAGCGAGACCCAGCCGCCGGTCGAGCCGCCGGTGAGAAGGCGAAGCCGGGGCTCCCGCGCGATTCGGAACGTCTCCTCGAGCGTGGGGATGAGCTCGGCCATGATCGCATCGCCGTACGGGCCGACGTTCGCCGAGTTCACGCAGTACGAGCTGTCGAAGTACGGGGTCGGGTGGAGCATCGTGACGATGACGGCCCGGGGAAAGTCATCCGACGTCCATGCCTTGTAAAACTCATGTCCGTTCTCGAGGCCTCGGAGCTCGCGCATGTACCGCTGCTCCTCCGCCTCTTCAACCGGAGTTGGCGAGAACCCGAACGGTGCGCCGAGATTAAAGTGCTCGTTGTTATAGATGACCGGATACCGCTCGTTGGGATGCTCGTCGTAGCCTTTCGGCAGCAGCACGACTGCTCCGAGGTGGATCGCCTGGCCCCAGAACTCGCTGAGCAGACGGCTCTCGAACCTGATCCGGCGGACATATTCCGTATCGGGAGGGACTGTAACTGCCGGAAGCCGCGTCGAGAGTTTGAGCTCGACGTCGTACCCGGAATCGGGATCGAGGTGCACGCGTTCGACCGAGCTCACGAGGTTACCTGGCGACGAGTTCCAGTGCTGGCCCTCCCACTGATCTAGGTGCGCCCAGATGGTATGGCCGTCCGATCGCACAAACCGCGTGTACACGTTGAGGACGGCCTGCACGTAGTAATCCCCGGCGGGAATGTCGCGAAGGCTGAGCGGCGGGTAGCCCGGCGCCGATTCATCGATGACGAATACCTGGTCAGGCTCGACCCGGTCGATGTCGACACCGAAGAACGGCGCGCTTGCCACCCAGGGGCTGAAGTAGGGAACGCTCTTCTGGTACGTACCGAAAAAAGGCACGCGGTTCTTCCACGTACCTGCCTGCCGACGCGGTTCGATGCCATGCTCCGCGCCGCCAAGTGCGCCTGGTCCAGGGGCGACGACGTATGGTCGGTCCACGCTCTTCGTGACGACCACGAACGCGCGACCCGTGATCGGGGTAGATGAGATCGAGGATGGGAACGAGAGCGAAAAGCGGGTCATCGACCGCTTGGTCATGTTTGTCTCCTGGATTGCGTCGTGCCGCCGGGCGAGTCCCTAGCGGATAACTGCTTCGCGGATCACGCGAATGAGCGGCAGGGCCGCTGAACTTGCGAGCTTCCCCCGCTGACGCAGGTCGACGGGGAGGTCGCGCACGGTCAGGAGTGGCTCACCGCCTCGGAGGCTCACCATCGGCTCCGGTCCAGGGCACCGGCGCCTTGCGACTTTCGAGATCGCATGACGGGCGGCCGCGTCAAGCCAGCGAGAATCACGACCTGCGTCCTGCCCGTCCGCCCGCTACATCGAGGGCATCGCGAAGCCCGTCGCCGAGGAGGTTGAATGAGAGAACGCAGAGAGTGATGGCGAGCCCGGGAAATATCGAGAGCCACGGCGCCTGTAGCAGGTAGGCATTGCCCCCAGACAAGAGATTACCCCAACTCGGCTCGGGGAGCTGCACGCCGGCGCCGAGGAAGCTGAGGGCAGCCTCGGTAATGATCGCGCCGGGGATGGCGAGGGAGGCGAGCACGATGAGCGGGCCGACGATGTTCGGGAGGATGTGCCGTACGACGATCATGACCTCGCTTTGCCCGATGGCCCGGGTGGCCGTGATGTATTCAAGGTTCATCACACCGATTACGGAGCCTCGTGTGACGCGAGCGAACTGGGGAACCATGAGCAGGCCGACGATCCAGATGACATTGATGAGGCTCGGGCCGAGCAGCGCCGCGACGGCGATCGCGAGCACGATCTGGGGGAACGCGAGGATGATGTCCATGGTCCGCATCGACAACTCGTCGATCCAGCCATCCAAGAAGCCTGCCGCCGTACCGACTAGGACGCCTCCGACGGTCCCGATCGCCGTTGCGGTCAGGGCGACCAGCATCGATACTCGAGCCCCGTAGATCGTGCGCGAAAGGATGTCTCGCCCGAACTGATCGGTGCCGAACACGTGGTCGAGCGTCGGACTGCTCAGGCGATGCGCAAGGTCAAACTGGCTCCACGGATATGGCTCGACGCGCGGCGCGAACAGGCCGACGCTCAGGAACAGCGCGATGCCGGCAGTTCCAACGAGGGCGAGGCGATTGCGGCGGAGGCGGCCGAGCCATCCGTCGTCGGCCCATTCGAGCATGGCGTTCTCAGCGACCGCCACAGAGAGAGTGGGGTTGACGTTTGTGGGATGGTCACTCATAGCGAACCCGAGGATCGAGCACTCCGTACAGAAGATCAACGGCGAGATTCACGAGCACGACCAGCACTGCCACGACGAGGACGGTACCGAGGATCATCGGGTAGTCACGCGCTGCGACGGCCCCTACCATGAGCAGGCCGAGCCCCGGTAGCGAGAAGACCGTCTCGGTAAGGACCGCTCCGGAGAGGAGGACCCCGACCTGGAGCCCGACGACCGTCACGAGCGGGATGAGTGAGTTCCCGAGGGCATGGCGGTAGTTTACCGCGAACGTCGAGAGCCCCTTCGCGTGCGCCGTTCGGATGTAGTCCTCGCCGAGCACCTCCAGCATCGCGGCGCGGGTAAATCGGACGACGACCCCCGCGAACGAGGCGCCGAGTGTGACCGATGGGAGGACGAGCGCGATTGGGCCGTACTCGCTCACCGATCCACCGGGCGGGAAGGCCCGGATACCAATCGCAAAAGCGAGAATGAGCAGGAACCCGAGCCAGAACACCGGGATCGATACGTCGATGATCGAAAACAGGCGACCCACATTGTCGATGATCTCGTCGCGCCGGGTCGCCGACACGACCCCGAGCGGCACGCCAATGACGAGCGACAAGAGGATGCTCCCCACGGTTAGCGCGAGGGTGGTGGGGAATCGCTGCGCGATGAGTTCGGCGACCGGCGCGTGAGCGTACAGTGAGGTCCCGAGATCCAGGCGCAGGACGCGGTTGAGCCACAGAGCGTACTGGACGGGGAGCGGGGCGTTGAGGCCGAGACTGCTTCGCAACCGCGCGGCAGTCTCGGCTGTCGCATGTATCCCGAGCTGGACCGTGACCGGGTCGCCGGGCGCGAGATGGATCAGAAGGAAGACCAGGATCGACAGCCCGAGCAGCACAGGGACCACGAGGAGGATCCGCCTCGCGGCATAGCGCCACATCCGTCAGCGTCCCCGGTGCCTCACGCCGCTCGGGCTGCCCATCTGCCTACTTCCCGTCGTTCACCCATACGTACTGGAGCGGGTACTCGAACGCCGCGAGTACATGGAAGTCCTGTACACGGTTCCGGTATGCCATAACGTTGTTCTGCCATGGCAGACGCACGGTCAGGGCGTCCTTGTCGACCTGGGTAGAAATCTGCGCGAAGAGCGCCTTGGCCTTCGTCTTGTCGGTCTCTACCTTCGCCCGATCGATGAGGTTCTGCAGGGTCGAATCCTTGACACCGCCTGGAAGATTGACACCGGAGAAGTTGATGTAGCTGCCCGCGTCGTACGTTTGCCACACGATCGATGGGGTGTCGGCCCCGAACGTGTATCGCTCCAGCCCCGCCTGCCACGAGAGATTGTGGGCGTCCTTCGTGTAGAACATCGGCGCGAGGAACGTCGCCTTGTCGAGGGGGGTCACCTTCACCTGGATGCCGATCTGCTGGAGCTGTTGCTGGATGAGCGTCGCCTCATCGATGAAGTCTTGGTTGTTGATGATCCGCAACTCGAACGAGAGCGGGTGGTTGGCGTCGTACCCCGCCTCGGCGAGCAGCGCCTTGGCCTTGTTGGGATCGTACGTGGGGGCTGGGTACGAGGCGTCGTGGCCCCAGTGGAACGGCGGCAGGAGATCCGTCACCGGATCGGCATAGCCGTACATTGCGACTCGGCCGATCTGGTTCCGGTCGATCGCGTAGGTCATGGCCTGGCGCACTTTGAGATTGTTGAAGGGTGCGACGCGGTTATTCCAGATGATCTCGGTCATGCTGCCCGAACCGTGCTTTCCGACTGTGATGCCGGCTGCTTGCGAAAGACTCTGGAGGTCCTTGAACGGAACCTGAAAGAGGATGTCCGCGGCGCCCGCCTTGAGCTGGAGCACCTGAGCGGTAGGGTCAGGCGTCACCTTGAATATGATCTGCTGAAGGTAGGGACGCGGGCTGTCCCAGTAGTTCGAATTCCGCTGGAGGGTGAGGTGATCGCCCTTGACCCACTCCGTCACTGTGAACGGGCCCGTCCCGACGACGGTCGTGTCGCAGTTCTGCCCGCACTGTGAGAGCCAGCCCTGGGGGATGATCCCCATGTCGGAGTTCAGCGACATGTACTCGAGGAAGTAGGGGTCGGGGCCCGAGAGGTCGATTTCGAACGTGTGGTCGTCGATGACCTTCGTGCCCTTGATCGGTCCCTCCGCGCCGTTGAAGTCGGAATCCTTGCCGAACGCGATTTGGTCGTACGTGTACTTCGCATCGGCCGCCGTGAACGGCGCTCCGTTACTGAACTTCACCCCCCGGCGAAGATGGAAGATGAACGTCGTCGGGTTCGGCGTATTCCAGCTCGTCGCGAGACAGGGCACGATGCCCCCGTCCCGACCGCTGCAGACGAGCCGGTCGCGAATAAGCTCGGACACGTAGTTGTCGGCGATACCGCCATCCTTCAGCGGGTTGATCGTACCCGGGTCGCCGACGATGGCGATGTTGATCGAGCCTCCCGACCGTGGGGAGTCCGCAGCGCTGGGCGATGCGGCGCCGCCGGCCGCGACAACGAACGCGAGAACGGCCGCCAGTCCGGCCAGTTGCCAGGGACGAAGCTGGGAACCTGTCGACATCGGACGCCTCCTCCTGCTTACCAAACTCCGCCAACTAGACCCTGTGCCGAAAGAGTGATCGCCGAGGCGGCATGCGCCGGGCCGCAACGACCGGTCGAAGGCGCTCTCAATCGATGCTCCAGCCGCCGTCGACAACCAGCGTGGAACCAGTCACAAAGCTGCCTCCGGGGCCAGCCAGATAGACGGCGGCTGGGGCGATCTCCTCGGGCTGCGCGAGTCGTTTGAGCGGCGTGCCGTTGAGCCTTCGCTGGCGGTCGGCAGGATCGCGCAGCGACTTCTCGGTCATCGGCGTGATGACCACCCCAGGACAGATTGAATTCACGTTGATGTTCCGGGGGGCGCAGTCAAGCGCCATTGCGCGCGTGAGCATCACGACGGCGCCCTTCGACGCGCAGTAGGCGGCGCGGCCTGGAGAGGCCACCAGCCCGGCGACCGATGCGACGTTGATGATGCGACCGCCCCCACGCGCCGCCATATGGGCGATGACAGCTCGCGAGCATAGGAAGACGCTCTTGATGTTGACCGACATCACATGGTCCCACTCCTCCTCCGTGAGTTCCTCGACCGAGCCGAGAAAGCCGATCCCGGCGTTGTTCACCAGTACGTCGATCCGGCCGAACGTCTTCACCACGTCCTCGACCGCCTGACGGACCCGCTCGCTCACGGTCACATCGATCTCGTAGGCACGTGCCCGCTGTCCTGAGCGCTCGATCTCCGACGCGACGGCGGCACCGCTCCGAGCGTTACGATCGAAGATCGCAATGGCGCAACGGTCTGCTGCGAGCGCGATCGCGATGGCTCGACCGATTCCCGATCCCCCGCCGGTCACGATCGCGACTCTGCCGTCCTCTTGCGTCATAACCTCTCCTGCGAGCACCTCGCTCGGCTTGTTCAATCGACCGGCGGATGAATTGTCGCCACGAACACGACGACGTCGCCGCTGGCTGCGGCATGGTTGCCGTGGCGCGGGTACGCGAGGACGTACCCGTCGGTCGGGATCGCGATTTCTTCCACCGTATCCCCCCACGGATCCCGGATCAGCGCGACGATCTGGCCTTTCGTCACCCAGCTCCCAACCGGTGCCTGCGGGTGCCCGAAGCCGCCACGGTCGGGAGTGACCCGCAGCTGCGGCCCGAGCAGCTCGTTGATGATCGGCAGGTCGCGCTGCGATTCGCGCCCGCCATTGTTGCTAATCATTGACGATCATCGTTCGGTACGTTCGCCCGGAATCCTTCCCTGCCGATCATCGTGCCGGCAATTGTGTTCGGCGTCGCGCTGAACTGCGTCATCGCTTCCCGCACTGGCCTCCGCCTGGGGCGCGATCAGCGCGGAAGCCCGATCTTCGCATTGAGCTCCCGGACCGCATCCGCGACGTCCTGGGCCCGCACCGCTCCGACGCCTCCGACGCGGGCCGCCATCTCCCGCATCAGCTTCTCGCGCATGTAGGATCGCACGCTCGCAGGCGCGCCGTCGAGGGCCCGGTGCAACGCCATCCGCGCAGGGTCCGGCCACACCGCCTCCAGCGCGTCGCGCTCGGGCCCGAACGCAAACGCCGGCCCGGCCTCGGGCACCCGGGCTCGCAGCGCGGCCGTGCGCAGGGCGTCGACGGCGCGTCCGTTCAGCGCGACGCCGTAGTCGCGCTGCGCGGCCTCGGGGCTCACCAGCCCACGCCGCACGTCCGAGGCCACCGCCTCCGGATCGCGCGTGTACGGATTGCCGTACCCCCCACCGCCCTGCGAGCGAAATGTGATCACGTCGCCGGGCTGCAGCAGCAACTCGTCGATCTTGCCCGTTGGGCGGCGCTCGCCGCGCCCTGTCGTCACGATCGCGCACCCGAGCTCACCGGGGCTGCCGCCTTCGCGTCCCCACGGCCTGAGCTGGGTGCGCTCCATGCCGCGAGCCGTGAGGACCGTTTCCGGCGCAAGCACGCGCACTGCCAACTCGATCCCGACCCCGCCGCGGTAGCGGCCCGGCCCCGCCGAGTCCGCGCGAAGACCGTAGTGCTCGATCAGAACCGGCATGTCCGTCTCTAGCGTCTCCGCTGGCACGTTGCGGAGAAACCCCACGCAAAAGTCCATCCCGTCGATCCCATCGCGCATCGGCCGCCCGCCGGACCCGCCGACGATCGGTTGGATCACGCCAACCCGTCGGCGTCCGCTCCGCGGGTCGTGCATCGCCAGCAGGACGATGCACGCCTGCCCGGCGCCCGCCGCAGGGATCCGCTCCGGAAGCGCCTGTCCCAGCGCTCCGAGCAGCACGTCCATGAGTCGGATCATGGTGGCGGCGCGCACGCCCACCGCCGCCGGCGGCCGGGGGTTGAGTAGGCTGCCGGCCGGCGCGTGCGTGTGCACCGGGCGCACCAGGCCGCTGTTGTAGGGGATCGACCGGTCGCGGGTCCGGAAGTACCGGCAGAGCGTCGGGACGAACATGTAGTGCGCCTTCTGGTTCATCGACGGCAGGTTGAACGCGCCGCGCACCTGATGGTCGGTGCCGCTGAAGTCGAGGTACAGCTCGCTACCGCGGACGTGCATGCGGCATCGCAGGCGGATCGGCGCTCCGCCCCAGGCATCCGCCTCCAGGTAGTCCCAGAAGACGTACTCACCGTCGGGAATCTCCTGGATGAACTGCCGGGCCCGCCGCTCCGCCCATGCCAGTACGCCCTCGATCCCCCGGTCGATCCGGTCGAACCCGTAGCGGTCGGCCAGTTGTTGCAGCCGGCGCTCAGCCGTGGCCAGGCACCCCAGCAGGGCCTTGAGGTCGCCCCAATTCTGCGTGGGGATGCGGCAGTTGTCGAGCAGCAGCCGCAGGATCGGCTCGTTCAGCCGCCCACGCTCGTACAGCTTGACCGGGCGCAGCCGGAAGCCTTCCTGAAAGAGGTCATAGCAGGTCGGCGAGATGCTGCCCGGCACCTTGCCGCCCACGTCCGAACTGTGCACGAAGCACGCGGCGAAGCACAGCAGGCGCCCGCCGACGAAGATCGGCTTGATCAGGTAGAGATCGGCGAGATGCGTAACGAAACCACCGGTGCTGTACGGATCGTTGGTGATGACGACGTCGCCCTCGGCCCAGTCGGGGATCGCGTCGATCACCGGACGGTGCGGCTTGCCGGGATTGTTCGTGGTGCCGATCGCCAGCGGCGCCGCGAACACCTCGCCACCCCGCGTCGCCAGCGTAGCGCCGAAGTCTCCGGTCTCCTTCACGAACACCGTAAACCCCGTGCGCAGCACGACGGACGCCATCTCCTCGGCGACCGCTTGCAGGCGGTTATGGAGAATCTCGAGAAAGACCGGCGCGTCGCGGTCGTCCGTGTCCGTCACGAGCGCGCGGCCGCGCGGCCGTCCAGGCCGGCGGGGGCGCGGCCGTCCATGCGTTCGTACAACGCGCGCACCAGCGCCGCGACCTCCTCCGGCGGGGTGGGGCGCCGGGACGCCGCGCGCGCGTCGACCTCCTCCATCGCGCGCTGTTTGAGATAGTTGCGCAGCGCGAGCGGGTGCGTGGCGAGGCACCGATTGAGCGCCAGTTGCATCGCGTCGGACCACACCGTTTCGAACGCGTCCCGCTCTGGACCGAACACGAACGGCGAGCGGCGGGGCGCACGGCCCGACCGCAGCGCCCGCGTCGCGGCGGCGTCGACGCGTCCCTCTGCGATCACGACGCCGTACTGCGCCTGCGCCAGCTCGGGCGACACCAGGCCGCGGCGCACGTCGGACGCGACGGCGTCGGCGTCCCGTTCGTACGGGTCGCCGTACCCGCCGCCGCCCTGCGACAAAAACGTCACGGCGTCGCCCGGCTGCAGCAGCAGCTCGTCGATCCGGCCAGTCGGCGCCGCGTCTGCGGTCCCGAGGTTCTTCACCGCCGTGCCGTTCTCACCGGGCGATCCGCCGAGCCGGCCCCACGGGCGAAAGCGCATGCGCTCCATGCCGCGGGCGGTCATCACCGTGTCCGGCGCGAACACGCGCACCGTGAGCTCGATCCCGCATCCGCCTCGGTACCGTCCGGCACCGGCGGAATCGGGCCGAAGCCCGTAGCGCTCGATCAGGATCGGCATATCGGTCTCCAGTGTCTCGGCCGGCACGTTGCGGAGATAGCCGACGGAGAAGTCCATCCCGTCGATCCCGTCACGCATCGGACGGGCGCCCGAGCCGCCGCAGATCGGCTGGACCACGCCGACTTGGTGCCGGCCGGTCCGGACATCGTCCATCGCGAGCAGCACGATGCACGCCTGCCCGGCGCCGACCGCGGGGAGCCGGTCCGGCTGGGCCTGAGCGAGCGCGCCGATGACCACGTCCATCAGGCGGATGAACGTCGCGGCGCGCACGCCGCACGCCGCCGGGGGCTCCGGGTTCAGCAGGCTGCCGAGTGGCGCGTGATTGCTCACCGGCCTGACCATGCCGCTGTTCCACGGACACGCCGGATCGAGCGTCCGGAAATAGCGCACCAGCGTGGGGACGAGCATGTAGTGCCCCTGCTTGTTGCACGACGGCAGGTTGAACGCGGCGCGCACCTGCGGATCCGTTCCCTCGAAATCCATCAAGATGTTATCGCCGGCGACGACGAGGCGGCACCGCAGCCGGATCGGGTACCCGCCCGCGCCGCCTTCGAGGTAGTCCCAGAACACATACTCCCCGTCCGGGATCTCGCGGATCATCGTCCGGACCTGGGACTCCGCGTAGGCCAGGAGCCCCTCGATCCCCCGCTCGACCTGGGCCACGCCGTAGCGGGCCACCAGCTCGTGCAGGCGACGCTCACCGGTGTGCAGTGACGCCATCAACGCCCGCAGGTCGCCCCAGTTCTGCTCCGGGATCCGGCAGTTGTCCAGGAACACGCGCAAGATCTGCTCGTTCAGCGTCCCGCGCTCGTACAGCTTGACCGGGGCGATCCGCACGCCCTCCTGGAAGATGTCGTAGCTGCTCGGCGAGATGCTTCCGGGCACCTTGCCGCCCACGTCCGAGGAGTGCACGAAGCAGCACCCGAACGCGATAATCCGACCGTCCGCGAAAATCGGCTTGACCAGCCACACGTCCGCGAGGTGGGTGGACAGGCCGGACGTGGCGTACGGATCATTCGTGATGACGATGTCGCCTTCGTGCCATTCGGGCACAGCGTCGACCACCCCCTCGCCGGGGATCGCGAGCGAGAGGTTGACGCCGGTCACGACCGGGGACCCGAACGTCTCGCCGGTGGGCGAGAGCAGGAACGTCCCGAAATCCGCCGTCTCCTTGACGAAAACGGTGAACCCGGTACGCAGGACGACGCTGGCCATCTCCTCGGAGATTGCCTGGATCCGATTCTTGAAGATCTCCAGGAACACCGGATCCATCGCCATCACACGGCCTCCCCGACGAGATTGCCGAACGCGTCGGCGCGCACGCGGTACCCAGGCGGGACAAACGTCGTCGTGTCGTACTGTTCGAGGACCGCCGGTCCCACGACCCAGCCGTCCGGAGCGAGCGAGGCCCGCTGTACGACCGTGGCGTCCCGCAGCTGCCCGTCGATGAACACGGAGCGCGTCTGTGCAGCGGGCACCGCGCTCCGTCGGGCCGGCGGCTGCAGGCGCGTGACCTTGGCCGTCACGCCCACGACGCTTGCCCGGAGGTTCACGAACGTCACCGGAGCGCGGGGATCGCTCACCCCAAAGATCGCATGATACGCCTCGTGGAACCGGCGCGCGATCGCGGCCCGGTCGCCCCGCGCTTCTCCCGGAACCGCGACTTCGATCTCGAACGCCTGGCCCTCGTAGCGCATGTCCGCGCTGTACAGCACGAACGACGACTCCAGCGGGATCTCGTGGGCGCTCTCCTCCGCGAGCCACTGCCGCCCCTGCCCCTCCAAGGTCGCGAACGCCTCCTCCAGCGCCGCATCGCTCGTCTGGTGGTCGCTCCGATACAGCGTGTGGACGAAATCGTTTCGGAGATCTGCGACGATACACCCGAGCGCGCACAGCGTCCCGGGCAACGGCGGGATCAGGACCTTCCCGATGCCGACCTCTTTGGCCAGCAGGAACGCGTGCGTCGGCCCCGCCCCGCCGTACGCCAGCAACGTGAAGTCGCGCGGATCCACGCCCTTGCGCGCCATGAGCGGCGTGAACTGCGCGTACATGTTCGAGGTGGCGACGTCCAGGATGGCTTGGGCGATCTCGCGCGAGCCGAGGTTGATCCCCTTGCCGAGGTCGGCGAGCGCCGCGGCGGCCAGCGCCGGGTCCAGCGGCATTTGTCCGCCCAGGAATCGGTCCGGCGCGATGATCCCAAGGTGCACGTACGCGTCGGTCACGGTGGGGTGGGTACCGCCCCGGCCGTAACACGCCGGGCCGGGATCGGCGCCCGCGCTGCGCGGTCCGACCTTCAGGATCCCCGCGGCGTCCAGCCACGCGATCGAGCCACCGCCGGCGCCGATCGACGACACATCCACCGCCGGCATGATCACCGGGAAATCCCCGACCTGGTTCTCCGTGGAGTACGCGGCCCGGCCATCCACGACGACCGACACGTCTGCGCTCGTGCCGCCCATGTCGACCGTCACGATGCCCGGGGCGCCGGCGAGCCGGGCGACGTGCGCCGCACCGATCACGCCAGAGGCGGGCCCGGAGAGCAGCGTCTGCACCGGTTCGTCCGCCGCGCGCGCCGCGGACATCACGCCGCCGTTGGACTTCGTGGACAGGACTTGGGCGCGCAGCCCGCGCGTCACGGCGCCGGCCTCGAGGTTGCGGAAGTAGCCGGCCATGCGCCGCCCGATGTACGCGTTCATCACCGCCACCAAACACCGCTCGTACTCCCGCTGCTGCGGCCACAGATCGGCGCTGGCGCACACGAACAGCGTGGGGTACTCCGCGCGGATGAGGTCCCGCACCTGGCGCTCGTGAGCGGGATTCTTGTAGGCGTGCATGAAGCACACCGCCAGTGCGGTCACGCCCTCGGCGATCAGCCGGCGCACCGCGGCCCGCACCTGGTCGGGGTCGAGCGGGCGGTAGACGCTGCCGTCCGACAGCAGCCGTTCGTCAATCTCCTCAACGAGATCTCGGGGCACCAGCGGCAGCGGCTTGTCCCCGTAGAAGTCGGTCGTGTTCTCCAGGCGGAGGCGGCGGATCTCGAGCACGTCGCGCAGCCCGCGCGTCACGAGCAGCCCGGTGGTCGCCCCGTTTCGCTCGATCAACGTGTTGACGCCGAGCGTGGTGCCGTGTACGAACAGCGCCACGTCCTCGGTCGCGATGTCCGCGCGGCGCAGCTCCCGGAGCGCCGTGAAGATCGCCTCCTCCGGCGCGCCGGGCACCGACGGCGTTTTCAGCGTCGCAACCACCGCCCCGGCCTCGTCCGCCACCATCACGTCCGTAAACGTTCCCCCGATGTCCACTCCGAGCCGGTACCGAGCCGCCATGCCGTCTACCTCCCCACGCCTCCGGGCAACGGGCGTCGCGCGGCCGCGCCGCTATCGTCCGACCACAAGCATTTCGCTCGTGTCGATGTGCGTCGTCAGTCGCTCGCCGCCTCGCTCCGTCACGCGCACGAGATCCTCCACGTGGAACCGACCCAAGCTGGCAAATGCATGGGCGATCTCGACACAGAGCAGCATGTCCGGGACGAGCGTCTCTTCCTCGAACCGATTAAGAATGGGATACTCATGCAGCCGCAGGCCCAGGCTGTGTCCGATTGCGTCCATCTCAAAGTCCATGCCGAGGTCCTTGCCGATCGCGACCGACTCGCGGTACAGATCGGACGCCCGCCGGCCCGGCTTCGCACGCTGGATCATCTCCCGCTGCAGCGTGATGATCCTGCGGTACGCGTCGCGCTGGGCCGGAGACGGATCGCCGACGATGGCCATCCGCCCGAAGTCCGTGTAGTAGCCCCGGAAGAACCCCACCATGTCCAGCCGCATGATCCGGCCCGGCTGCACGGGCGTCTCGTCGGGGACGGAGTGCGCGATCAGCGTCCGTTCGGGACCGGAGGCGAAGCTCACAAACGGCACCCAGTCCGCACCGCCGGCGAGCAGATGTTGGGTCATCCGGCGGACGATCGCTTGTTCCGCCTCGCCCGCCGTGGTGGCGGCATACCCGGCGTGCACCGCCGTCTCCCACACCCGCGCGATCTCGGTCATGTGCCGGATCTCCTCGGGAGTCTTGACCATGCGGGAGCGATTCAGCAGCCGTTCGGCGTCGAGCAACTCGAGGTCGGGCAGCGCCCGACGCAGGATGTCCCCGTCGCGCGTGGGCAGGTACCCGGTCTCGATCCAGGCGCGCCCGCGGGACAGCCCGCGGTCCCGCAGCGCGCGGACCAGCCCCTCCACTGGCAGGACCGCGTGTTCGGTGTACGGCACGATCTCGTCGATCCAGGACTGGGTACGGGCCGTGTACTCGACGACTGTGCTCACGACGAAGAACGGCATACCGCGGCGAGGGTACACGGCGAACGCCAGACGGTCAGGAATCATGCGTTGGCTGATGATGAAGACCCCGGCGAGGTGCTGGACGTTCTCGGGCGAGACGCCGATCACCGCGTCCACCCCGGCCGAGTCCATCTCCCTCCGCAGTGTCGTCTCGAGATGCTCGCGCTTCGTCATCTGGCGCCTCCTGCCGCCGCCTGGACGGCGCTGAGAATCCCGCACCCCGCGCGACGGTCCTCGAGGCGCGTCGAGCCGGATTCGCTTCGCGTAGGGGAACGCTAACAGTACAGGTCGTACTCGTGCTGGTCGATGCCGACGCTGAGGACCACCGGTCGGTCGCCGCGGATCGCCGCGTCTGTCTCATCCGCGACGGCCTCGGCGTTAGTGGGCACCCGGATCCTCCGCGTCTCCCCTGCCCGCTGCGGCGGCACGCCCGCGCGATCGGCTCCAGTATCGGTCGAGGTCGCCTGCGAGCTTGCGCAAGTGGTCTTCCATCGCCAGCCGCGCCGCCGCGGCGTCACGGGCCTGGATCGCCGAGAGAATCGCCCGGTGCTCGACGACGAGGCTGCCGCCGACCGCGGCCCGCATCGTGGTCACAAGCAGGTCGTACTGACGGTGCTGGCGCAGCAGACCCACGAGCGAGTTCAGCACCTCGTTGCGCGATGCGCGCGCGATTTCAAGGTGGAACGCCACATCCTCGGACAGACCCAGCTCTCCCCGCCGGACGCTGTCGGCTTGACGATCAAGCAGCTCGTCCATGCGCGCGATCGCTCCCGGCGACGCGTGGACCGCCGCCAACGCGGCTGTCTCGCCCTCGATCACACGCCGGGCACCGAGGAGGTCGAGCAGGTGCCGCCGGTCCCCGCGCCGGAGCTTGTTCAGGAGCGCGTCGCCGGAAAACCGGAGCCGCGTCTCCGCGTCGTGCCGGGTCAGCACGGCCCCGCCGCGCTCGGTAAGCATGCGCCCCTCCACGCTGACCTTGCGCACCAGTCCGCCGGCCTCGAACTCCTGCAGCTTCCGGCCGACCGTAGGGGCACTGACCACGATACCCTGCTTGCGCAACCGGAGGTGGATGGCGCCCTGGCCGATGGGCCGACGACTGCCTGCGATGATTTTGAGGATGGCCGCGTCGATCGTGGACAAGGCAGGCGCGTAGCTAATCATCGCTGATTAGCATGATAGCAACCAGAGCACGGATGTGTCAATTCGCACGTCCGTGGCGAGAGGATCTCAGGACACAGCCCGCGCGAGCGCCGGCAGGCAGAACTCGACCAGCTCCGGCAGGAGGCGGCGAACATCGTAGCGGCAATCGCTCGCGGGCTCGACACGACCTGCGTCGACGAAGCCAGCATGACCTCCATGCCGGCGCTGTACTGGGCGCTGGCCCTCCTGGTCGGTCGCGCGGTGTTCGGGACCGTGAACATTATCCGTGACATGATCGAGGACGCCTGGGATATCGATGTGGAGGGTGGCCCCGAGATCGCGCCGCAGGAACTCGAGGGACTGCGGCGTCGTGGTGAGGAGATCATGGAGCGGCAGACCCGGTTTATCGCGTCGTTCGCCCGGGCGTTCCAGGCCGTCGATCTCAACAAGGCGCTCGGGGCCGGCGCCGCCGGAGGCACGCCGGCGCGCGCGTGAGAGCGTCCCGCTAGGGCAGGCTGCCCCGGGTCCTCAGGCGGGGATCGGCGCGGTCGCGGATCGCGTCTCCAAGGATGTTCCATCCCAGGACAAAGCCGGTGATCGCGACGGCGGGGAAGACGACCGTGTACCAGTACATGAACGCATGGCCGGGCGCGCCGAGAATCCACTTTCGGGACAGGGCGATGAGTTGTCCCCAGTCGGCGTACCCGATTTCCGTCCCCAGTCCGAGAAAGCTCAAGGCGGCGGATACGATGACGATGTTCCCCATGTCGAGGGACCCGTACACGAGAAACGGGAACACGGCGTTCGGAACGACGTGCCGCAGCATGATCCGGATGTCGCTGCCGCCGAGCGCCCGCGACGCGGTCACGAACTCGCGGCCCCTGAGCGACAGGACCTCGCCCCGCACCAAGCGCGCATAGATCGGCCAGTTCACGGCGCCGATCGCCAGGATGATCTTGTCAATGCCCTTTCCGAGGACGGCGACGATCACGACAGCCAGGACGAGGCCGGGAAACGCGAGAAAGACGTCGGTGAGCCGCATGACAACCTCGTCCAGGGTGCCGCCGTAATAGCCCGCGACGCCGCCCAAAACCAAGCCGAGGGCCAGCGAGACCACCACGATGCTGAGCGTGACCTTGAACGCGGTACGCGCACCCCACACGATCCCGTAGTACAGGTCGAATTGGTTTTCGGTGGTGCCCAGCGGGTGCGCGGCATCGGGCGGCTGTGGCTCGATGGCGAAGCTGGTCGTCGGAATCTGGTAGGGATCGCGGAACGCGGGCGGCGGGGCGACGACCGGGGCCGCGGCGGCGACGAGCGCAAACCACGCCACGGTCCACACGGCCGCGCGTCCAAGAGCCGGTAAGGCCCGCACCGCCGACGACTTCTGGAGCAGATAGGCGGCCAGGGCGACCGCCGCCGCGGTTGCGATCGCCTCCGGGTGCGCGCCGAGCCGATGGGCGAGCGCATCGAGCGTCACGGCGCGGCCTCGATCATCGCAGCCGAACCCTCGGATCGACGTATCCATAGAGCAGGTCGGCGGCGAGATTGACGAGCACGGTGACGCCGGCGACGAGCATGGCAAATCCGGCCACGGCGGGCACATCGAGCTCGAGGGCGGCGGTGGCGCCCCATCTCCCGATCCCGGGGTAATTGAAGATCGTCTCCGTGATCACCACGCCTCCCAACAGTCCGATCAGGATAGAGCTGCTCAACGTGATGACGGGGATGAGCGCATTCCGGCGGGCGTGCCGTGCGATCACCACGGATTCGGCGAGCCCCTTGCCACGTGCCGTGCGAATATAGTCCTGGCTCAGTGTATCGAGCACGGCGGACCGGGTGATCCGAACCAGGGTGGCCGCGAGGAAGTACGTCAGCGTCACCACCGGCAGCACCAGGTGCCGAACCGCATCCCACAGCACCCACCAGGAGCCGTTGAGCACCGCATCGACGGTCATGAGGCCGGTGTACGCATGGAACGCCGGCGACTGGGCGTACAAGCCCGCGGCGAGCGACAGGCGCTCGGGAGGGAACCACTGCAGCCGGCCGTAGAACACGAGCAAGAGCAGCAGTCCCCATACAAAGACGGGGAGCGAGTATCCGCAGATCGAGAAGATTCGGGAGGCATGATCGATCACGCCGTCGCGACGGACGGCGGCGGCCGTTCCGAGCGTGATGCCGACGAGTACGATGAGACCGAACGCGTAGCCCGTCAGCTCCAAGGTCGCCGGAAAGAACGTCGCGATGGCTTGGGCGACCGGCATCCGCGCGGATTGCGAGTACCCGAGATTTCCCTGCACGACGTCGCGGAGCCAGTGCCCGTATTGGACGTACATGGGTTTGTCGAGATCGTACTTGCGAATGATGGCGGCGATGGCGGTGGCCTGTTCGGGATTCTGGATGAAGAGCATGGCGCGGGACGCGGGCGGCAGCGCCTGCAGCAGGGTGAAGATTAAGACGGTCACGCCGAACGCCACCAGGGGAAACAAGCAGAGCCTGCGTACGATGTAAGCCGTCACGCGTCCGGGTCCTGGACCCACTCCTCGCAGTCGCCGAAATCCATGTCGTTGAGCCCCACCGGTTCGAGGCCGCGCGCCCGCAGCCCGTCGATGATGGCGGGCAGCGCCTCGATCGTCGGCAGGGGCCGGCGCAGGCGCACCGCCGCGTCCTCCGTTTCGGCGCCGTCGTGGAGGTCGATGATCGATCCGTTCCCGAGATGCGGCGCGGTCAGCACGCGTCGGACGATCTCCCCGGGGTCGCGCTGCGCATAATCGGCGGGGTTGACGTCCGCGTAGATGATGCGGACCTCCGGCGACATCGCGAACGGAGACTGCGGTACCACGGCAAAGTTGTCGAGGTAGTGAACGCGCAGGAATCGCGACCGCTCCCCTGTGACCTCCGCAATGGTGGCCTCTGCCCGCTCGAAGTCCCCGATCTCCCTGAGGTGCGCGTAGCTGTGGTTTCCGACCACGTGTCCCGCGGCCGCGATCCGCGCGAGGCTCCGGGGAAAGCGCTCCGCCCATTTGCCGATCACGAAGAACGATGCCCGCGCCCGACAGGTCGAGAGCGCCTCGAGGATCTCATCCGTCCGGGGCGGATTCGGGCCGTCATCGAACGTCAGCGCGACCACCGGCCGATCCCGCCGGGCGTGACTGTAGTAGCGCACCCGCATGAGCGGTCCATTCGTCCGCGACGCCATCCCCTGCCCCGCGCGTTCAGGCGATCGCGGCGGCGATGCGGCGGAGCGACTCCGGGTACCGGTAGTTGACGTAGAGATGGTCGTCGTCGTATTCATAGTATTCATGCGCGATCCCAAGATGCGCGAGCCGGCGGGACAGCAAGCGGGCCCCGAAATGCAGGTAGAACTGGTCGCGGTTGCCGCAGTCGAGATAGATCACGCGCATGGACCGCAGGGCGTCCGCGCGCGGCTCCGCCATCGTCACCGGGTCCAACGCCGTCCACCGCGCCCAGACCTCGGGGATCAACTCCCCGGTCACGACGTCCATGGGCAGGTCGAAATGGTACGGCGGACGGTCTGGATTGGGCGAGAAGCACATGGCGAGCGCCGCGATATAGGCCGCATCGTATCGCTTGGGGAGCGCGAGGTAGTTGTCGAGGAACCGATCCACGCCCCCCGCGCGATGGACCTCGTTGAGGAACTCCCAGAAAAGCGGCCGGTACGCGGCCTCGAAAAACATGTCGCCGCTGTGTGAACCGACGGCGCTGAAGTGCGCGGGGTGGCGCATGGCCAGGGCCAGGGCGCCGAAGCCGCCGCTCGACTTCCCGTCGATCGCCCGATGCTCGCGGCCGGGCCGCGTACGATAGGTACGGTCGATGTGGGGGATGAGCTCGTCGATGATGTAGTCCTCGTACCGCCCGTTGGCAAAGGAATTGAGGTACAGCGACCCGCCGAAGCGGGTGAACGCGTCGATCATGACGAGGATGGCCTCGGGCGCGCCGGCCGCGATCGCGCGGTCCATGCACATGGCGAGCGAGGGAATCCCCGGACTGCCGTTTACACCCCAGAGCGCTGTCTGCGCAAAGCCGTGGCACCAGAAGATGACTGGATACCGGTCGCGCGACGTATCGTAGCTCGGCGGCAAATAGACGGGGATGGTGCGCACGGCAGGGTCGCCGTGCGGGTTGCCGCGCAGGGCGGCGCTCTCGAAGCGGTCCAGCACGACGCGGCCAGAGCGGTCAGCCATGGTTCCACGCCCCTTTCGCGGTTCCGTGACGTTCACGTGCCCGCAGGAACGCCGCCCATTACTGCTTGGTGATCGGGTAGTAGTACCACTGCAGCGCGAACATAGAGTTGGTGTACCATCCGTGAACCCAATCCCGATAGACCACCGGCACCGTCCCGTAGCCAAGATACACAACGGGGACGTCGTCGTAGGCGATCTTTTGAATCTGCCGGTAGAGGGCTGCGCGCTTGGCCTCGGCCGTCTCCGTCCGGGCCTGCTCGATGAGCTTGTCGAGCGTCGGGTTGGAGTATCCGTACTGGGGGGCGTAATTGGTGCCGGTGTGCATGTACGCGGCTACGAAGTCGTCGGGGTCTGCGAAGTCCACGGCGAATCCCAGCCAATACAGCGTGCCCTTGTGCGCCGAGATATTGGGGAAATAACTCGGACCCGGCAGCGATCTGATGTTGACGTGGAACTTCGGATTGAGGGACTCGAGGTTCTGCTTGAGGATGCGCGTCCCGATCGTCCGGTGCGGATTTCCCGCGTTGAACGTCTCGGTAAACGTGAATCCCCGGTCCCACACCTGGCCGCCCCGGGCCTCCTTGAACTCCGCGACGGCCTTGTCCCAGCTCGTCTGGTACCAGGGGTTGCGAACATCGTACCCTAGCAGGCCGGCCGGCACCGGCCCATTGCCGGGGATCATCCTTCCGTTCCACGCCGTGCTCCAGTACGTGGCGTAGTCGAAGGCGTAGGCGATGGCGCGCCGCACGTGGATGTCGGCGAAGAAATCGGGCGGAATGCCGTTGCCGTCGAGCTTGCCGCTGCCGATGTCGGGATTTCCCTCAGGATTGATCTTCATGTTCATGAAGAACGACTGCGTAAACAGCTGCGGGACGTTCTCGACGATGCGGACACCGCTCGCGCCGCGAAGCGACGGGAGGTCAGCGTACCCCGCCTCGATGATGTCGGCATCGCCGGTCGTGAGCATCAGGCGGCGTGCGGGGAAGTCCTCCGCCACCTTAAAGACTAACTGCCTGAGCTTCGCCGGGGTGCGCCAATAGCCGTCCCACCGGTCGAGCACGATCTGGTTGATCGACCGGTTCCAGCTCGTGAGGCGGAAGGGACCGGTGCCCGCGTCCTGCTGAAAGAGCTCCATCTTGTCCGGCGCCGCGGGATTGTTGTACTTGGCGAGCGTCGCCCGGGTCCCGTCCCAGCCGCCGGCGTGAACGACCGCCGCTCTTGAATGCACCAGCGAAAACGACGCCATGATGGACAGGAAGCCGCTGTACGGTTCCCGGAGCGTGAACACGACGTCGTTGCCTTTCACTTGGATCGCGCGGTCCATTTCGTCAAACACGGTCGGGATGAGCTTGCCGCTGGCGTCGCGCGTGCCGTCGCGCCCGGTCAGCGGTGTAAGGACGATCCACGAGCCGCCGCTGTCCCGGTCGACCAAGGCGAACCGCATGATCGAGTACTTGACGTCCGCGGGCGTCATCACCGAGCCGTCGTGGAACTTCACGCCCTGCCGGATGTGAAACGTGTAGGTACGGAGGTCCTTGGAGATGGTGCCGTCCTGAACCGACGGCACGTTCGTCGACAGCATCGGCACGTAGCGGCTCGTCGAGCCGCCGTCGAAAAAGATCAGAGGCTCGTACACCATGTAGGCGATCGGCTCGCGACTGTAGATGTCGTCGGCCCACGCCGGATCCAGGCTGTCCGGCGAGTTGATCCGAACGATGACCAGAGAACCCGGATTCTTCAGGGGTTGGGCAGAGGTCGTCGCCGTAAGGCCGAGAGCGATCAGCGCGCATAACCCGAGAAACGCAGCGGACTTGCCAAGGCCTCGATGCATCTCCGCACCCCCTCCACGTCTCGTCGCGGTTCGCCGGTAACGGTCATTTCCCGGCCGAACCAACTGCGGTCCGAAGGATCCCGCCGGTCTCCCCGCGGGGCCCACGGCTACGCGGACCTCCGAACGATCAGCTGCGGTTTGAGCAGGACCTCCTGGGCCGGCCGGTTGGGGTCGTTGAGACGCCGCAGCAGGAGTTGGGCGGCCACGGTTCCAATCTGGCCGGTCGGCTGGGCGATGACCGTAATCGGCGGCTCGAGCGACTCGGCGAGGTAAACATCGTCGAACATGATGACGGCCACGTCATGGGGAATACGGGACCCGCTCTCCTTGATGGCGCGAATCGCCCCGATCCCCAGCGTGTTGTTGCCCGCGAAAATCGCATCCGGGGGCAGGTCCAGGCCGAGTAAGTGACGCGCCGCGGCGTATCCGTGCTCGACCGAGAACCCTGTAGCGTGAAGATACGGTTCGATGCGCCCGAGGTTGTGCAGGTCCAAGCCGGAGAGGAATGCTTCGAACCGCTCCCGGGCGGGCAGCAGGGTGAGCGGCCCGCTAATGATCGCCAGCCGCCTGCGGCCGCGCGCCGCCAAGTGGGCGACCGCCTGCAGCGTGCCGTCGGCGTTGTCGACGCGGACGGAGTCGAGCTCGTCGCTCGCCGGCCGATCGACCAGGACGATCGCTTGGCCCTGACGTCCGAGCTTCTCGAAGAACTTGGGGGCACCGTTGTTTGAGATGACGAACATCCCGTCGACGCGGTGGTGTAGGCAGAGAACGGCGTCGCGCTCTTCAGTCGCAACGTCGCCCCCGGTGTCACAGAGCAGGCACGAGTACCCGGCCTGGCGGAACGCGCGCTCAGCCGCCCTTGCGACGTCGGCGAAGAACGGGTTCGTGATATCTGGGACGAGCAGGCCCACTGTTTGCGTCGACTGCCGACGCAGGCTCGTCGCTACGCGATTGGGCGTGTAGCCGACCGCGTGGATCGCCTCCTCGACACGCTGCCGGATCGCGGGCGACACCGTGGTCGATCCGTTGAGCACGCGAGACGCCGTTGCGGGCGAGACCGCCGCCCGACGGGCGACGTCACGAAGCGTCGGTGGCAAGAATCTTCTGGCTGCGCCCCCCGCCATGGCGCCCCCTTTGGAGCAAGAAATCGATATCTCCATGTACTTCAAGCTTTTGTCGCGAACACCTCTAGCAATTGAGCAATCGATCTATCAAACCCCACAGTGCTCCCGGCAAGTTCGTCTACGCGGCCTACCGGTTCCTCGCGCCGCTGGAGAACCGGTTCAAGTGGCAGGCGACCGGACGCGGCGAAGGTCGCGCAAGATTCTTAACCCCGAGACGGGCAAGCGCGTCATGCGGGTGCGTCCACAATCTGAATGGGTGTGGGTTGAAGTGCCGGTACTGCGAATCGTCACCGACAACATCTGGCAGGCAGTCCAGGCCCGCCTCGACGCGCAGCGCCGTGCTGCCAAGGGGAATAAACACGGCAGACATCCCACGTACCTACTCTCCGGGTTGCTGGAGTGTGCTGAGTGCGGCTCGCACTTTGTCCGGTTTACGACGTGCGCGTTCAATCGAGTGTCGGCATTCTTGCTGTCCCGATGGGTATGGAACGCGAGCGTCACTTGTGTCAGGATCGTCGGTTTGCGGCCTGGAGGCCGGGGACAGCGTGATGAACGGGTTCTCGACGCAGATCCCGGAATAGTTCCGGTTGTCCTGATCCAGGACGATGCCTGTGATTCCGTCGGTATCCGAGGACGCCGACAACGATTTGCCGTCGTCAAAGAGAAATGTGATCGTGTAGCTGAATTTTCACGTGTCGTTGCCGTTGGGCACGATGTGTATGTTGACCACCGGGAGTATCATTTCTTGGAGCGGGATCGGCGGCGAGCGCAGCGGCATCTCAAATGTATGCGATTGAAGGGTCGTCAAAAGTCACGCCCGGAGCGAGATCCTCGGCAAAGGCCAGGTAAGGGTTGGTTTCCCACGGGGTCGCCACGTAGCTCCCGAAGGCCAGGTAGTTCGAGTGAAGTCCGTTGCCCGTTCCGGCGTGGACGACGTGTTGCTCCGATTCTTCACGAAGACACACAGAAGGGTGTCTCCGTCCTTGTTGTCGCCATGGGTATCGAAGGTGATGGTAACCTTTTGCAAATTCGGCATGGTCCTGCCTCCTTACCCGCGCCCGAGTGGAAGCCCGAATTCGCCCCGGGCCCCCATTGCGCCCTGCGTATTCTGGCAGCACCGACTGCGAGTGCACGGGGGATAAAATCGAGCCCCGCCTCCCAACGTGCCCTCCCACAAGGATTCCCTGCCCTCCCGGCAAATCTCGTTGCTGATGCCAGTAGAGAGGGGGGATCACGCATGACCAGTGCACAGTTCGCAGCCCGACTCGCAGAACGCCTCAAGACATCCAAAGCTGAAGCCCGTCGCAGCGTCGATACGATGATCGATCTCATCACGGCGTCCCTCAAGAAGCGCGACCCGATCCGGTTCGTCGGGTTCGGAACATTCCGCGTCTCCCACCGGAAGGCCCGGACGGCGCGCAACCCGCAGACCGGCGCCCCGGTCAAGGTGCCGGCGCGCACCGTTCCACGGTTTACAGCATCCAAGGATCTCAAAGCGGCCGTGAAGCGGGCCTAACGAACTGGCCTTGAAGCCCTTGGGGCGGGTCGCTTGCCGGACCCGCCCCCGTTCGCTTTACGCCTGCGTTCCGGCGCCCGTAGCGGAACGAAGACGCCGGGGAAGATCCGCGCGTACGTCGCGATGAGCGGATCCGACTCCGACAGCCCGAGCGGGATAGACGGAGGAGCGGGCGGCGACCCTCGCACCGGCGGGGACAAACTGTGGACAGTGGCCGACGGGAAACCGAGCCCGGGCGAGCAGGTGGCCATGAGAACCGGGTTGAGGCGGTCCCTCCGCGGATTCTTCCCGAAAGCCCTGCTTGCGAACGTGCGTTCGGTATGCCATACTGCCCTCATCTCCAATGCCTCTGGGGGGTGGGTTGTGGTCATCGATACTCGAACGCTCGCTGTGTCAGAACTGAGCGAATCCCACGCCAGCGCGCTCCAGGACTCGACAGTCCTACTGACCCGATTCTTCTTCGACGCCGCCAACGAGCTGAGTGAGGGCAAGCGCGTTGAGGACACCTGGCTCGCCGAGTACCTTCCGATGAGGTATAGCCCCCTTTACGACGGGGCGTTCGCGCGACGGTTCGTCACGTGCCTGCTTGCGGTCAGCGCGCGCCTGTGGAGCGACGACCCGTACCGGCCGGCGTGCGTGGCGGAGCAGCTCGCGTTTCGGGCGCTCCTCGACTTCGCCCAGGCCGCCCTCGAGGAGCGCGGGATCGAGCCCGAGTTCGGGCCCGCCTGGGAACAGGCGTTTGACAACCTGGGGGTCAGCGTGCTCTTCGATGAGGTGCATGCGGTAGAGCCGCGGTTGGCGTTCGAGAACTGGTTTCAGCCGATCGATGACGGCTACCAGCTCCACCCGTCGATTCGATTCCAGGATGACGTACGGGCGCGCATCTCGTAAATGTGCGGGCGCCTCGGCGTGTATCTGAGCCCAGGGTGAGTTGATGACGATGACGGCACGCCTCGCCGGGGGTGGCGGTCGCGGGATCTCATGACGAATAGCAAGCTTCGGATAGGTATTTTGGGCGCGGGTGCGATGGGCGCCGAGCACGCGGCGGCGTACGCGAAGATTCCTGACGTGAGAATCGTCGGTGTGTTCGCCCGTAACCTGGCACGGGCAGGTTCGGTCGCGGACATGTGCGGCGCTACGCCGTTCATTGACGCGACGGCATTGATCGAGAGCGACACTGTTGACGCAATCGACGTGTGCCTGCCCAGTAGGATTCATCACAGTTCTGTCGTTGCGGCCTTATCTCACGGCAAGCACGTCTTTTGCGAGACTCCGTTGGCGTTGCGGCTGGATGAAGCACAGCAGATGCGCGACGCCGCGCGTCGCGCCGGCCGCTTGCTCCAGGTCGGGCTCCTCATGAGGTCGGCGGTTCCGTACGGGCACATCAAAACTACCGCCACGTCGGGCGCGCACGGGCGGTTGCTCAGTCTTGCTTGTTACCGGCTAGGGTCGTACCTTCGGCCAGGCGCGCCGGATCATAAGCCGCCAACGGCCCTCGTCCATCGAGGATCAGGTCGCTTTGTGCCGTCAGGCTGCGCCTCGCCACAGCTGCGTCGTCCTCGATGAGCACAGCTACACAGACCAGGAGCTTTCCGGCGCCATTTCGGAGCGTCCCGGATATCTCGCCCTTCTCGACGCCGCGAAGGCCCGCCAATTCGATACCATCCTCCTCGAGTCGCAAGACCGCCTCTGGCGCGACCAGGGCGAAATGCACCATGCCCTGAAGCGTCTGCGATTCTATGGGGTGAGCGTCATCGAGGTTACGACCGGCGCTGACCTTACGGGCCGGACGGGCGGGATCCTTGCCACGGTCCAAGGATTGAATGCCGAGCTGTTCCTCGACAACCTCCGCGACAAGACGAGGCGAGGTATGCAGGAACAGATCCTGCGGGGCTTCGCGGTCGGAGGCCGAGCCTATGGCTACCGGGCGAGGCGATCATCGAGGCTGGGCAGGTCATTGGCGCGCGCCGCGTGATTGACGAGGCTGAGGCGCACACGGTTCGGTAACCGTGGTGCCGGGAGGGGAATTTCGTCGTTAGAGTATTGGCCCCTGGTGACGGGAGCGGTGGCATAGAATGTGAAACTGAACTTGAGCATCCTCAATGCCGCCATCGCATCTCACGGTTTCACTGCCATCCGCGCCCCATGACGGTCGATCCGGATCAGCAAGAGTTTGAGGTGATTCTGCGCAACATACTCATCGGTTGCCAGACGCGATCCTTTCCAAATACCGTAGTCGTCAATGTGAAGTACGCCCCCAGATACCAGACGCGGAAACAGGTGCATCAGTTCGTGGCGAGTTGATTCGTAGAAACACGTGTCGAGCCGACAGAAGCAAATCGCCTCTGGCGCTTCTGCTGGGATCGTGTCCTCCACACGGCCCTTGACGAAGTGGAGTTTGCGCTTGTCATATCCGACGCTATGGAGTGCTTCTTTGACGTCATCGAGCGATCCGGTCAACCACTGCCTGCCGATGCGACGATCCTCCTCTTCATATTCGGCGGGACGTGTTCCCCAGTGCGTCACGTCCACGTCGCTCGGCGGCGTCATCCCCTCGTATGTATCAAACAGAAAAATATCACGGGTGGTATCCCCAAGCTTGAGCAGTGTACGGGCGGCAGCCATCATGCTGCCGCCTCGCCACACCCCGCACTCTACGATCGCCCCGGGAACGCGGTTCTTCACCACGTAGTCTACGGCTATGCTCGTCATTTGAACTCCGATAGGCCCGCTCATGGTAAATGGGGCCACGCTTGAGTACAGGGCTTTATCATCCTCAGTAAAATCTCCCGGGAAGGCAGGACCGGTTCGCGCCGGCGGCTGAACGGGCGGAAATTTAATCACATCGAACCCAATCGCCCGTACTGCCCTTTTGGCAGCTCGCTTCAGTGTACCCAACATACCACCCTCCCCTGGCTAGACCCGGACCGCGCGTTCACTGAATCCCGTGCTGTGTCCCGAACCAACGCAGCTCGCTGCACGCGGAGTCGATCTTTGACTAGCGTGCATCGTCGCCTCGCGCCCAGGCCACGGAATAGTGAGGGAACGACCCACGGCTCGCCGAGATGGCAAATGCCGCCGGGCGATGAGCATTCATGCCGGCTCCGGGGGTCGGCGTCAGTTCTCCTAGATATGTACGCTCGTCAGTGTCGTAGAAGTCGACTCTGATGAAGTCAAGTCCCCTGCCGAGGGCCGCAGCGTACTCGATCATCATCTCGAGATGCTTTGGACGCTCGACTTCCCGGGCGACATTCTTGATCTCGGACGTCGCGTCGAGCTTGTTCCAGTCGCACCCGTAAAAGTTGCGCCCGTGATCCGTAAACCGGCCGACGTCGACTTGGATCACGTGGACGTGTCCGTCAAAGACATAGAACTTATAGTCGGTCGGAACCATGCCGGTGCGACTGCTTATGAACTCCTCGACAAGAATGCGAGGCTCAATATCCCGGTATACCCACTCTCGCAGCCGGCGGTAGAAGTTTCGACCTAACCACGCGTGGCACTTGTGGATGACGTCCGACATGTTCACACGTGCCTTGTCGGTCACGAGATACACCCAACCCGAGCCGTGTGTAGGCTTGACCACAAACCTCTCGGGCAGACTCGCGAATGGAATGTCGGATGGATTCTTCGTAACCCAATAGAGCTGCGGCAGAATGTCTTTGCCAACTCGACGCGCGGCGTACTCTCGAAACATATGTTTGTCTTGCAACTGCGTCCACAGCGATCGGTGGTCGAAGAACATGCGGCGGATGACCTTTTCATTGAAGATCGGTGGGTGGGCGACATTTGGAAAGGATCCAAACTTTCGTTTGTACCTCCGCATGACGGTTACTATGTCAACGATGGGGTCGGGGACTATCGCGGCAGCAGGCTTGAGTGCTTTTAGCACGACTCGTCGCCCGCTAGCAGAACCAGGTCGGTAATGTCCAAAGGTTGCCCATGTATCGCACGCACTCCGACGGATGATACCCGTTCAGGTCAGCGCCTCGCGTCGAGGCAAGGATCGCGCCGAAATAATGACGCGGAAAAGTGAACCGGTTCTGTTCCATTCCTAACTAGTTCGCCATGAAAAACGCGGCCCGAACGTCAGATCGGGTATGGAGCGGGTGGTGCACTACGGGCAGGAGTGATCCTTTTCGCCCGAACCTACCGATTGGCATCGATTACCACCAGTCGATCCAGATTGTGGGTCAGAATACCGAGCCCGAGCCATAGATCGGCGCCATCCCGTCCTCGCAATCGACTGTGGCGCCATGCGTACTTGCGACTGCCCAAGCTGA